>Ga0228698_1000902_pt1 | contig 17055 bp, 14 predicted proteins | sample McNCre117_Aug_MG_FD_178015 | JGI IMG/M metagenome (GOLD analysis project Ga0228698, IMG submission 178015) | Freshwater microbial communities from McNutts Creek, Athens, Georgia, United States - 1-17_Aug_MG | ecosystem: Environmental > Aquatic > Freshwater > Creek | place: USA: Georgia...
CAGGCCAGGCCGCGACCCTGCGCATCAAAGCAGAGCGTGCAGCCGGCGTCGGCCACCAGGCCCACGGCCTGCCCGGCGGCCAAGGCCTCGTGGCGGGCATCGACCTTGGCGTGGATCAGGCGCTCCACGCCCTCGGCCCGCAGGTGCAGCACCGAGATGTCCCCCAGGTGCTCGGCCATCACCACCTGGGCCGGCACACCCTGCCCGGCCGGCACCACGCCCAGGTGCTCGGCGCGCAGGCCGGCGCGCACCGCGCCGGCCGGAGCGCCCGCGACCCAGGACGCCCACAGCGCCTGGTGGGCGGTGTGGCTGGCCGAGGTGGGGGCGTCGATCAGGTTGATGCGCGGCGCGCCCAGGAAGCCGGCCACGAACTCGTTGGCGGGTTGGCGATAGAGCTCCAGCGGCGCCCCGAGCTGCTCGATGCGGCCCTGGTTGAACACCGCGATGCGGTGGCCCAGGGTCATGGCCTCGACCTGGTCGTGGGTCACGTAGATCATCGTGGTGCCCAGCTCCTTGTGCAGCCGGGCCAGTTCGATGCGCATGTCCACCCGCAGCGCCGCGTCCAGGTTGGACAGTGGCTCGTCGAACAGGAAGACCTTGGGCTTGCGCACGATGGCGCGGCCGATGGCCACCCGTTGGCGCTGGCCGCCCGACAGTTCACGCGGCGTGCGCTGCAGCAGCGGGCCCAGGCGCAGCACCTCGGCGGCCTGCGCTACCTGGCGCTCGACCTCGGCCTTGGACACGCCGGCCATCTTCAGCGCGAAGCCCATGTTCTCGCCCACGGTCATGTGGGGATACAGCGCATAGCTCTGGAACACCATGGCCGCGCCGCGGTCGGCCGGGCGGATGTCGTTGGCGCGCACGCCGTCGATCAGCAGGTCCCCGCCGCTGATGTCTTCAAGACCGGCGATCATGCGCAGCATGGTCGACTTGCCGCAGCCCGAGGGGCCGACGAAGACCATGAACTCGCCGTCCTGAACCTCGAGGTCGACACCGTTGATGATGTCGACGTCGCCGAAGCGTTTGCGGATGCCGCGCAGGCTCACCTGTCCCATGTCAGGCCCCCTTGTTGCCGAGGCGGTGCTGGCGCACGGCGGCCGTGAGGCCCTGCAGCCAGCGCGCGCTGTCCTTGAGCGTGCGCTGCTGGGTCGCGTAGTCCACGTGCACGATGCCGAAGCGCTTGGCGTAGCCGCTGGCCCATTCGAAGTTGTCCATCAGGCTCCACACCATGTAGCCGGCCATGGGCACGCCGGCCTTCATGGCCGCGGCCACGGCCGCGATGTGGGTGCGCAGGTAGTCGGTGCGGTCGGCATCGTGCACGGTGCCGTCGACCACCGGGTCGGGGAACGCGCCGCCGTTCTCGGTGATGTAGGTGGCCGGCAGGTCGTAGTCGCGGTGCAGGGTCAGCAGCAGGTCGGTGAGGCCGCGGGGGTAGATTTCCCAGCCCATGTCCGTGGTGGGCAGGCCACGCTTGCTGGCGTCGTAGGGCTCGCCGGCACTGGCGACGTGGCGGGTGTAGTAGTTGACGCCCAGGTAGTCCAGCGGCTGCGAGATCAGCTCCATGTCGCCCGGCTGGATGGCCGGCACGTCGGCGCCGAAGTCGTCCCAGGCCTCTTGCGGGTAGCGGCCCTTGAACAGCGGGTCGGTGTACCAGCGGCGGCCCTTGGCGTCGTCCAGGCGGGCGCGGGCGATGTCGGCCTCGCTGTCGGTGGCCGGCTCGGCCGGGGCCAGGTTCAGCACGATGCCCAGCTTGGCCTTGGCGCCTTCGGCGCGCAGCGCCTTGAGCACCATGCCGTGGCTGACCATCAGGTGGTGGGCCACCTGCAGCGCGATGCCGCGGTCCTTGATGCCCGGGGCGAAGTTGCCGGTGTCGTGGCCCAGCATGGCCACGACCCAGGGTTCGTTGTGCGTGGTGATGGCGGCCAGCCGGTCGCCCAGGCGGCGCTGGATGCCCAGCGCGTAGTCCACGAAGCGGTGCATGGTGTCACGCGCCGCCCAGCCGCCCTTGTCCTGCAGGGCCTGCGGCAGGTCCCAGTGGTTGAGCGTCAGGTGCGGGGCCAGGCCGCGGGCCAGCAGGCCGTCGACCAGCCGGTCGTAGAAGGCCAGGCCGGCCTCGCTCCACTCGCCCGAGCCCAGGGGCTGAACGCGGGGCCAGGACACCGAGAAGCGGTACAGGTCCACGCCCAGGCCGGCGATCATGTCCAGGTCACTGTCCAGCCGGTGGTAGTGGTCGCAGGCCACGTCGCCGTTGCTCGCATCGGCGATGGCGCCGGGCACGCGGCAGAAGCGGTCCCAGATGGACTCGCCCTTGCCGTCTTCCAGGGCCGCGCCCTCGATCTGGAAGGCGCTGGTGGCCACGCCCCAGACGAAGCCGGGGGGGAACTGCAGGTGGAGGTCGGATTGGTAGAGGGACATGGTCTGGTCGTGTAAAGGCGTCAGGGCTTCACTTCACGGCGCCCGAGGTCAGGCCGGCGATGAGTTGGCGCGAGGAGATCGCGAAAAGGACGAGCAGGGGCAGGGTCGCGATGGCCGAGCCCGCCATCAGGGCCCCCCACTCGGTGTTGACCGGGCTCTGCAGGGTGCGCAGGGCCAGCGGCAGGGTGTAGTGCTCGGCGCTGCGCATGACGATCAGCGGGCCGATGAAGTTGTTCCAGGAGCTGATGAAGGTGATCAGCCCCAGCGTGCCCAGCGCCGGCTTCAGCAGGGGCAGCACGATGCGCAGGTAGATGCCGAACTCGCCGCAGCCGTCCATGCGCGCGGCCTCGATCAGCTCGCGCGGCACGGCGCTGGACGCGAACTGCCGCATCATGAAGATGCCGAAGGCGCTGGCCGCCCCGGGCACGTAGAGCGCGCGGTGCTGGTCGATCCAGCCCAGCGCGTCCATGATCATGAAGGTGGGGATCATGTTCATGAACGAGGGCAGCAGCATGGTGGCCAGCACCAGGGCGAACAGCGGCTCCTTGAAGCGGAACTCCATCAGCGCGAACGCATAGCCGGCCAGCGAGCAGAACAGCAGGGTCAGGAAGGTCGAGGCCAGGGCCACGTAGAGACTCCAGCCCAGGTTCTGCCAGAACGGCAGGCGCTCGAGCAGGATGTGCAGGTTGGCCTTCAGGTCGTCGCCGAACCACATCGGCGGCGGCAGGTTGAAGATCTCGGTGCGGCTGTGCGTGGCGAACACGAACATGAACCAGAACGGCGCCAGCATGATCAGGGCGCCGACGCCCACCAGGGCATAGGCCCCGAAGGTGCCAGCCCCGGCGCGGCCGGTCAGGGGGGTCGAGGTGGAGGGGGACATCGGGCGGTTCAGGGTTCGGGCTGAGGCTCAGGCGTGGTCTCGGGCGGCGATGCGGCGGCGGCGGTGCGGCGCTCAGGCGGCGCGGCGGCCGGCCTCGGGGCGGAACGCCCGGTTGGTGAGCCAGGTGAGCACGGCCACCACGGCGAACAGGATCCAGGACATCGCGCTGGCGCCGCCGAAGTCGTTGAAATCGAAGGCCATGCGGTACAGGTAGACGGCCGAGGTCATGCCGGCCTGGTCCATGCCGCCGTTGCCGCCGGTCAGGATGAAGGGCTCCTCGAACAGTTGCAGGCCGCCGACCACGCTGAGCGTGACCCCGAAGAACATCATCGGGCGCAGGCTGGGCAGGGTGATCCAGCGGAACTGCTGCCAGCGGCCGGCGCCGTCCATCGTGGCGGCCTCGTACAGGTCCTGCGGGATGGTCTGCAGCGCGGCCAGGTACAGCACCAGGTTGAAGCCCAGGTAGCGCCAGAACACGATGATGGCGATGGCCGGCTTGATGTTCTCGCCCTGCCCCAGCCAGTCGATGTGCGCCAGGCCGAACACCGACTGCAGCGCCGCGTTGACCAGGCCGTAGTCCTTGCTGAACAGCGAGCTGAACATGATGGCGATGGCCACCGTGGACGTGATGTAGGGCAGGAAGTACGCACCGATGGCCGCATCGCGCAGGCGCTTGAAGCGGTTGTGGATGAACACCGCCAAGGGGATGGCCACCAGGTGCTGAGGCGCGCCGGCGGCCACGGCCAGCCACAGCGTGTTGCGCAAGGCCTTCCAGAACCATTCGTCCTGCAGTGCGAACGCGAAGTTGGCCAGGCCCACGAACTCCATGGCCTGCAGGCCGCCGGTGGGCTCCCAGGACTGGAAGGCCAGGTACATCGAGAAGCCCAGCGGGTAGATCCCGAAGATCGCGAACAGGATCAGGAACGGGCTGATGAAGACATAGGGCGCCCAGCGGGGCGAGAGGCGGAAGGCGTTGGGCAGTCGCATGGTCGGTCCCGGCGCGGGTCAGCGGAAGGCGCGGCGCTCGAGCAGGCGGCGCGCGTCATCCAGGGCCCGGTCGATCGGCTTGTCGTGCTGCAGCACGTTGTCGAGTTCGGTGTTGATCACCTCGTCGGCGAAGTTGCTCTGCTTGTGCACGGGCGTGGCGGTGATGTGGCGGGCGTCCTCGCGCCACAGCAGCCGGGCCTTCTGGCCGCCCAGGAAGGGCAGCGGCTGCTCGAAGAAGGGGTCGTCCTGCGCGTCGAGCAGGGCCGGGAACGCGTCCTGCGACTTCAGCGCGGCCAGTTGCCGTTCCTTGTCCAGCGTGAGCATCTGCACCAGCTCCCAGGCCAGCGCACGCTGCTCGGGCGGGCATTGGCGCGGGATCGCATAGAAGGTGCCGCCGTAGGCCACGTAGGTGTTCTCGGGCAGGTGGGTCACGCGCCAGAGGCCCTTGGTGGCCGGGGCCACCCAGTTGCCCATCTGCCCCACCATCCAGGCGCCCGACAGCTCAGTGGCCTGGGTGCCGCGCTTGAAGCCTTCGGCCCATTCGTTGGACCAGGCGTTGACGCGGGCGTCCAGGCCCTGGCGGCGCACGCGGCGCGCGAGCTCGAACGCGCGCACGAAGCGCGGGCTGGTGACCAGCACGCGCGACTGCTGGTCGAAGTAGACGCCCTCGCCCGGCTGGCGGTTGGAGCGGATCAGGATGTCCTTGATGATCTGGGCCGAGCCGATCAGGAACGCGCCGGTGCGGGCCTTGAGCTTCACGCCGGATTCCACGTACGAGTCCCAGCTGCGGGTCAGGTCCTCGACCGTGAGGCCGGCCTTCTCCAACAGGTCAACGCGGTACAGCAGGGTGCCCGGGCCGATGTCGGTGGGCACGGCCACCACGGCGCCCTTGCGGGTGACGGCGGTGTCGTACGCATAGGGCACGAAGCGCGGGCGCAGCGCCTCGATGTTGAACGGCGGCTGGCGCAGGTCCAGCAGGCCGCCGCCTTGAGAGAAGCGCCCCACGTAGGTGGATTCCAGCGCCATCACGTCGGGCACGTAGACCGAGGTGGACAGGGCCGTGGTCATGGCCGTGTGGTGGTCGGCGTACTGGCGGCTGACCACCTTGACGTCCACGTCCGGGTGACGGGCCTTGAAGGCCGGCAGGGCGGCGCGCACGATCTCGTCGACCAGGGGGAACGCGGCCACGTTGAGCGTGCGGCGTTCGGTGCCGGCCCGGGCCGGGGACGCGCCGGCGGCCAGGCCCAGGGCGGCCAGCGGGCCGGCAGCCAGACTGCGGGCCATCCAGGCACGGCGGGTGAGGTCGGAGCGGGAGCGGGTCATCGGCGGCGGTGAGGGCGGGGGCTGGGCGACGGGGTGAAGCGTTGCGCTGGGTTTGAAAGCGTCGCGCTCCGTTTGAAAGCGCTTTCACGATTCTGGCTGAAAGGCCGTGAAAGGCGTTCAGCATTAACCCGTAGGCCTGTTCCCGCGGTCCGCCGATCCACGGACCGACCCGGGGCACCCCCGCGCCCCGCGGAGGTGCAAGCGCTTTCAGCGGCTGATCCGCCGCGTCGATTCCCGCGCCACCAGCTCCGGCTTGGGCAGCACCACGTTGGGCGCCTGCCCCTTGAGCAGGTCCAGCATCGCCGAGGCGGCCTGGAAGCCCATCTCGTAGACCGATTGCCGGATCGTGGTCAGCGGCGGCAGCGCGAACTTGGCAGGCGCCAGATCGTCGAAGCCGACCAGGGAGATGTCGTCGGGCACGCGGATGTTGCGCCGGTGCAGGGCCAGGGCCGCGCCGATGGCGGTCTGGTCGTTGGCCGCGAAGATCGCGGTGAACACCTGGCCGCGGTCCAGCAACTGGCTCACGGCCATCAGGCCCCCGGTTTCGGTGTAGTCGCCTTCGATGACCAGGCTCGGGTCGAAGGTCTCGCCCGCTTCTTCCAGCGCGGCCTTGTAGCCGTCCAGCCGGTCGATCGCATCCTGGTGGATGGAATCGCCGGCGATGAACGCGATGCGGCGGTGGCCGCACTCCAACAGGTGGCGGGTGGCCAGGCGGGCGCCGACGAAGTTGTCGAAGGCCAGGCTGAACACATTGCCGCCCTGCATGTCGCGCCCCACCACGACCAGGGGCACCTGCTGCGCATAGGCCTGCAATTCGTCGTTGGACAGGCGCCCGGCCAACACCACCAGGCCATCGACCCGGCGCGACAGCAAGGCTTCCATGGCCTTGCGCTCCTCGGCTTCGTGCCAATGGCCGCTGACGAAGATGGGGATGTAGCCGGCGGGCTCCAGCTTGTCCTCGATGCCGCGCAGGGCTTCGCCGTAGAACGGGCTGCTGATGGTCTGGGTCAGCACGCCGATGCTGAGGGTGCGGCCGCCGGCCAGGCCGCGGGCCACCGGGTTGGGGCGGAAGCCCAGCTTCTGGATCGCCGCATCCACCGCCGCCTTCTTGACCGCGCTGACCGTGGCCGTGCCGTTGAGGATGCGCGACACGGTGGACGGGGACACCCCGGCCTCGGCCGCCACCATGTCCAGCGTGACCACGCCCGGGCTGCCCGTGGTGGCCGGCAGGGTGGCGGAACGCTTGCGGCGGAGGGGAGTCGTGGTCATCGGCGGCGCTTTGGTGGCGGTTTCAAGGCGGAGTGTACGGGCTGCGGGCGCCGCCGCATCCCCGGAGCCCCACCGGGGACGACCCCGCGGGGCGACCGGCACCCGGCACCCTTCGGCCCACATGCCTGGCAACTGTCAGCCTGGCGTCAGATGGCGACAATCTAGATTCAAATCTTTTGAATCTGAAAACGGTCCCGCACCGACACCGCGCGCCCGGTTGGCGCCCGGCGCCAGCCGGACGAGGTGTTGCGCATTGCGTCACGCCCGGCGTTGCACGGCCGATCAGGCCGGCAGCCTCACGCCGGAGCCCCACATATAGACGGAACGACCGTGCTGTCGGCCGCGTCGGCGCCCACCTTGTGCGCCCCGCCACTCGCACAAGCTGCGGATCCTGTCACGCCAATGACCCTGATCGCGTCAACAAGCTGCGGGTTTACCACGCACCGTTCGGGTTCATCCGCATGCGCGGACCGGGGGGCGATCGTTAGTATTGATCCCAAGAAATCGAACGGTCGTTCTATTTTTTGATTGGGCACGGATCGTCACCTCGGCGACACCCCGGGCCCGTGCCGGAGCCCCGCCCGTGATTGTTGTCCCCCTGTCCCAGCTGAGTGCGTTCAAAGCCATGAAAGATGGCTTCGCCCGCCGCGAGCTCGACCTGGCTGCGATCCTGCGCGAGGCCGGCCACCAACCCGACCCCGGCGAAGGCGTCGATGCCGAACACCTGGCCGACCTGTTCAGCGTGGCCTGGGCCGCCGCGGTCGAGCGTACCGGTGACCCGGCCATCGGCCTGTCGCTGACGCCGCGCCAGCCGCTGATCGGCCTGGGCTCCCTGGCCCACCTGGTGATTTCGGCGCCCGACCTGCGCAGCGGCCTGGAGCGTTTCGCGCGCTACACCGCCCTGATCTCGCCCACCACGTCCATCGGCATGGATGCCCCCAGCAGCAGCCTGGGCCTGCAGGTGGACCACGAGGCCTGCCGCATCACGCTGCGCATCTCGGGCGGCACCATGCCCGTGCCCATGCAGCGCTACGACTTCATGGCCATGACCTTCCTGAAGGGCATCTTCTGGCTGGTTGGCGAATCCATCACCCCGCTGCGGGTGCACCACCCCTACCCGGCGCCGGCCAACCCCGAGGCCTGGGAGGCCGCGTTCGGCTGCCCGGTGCAGTTCGGCGCCGCGTCCTTCGTGATCGAGATGCCGCTGAGCGCGCTGGACATGAGCTTCCCCACCGCCGACCCCACGGTGGGCGAGATGTGCGAGCGCATGGTGGCCCAGTTGGCGGCCGAGCGCGGCGGCTGCATCACGGCCCGCGTGCGCCAGGTGCTGCTGCAGCTGATCAGCAAGGGCGAGCCGCGCCGCGAGGCCGTGGCCGCCACGCTGTGCATGAGCGAGCGCACGCTGCAGCGCCGCCTCACCGACGAAGGCACCAGCTTCATTGAGCTGGTGGACGACACCCGCCGCGAACTGGCGCAGCGTTATTTCGTCAATGGCGCCTACAGCCCCACCGAAATGAGTTTTGCGCTCGGGTTCAGCGATCCGAGCAATTTCTACCGGGCCTGCAAACGCTGGTTCGGACGCACGCCCAACAATCTGCGGTGCGCAGCCTGAAACCCCATTCAAGAGGGATTCCAAAAACCCCCAGGGGGGATATCGAACAAAATGCAGTACCGCTGCGGCGGGAATATTCAGATGCAGGGGCCTTCGGGCCCCTTTTTTTTCGTCTGCAGGCCGCAGAGACGGCGGCCCGCACTGACTTTGCAGGCCAAGCTGATTGGCTCGCCGGGACAGCCTTCGCGACGACTTCGCCTCAGCCCGCCGACAGGCTTGGTCACAGAGGGAAACAAAGGCGCTTTTGAGGCCGCGGCACCTAGGGAAGATACCCCCCGCCACCGGATTCGGGAGTCATGGCCTTGGCTCGCCAAGTCAGTGCGCCGGAACCGGGTCGCCGACATCATTGCGGCACGCCGTCAAAGGCAGCTGCAAGGCGGTTTCGAAAACCAACCGAGGGGTCTTCGAAACCAGGGGCAAAACCCCGACCGAGCGGTTGACAGCCACGGTCGAGGGTCGACAGACAAACACCCGCACACCACCCCGAACAATACTCTGGAGAGAGATACATCATGAAGTTCTTCAAGCTCGCCGCCGTTGCCGCCCTGGTGGCCGCCTCCTTCTCGGCCTCGGCCATGACCTCGATCGCCGACGACGAACTGTCGGCCGTCAGCGGCCAGGACGGCGTGTCCATCGCCGGTGACCTGAACATCAACATCGGTTCGTTCACCTACGCCGACACCGACTCCACCGGCGGCTCGGTCGCGTTCAAGAACATCAGCATCAACGGCCTTTTCGTGATGACCATCGACATCCTGAACAAGGGTGCGTTCGTGTCGACGGTCGCCGACTCGATCAGCGCTCGTCAAGGCAGCAACCAAGTCAACTCCAACGCCGCGAAGATGCTGGCCGCTGGCGCCACCCCGGCCGCCGTGCTGGCCGCCTACCCGACGGCTGACCTGGCCAAGGCTGGCGCCACCGCCACGGAACTGGGCAAGCTGACCTCGGCCACCTACGACGCCTTCGGCGCCGCCACCGGCGCCGCGATCTATGACGGCGCGTCGGACGTCGTGCAGTTCGCGTTCCCCAACGCCAAGCTGGACTCCAAGCTGACCCCGACCATCAAGGTCGGCTCGATCAACCTGGGCTCCACCGCCGCTGACGGCACCCGCGGCACGACCACGGCCTCGTTCGGCTCGATGACCATCGCCAACATCGACATGCAAGGCACCAAGGTCTGGATGTGGGCTCACTGAGCTCCCGCCTGATCTGACCCTTCCATTCGCTCAGGGCCTGTGATCCACAGGCCCGCCCCCAGCGGGCCGGGGCCCATCCCCGGCCTGCACCAAAACCTCAGGAGACCCACCATGAAGTTCTTCAAGCTTGCCGCCGTTGCCGCCCTCGTGGGCGCCGCCTTCTCGGCCTCGGCCATGACCTCGATCGCCGACGACGAACTGTCGGCCGTCAGCGGCCAGGACGGCGTGTCCATCGCCGGCGACCTGAACATCAACATCGGCTCGTTCACCTACGCTGACACCGACTCCTCCGGCGGCTCGGTCGCGTTCAAGAACATCAGCATCAACGGCCTGTTCGTGATGACCATCGACATCCTGAACAAGGGTGCGTTCGTGTCGACCGTGGCGAACTCCATCGGTGCTCGCCTGGGCTACACGCAAGCCGACGCCACGGCTGCAGCCGCTGGCACCCCGACGACGGCTGGTGGCGTGGCGATCGCCACCGAACTGGTCAAGCTGACCTCGGCCAGCTACGACGCCTTCGGCGCCAACACCGGCGCCGCGATCTATGACGGCGCTTCGGACGTCGTGCAGTTCGCGTTCCCCAACGCCAAGCTGGACTCCAAGCTGACCCCGACGATCAAGGTCGGCTCGATCAACCTGGGCTCCACCGCCGCTGACGGCACCCGCGGCACGACCGCTGCCTCGTTCGGTTCGATGACCATCTCGAACATCGACATGCAAGGCACCAAGATCTGGATGTGGGCCCACTGAGATCAGTGAGCCTGCCCGGGGCTCCGGCCCCGGTTCCGGTCTGAACTCGCGAGCCCCACGGACCCCAAGTCCCGGGGCTCGCGTCTTGAGCGGCGTTGGGCCGCCGACATGATCAAACCCGCATCAGAACGGGCCTTTACACTGCGGCCAAGGTCGCGCACCCGGGGTCTTGCCCCGCCGAGTGCCCCTGGCCACCGTTGCTGCGCTGCCGCCCGAGGTCTGCTGTCTGATGCCCTGCCTGAACGTCTTCCGCCGCTTGCTGACCCCGCTGTTGTGCATCGCGCTGTGCAGCCTGGCCGGCACCGCCCATGCCCAGCGCCAGCCCCTCAGCGATGACGAACTGGGCGGCGTGTGGGGCCAGGCCCTGATCAGCCTGACCAACAGCAGCTACGACGGCCTGGATTTCTCGCGCCTGACCCTGGACTCCACGATCCAGCTGTCGGCCACGCTCAACGGCCTGCGCCTGGGGGAGTACACCCGCAACGGCACGGCCGGCAGCGACATCGACCTGGGCACGCTGCGCTTCGGCCGCAGCGACGCCACCGAGGCCCAGCGCACGGTGACCATCGTCGACCCCTACTTCGAGTTCATCTACAAGAACAGCAGCAATGCGGCCACCCGCGAGGTCGTGGGCCTGCGCCTGGGCTTCGGCAGCATTTCGGGCGACATCGGCCTGACGATGAACTCGGTCAGCGGCAACCTGCTGATCGACGCCGGCAGCGCCGGCACGGTCAGCTCGGCCAATTCGAGCACGGGTGGCGTGCGCTGGGACGGCAGCTGCGCCAGCTGCACCTTGCTGCTGTCCCAGATCGGCGCCGTGCGCGCGGGCAACAGCAGCGGGGCCAGCCGCGACTTCTTCATCTCGCTGCTGAAACAGTCGGTGAACTTCGCCGCGGCCAGCGCCGACCTGGCCGCCCCCGCCACCGCCCAGGCCGGCTTCTGGCTCAACTGGACCGACCGGCTGTCGGCGCTGAACACCACGGGCGTGGTGCCGCCCAACGTGGCCAAGGTGGGCCCCTGATGCGCGCGCCGCACCGTTTGCCCGCGCTGCTGCTGTCCGCCGTTGGCCTGCTGCTGCCCTTGGCGCTGGCCACGCCCGCGCACGCCGCCGGCATGCGCGCCATGGACGACCGTGAACTCGCCGGCGTGCAAGGCCGCGACGGCTTGGCCTTCAACCTGGCCGGCTTCTCGCTGGGCCCGTCCAGCAGCGGCGGCAACTACTCGCTGACCTACGTGTCGCCCGCGTCCACCGCCGCCCAGCCGTCCACGCTGACGCTGTCGAACTTCACGCTGTCCCGCTCGGACGACGCCGACCCCTTCGCCGACCCCTACACGCTGGACGTGAACGCGCGCCCCGGCCTGGCCGACGTGATCTCGATCGCGTTCCCCAAGAACCTGGCGGCCAACCAGAAGTGGCAGTTCGGCACCGAGCTGGCCGTCGACGCCAACGGCCTGAAGTTCGATGCCGGCCACCTGGGCCTCACCGACCTGGTCTTCTATGGCGGCGGCCTGGACATCTCCACCCCGGCCACGCCCGGGGTCGACGGCGTGGCGTTCGGCCTGGCCACCCGCTTCTCGCTGGCCGCGCTCACGGTACGCCCGCGCGGCAGCGCCGACGCCAGCGAGCAGCTGCAGCTCAGCGGCCTGCGCCTGGGCAACAGCACGCAGACGGCCCCCTGGGTGATCAGCGACATCACGCGGCAGCCGGGCCTGTTCAACGCCATCACCGACGCCGATGGCCGCTCGGCCCTGCACCTGCAGATCGCCTGGCCCACCACGGCCGACCCGGTGCCCATCGGGGCGCTGGAAATCGACCGCATCGCGTTCACCAGCAATGGCGTGACCACCGATTTCGGCAGCAGCCGCATCGCGGGCATCCAGCTGAATTTCGTCGACATCAAATTCCGCGCCGGGCCCTGAGATGCAGCGAAACCTTCTTCCCCTGCCGTGGAACGCCGCTGCCGATGCCGCCGTCGCCATCGCCGTTGCCGCTGCGGCGATGCTGGGCGCCGCCGGCACGGCCTGCGCCGCCTCCGTGCCCCTGGATGACGAAGCGCTGAGCCGCGTCGGCGGCGGTGGCGTGGCCATTTCGGTGGACCTGTCGCTCAACACGGCCGCCCGCGCCGGCAACGGCGAGGCGCGCCTGGTGATGGGCTTCGGCAACCAGGGCGGCAAGACCTACGCGATCGTGCAGAACTTCGGCGGCAACCTGCTGATGAACGCCTTCACCTTCCATGCGATGAGCCGCCTCGATGGCAGCGACTACCTGGACATCGGCCTGCCCGCCACCGTGATCGCCAACGACTTCGGCTTCCGCGCGCTGGCGGTGGGCAACAGCGCCGATGCGCCGGTGACCAAGGCCAACAGCTATGGCGAATTGCAGCTCAATGGCGCGTTCAGCCTGCAGGGACACGTGCTGCTGTGGTCCAAGTGAGCGCCGCCGCGCCGGCAAGGCACCCGTGCCCTGAAACGCCCACGGCACGTCGCTGCCGGGCCACGCCCCAAGGGAACCCCGATGACGCGCACGGCGCCTGCGGCGACACTGGTCAGCCCCGGCTCCGACGCCCACTTCAAGGCCCGCTGACATGCTGATGATTCTTCTGGGCGTTCTCGCCGCCGCCATCATCGGCGCCGGGGTGGACGCCGTGCACCCGCCGCTGGACCGGCCGGCCACCGAATTCGCCCTGAACATGAACAAGGTGGGCGGCGGCCTGTCGCCGCAGAAGGCCACGATCCGGCCGCTGTCCGAGCTGAAGTACGAGCACATCGTGCGCCAGGCCTACGACTACAGCTGCGGCTCGGCCGCGCTGACCACGATCCTGCGCTTCCACCTGGGCCTGGACATCACCGAACAGCAGGCCATGGACGGCATGATGACCAATGGCGAGCGCGACAAGATCATCGCGCGCCGCGGGTTCTCGCTGCTGGACATGAAGCGCTACGTGGCCACGCTGGGCAGCAACAGCCAGGGCTTCCGCGCCGAGATGGCCGACCTGGTCAAGCTCGAAGAACCGGCCATCGTGCCCATCGACTACGCCGGCTCCAAGCACTTCGTGGTGTTCCGCGGCGTGCAGAACGGCCGCGTGCTGCTGGCCGACCCCTCGGCCGGCCACATCGCGTTTTCCCTCGACGATTTCGCGAAACTGTGGGACCGCAACACGCTGTTCGTGATTTACCCTTCCAAGACCAAACCCGCCGTCGAGTCCAGTCTGAAGCTGACCGACCGCGAGCTCGGCATGATCGACACCGACCTCGTGCGTGAAGACGCCGCCCTGGGCCCTGCCGACAACCGTGCCGCACTGGTGCGCGCCGCCGAAACCGGCCTGGGATACATGTTCCGACGCCAATGACCACCTTCTGCTCCTCTGCGCCGCTGCGCGCCCGCCCGGTGCCCCGTGCCCGCCCCCTGCCCATCACCTCGGCACTCACCCAGGCACTCCACCCGGCCCTGGCGCTGACCCTGGCGCTGGGCCTGGCCCAGCCGGCCCGGGCCCAGCCCGATTCGGCCCCACCGCTGCCGCCGGTGACCAGCCCCGAACCGCCCCCTGCATCGGACGCCACGGCCGTGCGCCAGGCCCTGCAGAAGAAGGAAGGCGATGCCGACCAGAGCACCCTGCTGAAGGAAACGCTGACGGCCACTGAAAAGCAGTACTCGCTGCTGAAGTCCGGCCGCCTGGCCGTGACCTATGACCTCAGCTACCAGTACACCGGGGTGCAGACCTTCAACGTCAATTTCGCCGACTCGACGCTGACCCTGTTCGACCTGCAGAACACCCGGGCCCACACGATCACCAACAGTGCCTCGATCGATTACGGCCTGCTCGACAACGTCACGGCCACCGTGACCCTGCCCCTGGTCAGCAAGTTCACGCAGACCAATACCTTCACCGGCATCACCAACGGCATCGGCGACATCTCGATCGGCGTGCGTGCCCAGCCCTTCGCGCTCAAGCGCGACGGCGCCACCACCTCGTTCACGGGCACGCTGCGCCTGCCCACCGGGCGCAGCCCGTTCACCACCATCGTGGGCCACGACCTGGCCACCGGCGGCGGCTTCCTCACCGGCACGGTGGGGGCCAACCTGTCCAAGGTGATCGACCCGGTGGCGCTGTTCGGCTCGGTCAATCTGACCCTGGCCGACGCGCAGAACCACCTGCACCAGGTGCGCGACAACAAGACCCTGCTGTCGGTGAAGCCGGGCCCGTCCATCGGCTTCGGTGGCGGCTTCGCCTATGCGCTGTCCTACGACATCTCGACGACCGTGTCGTTCCAGGAAACCATCTCGGCACCCAGCCACCTGACCTTCGACGGCAGCAAGGCCAACACCAGCCAGCAGACCTCGGGCATCCTCAACATCGGCTTCGGCGTGCGCACCTCGCCCAAGACCACGATGAACTTCTCGCTGGGCATCGGCATGACCGCCGACTCGCCCAATTTCACGCTGGGCATGAACATGCCGCTGCACTTCGGCTCGGTGTTCTGAGCCGTTGACGCCCCTGCCTGCCGCTACGCCCCCGATGCGCCTGACCGCCCCGACCCGTGCCGCCCGCGGCGCCCTGCTGCTGGCCGCCCTGGCCCCGGCCGCCCATGCGGCGCTGACCGAGAACATCGCCATCAGCCCGGTGGCCATGTCCCTGGGCAATGCGGTCACGGCCGACCCGCCGGGCCTGGATTCGATCCACTTCAACCCGGCCGGCCTGGCCCGGGTGCGGCGCGACACGCGTTCGGACACCATCTTCGGCGCCTCGCTGCGGGTGGATGCCAAGCTCACGCCCGGCCCCGATTACGACGTGGGCGGCTACGGCGTGGCCGACGACCCGCTGGCCAATACCGTCTCCAGCCACAACCGGCAGGCGATCTACCTGCCCGGCATCGGGCGCGCCAGCCCGCGCCTGCCGGTGGCCCTGGCGGCCGGCCTGGGCCTGGCCTGGCACCCCGAGGACAGCGACTGGACCTTCGGCACGGCCACCTACGTGCCCCAGGCCGTGGGCATCGACCGCAGCAAGGACCCCAACGACCCGGCGCGCTTCGACGGCAAGAAGGTGGTGATCCAGCGCCTGGTCTATCTGTCGCCCACCGTGGGCTACAAGGTCAGCGACACGTTCAAGGTGGGCATCGGCGTGCCCATCGCGCACCAGGGCTTCGCGCTGAGCACCGACATGCGCTTCCCGAACCAGCTGATCGGCATCATCGGCAAGCTGCAGGACGGCTGGTGCGGCCAGAACGGCAACCCGATCGACAAGCTGGGCTTCGGCATCTGCGGCACCGACGGCAAGAACGGCCGCCTGCGCCCGTTCCAGAAGGCCGGCGCGATGGAGTTCAACATGACCGCGCCCGCGGACATGACCGTGAACGTGGGCGCGCTGTGGGAGCCCATCCCCGAGTTCGCGCTGGGCGCGGTCTACCAGGGCGGCTCGCACACGGTGCTCACCGGCACCTACAATTTCCACGCCGAGCCCATGTTCCGCGACTTCACCGCGGGCATGTACAACTCGCTGCTGGGCCCGTTGGTGGCGGCCATGTTCGGCTTCCCCACCAACATCCCCGAGGACCAGAGCGGCAACGTGACCCTGGTGCTGCCCACGCCGGCCCATGTGCAGCTGGGCGTCAAGCTCAAGCCGGTGGACATGGTGCAGCTCAACATCGACGCCAACTACACCGACTGGGGCAAGTGGGACAAGCTCACGTTCCGCTTCGACCAGTCGGTCAAGCTGCTGGAAACCGCCCGCATCTTCGGCCTGTCCGACCCGAGCCAGCTGAGCATCCCGCGCGGCTACAAGAGCGTCTGGCACATGGGCTACGGGCTGCAGATCGAACCCATCGAGGGCCTGAAGCTGCGCCTGGGCTACGAGCCGCGCAAGAGCTCGGTGCCCTCGGACAAGATCGACCTGATCGCCCCGATGCCCAAGCTGCCCGTGCGCAGCGTGGGCGCCAGCCTGGACATGGGTGACGGCACCAAGATCGACCTGGGCGCGAGCTTTGCCAAGGGCCGCTTCGATGCCCCGCCCAACACCAGCTGCAACCTGAATTGCACCGACTTCTTCAACGTCATCTACAACCCGTACGCGGGCATGGACGTGTCGGGCGACCTGATCATCCGCTACCTGGGCGTGAAGATCACCAAACCCTTCTGACCGGACGCGCGCCCGACCCGTGGCGCCGTCGTTCCCCCTCTTTCCCCACTGCCCCCCGGAGTCCGCATGATCCGCCGCCTGACCCTTGCCACCGCCCTGGCCGCCTGTGCCCTGGCCGCCCACGCCCAGAGTGCCGATACCCAGAAGACCGCCCTGGCCCAGAAGATCGTCGCGATCTGGAAACCCGAGACCGCGGTGATGACCATGGTGCAGCGCCCGGCCGTGGATGCGATCAACCAGTCCCGCATCGCGCTGCAGCGCTACGTCAACGCCGAGAAGCAGGCGGCGGCGATGAAGGACATCCAGACGGATGTGCAGACGTTCGTCGACCAGGTCACGCCGGTGGCCCTGGCGTCGGCACAGAAGGCCGACCAGGAGGTGGTCGTGCCCCTGCTGGTCAAGGAGTTCAGCACCGAGGAATTGCAGCAGTTGCTGAGCCTGCTGCAGAGCCCGGTGAAGGCCAAGTTCGAGAAGTTCATGCCCGGC
>Ga0228698_1000903_pt1 | contig 17047 bp, 22 predicted proteins | sample McNCre117_Aug_MG_FD_178015 | JGI IMG/M metagenome (GOLD analysis project Ga0228698, IMG submission 178015) | Freshwater microbial communities from McNutts Creek, Athens, Georgia, United States - 1-17_Aug_MG | ecosystem: Environmental > Aquatic > Freshwater > Creek | place: USA: Georgia...
CGCATCGGATTTGCCGGTGATCTTGTCAGGGTCAATATCGAGGAACAGCAGGTTGCACTTCACTGCTTTCTCAATCTTCCGCTTGCTCGGTGAGGTGGCGAACTCTGCCGGTGTCAGGTAAGCCACCGACTTCACACGGTCCTTCTCGGTCTTCGGCAACTTCTGGTATTCTTCACGGCTGACATTGATCGGCACGGCGATGAGCACGTGACGGTCAACGCATTCACGAAATGTGTTCGCAGTGGAGAGCTTTACCAGACCGAAAAGGTCCGAACCTGTGAAGTATTTCATGTGTGAGGAAGGAGGCTAGTCTTCCCACAGGGCTTTCTTGGGTGCAACTTCTGCCTTGGTATTCTCCTGCTCGGTGAGCACAGGCTCGTCCAGCAGACGGGCAAGCATGTTGAGCTTGTTACGATGCGCCGTGATCTTCTCACGGGTAACAGGGTCAAGCAGATGGACGCGGATGGCATCGTGTGTTGTTAACATGGTAGTGTTTGGGTTGTTTGGTTGACAAAAAATTGAGTCCATTGCAAAGCCATTGCATCAGCAATACCCCATGTCATTCGTGGCACACGAGGACAGACTGAGGATGGTGGTGTAAAATTGAATGTCCATTTCGAGGTTGTTCACGTGAAGACTGCATGTGTTGTTGCCAATGGTGGAATTCACCTTCCTGAATCCCGTCACACTCTCGACTTGTGACATAGTGCGGATGCGCAAAATTGTTTCAGTCATCGTCCCAAAGATTCGACTGCTTTCTCGGTGCTGGTGTAGTTGGTGCTTCACCACGTGTAGGGACAACACAGATGACTTCAAATCCTGTTCCCCTCTGTGTGCCTTCAAGCAGGGCAACACTGTATTGAGATGTGATCAGATCAATAGATTTACGCGACTGCGCGTGTGGCACCACAAGCACAAGGAACTCATCTCCATACAACGGGTTGTCTCCTGCATTGAGGGCTTTGATGCCCATGCTCTTGAGCATTTCACCGGCACGCTTGGCTTCATTGCCATAGCATTCCAAGTTGTCTGCCAACCAGCAAAAATTGACATCCGCACCGGACTGTGAAGCCCTCATGCGTCCGAATCGAGATTGATAAATTGAAAGAAGAGCACTCATGATAGATGTGTGTTACTTCACGTTCACAACGATGATTTTGTCCTTCATGCCCACACCAAGCAGTTCATGCAGACGGATGCCATAGGCACGTGCGAGGACTTCAAGGTGTGGCAGTGAAGGCATACGCTTGCCACTCTCCCACCGTGAGATGTCCACCTTGTGAAAGGTATTCATCGTTCTGATCTTGAGAATGTCGCGGCAACGCTGACCGAGTTCGCTGGCAGTGAGGTATTCCAGTTTGCAATTCGGTCTGCGCTTTTTCAGTTCAGCTGTAGTGGGCTTGGTGGCAGCACGCTGACGGACAAGACGTGTGGCGATGGCTCTGCGAGCTTCACGTGTGGCGGTAATGCTGAAGTGACGCCAGTTGCCCTTGTCCGTGGGAGGACTGATTCTGTTAACACGTGCTTCAATGGAGTTCTTTCTCATACGGCGCGATTAGACTGTCAGTTAACAAGTGTGTCAACTGCCTTTTTCAGTTCAGGTGAAAGTGCTTCTTCAATACACTCGCGCACAAAGTTGAAAGCTTTGGTGCGCGACTTCTCATATTCCTTTTTTCCTTCTTGAATATACTCCGCCAGTTCTTGTTCGCTACCAATGAAGCAACCACAAAAGTATTGCACTTCTTTTTTAATTACTGCTGCCAAAAGCTGCCTGCCACATTCACCATGTTGGTTAAACGCGACTTGGGCATACACAATTCCTTGCGATGCACTGAGGTTGGCACCACTGAGGCTGGCACCACTGAGGTCGGCACCACTGAGGTCGGCACCACTGAGGTTGGCACCACTGAGGTTGGCACTCCTGAGGTTGGCACTCCTGAGGTTGGCACGACTGAGGTCGGCACGACTGAGGTCGGCACCACTGAGGTCAGCACCACTGAGGTCAGCACCACTGAGGTTGGCACCACTGAGGTCGGCACTCCTGAGGCTGGCACTCCTGAGGCTGGCACTCCTGAGGTTGGCACTCCTGAGGTTGGCACTCCTGAGGTTGGCACTCCTGAGGTAGGCACGACTGAGGTCGGCACAACTGAGGTTGGCACTCCTGAGGTTGGCACCACTGAGGTCGGCACCACTGAGGTCGGCACTCCTGAGGTCAGCACCACTGAGGTCGGCACTCCTGAGGTAGGCACGACTGAGGTAGGCACGACTGAGGTCGGCATGACTGAGGTCGGCACATTTACCTCCAATTATACCGTGGACATACTTTAAATGAAGTTCTAAAACGATCTTGAGTTCTTCGGTTTTCATAGTGGCTTTTTCGGTTTGGGCGTAGCTTGTTAACAGGCACAACTCAGTTAACACAACTTGTTAACAACACAACGCCTTTTTCAGCATGGGTGAAAAAGGACACTGCCGACGTGGTGAATCCATCCTGGCGCAGTCGCTCGCCTGGACATGGCAAGGGCGGTAAAGCTTCTATGCTCTACCGCCCTTTATTGTGTGGCGTTGTGGTGTGTTCTATTTGTCAAATCGCGTGCCGTCTGTAAGGAATATGTATTCGTTCGCTTCGATATTTTCGGCCATGTTTTCATCGCTGAATTCGTGCTTGTAGTCACTTTCAAGCTGCGTGTAAATCCATCGCATGAATGCACGGGAAGCTTCCTTCATGTCCTTTTCGAATGCTTGGAATTTTGCATCTGAAATTGCCACATCATCTTCCGAGACTTCGAAGTCATAATCAACACTATTTTCGTGGCAGTAACGATCACAGTGTGTCGTGGTAAAATGCGAGAATGGGTAATCAGTCGCCAGTTTCAAGAACTGTTCAGCGATGGCGTGCAACGTCTTATCAAGCGGAGCGTTCGCTATGAGTGCGTCAATATTCGCCCGTGTGACATCACGCGCTCGCCACGTGCCGACAAAGCAAGCGCCATCGCCTTGCGACCAGAAACCAGTGAAGTGTATCTGGTCGATTTCAAGGCCCATGAGTGCGCCGAACTCTTTTGCCTCGTCAATGACGCACTCATGCCAGAACGTATCGTGTTGGCTTACTTCGCGATACCATTTTAAAGCATGTTGCTTTGCCTTGTCGTTAAGTTCGGAGAATTGGAATAGTTGAATCTGAACTGTTTTCATAATGTGATTTTGAGTTGTGGAGTGTTAGCAAAAAAAAGAGTCGCACGGCATAGCGAGAAAACCTCGTGCCGTGCGACTCGTGCTCACTGAGAGCTAATGTCGCTTGGTTATGTTGTCGGTGTGCTAGGCGATGATGAGACGATTTTGGATTGCTTTGTTCATCGTGTCTTGATCCACGATCTCCTGTCCGCGCACAAAGTCGTCAACGCTTCGTTGCGTCGTTCGCGAGTAATAGTTTCGATACTGTGACATCGCCCGTCCGTCTCCGAATTTAATGGCAACGACTGTGTCGTATGAAACGAGAACTTCCATCCCCGCCTTGAGAGTCACGATGGACGCGGAGGCTTGCGACGTTGCCTTGATGCTGACAATTGCTGAATCAGGGATACCGGCGGCATGAAGGGCACGTGCTGCGCGTTGTGAGCGCGCAGAATAGGACGTGCCAAGCTTTGCACCAAGTGAATCTGAATACTGATGCGTGCTCAAAATTTGCTTTTTCATAGTATGTAATGGTGTGATTTTGAATCCTTTGCTTTTACTTGGTGAACTGACGAGGCAGGAGCACGTTGACAATTTTCGCCGTTGCGTCTTTGAGACTGTCCAACGTTACCCCGTCGAACCGTGCCTTCATTGCTTTGAAAGCTTCCTTCGCTTGTGCTACCTTAGCTTGTGCCGCGTCAATCTCAGCTTGTGCCGCGTCAATGGTTGCCTGCTTATTCGCTTTTTCGTGGCGCAAGCGACGCAACGTCTCCGCGTATTGTTTCAATTCCTCCCGTTGCTCCGCTACAAGCTGCGCTTGCTTCTCCGCGTTCACTGCCTCGCATCGTGCGATAAATTCGGCAGTGTCAACATGCGCAAGTATTGGTGCCGTCCCTTCCGTGCGCGTGACGGTGTGCGTAGGCTTGCACAACTCTGCAATCTCATCGTTGGCGCATGTGGAGAGGTCAACGTAGTGACACCCGCACTTGATGAGCTTGATCGGCGTGCCGTGTGGTGTCGCAGCCTCCACTATGGAGCATGTCCCATATTGTGTAGAGGGGGCAGGTTGCTCGCCTTTGAGCCAAGCGAGCAAACGTGACGTTGTGAATGGACAAACGATGCCACTAGATAGCGTTATCTTCTCGCCTTCGAATGTCGCCGTGTAGTTCGCTGAAAGTTGCTCGTGTGAATAAGAGACGTTCACGCCTGCAAAGTGAACTTGTTTTAATGATGGCGTGCGCGAATATTCGCCCTCATAGGTTGCACCGAATACACGAGCGAATGGAAGCAATGGCGGAGCATATGGCCACGTTGTTTGGTTCACGAGGCTTTCGCGCAACATTTCAGGTGTGGCGAGCATTTCTTTAACCTTGGCGAGTGAATCAGTGAGGTTTTTCGCTTCGCCTTGTTTGTTAGCTTGCCAGCGACGCATATTGACTCCGCAATCTTCAACTTCCTTGTCGATGTCGCGAGTCTCAATCAGATACTTTGCACGTTCGCAGCGGCAAACATCGCCTTCAGCACTGCCAACGTTTCCACGCGCAGTCGCGATGTGTTTGTCAATCGCGAGGGACCGCATGAATGCTTCACCGTGAATACATGCGCCATGCTGAGTCAACCAAACACGTGCCTCGTCTTGCTCTGCCCCGTTGCGAGCGTTCCACACTGAGGGAAGTTCGCAAACGCCGAACACGAGAGATTTCAACGTCTGAACACGTGATTCATTCTCCGTGTCCTTCACGATGGATTTCAAATCTTCATCTGGTGAAAAGTAATGAATGTTCTCACGTGTCACGCTCCCGACTGCCATGTAAAGGCGCGTATAAGTGACGCGGCCCACGACGCGAACTGTCACCTTGGATACTCCCGCTTTGATTTCATATGTCCCGTCGTGCTTCATGCTATCCACCATTGCAGACAGTTTCGCGTCGCTGAACTCAACGGCTAGTCCGTGATCGTGAATATGGCGCAGATTGTCTACCTTGATTGAGGATGGAACTTTGAACGATTGGGTAGTGATGTCTGTTTTCATTGGCTTTGCTATGTTTGTGTTTTGCGCTCCGTCGGAATGTTCGGAGCTTTTGATTTTCCGAGACTCTGCGCGGTGTGGCAGAGTTTCGGCACGTAATCAGCGCGCCTCATCAGTCGGAATTACCTTTGGTTATATTTGATTGTATGTGTTGTTTGCCTTGAATTAGACAAGCTCAAACATTCCACGTGCTGAGCGAACGATAAATGGTGTCCCTGCTCCGCCTTTCTGGATGGCACGGAAAATGACAAGCGAGGGGTGAGCTTTGAAAAATGCAGTATAAGTTCCGGCGCTCATGTCGTGAGTCACTTCAAGTTCAGGAGTAGCACGAAGGGTGGAAACCATAGAAGCAACTTCCGAAGGAGTGGCGAGTGTAGCGGAGTATTTCATATTATGTTTTGTGGTGTGTTTTTAGATTGCTGGCAAGAAAGCTGAGACAATAAGAGCAACGGTGATGGATACGAGGAAAAGGAAAATCAAGTTTGGAAGTTTCATAGGACGACATCAAAACATAATTTGTTTCGAATGTAAAGCACGAATTGAATTAAAAACAGAAAAACATGAAATGTTTTAGTGCTGCCTGATTACCTAGAAAAAACTGAACCACTATGTATGAAGGAAAAAAAATGAGATAGGAAATTTTTTCCTTTCTATATATAAGGTCGAAAGTTTTCTAGCTAACCAGGTAATCAGGCAGCACTAAAACATTTCATGTCACAAGTTTAGTCTCGAAAGCTTCCGAAGTAGAAAAGAATGGTGCTATTAACGTTGTGCCCTTTCGCTCGTCATGAAATGGTGGGGATGCTTTCGATTGACAACGTGAAAAAATGTGCCGTTGCGAAGGTAAAGAAATGGTATGGACAGCAGCCCCCAATGGTGCAACTAACTTGCATTAGCTTATATGCGTAATAGTGCATACTTCCTGGTCTGCAAGCCTCACAATATGAGCTTTCCAAACGTTTCTCGTTTTATGCGACAACTAGCCACACCTTTTGAAATTGAATTTGCGATGATTTACCTTCGCAATGGAGGCAATGCGACAAAAGCTATGTGCGAATTGCGGCCAGAACTTACTTTCGCAGGGTGTGAGCAAATGGGGTCGGAAGTATTGAATAGAGACACCGTGCAAAGTTTTCTCAGCAACCAGGCGATGATGAGAACGCATGATGTGTTTCGAGTGCATCACCTCTCAATGGCTGAAAAGAGAAGCTTCCTAGCCTCAGTCGTTAAAACTTCGGCGTCTAATATATCGGACGATTCGCCTTTGATAGAGGAAGTCTCAACTCATACTAACGAGGAAGGAATTAAAACCAAAAAGGTTAAGATGATGTCGAAGGCAAAGGCTATCGAATTGGACAATAAGATGGCGGGCCACAACGCGCCTGAACTCTCCATTACCGGCGATGCAAACGATCTAGCTGGAATCCTTCTGCGCGTCACTGGTCAAACGTTGGAAGCTGATACGGTGGAAACTTCGGAGTCTGTGAAGCGTAACCTTTGGGACGAATGAACGACCGAGCACAAAACCTAAAACGTTTGCCGATTCGTTCGGCAGGTGAAAACGTGTTTTGTTCTGAAGGGGTGGGTGGAGGGGGAACCTGGGTAGGCCAATGTCCGAGCGGAATAGACCCACACGCCCAATCACACAAATTTTCATCTAACCACCTGTAAAACAAAATAAGTTTTCAACACCAAACACCTTAAAAACATATAACGTTTCCAATGAACACACCTACCCCTCCAAAAAATTTCAGAAAATTGTATGAAGAGGATGAAACAGAAAACGTTTCAAGTTCTCGACCATTTATCACACCGACGCGCAAGCCACATGCATTTGAGCACTACAACGCCACCCGCAAGGCAGCGAAGGAGATATGGTCGCGCAGTGAGACACTCGCCATTCAGAAGGCTCTAAGCGACAAAGTATGGAGGATGAAGAACCTCTACGTCATCCAGGATGAGAATGGTAGAGTGGTGCCTTTCACCCTGAGACATGAGCAGCGGGAGTTCCTGATGAACATTCATCACCGCAACTTCATCCCGAAAGCACGAAAACTTGGTATGAGCACCTTTCTTGTCATCTACTCACTCGATGAGTGTTTGTTCCCATCGCAGGAACTTGCCAATCTGGACGATGAGGAAGAGATGTTCATTGGCATCAATCAGGATGGTGAAGAGATTTACGAAAAGCGAAAGTTGCCGAAGGAACAGCAGGGCAAACGTTCGGTGCGTTGTGGTATCATCGACTTGAAGGAGACTGACGCATGGGAGAAATTGGCAATCGGCAAGCTCGCATGGGACAAGGGCATCGAACACAGGGATTTGAACATCCGTGCCATCTGGCGTGAGCTTCACAAGATCAACCCGCTGGTGTCACAGAGCAAAGGTGAACTGCGCTGGAAGAATGGCAGTGTCATGCAGGCAGGCGTCGGTTACACCGGCAAGACACCGCAGATACTCCATGTGTCTGAACTCGGTCCTATTGCGGCACAGTTTCCCAAGGTCGCAGAGAACATTGTGCGTGGGTCGCTCAACGCCGTGCCCGCAGGTGGCATGGTATCAGTGGAGACAACAATGGAAGGCGGACGCATGGGCGAGTGCTATGATCTGTTCAAGCTCGCGATGAAGTCTAAGCAGTTGAAGGAACTGACCCACCTCGACTGGAAGCTTCATTTCTTCTCGTGGTTGCGGCATCCGTCGTATCGTCTGCGCGGACGCAAGCCTGAGTATCAGACCACCATCGACTACTTCAGGGAACTCACCGAGAAACATGGTGCATTGTTCGAACGGCTCTACGGTTGGGACGGTGGAGTCGTGCCCGATGACCGACAGGCATGGTGGGAGAAGAAACGTGCCGAGCAGAAGGACTTGATGTGGCAGCAGTTTCCATCGGTGGAGAGCGAAGTAGATCGTGCGATGGTGGCAGGACAGATTTATCCTGAAGTGACACAACTTCGCGCACAGGGCCGCATCAAGGACTACAACCCTGAACCACGCATCCCGCTGGTCATCGCAGGTGACTTGGGTGCCGGACAAAATGCAGCATTTTGGCTCATCCAGCCAACAGCAATTGATACCAACATCCTGCGTGTGTCACTCGGTGAGGGCAAGGGTGCCATCGGTCTTGCGGCACTCTACCGCAGGTGGCAGGCGGAGTTTCCACATAATGACATCGTGCAGGTGATACTGCCGCATGACGCCAACATCACCGACAAGGGCAGCACGCTGACCTACACCGAGGGTGCGGTGAAGGCGGGCATACCACGTGAGTTGATCACCATTGTTCCAAGGACATCGGACATATGGGTGGGCATTGAGGAAGTGCAGAACGGTCTGCCGAACTGCTGGTTCCACGTGAAGACTGATGAAGAGATTGTCCAGCGTGCGGACGACGGCACCGACAAGCGACTGCCTGGAGGATTGGCACGACTGGAGAACTACCGCAAGCAGCCGACCACGGCGAAAGGTGTGGAGATGAACGAGCCTGTCCACGATATGTGTTCACACGCCGCCGATGGCCTGCGCACGTTCTATGAAGCGAAGGCGAGGTTCCTCGTGCGTGTGCATGGGCTGAACAAGAGCAGGCGCGGAAACAACAGCACACAGCAGTCAGACCCGTATGACCCGTTTGCTGACCGTGACAGGGATAAAAAGAAGAAGGCATTTGCCAAGCTTGCCACAAGCAGTTAACATGAGTGGTAACTCACTACCACCTGTCAATGCCACCATCATCACGAAGCCTGTATGCGTCACAGGCGGAACACGACGCAGACCGCGCGCTCATCCGCAAATATGGCTATATCTTCGAAACACCTTCTGTCGTCCTGTGGGGGTTTCCCGTCAACGTCGCTGATGCCCTTGAGTGTGTTCCTGTCAAAATCAGGAAGTATAATCGGTGTGACGGTTGGTTTGTGTGGCTCGCCACGGGAGAGATGAAGTCCATTCTCGCCCTCATACCTTACCGATTACCAACTATCATATTCGCACGTGACAACAAAAGACTTAGAGTTTATGACTTTGAGGACTTGATAAAACGAATATGAAAACACCAACCGATTTTGGCGGAGGTTCGAAAGAATCATCTCCTGTTTTTACAAACATGAAATCAGCACCGACAGGTGATGGCCCAATTCGTGCCATCCGTGCGATAGTGAACAACATTCAACAGCAGCGTGCGGCAGCACCTCAACCAAACCCTGTCGTCCCTCCTGCATCCGCCACCAACCAGCAGGACTTGTTTCGCCGAACAAGCATCATGTCACTTGCAGCACAACGCAGAAATCAAACCCTCGGAGCGCCATGAATATCATCAACGGAACAATCATGTGGGGTGGAGCAGATACCACTCCTGTTGCACTCAATCTTGGAGGTGGTGCGCCACAGCCATCAGCAACACAGCAGGAGAATGAACGTCTCAACAACGCACTCCTGCGTCAGCAGTTGGCAAAGGCACAGCAGCAACAGGACAAGGTGCCTGAGTTTAAGATTCCTGCGGCTCCGGTGTATGCACCACCACCATCCACTTCATCTGCCGACACCGAGGCAGCACGTCAGGAGTCGATGCGTCAGGCGTTGCATCGCCGTGGTCTTCAATCCACAATTGTCGCCAGTCGGTCCACAACCCTCGGTGCTGCCTAACACACCATGCAACAACCAATCACAAGGGAAGAGAAGGCGCAGCGCATCCTGCAAATGCACGAGCGCACGCGCTCCGAGTTCAATGTGCATCAGAATGCAATGCGTGTCATCGCTGACTACTGCCGTCCGAGCAACGACACAGTTGACAGTGGAGATGGCAAGCCACAACCGGCACAGGCACTCAAACGCCACACGCGACTGTTCGACACCACGGCATCACGTGCGGTGATCAAGCACGCTGCCGGTGTGAAGTCGTGGATGTCATCGAGTCAAAAACGCTGGTTCCTTGCCGACCCTCCGGTTGCCTACAAACACGACGAGGAAGTGATCAAGTTCTACATGGCTTGCACCGAAGTTATGGAACAGTTGATGAAGGATTCGGTTTCCAGCTTCCACACGGAAGATCAGGAGGCGATGCAGGATGGCTGTGCGTTTGGCATCCGTTGCCTGTTCGTTGATGAGCCGCAGAAGGACGGCAGCTTGCTCGTGCAGCAGTGGGAACCAGGAAGCTTTGCCTGCGAGGAAAACAACAAGGGCAGACTCGACAAGTTCGTGCGTGTTAAAGAGATGACAGCACAGCAGGCGAAGTCCGAGTTCGGTGAAGCCAACCTGCCTGAGAAGGTGCGTGCTGATCTGATGAAGGAAGCTTCCAAGGGTAACAAGCACACGTTCATTCATGCCATCTATCCACGCGAAGATGACGAGCGGAATGCTGATCACGACTACCTTGCGCAGAACAAGGCAATCGCTTCGTGCTGGGTGCATCTCGATTCGAAGACACTCGTGCGTGAGTCAGGCTTTGATGAGATGCCTGTCATCGGTTCACGCTATCTGAAGAAACCAGGGTCGCCGTATGGCATCGGTGCTGCACTCGTGTCACTCGCTGACGCGCGCCAGTTGAACTATCTTCAGGAACGCATCGACGTGATGATCGGTCTGCTGGTCAACCCCACCATGAATGTGCCGTCTGAGTTCGATGCCTCGGATGTCAACCTTGGTGAAGGAGGCATCAACTATTACAACGACCCGCAGCGCATGATCACACCGATGCAGAGGCAGGTGTCCAACGGTCAGCAGGAGATGGCGCGTGTGCAGATGCGCCGTGAAGACATTCGTGATGCTTTCTTCCTGAACATCTTCGAGGCTGTGTCGCGCAAGACCAAGGAGATGTCAGCACTTGAAGCTGACCTTGTATCCAAGGAAGCAATCGAGTTGTTCTCTCCGATGTTCACCCTGATGACAGGCGAACACTATCAACCGGCATTGTCGCGCATCTTCCTGATGTATTTGCGCCAGTCCGAGATTGCTCGTGCTGTTGGTGATGTCAGCCGTGCGGTGTTCCCACCAATCCCGAAAAAGCTTCTGCGTGAAATCAAACCAGGACTCGCTGAATTTCCGACACCACAGTTCAGCTACACCTCGCGCATCGCATTGGCATTGCAGCAGTTGCATTCGCAGGCGTTCAACAACTCGTTGATGCGCCGCACACAGCTTGGCAACATCATCGGTGAAGCTGCTTTCGATGACATCAACCTGCCGGTTGCACTGAAGGAGATGGATCGCAGCGATGGTCTTCCTGAGAACTGGTTCCGTTCACCTCAAGAAGTGCAGCAGATGCAGCAGAACAGGGCACAGCAGGCGCAGTTGCAGGCGATGGCAGCAGCAGCGAAGGATGGTTCTGCCGCTGTGAAGAACATCAAGGGCACACCGCTTGAAGGGGCGTTGCAACCACAATGAATCTGACATCATTCGTTCAGGACATGACACATGCAGGTGTGGACATAGAACGTTTCGAGGAAGTGTGTCAGGAGGTTGCCAGCACACCGGCAGGTGCCTCGATGATTCGCATGATCACACAAGCCTATCCGCCAACAGGCGATGATTTCATTTCAGACAGCCCCGTGCTCGCCGCCTTTCGTGGTGGTCGCCGGTCCATTGTCGCAGCACTTTGCAAGTTCATGGGCAAGCTCAAAGCCTAACCACACTTGCACAAACCAAACCAAACCAAACCAAACCAAACCAAACCAAACCAGAAAACAACATGGCTAAGAAAGCAGCAAAGAAGGCTGACGTGCTCTCACGTCTCCTTGATGAAAAACCAACTGCCTCCAAAAAGAAGGCGGCGAAGCGTGGGCGCAAGCCTTCCAAGAAACACGCGGTATCAAATGATACCGATGCACAACCATCCACACAAGCACCTGCTGTCAACAGCACACGTGGTCCAAACCGCTGTGGTAACTGCCCCATCATTCCCAATCCTGAACTCGGTGACAAAGACCCTGCTGTCATCCAGTGGCATCGTGAGAATGAGCCGCATCAGTTCAAGGAAGGTGGTCGCTACCATCTTCGCAAAGGCATCTAATCTTGTCATCCCTCCAAACCAGCAACTAACAAAACATCATGTTCAAATTCTTCAGACCACAAGCATCCCTCTTCGAAGAGGAAAAAGGCACACCACCGGCAGGAGGTGTTACTGACCCACCGGCAGCACTCCCACTGTTCGATGAGAAAACCCTGACCTTCCGCGAGAAGTGGCAGGACATTCTGCCGGAAGACCTTCGTGTCACTGCATCCAAGTTCACCAAGCTTGATGATATGGCGAAGTCCTATGCCAACCTCGAAAAGATGGTGGGCGGAAAACTGGAAGGCTATGTGAAGGCACCACCTGCAAAGGATGCGACGCCTGAACAGATCGCTGAATACCGCAAGAGCATCGGCATCCCTGCTGACGCAAAGGAGTATGAGTTCACCAAACCTGCTGACGAGAAGCTTCAGAAGTTCTACGAAGGACCAAACATTGAAGCCATTCGTGAGCTTGCAGTCAAAGGTGGATTCAGCAAGGAGCAGGCACAGCTTGTTGCCGACCTGTATGCCACCAAGGAGGCAGAGCATACTGCCTCGCTCGTGTCCGAGGGTGAGAAGTTCGTGCAGGCATACGACGCTGAAATCAGCAAGGTGTTCGGTGACAAGAAGGATGCCAAGCTACTTGATGCCAAGCGTGTGCTCGTGTCGATGGGCAACCAACTGAGTCCTGACGAGCTTCAGTTCTATCCACCTGCATTCACCATCTTCCTTGCTGGTCTTGCTGATTCAGGTGCCATCTCGCCTGACAAGCTGGTGAGCCGCGAGCAGATTCAGAACAAGGTGGGCACGACTGATCTGGCGAAGGACATCCAGCAGAACAAGTCCAATCCAGATCATGCTGCATACTGGAATCAGTCTGATCCTCGCCACAAAGAAGTCGTGGCAAAGGTGATGAAGCTCAACGACACCGGCAGTTAACACAGGAAACGAAACAAGTTCCTGCATGTGGGGCACTCAGAAATGGGTGCCTCATTTTTTTTTGTTGACGATTTTACTAACGCAACTAATTTGCATTTGAAGACAAGCGCGAAAGCCCTGCCCCTCACGGGAGAACTTGGTGAAGTGCGAAGATGCTGAAGATGCCACCCGACACGACTTGGACAATGGCGCAGAAGCGGATGTCAAATCATCGAATCCTCAAACTCACACCAACACACTTTTATGCCCATCACTCAAGCAAGTCAGGGTCTTGTCATTCCAGACCTCTACCGCCGCACTTTTTCGAACAACTTCGAAATGGTCGCCTCACAATCCACGTCGCGCTTTGCAGAGTGCGCCATCGTCTCCACCTTCGACGGCAAGGAGTATGTCTATCAGGACATCGACGAAACTTCCTTCAAGCAGAAGACCGAACGCATGGCTCGCACCGTTGCCGGTGAGATGTCATTCAGTCGCCGCAAGATCACCAAGAAGTCATTCTATGACCACAAGGTGTTTGACCGCGATGACAAGACCCTTCTCGCTCAACTCTCCGAACCCAAGAGTGAACTCGTCACGCAGTTCAAGAAAGCGTGGGCAAAGCTTTGGGATGAGCAATTCATCGCTGCCCTCGACGGCACGGTCTATGGTGGCAGTGGCGAAGAACTCGTCACTCCCATCACCTTTGACAGTGCCCACAACGCTGTGGCGGTTGACTACGTTGCCACAGGCAGTGAAACCAACTCCGGTCTGACGATGGAGAAACTTCAGCGTGCCCGTGTCATCCTGGAAGAACAGGAATACTGTTCGGAAGGTGAAGACGCCGACTGCGAAGTTTACTGTGGCATGTCGCCAAAGATGAAGAACGACCTGTTCGAACAGGCGAAGGCGCAGAAGACATCACCGTATTCGGCAATGGTGGTGGACTGGTATAACGATCCGCAGAACAAGCGTCTGTTCGGTTTCCGTGTCAAAATCCAAAACCGTCTGCCAATCAACTCCAGCGACATCGAGAACTGCTTCGTCTGGTCCAAGGAGGCAATGCGTATCTCGTCCGACCAAGTTGAGACGGTGATCAGCAATCGTCCTGACTTGAGCCACGCAACGCAGGTTAGTGCCTACGGCAAAATCGGTGCAATGCGCCGCTGGGAAAACGGTGTGGTCCGCATCGCCTGTGACCGTTCGCCATAACAATTTCACGTGGTAGTGATTCGTTTCGGGCGGAGTTCGTAAACCGCCTAACATTTCAACTTCATTCCAAACACTTCACTCTAAAACATTATGGCTACCTTCAAGACACCTACTCGCACGGCACAGGATGAACAGCTTTACAAGCTCCATCAGTATCCTGCCGCCCTCACCCTTCAAATGCGTCCAATGCGGATGCACGAATCCTACACCTGTCTCGGCACCGAAGTCACGGCTGACAAGATCGACCTTCCCTTCCCTCGTGTTGCAGGTGCTCAAGTCATCCCTGAAAAGTGCCGCATCACCAACCCAACGGGCGGAGGCAGCGTCATCATCGGCGCGAAGTTGCAGAAGGTCACGACTGCTGCTGATGGCACTGAAACCGTCGTGGACCTCACGGCAGTTGCGGATGTCAGCAACAACAGCGTCGCGATGGCACGCATCTCGGATGGCAGTCTCCCTGTGCTCGTCGCAGGTGACTCTCTCCGCATCCTGTTGAGCACCACTGCCAGCACCACGTTCACAATGGCGCTGAATCAGGTGATCAACTTCGAAATCGAATACGTCGCACCTTACGCGCTGTAATTCACCTTCCCCGCCGCTGGTTTGGGGGCTTTGACAAAGGCAGGTTGGTGGGGTAGCAATGCCTCACCAACCTTTTTGTTTACACATCACTATGGATTTACTCACCTTGTTTAACACCTCACTGGCAAGACTTGGTGAGTATCGTGTCAGCACTACTGATCCTACTTCCCTGCCCGACACGACGGCAGAACGTGCGCTATTGGAGAAGATCACACTTCAATATGCACAGTCGCGTGACAACCTCCTGTCACGTTACCGCTGGTCCTTCGCCAAGGACTTTCGCGAAGTGCCGCTGGCATACGTAACCATGACCAGCATTGCCAACAGCAGCGGTGTGGCGCAGGTGACACTGGCAGCACACGGTCTTACCGATGGCATGTGGTTGCTGTTGGAGAACACCGTTGGCACCGACGGTCGCTGGAAGGTGACAGGCAGCACCACCAACACCTTCAAACTGGAAGGCTCAGTGTGGAATGCAAACATCGTGGCAGGCAGGTATGTCGTCGTCCCTGCGTTCGGGTATGACTACCGCTACGAAATACCATCTGACGTTTTACGTGTTAATACAGTGAATGGTAAAATGGCATCGACTGACCGCACCACGTGGTTGCGTGTTGGCAAATTCATCCACTCGTGCTCTCCGGTCTGCAAGATGTCAGTCATTCAGCAGATCACCAACCCTGCACTGTTCCCTGCCGAATTCACTGAGTGCTTGGTTGTCCAGCTTGCTGCGGACATCTCCATGAGCATTTCAGGTGCCAATGCCGACCGGCAGGGTTTGTTGCAGGAACTCGAAACAATTCACATTCCGAAGGCGCGCATGAACAATGCCATCGACAGAAAGCAGGACACCGAGCAAGGACCAAGTGGTGCAGTGTCCTCACGCCTAACTTGGGAATACGACCGCAGTGTTTACGACCCATATCCTGACATCCAACGCTAATAACCCACATGCCTGCACACATTCTTCGAAACGTTTTTAATAGTGGTGTGATGACACCGCTGGTCTGGTCACGCCTGGATGTCGAGAAAGTTGGCAATGGCATGTCTATTGGAAGAAATAATATGGTGCGCCCACATGGGGGTATTTTCAAACGTTCTGGAACTGAACGTCTTGTTAACACCAAGAATAATCAGGTAACTAGGCTGATGCCTTTCAACTATGACAGTGAAACACAATTTGATTTTTGTTTCACCGATAGTGCTCTTCGCTTTCTAAAGAATGGTGCTTTCGTGTCGTTCGCCATCGGAGCGACTGACGCATGGAGTGGGACTACAAGCTCCTATCAGATTGGCACGTGGATCTTTAACAGCTTGGGAACCCTGTATGGTGCCAAGACCCAGCATACACCTTCTGGTGCCAACGAGCCACCGAGCACTTCATGGTCCACAACAAACATCAAGGCATGGGCAGCTTCGACAGCTTACTCGCTTGGTGACTTCGTGGCAGATCGTGTTGGCAGTGGTGGGTTGAATGGTTTCTTCATCTGCACTTCTGCGCATACAAGTTCAACCACACTGGACACCAGCAAGTTCAAGTTTTTCTCGACAGGTCTGCCGTGGGCGACATCAACAGCTTACTCAGTTGGTGATTATCGACTCGATACAACTATTTCCTTTGGTGTCACTTACCGTTGGTTTCGCTGCAAGGTGGCGCACACATCTGGTGCTACAACCAAACCTGGGGTTGGTGCCTCATGGACAACATATTGGACTGAGTATTCCACTATCCCTGTTCATTCGACTGCCAGTGTTGCTTATCTTGCAGGTGATGAAGTGCGTGTTGGGACAGACATTTATATTGCTTTCAGCAATCATACCAGCAGCACCACGAATGCACCAACAGGAGCAAGTCCACTGTGGGCGAAGCTTACAACTATGAAAGGGTGGGACGGCACCAGCACTTCACGTGCAGTTGGTGACATTGTGTTTTACGCTGGTGGTCCACATATATGCACAATTGCGCATACATCTTCGACATACTTGGACAACACCAAGTTCAGTCTTACTGTCGGTTCAGACCCCAACTGGACAGCAACACCTTCCTACGCTGTTAACACCATTGTTTATGACGGCACAAACAAGGTGCTGTATCTTTGTATCCTCAAACATGATACGGCTTCCACCACTGAACCTGGAACCACTGGTGGG
>Ga0228698_1000904_pt1 | contig 17044 bp, 14 predicted proteins | sample McNCre117_Aug_MG_FD_178015 | JGI IMG/M metagenome (GOLD analysis project Ga0228698, IMG submission 178015) | Freshwater microbial communities from McNutts Creek, Athens, Georgia, United States - 1-17_Aug_MG | ecosystem: Environmental > Aquatic > Freshwater > Creek | place: USA: Georgia...
CTTACTCGGCCGCGCCGATGGTCAGCTCGATCGCACCGACGCCCTCGACATGGCCGGTGATCTTGTCGCCCGCGACGACCGCGCCGACGCCCTCGGGCGTGCCGGTGTAGATCAGGTCGCCCGGCTGCAGGTGGTAGTACAGCGACAGGTCGGCGATGATCTCGCGGATGTTCCAGATCAGCTTGTTGACGTCCGACTTCTGCCGGGTCACGCCGTTGACTTCGAGCGCGATCTCGCCGCCCTCGATCACCTGGCCCGGCATCGGCACGATCTCGGAGCAGACCGAGCCCTGCTCGATGTCCTTGCCGGTGTCCCAGGGACGGCCCTTGTCGCGCGCGACCAGCTGCAGGTCGCGCCGCGTCATGTCGAGGCCGGTCGCGTAGCCATAGATCAGCTCGTGCGCCTGCTCCTGGCTCACGCGGAAGCCCGGCTTGCCGATCGCGATCACCAGCTCCATCTCGTAGTGGTAGTTCTGCGTCTCGGGCGGATACGGCACGGTCGCGCCGCTATCGACCAGCGTGTCGCGCGACTTGGTGAAGTAGAACGCGCGCTCGACCGACTTGTCCACCGGACGGCCCATCTCGACCGCGTGCGCGTGGTAGTTGCGGCCGACGAAGAACAGGCGGTTGATCGGGAAACGCTCGTCCTGGCCACGGATCGGCAGGGACTGGACGGCAGGCGGGTTGAACAGGTACTGGGTCATGAAAGGAATTCCTGGCTGGAAGATTGCAATCTGGACGGCGACGGGCCGGAGTCACTATATAGGCGACTCCGGCGCGGCGCCCGTGGCTGGGAATCAGCCCCGGTTCTCGTACACGCCGAGCTTGCGGTGCAGCGGCGACTCGTCGGCGATGAAGAGGAAGGCCGGCTCGGTCGCCGAGCGGTTGCCCAGCGTGCAGGCGGTATAGCCCGGCACGGCACAGGTGTCGGCCTCGGCCAGCGTGAACGACTTGTCATCAACGCTGACATCGACGCTGCCCTCGATCTGGTGCAGCACCTGGGCCGGCGAGCGCGCCGGCAGGCGCAGCGTCTGGCCCGGGCGCAGCATCAGCGCGTAGAAGCCGAGGATGTTCTCGGGATCGCGCCCGGTCTCGGGGTTGACGTAGGTCACCTGCACGCACTCCTGCTGCGGCTGGTCCTCGGCGATCGACAGCAGGGCGGCCTTCGCATCGGCCCAGGGGTAGCGCAGCATCGGATACGCCTTGTCGGCGCGCTGGAACACCGTGGTCGGCGCCACGCCGCCACGCGCGTAGGCCCGGGCGCCCTGGCCCGGCACGACGGTCTGGCTCGGCACCTCCTCGTGATACGAAGCCTCGATGTAATAGACCAGCGGCAGATCCAGCACGTCGAGCCAGATCACCGGGCCGTTGCCGTCGTGGCCATGCTCGTGCCAGAGTCCGGTCGGGGTCAGGATCAGGTCGCCACGGCTCATCGGGCATTTCTCGCCGTTGACCAGGGTCCAGGCGCCTTCGCCCTCGACCACCATCCGCACCGCGTTCGGCGTGTGCTTGTGGGCCGGCGCCAGCTCGCCCGGCAGCAGCAGCTGCATGCCGAGGTACATGGCCGCGCTGGCCTGCATCTTCTCCAGGCCGTGGCCGGGGTTGGCCAGCACCAGCACGCGGCGTTCGGCCTTCTCGATCGGGGTCAGCTCGCCGGCCTGCAGCAGCAGCTCGCGCAGCTTGGCATACGGCCAGTGGGTCGGCTGGGTCTTGCGCGCCGGCACATGCGGCGGCAGCACCGCGCGCAGGCTGGGCCACAGCGGCACCAGGTGGTTGGCGCTCAGTTCGTCGCGGTAGTCCTGCGGCAGGTCTTCGAGGCGGCCCAGGGTATCAAAACGGCCAGTGTCTTGCATCTCTTGTTCCTCTTGCTTGGCAATGGATCAGCCTTGTTGCAGGCAGTTGTTGACATTCCAGCCGTACAGCCATTCGATCGCATCATAGAAGCGCTCCTGCGTGCGGCCCTTCCACAGGCTGTTGCGGATCTGGCGCTCGACGCCCTTGGCATGGTACAGGCGGCCCATCTCGCGGCCCGACAGCACGATGCGGCCGGTGCGGGCGATGCGGTTCTTCTGGTACAGGTCCAGGGCCTTGACCCAGTCCTTGCCGGTCACGCGCAGCGCCTCGCCCAGCGTCACGGCGTCTTCGAGCGCCATGCAGGCGCCCTGGGCCATGTACTGGGTGGTCGGGTGCGCGGCGTCGCCGAGGATGGTGACGCGGCCGAAGCTCCACTGCGGGATCGGCTCGCGGTCGGCGGTGGCCCAGCGGCGCCAGCTCTTGGGCAGCTCGATCAGCTGGCGTGCCTTCGGGCAGATGCCCTGGAAGTAGCTCTCGACCTCCTCCTTGGAGCCATCGGTCACGCCCCACTGCTCCTGCTGGCGGCTGTGGAAGGTCACGACCACGTTGTACTGCTCGCCGCCACGCAGCGGGTAGTGCACCAGATGGCAATTCGGGCCGGCCCACAGGCTGGCGGCGTTCCACTTCAGGTCATCCGGGAAATCTTCCTTCTCGACCACGGCGCGGTAGACCACGTGGCCGGTCACGCGCGGCGGGTCGTTGACGTACTGGGCACGCACGACCGACTTGCCGCCATCGGCGCCGATCAGGGCCTGGCCGGTCCAGCGCTTGCCATTCTGGTCGATCGCGGTCACGGTGCCGCCGTCCTCGTCCTGCTCGATCTTCTCGATCCGGGTGCTGGTGAAGAACTCGACCTGGCCGGTCTCGACCGCGCCTTCGAGCAGCGAGCCGTGGATATCGACGCGGTGGATCACGGCGTAGGGGTTGCCGAAGCGCTGGCGGAAGGCCTCGCCGGTCTCGATCTTGCCGACCAGGGTCTCGTCGATCGCATCGTGCATCACCATGCAGTCGGTGTAGACGGCGCGCGCGCGGGTCTTGTCGCCGACGCCAAGCGCATCGAAGGCGTGGAAGGCGTTGGGGCCGAGCTGGATGCCTGCGCCGATCTCGCCGATCTCGGGCGCCTGCTCGAACACCTGGACCTTGAAACCCTGACGCACCAGCGCCAGCGCGGCCGCCAGGCCACCAATGCCGCCGCCGGAGACCAGGACGGGCAGCTCGGAATGGTTATCGCTCATGGACTCGCTCCTTGAAATGGACTTGAGAGGGGTCCGGCCTGGTGAGCCGGACAGATTTAATCAGTACACAAACTATTAGTATAGTGATCGCAGCCAAAAACACAACCCAGGGTTAACCCGAGGAGGCAGCAATGAGCACCCAGCAAGCCACCGTCCTGCTCGACCAGCAGCCCGGACACGCGATCCGGCGCCTGCACCAGATCGCCGTCGGCATCTTCCACCAGGAAACACAGGACCTCAACATCACGCCGGTGCAGTACGCCATCCTGCAGACGGTGCACGACCAGCCGGGCTGCGACCAGCGCACGCTGGCGCGCCACGTGGCGCTCGACACCTCGACCACCGCGAGCACAGTCGAGCGTCTGGAGGCGCGCGGGCTGCTGACGCGCAAGGTCGCGCCCGAGGACCGGCGCGTGCGCCTGCTGACGCTGACGCCGGCCGGCCAGCAGCTGCTGGCCGAAACGCAGCCGCGCATGGAGCGCGCACAGCAGCTGATCCTGGGTCCGCTCGATGCGCAGCAGCGCGAGACCTTCATGGCGCTGCTGTTCAAGCTCGTGACCGAGAACAACGAGCGGTCGCGCGCGCCCGGCGACATCGGGCGCTGAGCGGCGCTCCCGCCCGGGAACGCCGCAACGCGATCAGGCCATCACCAGCGGCAGGAAGCGCGCCTCGAACTCGGCGCTCGACAAGGGACGGCTCAGCAGATAGCCCTGCCCCAGCGAACAGCCGATCTGGCACAGCCGGTCGCGCTGCTGCTCGGTTTCGACCCCCTCGGCCACGACCCCGAAACCGAGCTTGCCGGCGAGGTCGATCATGGCCTGCACCAGCACCAGGTCGTTGTCGTCACTGAGCATGTCGCGCACGAAGCTCTGGTCGATCTTGAGCGTCGAGGCCGGCAAGGTCTTGAGGTAGGCCAGATTGGAATAGCCGGTGCCGAAGTCGTCGATGCTCAGCGTCACGCCCAGGTCGCGCAACTGGCACAGGCGCTCCAGCATGTCGGGCGAACTGTGAGCCCAGACCGTTTCGGACAGCTCGACTTCCAGCCAGCACGGCGCCAGTTCCTCCGACTCCAGCAGCGCGCCGAGCCGGTCCAGCCACTGGGGCCGCACCAGATCGTCGGCGGTCTGGTTCACGGCCAGCCGCCAATCCTGGGGCCAGCGCCCCGACCGCTGCCACTGCGCCAGCTGCTGCAGGGTGTGCTGCAGCACCCATTGGTCGATCAGACTGACCATCTGGTGCTGCTCGGCGGTCGGCAGGAACAAGGCCGGCGTCAGCAGCCCGAGCCGGGGGTGTTCCCAGCGCACCAGCGCCTCCGCCCCGACCACCCTCATGGTGTCAAGCTCGAACTTGGGCTGCCAGTACACGCGCAGCTGTCCTTGCTCGGGCGCCACGCGCAGCTCCTGGCGCAGGCTGAAGTTCTCGCGGTTCTGCTCGCCCAGGATCGCGGTATAGGTATGCAACTGGTTGCGCCCGCCCCGCTTGGCAGCGTACATCGCCTGGTCGGCGCTGCGCATCAGGGCTTCCGGGCTGTCGCCGTCATCGGGGTACATTGCCAGCCCAACCGAGGCGTGGGGCTGATAATCCGCCAGCCGGTCCAGCGTCAGGGGCTCGCGCAGGTGCCTGAGCAGGCGTTCCGCGAGGATGCCGGCCTGCGCCCGGTCGGTGCAGGGAAACAGGGCCACGAACTCGTCGCCGCCAAGGCGGGCCACCGTGTCCTGCTCCCGCACCGAATCCCGCAGACGCCGCGCGAGCGTGACCAGCAGCTCGTCACCGACATCGTGACCCAGGGAATCGTTGACTTCCTTGAAATGATCGAGATCGGCGAACAGCAGCGCGAACGGCTGCTGCTGGCGCTTGGCCAGCGCGATGTGGTGGCTCAGGCGCTCGGCGAACAGGGCCCGGTTCGGCAGGCCGGTCAGGCTGTCGGTGCGGGCCTGCGTGGCCAGCTCCTCGTGGACCTGGCGCAGCTCGGTCAGGTCGGCCTCGATCGCCATGTAGCCGATGCGCTGCCCCTGGTCGTCACGCAAGGTGCTGATGCTGGCCCAGACCACGAACAGCTGGCCGTTGGCGGCGCGGTTGACCAGCTCCCCCTGCCAATGGTCGGTCTCCAGGATCTGGTCCCACATCCGCTGGTAGAACGCCTCGTCGTATTCCCCGGAATGCAGCAGGCTGATGCGGTGCCCGATCACCGCTTCGGCCGAAAAGCCCGAGATCGTGGTGAAGGCCGGGTTGACGCGCACGATCCAGCCATTGGCATCGGTCACGACGATGGCCTCGCGCGCATGCAGGAACACCTCCTCGCTGATGCGCAGCCAGTGCTGGGTGTCGATCTGCGCGGTCACGTCGAGCGAGATGCCGCCGACGCCTATGATTTGGTCGGACTCGTCGCGCAGCGGAAACTTGTGCGAGTCAAAGGTACGGACCCCAGCGGGGCCGTGCAGGCGCTCCTGCACCCGCAGGGTCTGCCCCGAACGGACGACGCTCTGGTCGTGACCGGCGAAATCCACGCAGTCGCGCAAGGGAAAGAACTGCTCGCGCTGGCGTCCGACCACCTCCTCCAGGGGCTTGCCGATCTGGCGCAGCAAGGTCTGGTTCGCGACCAGCAGCCGGCCTTCGGTGTCATGGGCATAGATGAAGGCCTCGCTGCTGTCGAGCAGCGAGCGCAGCAGCTGACGATCGATCAGGGCCGAATACTCTTCCGAGCGGTCGGTCAGCAACAGCAGAAAGCGCGGCCCGGCATCGTCGCCGGACGGCAATGGCAACGGCACCAGCTTCAGGTCCACGCGGCGTGTCCGGCCCAGGGCATCGGACAGCCGCGCGCCCTTGATCAGATGGTGCGAGGCAGGCTGGCGCAGCAGCAGCTGGAGTTCGCTGCGTACCGGCGCCTCCAGCGCATCGAGCAGGCCGCACGGATCTGGCACCCGCTCCAGCCCGAGCCGGACCTGGCCCTCGGGATTGCTTTTCAGCACCTGGCCTTGCGCATTGATCACCAGGGCCGCGATCGGCAGCACCTCGAACAGCAGGCGATAGCATTCGGCCTCCTCCAGTCCGGCCGGTGGCGGGTCCGGCTCACTGGCGCGAACGGCCACCGGCGCGCGCGGCGGCATTCTGTCCGCTGGCGGCGAAGGGGCGGCCGGCTGCGCGGCCCAGCCCGGATCGGGCTCGGAAATCTGCCGCAGGACGGCCTGGGCCCGTGCACGCAGGGCCTCCAGCGGATCGAGGGGCCAGGGGGATTCGGAACTTTCCATCTTGCTCACACACTAGCCAGGACGCTCGCGCGCCAGGCCGTGATATCGACATGACTGACCACCGCGCCGGGCTGCTCGCCTTGCAGGCGGCTGACATTCATCACGAACCAGCGCGGCTGCTCTGGTGCATCACAAGGATACTCCATGGTGAAGCTGCGGACCTGACCCGACAGCACGCTCCACAAGCCCTGGCAGGCGCGCTCGGCATGGGGGTTGCCGCTGGCCATGGCGTGACGACAGACGTCGAGGTAGTTGGTGTCCGGGCCGCTGTGCGACATGCCGGCATCGCCATTGGCGGCGGCGAAGTCGCGCCAGGCATGATTGACCATCACGATCCGGCCGGCGCCATCGAGCACCGCGATGTTCTCGCCCAGGGCATCGATCACCTGCTGCAGCCGCCGGGCCTGCTGCAGCTTGGTCACCTCGACGCAGCTCATCACCACGCCACGCGCCGAGGTGGACGGAATGTTGTACGGCAGCATGCGCACCATGAAATGACGGTCGCCGCCGCCGCCCACGTCCTTCTCCAGCAGCTGACCGCTGGCCAGCGTGGCACGCAGATCCTGGCACAGCTCGGGATAGTCGAGGGCATGGTTCAGATCGTCCAGCGGACGGCCGAGATCGCTGTCGCGCAGGCGAAAGATGGCGGCCGCCTCCGGGCTGAAGCGCACCAGCGTCAGCTGCTCATCGACGAACACCGCGCCGGAAGCCACGACCTTGGTCAGATTGTCGAGATCGGCGTTGATGTGGTTCAGGATGTCGAGCTGCTCCCGGTACTTGGCATTGACGGCGTTGAGCGCCTGGTTGCCCGACTGCAAGGCCTCGTTGGAGCTTTGCAGCTCCTCGTTGGCGGCCATCATCTCCTCGTTGGTGGCTTGCAGCTCCTCGTTCGAGGCTTCGAGCGCCTCGAACATGGCCTGCAGGCTTGCGCGCGTGGCGCTCAGTTCGTGCTCCAGCGCCGCGATGCGCTCGGCCGTCTCGCTCGCGATATCGAGCGCCACCGGCTGCTCGACCGCTTCGTCCAGGCTCGGGCGCTCGAACACCAGCAGGGTGTGACGCAAGTCCTCCCTCTCGCCCACGGGCAGGGCCGTGAGCTTCACCAGCAAATGCGCGGGCGCGGTCGAATCCTCCGACATGGCCGGCCCGGGAATCCGCACCATGCCGGACGAAACCGCCACGCCTTCGCGGGCACACTTGGACAGCAGGGCCGCCGCGACCGGCAGCAGCGGATCGGGCAGGATACGGTGGATGTCCAGGCTGACCTGGCCTTCGCGGATCTGCAGCAGCGGCGTGATCGCGCCATAGGCATGAACCAGCTGATGGGCGGCATTGATCAGCATCGCCGGGGGCGGAGCAAAGTTCTTGAGCAGCGCCTGGTAGCCCAGCTCAACCGCGTCACCGCCGAGCCGACGGGCCCGTGCCAGAGGGCGGCCATGGCGCGCGCCCGACAGGGTCTTGCCGGACAGCGAGCGGCTGAACTCCAGCGCGCTCAGCGGAGCGCGCTGGAGCCGCCAGATCTTGTGCAGCGTGCTCAGTGGCTGGCAGTCCTGCTGCAGCTCGCCGAGCGATTCGCTCGCCCCCAGGAACAGACAGCCTTTCGGGCCGAGGGCATATTGCAGGCGCTGCAGCACCCTGGCCTGCGCCGCAGGGCGGAAATAGATCAAGGTATTGCGGCAGACCACCAGATCCATCCGGGTAAAGGGCGGATCGTCCAGCAGGTTGTGGCGCGCAAACACGATCGTCTGGCGCAACTCGCTCTTGACGACGAACCGATCGCCCCTCTTGTCAAAAAACCGCTCCAGTCGCCCGGAACTGATTTCGGCCACGATCGATTCGGGGTAAATGCCGGCGGCAGCCGTCTCGATATTGAGCGGCTCGACATCGGTGGCGAACACCTTCAGGCGCGGCCAGCGCTGGAACTGCTCGAACGCCTCCAGAAACAGCATCGCGACCGAATAGGCCTCCTCGCCGGTCGAGATGCCGGCGCACCAGACCCGCAGGCCCTGCTCCGCCTCGCCATTGGCAACCAGCGGACCGATGACCAGCCGGGCCAGCGCGGCGAAAGCCTCCGGATCGCGGAAGAAACGGGTCACCGGAATCAGCAACTCATGCTGCAGGGTCAGCGCCTCGGCGTGCTCGTGCTGGAGCAGATCCAGATAAGCCCCCGGGCTGGCCACCTGCCGCACCGCCATGCGCCGCTCGATGCGCCGCCGCACGGTGTCGGACTTGTATTCCTCGAAGTTGATCCCGCCCAGACGCTGCAACAGATGCAGGATGCGGGTATCCACCGCCCCCGGTTCCGGTTTGCTGCTACTGGTCTTGTTCATGATGCCCACTCCAATTGCCCGCAAAGCTCCAACCTGTGCCCCTGCTCACCCCGGGTGACGCACCCGTCCCGACCCGGCGCTGGCGGGTTGGGGGGCTGGTGCCTCACGGGATTTCAGGAAGGTAAAAAACAGTCTCCAAAGTAATTATGTGATCCAAAAACAGCGACGACAAACATTGCAACACTGAGAATTTGTCGCATGGACCTAGAAAGGGATAAAACTGTTGTCGGCTCCCGGGATGTTCTCGCGCTGAACATCATCCGGCTGCGCCGCGAACGTGGATGGTCACAGGAAACCCTGGCCCACGAAGCCGGCCTGCACCGCACCTTCATCGCGCATGTCGAACGGCAGATGCGCAACATCTCGCTCGACAATCTGGACAAGCTCGCCCAGGCCCTCGGAGTCAGCAGCGCGGAATTGCTGCGTCGCGGGGATTGAATCGACCGCCTAGGCGCGGCCTGCGTCACGTCGCGCACGCGCCGTGCCGGCATCGGTGACCCGCACTGAGCGGCAAGCTTCGGGGTTCAGCCCGAGGTTCAAGCGATCAGGCCGGCAGGGCCTGCTACCCGCTGCGCAGTTCATGCCCTATGATGTTTGCCGTGAACACCGCCACCAAGACCTTGAAGCTGCGCATCAAGGACAAGCACGCCCGCGTGCTGCGTCAGATGGCCCGCGAGGTCAACCAGGTGTTCAACTTCTGCAACGAAACCAGCGCCCGCGCCATCCGCGAGCGCCACCAGTGGCTCAGTGGCTACGACCTGCAAAAACTCACGGCGGGTTTCAGCCAGTGCGACGGCATCACCATCGGCAGCGGCACCGTGCAAGTGGTTTGCGCCGAATACGCGACCCGGCGCAAGCAGTTCAAGAAGTCCCGTCTGAACTGGCGAGTCTCCAATCCTCGGTCCAGCAAGTATTCTCTGGGCTGGATACCGTTCAAGGGCGGTCACGCACGGTACAAGGCCGGGCAGATCCACTTTGCCGGGCACAAATTCAGCCTGTGGGACAGCTACGGTTTGTCGGACTACGAGTTGCGGGCCGGCTCGTTCAGCGAAGACAGCCGGGGTCGCTGGTACTTCAACGTCGCCGTCGCGATCCCGGAACTTGTCGGCCCCCAATTGCCCAGTCCCACCGCCAGTGTCGGCATCGACCTGGGCCTCAAGGACTGCGCCACCACATCGGATGGGCACAAGCTCGAAGGCCGGTGGTACCGGGCGCATGAGCAAAAATTGGCGACCGCCCAGCGGGCGCGCAAGAAACGGCGCGTCAAGGCCATCCACGCCAAGATCGCCAATCAGCGCAAGAATGATCTGCACCAATTGAGCACAGCCCTGGTGCGGCAGAACGCCGCCCTCTTCGTGGGCGACGTGGCCAGCGCCAAGCTGGTCAAGACCACCATGGCCAAGTCCACGCTCGACGCGGGCTGGGCCATGTTCAAGACGATGTTGGAATACAAGAGCCAGCAGGCAGGCATCGTCTTCGAGGTCGTGAACGAAGCGTATTCCACCCAGACTTGTTCGTGCTGTGGGACCATTTCCGCCAGCAGTCCGAAAGGTAGAGCGGGTCTGCGAATAAGGGAATGGGTGTGCAGCGAGTGCGCCACGGTCCACGACCGGGACGTGAACGCGGCCAAGAACATTCTCGCGGCGGGACATCGCCGTCTGGCAGTAGGAATCCCCGCACTTTAGGGCGGGGAGGATGTCAAAATAACCGCTTGCGCCTCACCCCAGTCGGGCGTGCCGGTTCGCGCCCAGCCAGCTGGCGCGCTGCGGCGTCGTACCATATTTATTTTGATATGTTTGCCAGGCTGGATCGTGCCACGGCCAACGGCCCAGCGGCGGCGTCGTTCCCAGCCACGCATCCCTTAGCGATTGAATCCATGAACGCCCTGAACACCACCGAACTGATGAACACCCTGGGCCAGCAGGCGAAGACCGCCTCGGCCCTGATGGCCAAGGCCGGTGCCGCGACCAAGGTCAAGGCGCTGCGCGCCCTGGCGACGCTGCTGCGCGCCAGCGTCGAGCCGCTGCAGACCGAGAACGCCAAGGATCTGGAACGCGCCCGCGCCGCCGGCCTGTCCGAGCCCATGATCGACCGCCTCAAGCTGACGCCGAAGGTGATCGAGACCTGCGCCGAAGGCTGCGAACAGCTCGCGGCCATGCCCGACATCATCGGCGAGATCATGGGGCTGAAGCAGCAGCCCAGCGGCATCCGCGTCGGCCAGATGCGGGTGCCGATCGGCGTCTTTGGCATGATCTACGAGAGCCGCCCGAACGTCACGATCGAGGCCGCCAGCCTCAGCATCAAGAGCGGCAACGCCTGCATCCTGCGCGGCGGCTCGGAGGCGATCGAATCCAACCGCGCGCTGGCGGCCCTGGTGCGCCAGGCGCTGGAGCAGGCCGGCCTGCCGGCCGACGCGGTGCAGCTGGTGCCGACCACCGACCGCGAGGCCGTCGGCCGCCTGATCGCGATGCCGGAGTACGTGGACGTGATCATCCCGCGCGGCGGCAAGGGCCTGATCGAGCGCATCAGCCGCGACGCCAAGGTGCCGGTGATCAAGCACCTCGACGGCAACTGCCACACCTACGTCGATGCGCCGTGCGACATCACGCTGGCGGTCAAGGTCGCCGACAACGCCAAGACCCAGAAGTACAGCCCCTGCAACGCGACCGAGAGCCTGCTGGTCGCGCGCGGCGTCGCGGCCGAATTCCTGCCGCGCATCGGCGCCGTCTATGCGGCCAAGGGGGTCGAGATGCGCTGTTGCCCCAAGTCCAAGGCGATCCTGAGCCAGGTGCCGGGCGCGCAGCTCAAGGACGCGACCGAGCAGGACTGGGCCGAGGAATACCTGGCGCCGGTCATCAGCGTCAGGCTGGTCGAAGGCGTGGACGAGGCGATCGCGCACATCAACAAATACTCCAGCCACCACACCGAGGCCATCCTGACGACCAATCACGTGCATGCCCAGCGCTTCCTGCGCGAGGTCGATTCGAGCAGCGTGATGGTCAACACCAGCACCCGCTTCGCCGACGGCTTCGAGTACGGCCTGGGCGCCGAGATCGGCATCAGCACCGACAAGTTCCACGCGCGCGGCCCCGTGGGCGTCGAGGGCCTGACCTCACTCAAGTACGTGGTGCTCGGCGAGGGCGAAATCCGGGGCTGAGCCACCGATGCCGCGCCAGCCCGCCAAGCCCTACCGCCGTCCCAGGCCCGAGGCCCCCGACCCGCGCTTCGCGCCGCTGCCTGCGGCTGAAGCGGGGGCCGACGCGCCAGCGCCCGCCGCCAGCACGGCCACGGACTTGAGCGTGCAGCCGCAGACCGCCACGGCGCAGTCGCCTGCGGCCCGGACCTTCCGGCGCGAGATGGCGAAACTCGACCGGCTCAAGACCCAGCTCGCCGAGCTGCAGCGGCAGGGCCGCGCCCACCAGCTCCAGTCGCACGAGATGCTGCGACCGCTGCGGGACGAGCACCGAGCCTGCATGCGCCAGCTGGCATGGACGCTCGACCCCTGGCTCGACGTCCGGATCAAGGGCCTGAGCAAGCTGCAGCAGCAGACGGCGCTGACCATCGTCTGCCACCTCAGCGCCGAACTCGCGCACGGGGGCGACGCCGAAATGGCCGCGCTGCACGACCGGCGCAGTCCGCGCACGCTGGCGGACAGGCACGAAACCGAGGCCGACAAGCTGCACGACCTGATCGGCCGCCTGCACGCGGAGCTGTTCGGCACCGAGGCTCCGGCCGACCTCGACACCACCAACCCCGAGGCCGCGCTGGAACGGCTGCAGGCGATGGCGGCCGAACAGGAAGAGCGCCGCCAGGCGAAAGCCGAGGCCCGCAAGGCCAGGCGCAAGCCCGGCGCCAGCGAGCAACAGGCCCGGCAGTCGGGCCAGGATGCTGACGCGATGCTGCGCGGCATCTACCGTCAGCTCGCGAGCGCGCTCCACCCCGACCGCGCACCCGACGAGGCCGAGCGCCGGCGCAAGAACACGCTGATGGGCGAGGTCAACGCCGCCTACGGGCGCAAGGATCTGGTCACGCTGCTGAACCTGCAGCTGCAGGCCGAGCTGGTCGATCCCGACCATCTGGAGCGGATTCCGGATCAGCGGCTCCAGTCGCTGACACTGCTGCTCAGGCGCCAGGTCGCCGAACTCGAACGCGAGCGCCAGTCCGAGCAGGAGCGCTGGTGGCATGACCTGCAACTGCCCTGGGGCGCGTCGCTGGACGCGACGGCGCTGCGACAACGGCTGGAGGACGAGCGCGACGCGCTGGAGCAGCGGCTGCACGACATCCGTCTGGACCTGAACGCCGCCGCCGAGCTTGCGACGCTCAAGCCCTGGCTGAACGAGCAGCGCCGGCTCACGCGCGAGGCCGAGCGCCGGCAGCGGCTGATGGCGGATGTTCCGTTCCGGTTCTGAAACCGCCATCATCACACCCGGCTGCGGCAGCACGGAAAATCGGATCAAGTCCTTATTGAAACAAAAATCAAGCGAATATTGAATCAATAATCAACAGAAAATTGTTTTCCATCTCAAGCACCTCGTAGCTTGCAGGCATGAACGAAAAGATAGAGTTCAGCCGGCGTCTGCGAGAAGCGATGGTCCGCGCGGGCTACCCTGCCAGCCCGTCGGTGCTGGAGCACGAGTTCAATCTGCGTTGGCAGGGACGCTCGATCAGCAACCAGGCCGCGTGGGGCTGGCTCAACCATCGCGCCATTCCGACCCAGGACAAGCTGCAGATACTGGCCGAATGGCTCAAGATCGAACCCGAGGTGCTGCGCTTCGGTGACGTGGTACGGCACAAGGTTGCCGAGCAGCGCCAGCGCTGGGATGAAGGGGTCGGTTACCTGGAGCGCGAGACGGTCGATGCCTTCCTGCGCCTGCCAGCGCCGCAGCGCAAGCTGATCCGGGAAGTCATCCTGACCTTCGCCAAGGTCCATGGCGGAGAGACGACCTCCCGGTTGATGCGATCGGACTGAAGCCACGCCCCCGGTCGCCAGCGGCCCGTGTCATGCGGAGGCGGATGCCCCCACGGCTTGCAGAAGTTGCAGCGCCAGTTCGAAGTCGAACTCACGCAGCGCCCGCGCCCAGGCCTCGTAGGCCGGCCCGAAGCGGGTCCGCAGCCAGCCTTCGTGCTCGCGGGCCAGTTGAAGGCAGGCGGTATCGGCATCGTCAAGCAAGGCACAGAGCCTGGAGTGAAGATCGCGCCACCGGACTTCATCCCGTGGCCTGGCAGCCGGCACCTGCTCGCCGGACAGGACGGTGGCGCTGGCAGCAGCGCCAGTGCCGACCGGGCTGACCAGCGCCGGCCGGGATTCCTGGTCCGTGTCCGGGGCACCCGGCCGATCATCGAGCAAGCGCTCGACGATGCGCAGCAGATGCGCGCCGGCGGTCTGCAGCTCGTGCAGATAGTGCTGCTGGGTCGGATTCAGGCCGGAATGCTGCAGCAGCCAGCCCATGCCAACGAAGATGTTCGTCGGCAGGCGCAACTCGTGCCGCATCGCGGCCAGGAGAGCCGCCCGTTCCGACCCGGCAACAGGCTCGGCATCGGGCCGATCCTGATCGCACGCATCAGGCCGGAGATCGCCATCGGGCAGGTACTCGGACCCGGGCTCGAACGGTAACTGGGACATGATCCTGCGGTTTGTGATCGGCGCTTCACCAGTGCGGTGAAGGCACAAGTTCAACAGCTTATTAAAACCCAAGTTGAACACAAAGTTGAGATCTTTTTGTACCGAAATTTACTTTTCGGAAATGAACCACAAGCTCGAATTCGCCCGGCGATTGCGCACGGCGATGCACACCGCCGGTCTGGAACCCAGACCCGGCATACTGCTCAACCTGTTCAACACCCATTACTGGGGACCATCGGTCACCTTCCAGGCGGTGTCACGCTGGTTGAAGGGCGAGGCCATTCCGGCCCAGGACAAGCTGGTGGTGCTATCGACCGTGCTCAAGGTCGAACCTGCGGTGCTGCGCTTTGGCGAGGACGTGCGTCAGTCGCCGGCGCAGCTGCGCCAGCACTGGAAGGACGGCGCGGGCCACCTGGAGCACGACACCTTCGCGGCTTTCATGCGGCTGCAAGCGCCACAGCGCAAGCTGATCAGAGAAATCATTATCACCTTTGCGAAGATGAATGAGGCGAAATCACCAGCGGTGCCAAGTCCGAATCAGGCCCTCAAGTCGTTCGCAGACCCAGGACGGCCCGCGCGGGAACCGGAGCCGCCGTCCTGAGCGCCACCGGGACCGGCAGGCACCGCAGGCTGGGATAATCCGGCCCATGGTCAAGAAACAACGTGTCGTCGTCGGTCTCTCGGGCGGGGTGGACTCCGCGGTCAGCGCCTGGCTGCTCAAGCAGCAGGGCCATGAGGTGATCGGCATCTTCATGAAGAACTGGGAGGACGACGACGACAGCGAATACTGCTCGACGCGCCAGGATTTCCTCGACGCCGCCAGCGTGGCCGACGTGATCGGCATCGAGATCGAGCACGTCAACTTCGCGGCCGAGTACAGGGACCGCGTGTTCGCCGAGTTCCTGCGCGAGTACCAGGCCGGGCGCACGCCGAACCCCGACATCCTCTGCAATGCCGAGATCAAGTTCAAGGCCTTCCTCGATCATGCGATGCGGCTCGGGGCCGAGAAGATCGCGACCGGCCACTACTGCCGCGTGCGCCACAACCCGGCCAGCGACCGGCACGAGCTGCTCAAGGGCTGCGACCCGCTGAAGGACCAGAGCTACTTCCTGCACCGCCTGAACCAGGCGCAACTGAGCAAGGCGATGTTCCCGGTCGGCGAACTGCCCAAGACCGAGGTGCGCCGGATCGCGGCCGAGATCGGGCTGCCGAACGCAAAGAAGAAGGACTCGACCGGCATCTGCTTCATCGGCGAGCGGCCGTTTCGCGACTTCCTGAACCGCTACATCCAGAAGGAGCCGGGCGACATCCGCGACGACCAGGGCCGCGTGATCGGCCGGCACGTCGGCCTGAGCTTCTACACCCTGGGCCAGCGCCAGGGCTTAGGGATTGGCGGCCTCAAGGAACAGGGCGCAGCCAAGGGCGGCAACGAGCACCAGCCCTGGTTCGTCGCGCGCAAGGACCTCGCGCGCAACACGCTCTGGGTGGTCCAGGGCCACGACCACCCCTGGCTGCTGTCGCCGCTGCTGCAGGCCGAGGACGCGAGCTGGGTCGCGGGCGAGCCACCGGCGCCCGGCCGCTACGGCGCCAAGACCCGCTACCGCCAGGCCGACGCGGGCTGCGTGCTGGCGCCCAATGGCGACGGCGCCTTCGCGCTCGGCTTCGACCAGCCGCAATGGGCGGTCACGCCGGGCCAGAGCGCCGTGCTGTATGACGGCGATGTCTGCCTCGGCGGCGGCGTGATCCATTCGGCCAGCGCGACCGATGCGCCGCTGCCCGAATTGCCGCCCGAGCCCAGGCCACGGCGCCACAAGGCCCGGGCCAAGGGCTGATATTCGCCTCGTCCTGTCGCGAGACATTACGCGATGCCGCCCGCGCGGCTGACTTTGCTTCGACCTTCTGTAGCGCCAGAAAAACGCCCCATCATGGGGCAGCGCACCTGCCGGCGTCAGTTATGCGTCAGGCAAATGATATTTATATTAAGTAGAATACCCTCCCCCATAATCAATCTATCCTTCATTAAAATGAAACTATCTGATTTCAAAATAGGAATCCGTCTAGGCGCATCATTTGGCATCATTGCAATCATCATGATGATTTTGTCATTTATTAGCCTCAGCATGATGAGGATAATAAATAACGGAATCGACGATATCGTACTGAACAACAACGCCAAGGTCGCGCTGAGCAACACCCTTTCGCAGCAGGTCCACGCGGTCGCGCGCCTGACCCGCAACATCGTGATGATCAACGATGCCGATGAGAGAAAGCGCGAAGTTGACAAGATCGGTACGGTCCGCGTCGCCTACGACCAGGCCCGCACCGAACTCGAGAAAATGCCCGCCAGCGAAGAGGGCCGGGCACTGCGCACCAAGATCGATGCCGGTCTTCAGCTGGCACGCACGCTCAACGGCCAGGTCATCGCGCTGAGCCTCGAGAACAAGCAGGAAGAAGCCCGGACGCTGCTGAAGGAAAAAGCCGCACCGGCCATGGACCAGTGGCAGGAGATCCTGCAGGAAGAAATCAAGCTGCAGGAAAAGCACACCCAGCAGCAATACGAAGCCGCCAAGGCCGAATACGCCTTCGCGCGCACCATCCTGATCGCCGGCAACGTGCTCGGCATCGCGGCCGCCGCCCTGCTCGGCTGGGTGATGACGCGCTCGGTCACGCAGCCGATGGCCCGCACCCAGGCAGCCGTCGAGCGCCTGAGCAACGGCGACCTGACCGTGGCGCTGCAGGCCGAAGGCCAGGATGAAAC
>Ga0228698_1000905_pt1 | contig 17033 bp, 11 predicted proteins | sample McNCre117_Aug_MG_FD_178015 | JGI IMG/M metagenome (GOLD analysis project Ga0228698, IMG submission 178015) | Freshwater microbial communities from McNutts Creek, Athens, Georgia, United States - 1-17_Aug_MG | ecosystem: Environmental > Aquatic > Freshwater > Creek | place: USA: Georgia...
TCTACGACGCGGGCGTCAAAGGCATCTTCGGCCCGGGCACCCCGATTCCGGCGTCCGCCAAAGTGGTGCTGGAGCAGATCCAGGCCGCGTCCAAGGGCTGATCCGGGCTGTGCGGGCGGTATCGTCAGGGCTTTTCAAGTTACCCCTTCTGGAGGCCAACTGGTGAACCCTGTCGAACGCGGCAACGCATCGCCCCGCATCGTGCTGACGCCGGCCGACGAGGGCGATTTCGAGGCCCTGCTGTCGCTGCGCATGGCGGCGATGCGAGAGAGCCTGGAATTCGTCGGTCGCTTTGATCCCCAGCGGGCGCGCGAGCGCCTGAGCCGGGGCTTCAACCCTGCCCACACCCGCCACATCATTTATGAGGGCGGGCTGGTCGGCTTCGTCGCGGTGATCCCGCGCGAGCACGACTGGCTGCTCGATCACCTCTACATCCACCCCACCGCGCAGGGGCTGGGCATCGGCAGCGGGGTCATGACCCGGGTGCTGGAGGAGGCCGATCGGGCCGGCGTGGCCGTCAGCGTCACCGCGCTGCGCCACAGCGACGCGACGCGCTTCTACCAGCGCCACGGCTTCATCCTGGAGGCCGAAGGCGAATGGGACCTGTACTTCCGAAGACCGGCCACGCCCAGACCGCCGCCAGCATGACTCTGACCTCTTTGGACGCAGCAGACGCGGCTCTGCTGCAGGGCATCGTCCACGGCAGCGCGCCGGTGCAGCGCCGCTCGATGGCCAAGGCCATCACGCTGCTCGAATCGACCCGCGCCGACCACCGCAGCCGCGCCGATGCGCTGCTCAACGCGCTGCTGCCGCACACCGGCCACTCGCTGCGCCTGGGCATCTCCGGCGTGCCGGGCGTGGGCAAGTCCACCTTCATCGAAGCGCTGGGCATGCACCTGATCGGCCTGGGCCATCGGGTGGCGGTGCTGGCGGTGGACCCGTCGTCGAACGTGTCCGGCGGCTCGATCCTGGGCGACAAGACCCGCATGGAGCAGCTCTCCGTGCAGCCGCAGGCCTACATCCGCCCCAGCCCCTCGTCGGGCACGCTGGGCGGCGTGGCCGAGAAGACCCGCGAATCGATGTTTGTCGTCGAGGCCGCCGGCTACGACGTGGTGATCGTCGAGACCGTGGGCGTCGGCCAGAGCGAGACCGCGGTGCAGCAGATGACGGACATGTTCTGCCTGCTACAGCTGCCCAACGCCGGCGACGACCTGCAGGCCATCAAGAAGGGCGTGATGGAGCTGGCCGACCTGGTGGTGATCAACAAGGCCGACCTCGACGAGATGGCCGCCACCCGCGCGCAGGCGCAGATCACCTCGGCGCTGCGGCTGTTCGGTCTGCACGGCAACCCGGACCACGCGCACCACGACGAATCGATCTGGCACCCGCAGGTCATCCGCATCAGCGCGCTGAAGTCGCGCGGGCTGGAGGACTTCTGGGGCGCCGTCAGCACCTTCCGGCGTCTGCAGGAGGCCAACGGCCGCCTCGCGGCGCGCCGGCAGCAGCAGAGCCTGGCCTGGATGTGGGAGCGCATCGAGTCCGGCCTGCGTGAGCGCTTCCGCAGCCATCCCGGCGTGCGCGAGCAACTGGCCGGCACGACCGAACAGGTGCGCGACGGCAGCCTGGCAGCGTCCGTGGCCGCGCGACGGCTTCTGGATCTGGCGGCCTGAGCGGCGCCCGACCCCCGTTTTCGACTTCTTTCCGACACCCGAGTTTTTCCCCGAGGAGTGGACTCCATGCACGACATCCAGCAGATGCTCGAAGAAAAGCGCGCCAAGGCCCGCCTGGGCGGTGGCCAGAAGCGCATCGACGCGCAACACAAGAAGGGCAAGCTGACCGCCCGCGAGCGGCTGGAGCTGCTGTTCGACGAAGGCACCTTCGAAGAGTGGGACATGTTCGTCGAGCACCGCTGTGCCGACTTCGGCATGGCCGACAACAAGATCCCGGGCGACGGCGTCGTCACCGGCTACGGCATGATCAACGGCCGCTTGGCCTTTGCCTTCAGCCAGGACTTCACCGTCTTCGGCGGCGCGCTCTCCGAGGCCCACGCCGAGAAGATCTGCAAGGTCATGGACCAGGCGATGAAGGTCGGCGCGCCGGTGATCGGCCTGAACGACTCGGGCGGCGCGCGCATCCAGGAAGGCGTGGCCAGCCTGGGCGGCTACGCCGACGTGTTCCAGCGTAACGTGATGGCCTCGGGCGTGATCCCGCAGATCAGCATGATCATGGGCCCCTGCGCCGGTGGCGCGGTGTACTCGCCCTCGATGACCGACTTCATCTTCATGGTGAAGGACAGCTCTTACATGTTCGTGACGGGCCCGGAAGTCGTGAAGACCGTGACGCACGAGGACGTGACGGCCGAGGAGCTGGGCGGCGCGATCGCCCACACCACCAAGAGCGGCGTGGCCGACCTGGCCTTCGACAACGACGTGGAAGCGCTGCTGATGCTGCGCCGCTTCTTCAACTACCTGCCGCTGAACAACAAGGACAAGCCGCCGGTGCGCCCCAGCGGGGACCCGGCCGGCCGCCTGGATCACTCGCTCGACACCCTGGTGCCGGACAACCCGAACAAGCCGTACGACATCAAGGAACTGATCGTCAAGACGGTGGACGACGGCGACTTCTTCGAACTGCAGCCCGACTACGCCGCCAACATCGTCATCGGCCTGGCCCGCATGGAAGGCCAGACCGTGGGCATCGTCGCCAACAACCCGCTGGTGCTGGCGGGCTGCCTGGACATCAAGAGCTCGATCAAGGCCGCGCGCTTCGTGCGCTTCTGCGATGCCTTCAACATTCCCGTCATCACCTTCGTCGACGTGCCCGGCTTCATGCCCGGCACCGCGCAGGAGTACGGCGGCATCATCAAGCACGGCGCCAAGCTGCTCTACGCGTATGCCGAGTGCACGGTGCCCAAGGTCACCGTCATCACCCGCAAGGCCTACGGCGGCGCCTACGACGTGATGGCGTCCAAGCACCTGCGGGGCGACGTCAACTTCGCCTGGCCGAACGCCGAGATCGCGGTGATGGGCGCCAAGGGGGCGGTGGAGATCATCTTCCGCGAGGACAAGGGCGATCCGGAGAAGCTGGCGGCCAAGGAGGCCGAGTACAAGGCCCGCTTCGCCAACCCCTTCGTGGCCGGCAGCCGCGGCTTCATCGACGACGTCATCCAGCCGCACGAGACGCGCAAGCGCATCTGCCGCTCGCTGACGATGCTGCGCGACAAGAAGATCGAGAACCCGTGGCGCAAGCACGGGAACATCCCCCTCTGATTCGCCGCGGAGAAACCAGACCATGTTCAAGAAAATCCTGATCGCCAACCGCGGCGAAATCGCCTGCCGCGTCATCAAGACCGCCCGCAAGATGGGCATCGCCACCGTGGCGGTGTACTCCGAGGCGGACAAGGACGCCCGCCACGTCGAGCTGGCCGATGAGGCCGTGCTGCTGGGCCCGGCGCCCTCGCGCGAGTCCTACCTCGTGGCCGACAAGATCATTGCCGCCTGCAAGGCCACGGGAGCCGAAGCGGTGCATCCGGGCTACGGCTTCCTGTCGGAGAACGCCGCCTTTGCCAAGCGCTGCGAAGAAGAGGGCATCGCCTTCATCGGCCCGCGCTACTTCAGCATCGAGGCGATGGGCGACAAGATCGCCTCCAAGAAGCTGGCCAACGAGGCCCAGGTCAACACCATCCCGGGCTACAACGACGCCATCGACACGCCCGAACAGGCCGTGGAGATCGCCAAGGGCATCGGCTACCCGGTGATGATCAAGGCCTCGGCCGGCGGCGGCGGCAAGGGCCTGCGCGTGGCCTTCAACGACAAGGAGGCCTTCGAGGGCTTCTCGTCGTGCCGCAACGAGGCGCGCAACAGCTTCGGCGATGACCGCGTCTTCATCGAGAAGTACGTGCTCGAGCCGCGCCACATCGAGATCCAGGTGCTGGGCGACAGCCACGGCAACGTGGTCTACCTGAACGAGCGCGAGTGCTCGATCCAGCGCCGCCACCAGAAGGTGATCGAGGAAGCGCCGAGCCCCTTCATCAGCGACGCCACCCGCAAGGCCATGGGCGAGCAGGCCGTGGCGCTGGCCAAGGCGGTGAAGTACCAGTCCGCCGGCACGGTGGAGTTCGTGGTCGGCAAGGACCAGGACTTCTACTTCCTGGAGATGAACACCCGCCTGCAGGTGGAGCACCCGGTCACCGAGTGCATCACCGGCCTGGACCTGGTCGAGCAGATGATCCGCGTGGCCGCGGGCGAGAAGCTGAGCTTCGGCCAGGCCGACATCAAGCGCGAAGGCTGGGCCATCGAGTGCCGGATCAACGCGGAGGACCCCTTCCGCAACTTCCTGCCCTCCACCGGCCGCCTGGTCAAGTACGCCCCGCCGGCCGCTGAGCTGGAGCAGGGCAGCGAGACGCTGCAGGGCCCCGCCTATAACGGCGGCAAGTTCGGCGGCGTGCGCGTGGACACCGGCGTCTACGAAGGTGGCGAGATCCCGATGTTCTACGACTCGATGATCGCCAAGCTCATCGTGCACGGGAAGGACCGCAACGAGGCGATTGCCAAGATGCGCGAGGCGCTCAACGGCTTCGTGATCCGCGGCATCAGCAGCAACATCCCCTTCCAGGCCGCGCTGCTGGCGCACCCGAACTTCGTCACGGGCCAGTTCAACACCGGCTTCATCGCCGAGCACTACAGCAAGGGCTTCAAGGCCGAAGACGTGCCGCACGACGACCCGGCCTTCCTGGTCGCGCTGGCCGCCTTCGTGCGCCGCAAGGCCCGTGAGCGCGCCGCCGGCATCAGCGGCCAGCTGCCCGGCCACGAGGTCGCGCACAAGAACGAGATGGTGGTGGTGCAGCTCGGCGCCGAAGGCCAGCACGTCTACCACGACGTCACGCTGGGCGACTTCGATGCGGCGGCCGGCACCGTGGACGTCGGCGTCGGCGGCAAGACCTTCGCGATCCAGAGCCGGACCAAGCTCGGCGACGTGCTGATGACCGGCCTGGTCAACGGCCGCCCCTTCAGCGCCCAGGTCGAGCAGGGCTCGGCCAAGCGCCCGCTGGCGATCAAGGTGGCGCACAACGGCACCGCGATCGAAGCCCTGGTGCTGCTGCCGCGCGCGGCCGAGCTGTTCAAGCTGATGCCCTACAAGGCGCCGCCGGACCTGTCCAAGTTCCTGCTCTCGCCGATGCCCGGCCTGCTGGTCGACGTCGCGGTGACGGTGGGCCAGAAGGTGCTCGCCGGCGAGAAGCTCGCGGTCATCGAGGCGATGAAGATGGAGAACATCCTCGTCGCCACGCAGGACTGCGTGGTCAAGGAAGTCCGCGCCAACAAGGGTGAAAGCCTCAGCGTGGACCAAGCCATCATCGCGTTCGAGTGAGGCCGGGATGACCAAACCGTTCAAGATCCTCGGCATCCAGCAGATCGCCATCGGCGGGCCGGACAAGACCCGGCTGCAGAAGCTCTGGGTCGACATCTTCGGCCTGTCGATCAAGAGCACCTTCGTCAGCGAGCGCGAGAACGTCGACGAGGACATCTGCGCGCTGGGCAGCGGCCCCACCGCGGTCGAAGTCGACCTGATGCAGCCGCTGGACATCGAGAAGAAGCCGGCGGTGCACGCCACGCCGCTCAACCACGTCGGCCTGTGGGTGGACGACCTGCCCAAGGCGGTCGAGTGGATGAGCGCCAACGGCGTGCGCTTCGCCCCGGGCGGCATCCGCAAGGGCGCGGCCGGCTACGACATCACCTTCATCCACCCGAAGTCGAACGACGAGTTCCCCATCGGCGGTGAGGGCGTGCTGATCGAGCTGGTGCAGGCGCCGCCGGAGGTGGTGGCCGCGCTGGGCTGAGCCCCCGCTGGCCCGTTCCGCTCGGCCGCCTGGTCGAGCGGAACTGATCTGGCACAAACCGGAATCATGCGGCTGACAGGCGCTCGTCAGCCGCATGATTTTGAATTATGAATTCACCTGAACCGTGCCCCCGCCCAGGAGACAAGCCTTGACCACCTACGCCGAATTCCACCGCCGCTCCATCGAAGACCGTGACGGCTTCTGGGGCGAGCAGGCCCAGCTGATCGACTGGCACAAGCCCTTCGACCAGGTCTGCGACTACAGCAACCCGCCCTTCGCCAAGTGGTTCGCCGGTGGCCAGACCAACCTCTGCCACAACGCGGTCGACCGGCACCTGTTGGACCGCGCCGACCAGAACGCGCTGATCTTCGTCTCCACCGAGACCGACACCGAGAAGGCCTACAGCTTCCGCGAGCTGCACGCCGAGGTGCAGCGCATGGCCGCGATCTACCAGTCGCTGGGCGTCAAGAAGGGCGACCGCGTGCTGATCTACATGCCGATGATCGCGGAGGCGGCCTTCGCGATGCTGGCCTGCGTGCGCATCGGCGCGATCCACTCGGTGGTGTTTGGCGGCTTCGCCAGCCACTCGCTGGCCAGCCGCATCGACGACGCCCAGCCGACCGTCATCGTCAGCGCCGACGCGGGTATGCGCGGCGGCAAGTCGGTGCCCTACAAGCACCTGCTGGACGAGGCGATCAACCTGTCCACCCACAAGCCCGCCAAGGTGCTGATGGTCAACCGCGGCCTGGCCGAGTTCGCCCGCACCGAAGGCCGTGACGTGGACTACGCCGAGCTGCGCGCGCAGCACCTCGACACCGTGGTGCCCTGCGAGTGGGTCGATTCCACCCACCCGAGCTACATCCTGTACACCTCGGGCACCACCGGCAAGCCCAAGGGCGTGCAGCGCGACACCGCGGGCTACACCGTCGCGCTGGCCGCGTCGATGAAGCACATCTACATGGGCAACCCGGGCGAGACGTACTTCAGCACGTCCGACATCGGCTGGGTGGTGGGCCACAGCTACATCATCTACGGCCCGCTGATCAACGGCATGGCCACGATCATGTACGAGGGCCTGCCGATCCGCCCGGACGCCGGCATCTGGTGGAGCCTGGTCGAGAAGTACAAGGTCACCGTGATGTTCAGCGCGCCCACCGCTGCCCGTGTGCTGAAGAAGCAGGACCCGGCCTACCTGAAGAAGTACGACCTCTCCAGCCTGAAGGCGCTGTTCCTGGCCGGCGAGCCGCTGGACGAGCCCACCGCCACCTGGATCGGCGGCGAGCTGAACAAGCCGATCATCGACAACTACTGGCAGACCGAGACCGGCTGGCCGATCATGGCCATCTGCAATGGCGTCGAGCCCGCGCCGACCAAGTTCGGCTCGCCGGGCAAGGCGGTCTACGGCTACGACGTCAAGCTGATCGACGAGACCACCGGCGAGGAAATCACCGAGCCGAACAAGAAGGGCGTCATCGCCGTCAACGGCCCGCTGCCTCCGGGCTGCCTGCAGACCGTCTGGGGCGATGACAAGCGCTACGTCAGCACCTACTGGTCCAGCATCCACAACAAGGTGATGTACAGCACCTTCGACTGGGGCATCAAGGACGCCGACGGCTACTTCTACATCCTGGGCCGCACCGACGACGTGATCAACGTCGCCGGCCACCGCCTGGGCACCCGCGAGATCGAGGAGAGCATCTCCAGCCACCCGAACGTTGCCGAAGTGGCGGTGGTGGGCGTGGCCGACCAGCTCAAGGGCCAGGTCGCGGTGGCCTTCGCGGTGCTGAAGGACGTGAGCAAGGCGGCCACGCCGGAAGACGCCAAGGCGCTGGAGGCCGAGATCATGAAGGTCGTGGACGGCCAGCTCGGCGCCGTGGCGCGCCCGGCGATGGTCAAGTTCGTCAACGTGCTGCCCAAGACCCGCTCGGGCAAGGTGCTGCGCCGCGCCATCCAGGCGGTCTGCGAAGGCCGCGACGCGGGCGACCTGACGACGATGGAAGACCCGGCCGCGCTGGCGCAGATCAAGGATCTGGTCGTCGCGAAGTGACCGGTATGACGCCATGAGGCGCTGCGGCGCCCCATGAAGAAGGCCGCCCTCGGGCGGCCTTCGTGCTTTCTGGCTTCTGGCCAGGGCCTGCTCCGGGCATGCCGGATCGAAAGGTCTGTGAGCAATCTGCATTCACGCCGCAGACACCGTCCTGCACGCGGCGACGCAATCGTAAGTGCGCGCTCACAGCCGATACCTGCGCTCGCGCCTGCGCACAGTGGGGGGAGGCCTGCGCGAAGACAGTCACGCAGCCACTGGGTCGGTCGCGCCGATCGGCCCGGTTGGCACTGTGCCTTCCACCTCACAGGAGTTGTCATGAGGTCTTCCGGATTCACCCTGTCGCGCCTGCTCTCGGCCGTGGCGCTGGCCTGCCCGTCGTTCGTCTTCGCCCAGGCCTCGCCCTGCGTGCAGGGCGACCTGGGGCAGCCGTTCGCGAGCCAGGCCTTCGCGCCGCAGCGCAGCCGCTTCACCACCACCGTCGACGTCACGCCGAGCAGCAACGCGCTGCTCAACAGCGTCGGGCTGTCGCAGGGCGCGCGGCAGGCGGAGGCGCAGTTTGCGGCGCTGCTGCGCTTCAACGCCGCCGGGCAGATCGAGGCGCTCAATGGCAACGGTTTTGCCGCCGAGCGCGCCATCGCCTACAAGCCTGAGCTGACCTACCGCGTGCGCTTCGACGTTGACGTCGCCGCACGCACCTACTCCGCCTGGGTGCAGCGCCGCGGCGGGTCCACGTCGCGGGCCTTCGTCCGCGTGGCGAAGGACTTTGCCTTTCCGCCACAGCTGGCGGTCACGCAGCTGGATTCGCTGGGCCTGCGCCAGGCGGCGGGCGCGGGCGTGCCGGACTACACCACCGGCGACAGCCTGCAGGGCTGCGCGCTGGCGGTGGCCCCGGTGGCCGAGGCGCCGCCGAACCCGGCCTGCAGCCTGATCGTGCCGGCCGATCCGCTCTCGCCCGCCGGGCTGGCGACGCCCTACCAGCTGGTGGCCACCGACCCGGCTCAGGGCGCCTGCCACCAGGCCAATGCGGCGCAGTCGGCCTTCGTGCAGGCGGTGATCCTGGACCCGGCCACCGGCCAGATGACGACCTACGCGCCGCTGGTGATCGACGCCGGCACGCGGCCCGCGGTGGCGCCCACGGCGCCCACGCTGCCGGCCAACGCGGTGGTGGCGCTCTGGTTCGGCTACAACGGCGACGCCCTGACCCTCGAGGCCGGGGCCCGCGGCGCGCTGCGCGCCGGGCGCTGCGTCAACGGCCTGACCGGCAGCGTCTTCGGCCAGTTCGCCCACTGCAACGCGCCGGCCTTCTTCAGTGCAGCCCATGCGGCGATTCAGGCCGGCCGTCTCGCGTTGCCGGCGCTGGGCACCGGGTCGGATGGCCTGGCCTGCCCGTCCACGCGCAGCTACTGGGTCATCGACCAGGACCCGAGCGACAACGTCCCGGCGGAGTACCTCAACGTCAACGGCCGCTTCGCCCAGTCCACGGTGGCCAACCGGGCGCACTTCCCGCAAGCGCTCAAGTTCGGCAACCCCAGCGACGAGCGCCTGGTGGCGCGGGCGCTGGACCCCGCGCTGAGCTGCACGCCCGTCACGCTGCCGGACCTGGCCGATCCGGGCCAGCGGGTGGCCACCCTGGCCAGCAACGAGCTGCAGGCCGCGCTGTTTCAGGCGGCGCCGATGGCGCTGGTGCCGGTGCAGGACCCGATGGTGCTGGTCGATGGCCAGCGCAGCCTGGCCAAGCTCAACGCCTACCGCGCCGGCGTTGGCCAGCCGCCGGCCAGCGACGTGTCGGATGCCAGCGCCCGCGCCACCTGCCAGGCGCTGCGCGACGAGGCCCCGGCGCGCTTCATGACCGACCGGCCCTGGTTCGTCAACGCCCCGTCGCCGGCCGCGGACGTGGCCAACAGCCTCTTCACCTTCCTGGCCAACCGCTACGTCACCGCCTACGGCCTGCTCGATTGCCGCGCGCTGCTGGGCCAACGCGTCAACCTGAGGCTGACGAAGAACGCCGCGGGCATCGTGGTGGACGCCACGCTGCGCGCGAACGGTCGCTGAGCTCGCTGAGGCCGCCGATCGCCGCGCGCGGCGATCGGCCCGCAGACGAAACAAGGGCCCCGCGATGGGGCCCTGGTCGTTCAGGGGGCGGGGCTCAGGCGGCGCGGCGGCGCGCGCCCGTCACCGATTGCAGCGGGCGTTCGACGCGCCCCAGCAGCTCGGCGTCCAGGCTGGCCAGCGGCTGGCGCTGGCTGGCGGCCTGCAGCAGCTCGTCGACCTGTGGGTCGTCGCCCACCACCACCGCGCCGACCACCTGCTGGGCCTCGACCACCAGCTTGGCGTAGGCGGGCGGGGCGTCTAGGCCGTGGTCCAGGCCGTTCGGATCGCTGTCCTCTGGCTCGGCCGGGCGCAGGCGCAGCTCGGTCTGGCCGGCCTCGCGGGCCTCGGGCAGGCCGGCGGCGCGCACCTGGATGCCCGCCAGCTTCAGCGCGGTGCTGGGCTGGATCGGGCGGTACTCGCCCGGCAGGCCCAGGGCGCTGAGCGCGGCGATGCGGCCCTGCTCGGCGGCCACGCCCCAGAGGCCGGGCAGCGCGCCGTCGCACTCGGCCACGTCACCGGCGGCGTAGACCTGCGGGGCGCTGCTGCGCATGCGGCGGTCCACCACCACGCCGCGGCCGCACTTCAGGCCGGCGCTGCGCGCCAGGTCGAGGTCGGGACGGGTGCCGGCGCAGACCAGCAGCAGCTCGGCGTCCAGGCTGCGGCCGTCGGCCAGGTGCAGGCGCTTCAGCCGGCCCGCCGCATCCGGCTCGACGCGCGCCAGCGAGGCCTGCGCCACCAGCTCGATGCCCTGGCGGTCCAGGTGCTCGACGACCAGGCGGCTGGCGGTGGCGTCGATCTGCCGGTCCAGCACGCGGTCGTTCAGGCTCAGCACCCGGGTGCTCAGGTCCAGGTCGTTCAGCGCCGCGGCCGCCTCCAGCCCCAGCAGCCCGGCGCCGACCACCACCGCGCGCTGGCAGCCGTGCTGCTGCACGTGGGCGCGCAGGCCGGTGGCGTCTGCCGCCGTGCGCAGCACGAAGCAGCCGCCAATGCCCCAGCCCTCGACGGGCGGCACCCAGGCCTGCGCTCCGGTGGCCAGGATCAGGCGGTCGTAGATCAGCACCTGCCCGGTGGCCAGCGTGAGCTGGCGGTGGCGGGTGTTCAGCGCCGCGGCGCGGGTGTTCAGCCAGGGGCGGATGCGCTGCTCGGCGTACCAGGCCTCGGGCTTCAGGTACAGGCCGGCCATGCCGCTGGCGCGGTGGATCACCTCCGACAGCGCCATGCGGTTGTAGGCCGGCTGGTCCTCGCGGGCGATCAGGTCGATCTCGCAGCCCGGGTGCTGGCGGCGCAGCTCCTCGGCCGCGCTCAGCCCGGCCACGCCGTTGCCGACGATGACGATGCGGCGGATGGCGGCGAGGCGGTCGCTGGCGTCGTTGGCTGGCTGGCGGGCCGGCTTGAGCGCTTGGGGCATCGGCTGGACGCGCTCGTTCAGGGTCGGCAGCCGCCCCGGCACGGGCAGCTGGGCGGCGCCGGCCTCATCGAGCTCGGCCGGCTGGGTGCGCAGCGTGGCGGGGTCGGGCGCTGTGACGGGCGGCGCGGCCGGCGGGGTGGCGCCGATGGCGTGGGGCTTGAGCTCCACGTGCACCGCGCCCTTCTGGCGCACCCGCGCCATGCAGGCCAGGCGGGTGTTGGGCGCGTGGCCGAGGCGCGCCAGCGTGGCGCGTTCGGTGTCGCCGATCGGACCCAGGCAGTCCGACCCGGCGGTCACGGCGATGGCGTCGGCGCCGCAGACCCCGGCGCGGCAGCCGGGGTGCACGTCGGCGCCGCAGCCTTCGAGCAGGTCGAGCAGCGTGCGGCCGCTGCGCAGCGGAGCGCACAGGCCCTCGGGGTCGACGCGCAGCTCGTTGCGCCCGCTCGCCGCAGCGGGGGCGGCCGGGGCGGCGCCCTTTTCTGGGGCCAACGAAGCCGCGGGCGCGGCGGCTTTGCGCGACGACGGTCGCGACGAGCTGCTGCGCGGCGCCACGTCCGTGGCGGGGGCCGCCGCGGGGGTCGGCACGATGGGGATCATCTTGCGGTTCAGCCGCACGGTTTCCACCACCACCGGCGCGAGTGAGATCTCGCCCTCGCCGCTGCGCTTGACCTGCTCGCTGAGGAACAGCCGCTCGATGCGGAAGCTGCGGGCCACCCACAGCAGGCTGCCGATGCCCACCGCGGTGCGCAGCGCGCCGACCAGCGTCAGGTCCGGGTAGACGCCCAGGCGCTGCAGCTGCTGGGCCGCCAGCGGGGCGGCGAACCAGTAGTACAGGTTGATCGCCAGCGCCGCGGAGATCACCGGCAGCACGTTGCGCGGCGCGCCCAGCAGCAGGTCCAGCAGCGTGAACACGCTGAGGCTTCCGCCCAGGTAGGCCGTCATCTGCAGCAGCACCTCGGCGGGGCCGATCTGGCGCACGTCGGGCACCAGGTAGTAGCCCAGGATCAGCCCGGGGAAGATGCCCGCGAAGAAGCGGCGGAAGTTGCGGTAGTTCGGGTTCGGGTCGTACTGGTCGGCGAGGTAGGCCTGGCCGGGGTTGAAGTCGTAGCAGTTCTTGGCGCAGCCCACGCAGGGCTCGCACTGGGTGTTGGCGATGCGGATGAAGGGCGTCTGGCCGTACAGGCGCTGCACCGGCAGCAGCGGGCAGATGCTGCTGCACCAGCCGCTCTTGCCCTTGAACAGCAGCCCGCCCAGCAGGGCGCTGCCCATGGCGGCCAGGATCAGCCCGGCGGTGGCCGCGCCGTTGAAGTTGAAGACCAGCTTGCGGCCGACCACGCCGGCCACCAGCAGCGCCATGCCGATCGGGTAGGCCAGCCCCTGCGACAGCGCGCGCTGCGTCAGGCCCTGGCTGATGCCCAGGCGGCGCGGCAGCTGGTTGCTGGTCGCCAGCGGGCAGAGGTTGCGCCACAGCCCGGGCGTGAACATGAACACCAGCGGCAGCACCGGCACGACCAAGCCCCAGAACAGCGGCAGGCCGTGCGCCGGATCGATCACGAGGAAGGCCGCCAGCGCCAGTGCGGCGGCCACCGCGCCCAGGCGCAGCAGGTTCCAGGCCCAGCTGGGCAGGAGCTGGGGCAGCTCGGTGAAGTTGGGGAAGGGCGAGGCGGGGGCCTCGACGGGGGACAACGAAGGCACAGAGGACATCTCACGCTCCGGCAGGGTGAATCGAGAAGGCGGCTGGCCGGAGGGCCCTGGGCGTTGGGGTCCAGGGTGCGAGGCGGCGCCGCACGAACGGGGGGTTCTGGCTGGGCCCAGGGGAAGGGCTTGGCTGATGCGCAGGCTAGCGGCGAGGTGTGTGCGGCCACGTGAGCGTGAGCGCCCAACGGTAAGAGCGATGCGGCGAAGCGTCCGTTGGGTAAAGGGCTGTGAACGTTGCCCTTGGGTTTCCCTTGGATGTCACTGTGCGTACGCGGCACATGGACCTTGACCGGGTCTTGAGGAGGCTTTGCCAACGGTGTCGGCGACGCCGGGACGACAGCCGCACCGCCGGCGGCCTGCTAGCCTCCCGGCTGCTGCGGCCGATTCGGCGGCGGCCCGACCCCCCTTGCGAGGAGACCCCCCGATGTTTCGCGCCATCCTGCTGGAAAAAGACGACGCCGGCTTCCGCGCCGGCCTGACCGACCTCGACGAGACCCGCCTGCCCGACGCCGACGTGCGGGTGGCGGTCGAGGCCTCGACGCTGAACTACAAGGACGCGCTGGCGCTGACGAACCGCAGCCCGGTGGTGCGCCAGTGGCCGATGGTGCCGGGCATCGACGGCGCGGGCACCGTGCTGGAGAGCCGCCACCCCGACTGGCGGCCCGGCGATGCCGTGGTCCTCAACGGCTGGGGCGTGGGCGAAACGCACTGGGGCTGCCTGGCCGAGCGCGCCCAGCTCAAGGGGGAGTGGCTGGTGCGCCGCCCCGACGCCTTCAGCGCCGCCCAGGCGATGGCCATCGGCACCGCCGGCTACACCGCCATGCTCTGCGTGCTGGCGCTGGAGGACCACGGCGTGGCGCCGGCGGCCGGCGACATCCTGGTGACCGGCGCCACCGGCGGGGTGGGCAGCGTGGCGGTGGCCTTGCTGCACCGGCTGGGCTTTCGCGTCGTGGCCGCCACCGGCAAGGCCGACGAGGCGGCCTACCTGCAGGGCCTGGGCGCGGCGGCGGTGATCGACCGGGCCGAGCTGATGGCCCCGGGCAAGCCGCTGCAGAAGGAGCGCTGGGCCGGCGTCGTCGACGCGCTGGGCGGCGTGGCGCTGGCCAACGCCTGTGCGCAGACGCGCTACGGCGGCACCGTGGCGGCCTGCGGCCTGGCCGCGGCGATGGACCTGCCGACCAGCGTGGCGCCCTTCATCCTGCGCGGCGTGACGCTGGCGGGCATCGACAGCGTGATGGCGCCGCGCTCGCGGCGCGAGCGGGCCTGGACCCGGCTGGCGCGCGACCTGGACCCGGCGCTGCTGGCGCAGATGACCGATGCGATCGACCTTGGGCCGGCGGTGTTCGAGCGCGCCGAGGCCCTCATGGCCGGGCGCTTCCGCGGCCGCACGGTGGTGGCGATCGGCTGATTGTCCCGGCCCGTCGGCTGGCTCAGGCCCGGGCCGCCAGCGCGCGCTGTGCGGCAACCAGGCAGGCCACCTGCTCGACGATGGGCTGCGGTGCAGGGAGGTGACCGGCCAGCACCGCCTCGATGTGCCGCGCCGTGGTGGCGGCATCGATGCCCTCGGGCAGCTGCGGCAGGGCCAGCAGGCTGCCTTCCTCGGGCTCGCGGGAGAACGCCGGCTGGCGCTCGCCGCCCAGGTAGACGTCGAAGCGCGGCTGGCGCCGGCAGTCGGCCACCGGCTCGCCCTCGGTGCCGCGCATCAGCATCGCGTCGCCGCCGAACTGGCGTTGGTAATCGGCCAGGCTCTGGGCGTACTCCGGGTGGGTGTAGTTCACCACCTGCAGCGCGCCCGGCAGGGCCGGCAGGATCTTGGCCAGCGTGTGGCCCGGGTTGCGCAGGCCCAGCACCTGGCGCACCGCCAGCAGCCGCGCCAGCGGGGCGTTGAGCTGCGCCAGGTCGATGAAGGCCGGCTGGCCGGCGGCCCAGCGGGCCTGCACGCCCGCAGCGTCCGCCACCGCGGGCAGGCCGAGCGCGGCAAAGACCTCGGCGCTGGTCACCCGGCCCGGGTCTTGGCTGAGCCCGTGCACCAGCACCGGCAGGCCCTCGCGCGCCAGCAGCAGGGCCAGCAGCGGGGTGAAGTTGGGCAGCTTGCGCGCGCCGTTGTAGCTGGGCAGCAGGACGGCCGGCTGCGCGCTGGCCAGCGCCAGGCCGTGCTCGCGCGTGGCGTCGATGAAGCCGGCCAGCTCCTCGGGCGTCTCGCCCTTGATGCGCATGGCCAGCGCGAAGGCGCCCAGCTCCAGGTCGCTGACCTGGCCGCCGAGGATGCGCTGCATCAGGTCCCGCGCCTGCGCGCGGTCCAGCGCCCGGGCGCCCTCCTTGCCGCGGCCGATGACCTTCAGGTAGGGGGCGATGCTCATGCCAGGGCTCCGGCGGGGGTGGCGCGGGGCTCAGCCATGGCGCGACGCGAAGTCCTGCATGTAGGCGATCAGCGCCTCGACGCCGGCCAGCGGCATCGCGTTGTAGATCGACGCGCGCATGCCGCCGACGACGCGGTGGCCCTTGAGCTGCATCAGCCCGGCGGCGGCCGCGCCCTTCAGGAAGGCCTCGTCCAGCGCTTCGTTGCGCAGGCGGAAGGGCACGTTCATGCGCGAGCGGGCGTTGGGCGCGATCGCGTTGCTGTAGAACGCCGAGCCGTCGAGGTAGGCGTACAGGCGCTCGGACTTGGCGCGGTTGAGCGCCTCCATCGCGGCCACGCCGCCCTGCGCCTTGATCCACTGGAACACCAGCCCGGCGATGTAGATCGCGTAGGTCGGCGGGGTGTTGTACATCGAGTCGGCGTCGGCGAGCTTCTTGAAGTCGAACACCGAGGGCGTGATCGGCAGTGCCTGGCCGAGCAGGTCCTCGCGCACGATCACCAGCGTCAGGCCGGCCGGGCCGATGTTCTTCTGCGCGCCGGCGTAGATCAGGCCGTACTTCGACACGTCGAAGGGGCGCGACAGGATGTTGCTCGACATGTCGGCCACCAGCGGCACGTCGCCGGTGTCGGGCGTGAAGTGGTATTCGACGCCGCCGATGGTCTCGTTGCTGCAGATGTGCACGTAGGCGGCGTTGGGGTCGAGCGTCCAGGTCTCGAAGGCCGGCACCGAGGTGAAGCCGTCGGCCTGCGCGCTGGCCACCACGTTCACCGTGGCGTACTTGCGGCCTTCCTCGATGGTCTTCTTGGACCATTCGCCGGTGTTCACCACGTCGATGCGGGTCTTGCCGCGCAGCAGGTTCATCGGGACGATGGCGTTCTCGCCCAGCCCGCCGCCCTGCACGAACAGCACCTTGTAGTTCGCGGGGATCGCCAGCAGGTCGCGCAGGTCCTGTTCGGCCTGGGCGTGGATGGCGATGAACTCCTTGCCGCGGTGGCTCATCTCCATCACCGACATGCCGCAGCCGCGCCAGTCGAGCATCTCGTCGGCGGCTTGCCGCAGCACGGCCTCGGGCAGGGTGGCGGGGCCGGCGGAGAAATTGAACACGCGGGTCATGGGCAGTTTTCCTGGGGAGTGCGATGCAGTCCGGCCCCATCGACCATGGGGGCGGCTGGCCAGCGGCGAGCTTAACCGACGCGTTCGCGTCGCTCGGCGCCGTTCAGGGTGGCGCCAGCGTGGCCAGTGGCTGCAGCCGCGGGACTTGGCCGTCGTGGGCGGTGGCGGGGAAGCGCCAGACGCCCAGCCCCTGCGCGCCGTGGCGCTGCCCGGGGCCGAGGGTGAAGCGCGGGTAGGCGGTGGCCACCGCGGCCTCGTCGGCGCTTTCGATCAGCTCCAGGAACCAGGCGCGGCTGAGCCGCCCGCCGAGGCGGCGCAGCGCGTGGGCCGCCACCTCGCAGGCCGAGTAGCTGTGCGCCTGGCGCAGCAGGCCCTCGGGCGTGTCGGCCAGGGCCCGCCCGCGCTGGCGCAGCCAGCGCCCGGCGTTGCGCGCCAGCCGGGGCAGCGCGCGCTCGGCCGGCTCGGCCGCGGCCAGCAGCT
>Ga0228698_1000906_pt1 | contig 17026 bp, 20 predicted proteins | sample McNCre117_Aug_MG_FD_178015 | JGI IMG/M metagenome (GOLD analysis project Ga0228698, IMG submission 178015) | Freshwater microbial communities from McNutts Creek, Athens, Georgia, United States - 1-17_Aug_MG | ecosystem: Environmental > Aquatic > Freshwater > Creek | place: USA: Georgia...
CATACGGCACCAGCACCGCAGACAACGCGATGCCCAGCCCGGTACCGCCGTAATAAATCCCCAGCAGCAGACCACTGCGTTGCGGTGCCCGCGCACCCAGACGCGCAGCCAGCAAACCACCGGCCACAAACACCAGCGCACTGGCAATGCCTGCCAGCAATCGTTGCAGCAGCAACGCCGAAGTGCCGGTCACAAAACCACTGGCCACCATAAAGGCCGTCGCCAGCAACGCGCCGACAACCAGAACCCACGCGGGCCCCAGGCGGCGCATCAGCCAGGGCGAAGCCAGTGCCCCAAAGAAATAGCCCAGCGCATTGGCCGTGTTCATGGAGCCCGCCAGCGCATACGACCAACCCAAGTCCGTCCGCATGGTGGGCAACAACAGCCCATAGGCGAAACGGGTAATTCCCAATGAAACAGCCGCTCCGAAAGCCAGCGTGAGGGCCAGCACAAGCAGCGAACGAAGGGGGGTGGATTCAGACATGGCCTGCATTGTGGCGTGTGTCGCCCGCAACCGGCGACGCACACACGACAGCCACGCAGCCCATTGCCCTGCCAGAGCGGCTTATGGCTTCCAGCGCTTGAGCAACAACGCATTGCCCATCACGCTCACCGAACTCAAGGCCATCGCTGCGCCCGCAAACACCGGGTTCAAAAAGCCCAGCGCCGCCAGCGGAATGCCGGCTACGTTGTAGGCAAAGGCCCAGAACAGGTTCTGGCGGATTTTGCGCACCGTGCGGGCGGAGATGTCCAGCGCGGCGGCCACCAAGAGCGGGTCGCCGCGCATCAGCGTCATGCCGGCCGTGTGCATGGCCACATCGGTGCCGCCACCATCGGGGTTGGCCATCGCCATGGCGACATCGGCGGCGGCCATGGCGGGCGCGTCGTTTACACCATCGCCCACCATCAGCACGGTGTGTCCCCCGGTTTGAAGGCGCTGCACCTGCGCGGCCTTGTCAGCTGGCAAAACCTCGGCCAACACTTCGCCGTTGTCGGGCCGAAGTCCCAACTGCCGGGCCATGGCATGGGCCGCACCCCGGTTGTCGCCAGTCAGCATGAGCAATCGGATGCCCCGCGCGCGCAGCTTGGCCAGCGCAGCACCAGCGGCGGGCTTGGACTCATCACCAAAGGCCATCAGCGCAAGCAAACGCACCCGCTGCTGTCCACCCGCCAGGACGCGCTCAGCCAGCGCGGACACTGTGGCACCTTCGTCCTGCCACCGCGCCGCCAAAGCCGCAACATCCAAAGAACCACGGGAAGACCCCGCGTAATGGTCCGAACTGCCCGCACCCTGCTCGACCGCCGGCGCGGTCGCGGCCACCGCCGAATCCAGCGCACCCACTTCCTGCATCCAACGCAAACTGCCCAGGAAGAATGTGTGTCCGCCCACTGCGCCCTGCATGCCGCGCCCCGGCACGGCACTGACATCGCTTGCCGCACGGAGCGCCAACTGCCGGTCTTTGGCCGCCGCCAGCACCGCACGCGCCAACGGGTGTTCGGAGCCGTTTTGCAAGCTGGCGGCCAATTGCAAAGCGGCGTCGGCTGCCACGCCCTGCACCGCTTCAAAAGCGCGCAGCGTGGGCCGGCCCACGGTGAGCGTGCCGGTCTTGTCAAACACCACCGTATCGACCTTGTGCGCCAGCTCCAGCGCCTCTGCGTCCTTGATGAGGATGCCGTATTTCGCCGCCACCCCCGTGCCGGCCATGATGGCTGCCGGCGTGGCCAGCCCCAGCGCGCAGGGGCAGGCAATCACCAGCACGGCCACCGCGTTGATCAGCGCATTCTCAAAACTGTGGCCGGTGAAATACCAGCCCAGCAGGGTTACCAAAGCAATGGCCAGCACCACCGGCACAAACACTGCGCTCACCCGGTCCACCAGCCGCTGAATGGGCGCCTTGGCCGCCTGCGCGTCTTCCACCAGACGGATGATGTGCGAGAGCATGGTGTCCGCGCCCACCGCGCGCACCTGCATCACCAGGCGGCCGTCGCCGTTGATAGAGCCCGCCGTCAACAGGCTGCCGGGCTGCTTTGGTACCGGCAGCGACTCCCCGGTAAGCATGGCCTCATCGACCTGCGTCTGCCCCTCCAGCACCATGCCATCGGCGGGAAAACGCTCACCGGGCTTGACCACCAGCTTGTCGCCCACCATCACCTCATCGGCAGGCACATCGGTTTCGCCATCGGTGGTGATCAGGTGCGCCACCTCGGGCCGCAAGGCGTGCAGCGCGCGTATGGCAGAGGTGGTCTGGCGCTTGGCACCCGCCTCCAGCCACTTGCCCAGCAGCACCAATGTGACCACCAGCGCCGAGCCTTCAAAGTACAAGTGCGGCATAGTGCCGGACTGCGCGCTCAGCCAGAGCCACACCGACAAGGCCCAGCCCGCCGTAGTGCCAATGGCCACCAGCAAATCCATGTTGCCGCTCAGGCTCAGCAGGGCGTGCCAACCGGCTTTGTAAAAGCGTGCACCCAGTACAAACTGCACCGGCGTCGCCAGCAAAAATTGCCACAGCGCCGGCAACATCCAATGAAAGCCCAGCAAGTCGCCCAACATGGGCAACACCAGCGGCGCCGACAGCGCCAGCCCCCAGGCAATCGGCGCAAAACCGGTCCACGGCGATGCGTCAGGCGCGTCCAGCAACGCATTGGCTGCGCGGGGCTCATAGCCCGCATCGCGCACGGCGCGGCGCAAACGGGCCTCCACGCCCACGGCCTGCGCTGTGCCCTCGGCTTGGGCAAAATCCAAAACCAGCTCGATCCGGGCGGATTCCGTAGCCAGATTGACCGTCGCCTGCGTCACCCCGGGCACCTTTTTCAATGCCCGCTCCACCCGCGCCACACACGAGGCGCACGTCATTCCGCCAATGCCGATATCGATGCTGGAAGAAGTGGGTGTGTTCATATGTTTTGAGGCCTTACGCCACAGCGAAAGGCCGGGTAGTGCAATGGTAGTGGGGGCAGGCGGCCCATCATCAAGGGGGCACTCGCAAAGTGGTTGAAAAGCTGACAATATGCCCCATCGTCATCGGACAATCCCACCCGTCCCTCACCTATGGAGCCCTTATGAACCAGACCTTCACCGTCACCGGAATGACCTGCGGCCATTGTGAAAAAGCTGTCACCCGCGCCATTCTGCAAGCCGACCCCCAAGCCACCGTGCAAATAGACCGCGCCCAGAATAAAGTCGATGTCGCGTCCGAACAGCCACGCGACACATTGGCCGCCGCCATTGCGGAAGAAGGCTACACCGTCGCCGCCTGAGCCGCCCCTCTATCCGAAAGCGAAAGCACCGTATGAACGCCCCATCCACCCCCGCATTGCGCCAGGTCGAACACCTGGTCACAGGCCAACCCACCAGCGATGGAGCGGGCGTCAAACTCACCCGGGTGCTCACCCAGGACCTGCAACGCCGCCTTGATCCGTTTCTGATGTTGGACAACTTTGCCAGCGACAACCCGGACGATTACGGCGCCGGTTTTCCCAACCACCCACACCGCGGTTTCGAGACCGTGACCTACATGATCGCCGGTCGCATGCGCCACAAAGACAGCGGTGGCCACGAAGGTCTGTTGCAAAACGGTGGGGTGCAATGGATGACGGCCGGCTTCGGACTGATCCACAGCGAGATGCCCGAGCAGGAAGAAGGCGTGATGGAAGGCTTTCAGCTGTGGCTCAACTTGCCAGCCAAAGACAAGCTCTGCAAACCCTGGTACCGCGATTTCCAGAGCGAAGCCATTCCCGAAGTCACGACACCGGTGGGCGAGGGCGATGACCCCCGCGGCGGCGTGCGGGTGCGGGTGATCTCCGGCAGCAGCCACGGCGTAGAAGGTGCCATGCACCGCCCCGCGGACCTGTACCCCACCGACCCGCTTTACCTGGACCTGCAATTTCCGCCCACCGGTGCCAGCATCACGCAGCCAGTGCCTGAGGCACACAACGCGTTCATTTACGTCTACCGTGGAACAGTTCATGTGGTGGACAGCGAAGGCCGAGCCACCCCGGTGCCGCGCAACCGCATGGCGATTCTCAACAACGCGGGAAGTGCCGTCATGTTGCAGTCGGACAGTTCCGATGAACCTGCCCGCGCCTTGCTGATTGCCGGCAAACCGCTGCATGAGCCGATTGCGCAATACGGCCCCTTTGTCATGAACACGCGCGACGAGCTGATGACCGCTGTGGAAGATTTTCAGGCCGGCCGCATGGGCTGACTCCCCCGCCGCCGGGGCGCTTTCCCGATTTGTAAGACCTTGTTAACAGCGTCATCCGCGGCAAAACGCAGGCGTTGAACACGCATAAACCGGCACTTTTGTCGGTACGGGCCTCACGCCCCTGATGCCATGTTCAACACCATCACCTTTCGCAACACCACACGCGCTGCTGCCACGCTGGCGGTGGCACTCACAGCCCTCAGCGCACACGCAGACAACCTCAACCCCATCCTTGGCGGTGGCCTGGGTGCGGTGGCCGGTGCCGTGATCGGCCAGTCATTGGGTGGTCGCGAAGGTGCGGTGATTGGTGCGGCAGTGGGCGGTGCAGCCGGCGTCACCATTGCCAGCAACGGCGGGCGCCAGCGAGAACAAGTGCGCACCGTGGTTTACCAAGAGCCGCCTCGCCCGGCGCCTGTCTATGGCTACGGCATGGTCGAACGCATCAACTACTACCCGGAACACGACAACGGCCGCCGCGAATGGGGCCACCATGGACACCACGGCCACTATGACCGCGACTTTGAAGAGCGCCGCTTTGAACGAAACGACGGCTACCGCCACAGTGGCGAACCATACGGCTGGGACCGCCGCCACTGATCGGTTGCATGGCACCACGCCTAGCGGCTATACCGCTGGCGTTGCCACCTCGGAGCCCAGGGCCTCCAGCAAGTCGGGAATCATTTTCTGCAGCTCACCGGTGGCAATCGCTACGTCACCGTCAAAGTTGTCGTCTTTTCCGTCTGACGACAGCGCTGCAGCCGCTTCAAAAACCGCATCCAGCACCGCTACTTTCTTGAGCTGCAACGCTTCGGTCAAAACGAAGGACACATGGTCGTTCCAGGTCATTGCAAGACGCGTGGGCATCTTGCCCTGGGCAATGTGCTCGCTCACCTCATCGGTATCCAGCGGGTGGCGGGTGTAGCGCACCACGGCCTTGGACTCATCGGCCGCTTTGAGTTCGCACTCCCGGTCCACCGTGAACCCCGCCGGTGCTTCCTTCTCCGCCAGCCATTGCGCCATGGCCGCCGCGGGTGACACTTGTGTATCAATCAACTTGACCGCAAAGCCATCTATCGCCTTTACCAGACAGGTGAGTACTTCATCCGCCTTAGCCTGGCTCCCCGCATCAAGCACCATCAGCTGCGCCTGCGGGTCGATCCAGACCAGAATGGAGCCTTGTTTGGTAAAAGCCAGCGGCAGCAGACTCAAACGGGCATCTTCCTGGATTTCACGCGACTCCTTCTTGCCAGGCTTGCGTCCGGTGGTGGCTTCAATCTGCGCAATCTGCTCTTGTGCGCGGCGCTTCACCACGGAAGCAGGCAATACCTTGGCCTCCACCATCAGTTTCAAAATCCACTGGCCGGCCACCACTTCCACCAACGGGCCATGGGCCACACCACGCGGCTCCACCCAGCCCACCGACTTTTCCTGCGATCCCGCGCACGCCACAAACCGTGCCGGCTCCAAGGCATCTTCCAATTGCGAAGCTGTCCAATTCCAGGGCGACAGCAGGCGATACATCATCACGTTCTTGAACACAAACTTCCTTCTTGTTAATGGCGCGAATCAGGCCGCGCAGGCATCTATTGTCACCGCCTCAACGCGACAGTTTTTCATGCAACTTTACAAAGGCTTGTCGCAACACAACACCTTTGACACAAGCAGAATGCACACTTCCTGCAGGTCGACAGCGATGTCCGCTCTGACCCAACCGAGCATAAGGAACAACTATGAAAAAACGCATTCAATCTTTGGTATTGGCCGGTGTGATGGTGGCAGCCAGTGGCGCTGCACTTGCACAAATGGACGGCGGCATGATGGACCACGGCGCAAAGCACGGTGACCCGGCCAAGATGGAACAAATGCACACCAAGCATTTGAACGATCTGAAGGCCAAGTTGAAAATCACGGCCAGTCAGGAAGCCGCCTGGAGCGCCTTTACCACCAGCATGAAACCGCCTGCCGACATGGGCAAGCGTCCCGATCGCGCGGAAATGGAAAAGCTCACTACGCCCGAGCGTCTGGACAAAATGCGCGCCCTGCACAAAGAGCGTGTCGCTGCCATGGAAGCCGCCATGGACAAACGCAACGAAGCCATCAAGACCTTCTATGCGGCTCTGTCACCAGAACAGCAAAAAACCTTTGATGCCACATCGCACCGCATGGACCACCCCCGCGACGGTGGACACCACGACAAGGGCCCGCAGCATGGTGACATGGGCGCCAAACCCGCCCCTGCAGCCAAGTAAGGGCCTCTGTGGTACCGCCTGCGCGGTACCGGCCTACCTTTCAAAACCCCCGATAGTGTCCTCGCTCTCGGGGGTTTTTTGCGATGTCCGCATCCAACGCGGTTGACCAGCATCAAGCCGTTAAGATCAGGCCGGCACTACACTCCGACCCACACCGCCATGCCCACCACGCCTCCCAATCGCCCCCTTCCGCGCGTCAAGTCCATTGGAATGATGCAGCCCCTGATCTGGCTGGTGCAAGGCATGCGTGACGTGGCCCAAAGCGGCTGGGCAAGCATCCTGCATGGTCTGGCCATGGCAGTAGTGGGTGCGTTGATCATTGCTATTGCGCACCAGCGCTTCTGGCTCTTGGCAGGTGCCTTGTCGGGGTTCATGGTGATTGCGCCTGTGCTCGCCACCGGTTTGTATGCCCTCAGCCGTGCGATTTCACGTCGGGAAAAAGCCAACTTTTCGGTGGTGCTCAAAACCTGGTTGAACTGGCAAAACAGCCACTTCAACAAATGGGACAACGACTACTGGTGCATGGTGCAGTTCGGCCTTTTGCTGGGAGCAGCAGCCACCGGTTGGGTCATGACGTCGGCAGCACTGATCACATTGCTATCGCCTGCACCCATCAACAACCCGATGGATTTTGTGCAGCACATCATCCTGGCCCAGAACAACTGGCTGTTTGAAATCTGGCTGGCTGTGGGCGGTTTTCTGGCAGCCCCCATGTTTGCGTCCAGCGTCGTATCCATGCCGCTGTTGCTGGACCGTCGCGTCACTTTGATGCAGGCTATTTCCACCAGCTGGCAAACAGTGGTCGTCAACCCTGGACCCATGGCTTTCTGGGCGGCCATCATCATGATGTTTACCTTGCTGGGCATTGGCTCATTGTTGCTTGGGCTGATTGCGGTGATACCCATGTTGGGACATGCCAGCTGGCATGCCTACCGCGATCTCGTTGACGTATCGGACCTGGAAGAACGCGAAGCGTTGTCTGCGCCCGACAGCCAATTTGGAACACGCTGATGTTTGGCTTCTCGGAAGATCAGATCGCAACCTTCGGCCTCACCTTCGGAGTGGGCGGGTTCATGCTCTACATGCTGTTCATCATTGGCCACCTGGCCTGGGAATCCAAAGCAGGGCGCTTTGGGACCTTTGTGATTTTTCTGGGCCTTGCATTCGGCATGGTGGGCTTTGTCGCCAAATTTCTGATTCAGTGGTACATCACTTCCCACTGAAAACCCACACTGCTGGTTCAGCCAAACGGCTTCACGCCGATCAACATGCCATGCAGCCACATGGCAAATACACCCGCAATCAAAACACCCAGGCCGACCACTATGGCGGTAGCTTGTGCGGTTCCTGCCGGGTACTGCACTGCTTGCATGCGGTCACGCCGGCGGGCGCTGATGAAATCCATGACCGCCCAGGCCAGGAAAGCGCCAAACAACACAACATGGGCCAGATTTCCGTTGGCAATTAAATGGGCCAGTGCCCATGTCTTGACGCCCAAAACCATGGGGTGATGCAGGCGCGCCTTGATACCGTTTCCAGGAACATAAGCTGCAGCGAGAAACACAAAGGCAATGACGTTCAACAATGCCGCTGCATGGCGCATGGCAACCGGTGGAACCCAAAGCAAAACCGGTGTCTCGCGCGCCACACCAAAACCCCAAACGATCAGGCCAAGCCCAATGAAGGAAAGCGTTGAATAAACACCTTTGAAGCCATTGGCACCGATGCGTGCGACTACTGCGGTTCGCCAGTCATCCGCAACGATGCGTACCGAGTGCACACCCAGAAAAACAATAAGTCCCAATACCAAATAGGCCATCGCGTTTCCTTTTTGAGTTGTGCTTTTTGTATCCGTGGACTCAGGCTCCAATCACACGGTTTTTACCAGCGCGTTTGGCCAGGTACATGGCCTGATCCGCTCTGCGGATACCTTCCATTCCTTGTTCGTCGTTGCCAAGCTGGGCAACACCTGCACTAAAGGTAATCAATACTTTTTCCGTGCCAGCCAGAAAGAAACGTTTGGTCAATTCACGTTGCAAGCGGGTCATGGCCTCAACACCTTTATCAACCGCTGTGTCGGGCATGAGAATGACAAATTCTTCGCCACCAAAACGTGCCAATGTGTCTTGCGGCCGCATGCATTCCCGTGCCACTTGCGCCAGATGGGCCAGGGCCGAATCACCCATTTCGTGGCCCAAGGAATCATTCAAGGCCTTGAAATTGTCAATGTCCAGCATGGCCACGCTCAATGGTGTTTCCTTGCGCCGCACCGTCGATATTTCGCGTTCCAGTGTTTCTTCCAAGCCCCGTCGGTTCAATGCGCCTGTCAGGGGATCATGCCGGGCCTGTGTGCTGACGCGGTCGAGTTCCTGGTGCAATTTGGCGATTTCAGCTTGAGTTTTATTCGCCTGCTCGCGCATGGCCTGCAACTCATCCCGCGCAAACAAAGTGTCTTTGGAAATTGCACGGGTTGCACCCACCATGTCCTTCAGAACAGGCGCGACATCGGCCAAAGTTTTGGCACTTTCAATCAGCCGGGCACTTTCTTCCAGTTTTTCCTGGAAGGAACCAGTCGATTGCGACATATGCGAAAGGCGCTCTATAAATGCTGCCAGCATCTGGCGCATTTCATCCTGTGCTTCCAATGACTTTTGCTTGGCATCTTTCTGCTTGTGAATGACATCTTTCAACAAGCGTTCCACTTCGTCCAAACGGCGCAGAGTCAAGGGCGGTGCCGACGCATTCTTGAGGGTTTCCATCTGACCATGCAGCCACTGGTCATCCACGCTCAACTCGCTGATATTGTGAAAAACCAGATACAAAAGCTTGAGTAAGGTCTTTTTGATCTCGGCCTGGTCTTCCGCGACGAATGAAAGACGGTGGCTGTAGTTCACCAGCATTTGCTTGGCAAGCGCAAAATCAAAACCCGATTGCTTGAGCATCTTGATGAGTTGGTGACTCTGCTCCATAAAGCGCTCATCATCGGAACCGAGTGCCGGTTGAACGTATTCGATCAAACGTCCCATCTGCGACAAAAACTCAATACTCAAAGGCGGGCCCGCGTCTGCAGTCGCTGCATTGTTTGCAGCAACAGTGACCGGTGCTGAAACCGCTGCCGATTCGGCCGATCCAGGCAAAGAAAAGCCTGCGTAAGCCACCAATGCCGCGCGCACACCATCCCAATTCATGCGTTCAATAGCGGATTCCAGCAAACCCTTTTGGCGTTGCTGTCCTGGTGTCTTGGCCTGAAGTGCAGTGGCAATGTGGCGCAACTCCACAATTGGAAACTGTTCTACAGATGGAATCCCGGCAATTTCGTTGTAGATGGCCTTGTAATTGACGGGGGTCGGTGCGAGCTTTCGTGCCGTTAGCTGCTTCAGCGTTTCACGGGCTACTTCAAAAGATTTTTTTTCATTCATTTCTGTGTCTACCTGCTATTTTCCTGATAGCAATTGGCACCGCCGAGTCCCGCTTCATGGGTAACAACCCACTGCCCAGCCCACCATGCCAAAGGATGAAGTATCCGCCTTTTTTTCCAACACAACGGCAGACTTCCCTACACCGTTCTTAAGCTTCCAAAATCCCATCACATTGAAAGCATTGTCAATGCACAAAGCTGTGGATAGATATGGAACAAACAGCAGGTTATCCACAGGCAGAGAACACCAGGCAAAGTTATTCAGTTTTCAGAAGCACGGCGAACACCCACCCTCACACATACTTTCAATAACGCTAAGTCCCTGATTTCAATCTGAAAAATTGGTTTGTCCACACAAAGGTCTGTTGCTCTATCTACTACTACTAACTTTTATTTCATAAAAGAAGACATAAAGACAGGCAAACAGGGTTCAAAAAAACAAAAAAGATGTTGTGCACAGCGTCGGTCAAAGTGGCGTCCATCAAGTAAGATTTGGCCTGTTGCGTTTCGGCTTCTGCCTCTATCTTTTCCCCCATGTCCGCCAAGTCCTCAGGTTCAACACCTGTGCCCGCTCCTGCTAAATTTGAAATCAAAAGTGCCCAGTTGCCGCTGGTTGCCTTACTGCTCAAATCGGCCGACTGGGAATCGGTTGCCGTTGATTTGTCCAGGCAATACGGTGCAAAGGGCGAAAATCCTGAGTTCTTTGAGCGCGACCCAGTCGTACTGGATTTTTCGGCATTGCCGCGCGAAACCGCATGGCAGTCCATTGCCGTTTTATTGAATGCAGCCCGCGAATGCCGGTTGGTGCCAATGGCGTTTCGGGCAGAGCCCGAGGGCTGGACCCAGCCCCTATTGGACGCAGGTCTGGTACAAGCACCACTGGACGTTGTAAAGCCCAAGCTGGTCAAAGAAGAAGTGCCAGTGCAAACCGTGGTTCGGGAGGTTGCAGGTCCGGGAACGATGGTGATCGACAAGCCCGTGCGTTCGGGACAGAAAATATATGCCCGTGGAGCAGATCTGGTGGTGTTGGCCATGGTCAATCAGGGTGGCGAAGTCGTGGCAGACGGCAATATCCATGTCTATGCGCCCTTGCGCGGCAAGGCCATGGCGGGCGCACGCGGCAATGGTGATGCGCGTATTTTTTCTTTGTGTCTGGAGCCGGAACTCATCTCCATAGCCGGCGTGTACCGCACCAGTGAAACCCCTTTATCGGCGGATGTGGCCGGAAAACCCGCGCAAGTTCGCCTCTCCAGTGAAGACGGGCAAGACAAATTGCTCATCGAACCATTGAAAACGTAACCTCCAATTCACGAAAGCAATCCCAATATGGCAAAAATCATCGTGGTAACTTCCGGTAAAGGTGGTGTGGGCAAGACCACCACCAGTGCCAGTTTTGCAACCGGCCTGGCGCTGAGAGGCCACAAAACTGCCGTAATCGATTTTGATGTGGGCTTGCGCAACCTGGACTTGATCATGGGCTGCGAACGCCGTGTGGTGTATGACCTTATCAATGTCATTCATGGCGAAGCCAACCTCAATCAAGCGTTGATCAAGGACAAGCAATGTGAAAACTTGTATGTCCTGGCAGCGTCCCAGACCCGTGACAAAGATGCGTTAACGCAAGACGGTGTTGAAAAAGTGCTTACTGATCTGGCCGGAATGGGGTTTGACTACATTGTTTGTGATTCACCAGCCGGAATTGAAACTGGCGCCTTGATGGCGATGCACTTTGCTGACGAGGCGTTGGTGGTTACCAATCCGGAAGTGTCTTCGGTGCGGGACTCTGACCGCATATTGGGCATGCTTTCCAGTAAAACCAAGCGCGCGATGGAAGGTGGTGAGCCCATCAAAGAACATCTCTTGATTACGCGATACAACCCTTCCAGGGTTGACCAGGGACAGATGCTATCGCTCGATGACATCAAAGACATTCTGCGCATTCAGCTGATTGGCGTGATTCCAGAAAGCGAATCGGTGCTTCAGGCTTCCAACCAGGGTGTGCCCGCGGTGCATATGCAAGGCAGTGATGTTTCCGAAGCCTACAAGGATGTTATTTCTCGCTTCCTGGGCGAAGAAAAACCCATGCGTTTTATCGATGCTCCAAAACAAGGCCTGCTCAAACGTTTGTTCGGAGGGAAATAAGCCATGTCTTTTCTCTCTTTCCTGCTGGGTGAAAAAAAGAAGACAGCTGGCGTTGCCAAAGAGCGTTTGCAAATCATTCTGGCGCACGAGCGCAGCGGCCGCAGCGCGGCGACACCCGACTATTTGCCGGACTTGCAGCGTGATTTGGTAGCGGTGATCAGCAAGTACATCAACATCAATCCGAATGACATCAAGGTGAACCTGGAGCGCCAGGACAATCTGGAAGTACTGGAAGTAAAGATCGAGTTGCCAGACGCGCGCTAAAGCCGATTGTGTGTTTTTGAAGCCGCACAATGCGGCTTCTGTCAAATGGATTCAGACAGTTTTTCAAACTGCATGCGTTTCTTTTCCAGATCAGAATCGCTGTCTGCATAGGTGCGAGCGATGTTCAGAATTTCGTCCTGAATATCCAAAAACGCATCGACCATATCCGGATCAAAGTGTGAACCCTTGCTCTGGGTAAGAATTTCAATGGCTTTTTCGTGTGGCATTCCATCCTTGTAGATACGCCGGCTGATCAGCGCGTCGTAAACATCTGCTAGCGCCATCACCCGCGCGGAGATCGGAATTTGCTCTTCCTTCAGGCCCTCTGGGTAGCCTGAACCGTCCCACTTTTCCTGGTGTCCATACGCAATTTCCTTGGCGATGGACAAAAATTCGACCTTCAGTCCCAAAACGTTTTCTGCCGCCTGAATCGCATCCCGACCCAGCGTGGTGTGGGTTTTCATAATTTCAAATTCAGCAGGCTCAAAACGACCGGGTTTGAGCAGGATGCGGTCTGGAATGCCAACTTTACCGATGTCATGCAGGGGAGCGGATTTGTAAATCATCTCGATCATGGAATCCGTCAAAAACCCACGAAATCGCCGGTGGTTTTTCAGTTTGTTAGCCAGTACCTTCACGTAAAACTGCGTACGACGGATATGGTTTCCCGTGTCACTGTCACGTGTTTCCGCCAGTGAAGCCATAGCCTGAATGGTGACGTCCTGGATGGCACTGATTTCTCGGGTGCGCCGGCTCACTTCACTTTCAAGATAGGAGGTTTTGTCGGTTAAAAAATCAGAGTAAGCCTTGGCCGCCAGGTGGGTTTTGACCCGGGCTTCCAGAATGGGGGGACTGATCGGCTTGGTGATGTAGTCGGATGCGCCCAGACTCAAACCCTTGCGTTCGTCTTCAACTTCAGACTTGGCGGTAAGAAAAATGATGGGAATGTGGGTGGTCAACGCGTTGTTGCGAAGGTGCTGGCATACCTCGTAACCGTCCATTCCGGGCATCATCACGTCCAGCAAGATCAAGTCGGGTGGGGCTTCAGAAAATGCTATTTTCAATGCCTTTTCGCCGTTGATGGCGACCCGCATACGGTAGTCTTTCTTCAGGAGATTGCTGACGAGGGTCAGGTTGTCGGGTGTGTCATCGACGACCAAAACGGTGGGTTTTTCCCCTGCATCCATGCTAGCCATCGCTGAACCTTTATGTAGATCGGCTATCAGGACGGCAATAATTTTTTATTTCGTCGAATTGATAACGCGTGAAATATTATTAGTCTGCATTGGCACTTAGGCAATGCATTTTTATCAATGGGAAGATTTTTATGTGACAAAGAGCGGTTGTTGATGGCAGAGATTTAGCTTACGTTCTGCATACCGCACCATGAAAGTTCAGGAAAACCTAGACCAGACGCATACGAGGTGTTCCCACTGCAAAGTCATGCGCGGTTGTTGTCAGCAGGCTTGTCTCGCCATAGCTTTGCTCCAAAAATCGAACACTGTTAGCACCCATTTGCACAATGCTGCTGGCGCGCGTTCCATAAGAAGTAGAAGTGATGAAAGTGGCGGACAGCAACCGTTCCATTTCTAGCGATATGCCCGTACGCGGCAGTTCTGGGTCAACAGCCTGTTTTCTGTCCTGCAGCAATGCAAGTAAGTCCGCTTTTGAAATGTGTCCAGCCTGGCGAAGTTGTTGCAGACCGCCTTTCAAGCGCTGAACCTTGGGCCATGGCGTATCAAAGTCGGCGTTGGAGACCGCACTTATCCCCGGTGAAAGCGTCACGATTTTTCTATGGCGACTCTCAAACCCCAGCAATATCTCTCCGTCCCACACCAATAAATTAAAAGGGTTGTAGCGATCCGCCTCTAGCGCCAAAGCGCTCAGGTACTGCTCTGGACTGGCATCACCCTGTAAAAAGCGGGTGGTCAATTCGCCCCGCGATGGGCGTGGTGCGGTGTCGATAACGGGCAGGCGGTAATTTGTCAATGCAGCCAGCCGGCCTTGGCGGCTCACACCCAACCAGGTGCCGCCTGCCTGCAGGTCTTTGCCGGCAAGAATTTGATCCCCCTTCCACCAATCCAACGCCTGCGCAGGGCGGGCATAGTACTCATCCCGGTTGCCAATGAGCAACAAAGGAATCTCGCTGCCAGGCTGCCAGTCCCAGGCCAGGATGCACATGGTTTGATGGGCTCCAAACGCGCGATGTTTACAAGACGGCCAGTGCCGTTTTGTAAACAACACGGCGCAATACAAAGCTGCTGTGTACACCGGTTACGCCGGTAATACGGGTGAGCTTGTCCAGCAGCAATGTCTGGTAATGGTCCATATCGCGCACGGTGACTTTGAGTTGGTAGTCCGCGTCCTGTCCGGTTATCAGCAGGCACTCGAGCACCTCAGGCAAAACCGCAACAGACGCTTCAAAGTTGGCAAAACGCTCCGGCGTGTGTTGGTCCATGGAAATATGTACCAGCGCCATTAGCGTAAGCCCCAATTTGCGGGCGTCCAACAAGGCGCGATAGCCAACAATCAGGCCTGACTCTTCCAGTGCGCGCACCCGCCGCAGACAGGGTGAAGGCGATAAGCCAATGCGGTCCGCCAAATCCTGGTTATTGATGCGGCCGTCCACTTGCAGAATTTCCAAAATTTGCCGGTCATAGCGATCTAGCGTCATGGTGTTTCTAAAATTAATAATATATTGGCAGAATATGCCAAATCTGAAGATTTTGGAAGCAAAAACGCAATCGGCTGTTGGGGAAACAAGGTGATACTTATCCCATCTGTAAACCACAGTCAGCAAAGCAAGACCGGCCACAAGCCCCGCTTGCGCAGCCCCATCCCACAAGGATTGGTAGTGCAATATCCAGCCCTCGGCGCAGTACATGTTCCGGGGGTTTGTCATTGGGCGACCAAAAAATGCAGCGGCGCTTGCGCTATAACCGCAGTTTCAAATCCGTTTCAAGCGCTGCCATGCCCCATGAACCCCGATTGACCATTGCCCTGTGCAGCCTCCTGAATACCCAGCGTGTGGCCGCCTTGGGAACGCTGGGCGAGGATGGAAGGGCGTTTGTCTCGATGGTGCCCTTCGCGCTGGATTCAGATTTTGCAGCGGTGGTCATTCATGTCAGTGCACTGGCAGCCCATGCCCGCAACCTGCAGATTCAGCCGCAGGTGTCCTTGATGGTCATGCAAGCAGAAGTCGCCGCTGAACCAGTGCATGCGTTGCCACGGGTGACACTGGAGGGCGAAGCGACGGTCTTGGTGCCAAACAGTCCCCAGTGGGCCAGCGCACGTGGCGCCTATCTGGCACGCTTCCCCGATGTGGAATTCATGACCCAGCTGGGCGATTTCCGCTTTGTCGCCATTCAAGTCAGCGGCGCCCGTCAGATAGCGGGTTTTGGTGCGGCCCGTTCGATTGATGCAGACGAAATAGCGAAGGTCTTGCGGGCTAGCAGCTGACCTAACGGCCTTCCACAAAGGCCATCATCATGCGCGCCACTTCCAATCCATCATGGCGGTGTTGCAAGCTTTGAACCCCTTGGGTGTAGAGCGACTCGCCCAGCCGCTCACGGCGATTTCCCATTAAAAAAGCGCTGTAATCCTCGACAAACTCCGGGTGCCCCTGGACGCAAAAAACAGTGTCCCCCACGGCATAGCCGGCCACCGGGCAATGCGCATTGCTGGCGAGCAACACGGCATTTTCCGGAAGTTCCAAAACCTGATCCTGGTGGCTTACCAACAAGGCCAGTGTGTTGTCTTCAGGCGCCAAAGGCAGGTCAGCCGCGTGCCAGTCATAGGACATTCGGCCCACCCCCCAACCCTGCGGCGCCCGGCCCACTTTGGCACCCAGACACAAGGCAATCAGCTGGTGGCCAAAACAAATGCCCAACAGCTTTTTCTTTTGCTCCAACAGCGCCGTGACACGCTGGCGGAGTTCCACGACCCATGGTTCATCAGAAAACGAATCCGCCTTGCTACCGGTCAACAACACCGCGTCATACGCATCAAACGATTCGGGGTATTGCTGGTTGGGCGTGTAAAAGACATCGAATTGCCAATCGGTAGCCCCTGCATTCCTGAACAGCCGCTCAAACATGGCGGCATAGCCTTGGTAAATGGGCTCCACTTCGGGCGCCAGATCGTCGTTTTCAAGAATGCAGAGTTTCTTCATGGGGCCGTATTTTCCTTTGGTTTTAGTAACCGTGTTACATTAGCGGGTCGCTTCAAGCGAACAGACTGTGCACAACCGCGGTTTGCCTCCCCGGCAAAACTTCTCACGCAACGCTGCACCGGCTCCCGGCAGAGGGGTCGTCCGTTTAGCAATTTTCAGCGTCCCGCACCAGCACTCTCACGGCATGGCGGCTTTATTTCTCTTACCAGCGTACTCCTGCACACAGTCCCTGCCAGCGACACGTGCCATAGATTTTTCATGATTCAGAACAATAATTTTTTTGCACCGTCATCGGTCACCATTGGCAAATACCGCGTTGCGGCTTGCCCCCAAGCCCTGGATACTGGCCGCTTTGCAGCCCAGGTTTCCATTGCCAGCGGTAGCGGCAGCGCCTCTACCGACCGCGTCATGCGCTTTTGCGATGACTTCTCCACACATGCCGCCGCCGCCCACTATGCGTTGGCCCAAGGCATCGAATGGGTACACCAGACTACCCGTTTTCACTAAAACAAACGATAATCGAAGGCTCAAGGACGAAACCATGGCTAAAGAAGAACTGATTGAAATGATGGGTGTT
>Ga0228698_1000907_pt1 | contig 17021 bp, 18 predicted proteins | sample McNCre117_Aug_MG_FD_178015 | JGI IMG/M metagenome (GOLD analysis project Ga0228698, IMG submission 178015) | Freshwater microbial communities from McNutts Creek, Athens, Georgia, United States - 1-17_Aug_MG | ecosystem: Environmental > Aquatic > Freshwater > Creek | place: USA: Georgia...
TTGGCCATCGCCAGTGCACGCCAATCGGTATAGCCCGCTAGGACGGCTTGCTGGTTCAATGCGTCGGTGTACGTAAGTTGGTCGCTCACCAACTGCTTTGCGGATTTTTTGAGCTTGGCGACGAGGGTGTTGGTTGCGGGTTTGCGTGCTGTCATCAAAACTCCAATGGCGAATACTGCGCCCGCTACAGCTCCGCCTGGAGTTGATGATGTTGGATGGCTCTCTCACCGAAGTGAGTACGCCACGCGGGCGGCGGGCAGGAGCTACTGCCTTTATGTATTTTGCCTCAAGCTCCGTGACGATGCTTTTGTGCACCAAATATCTCTCGCCAGATGCCCACCTACATGGAGTGTGAGCGCTCTGGCACATAAGTCACGGCATGGACCATTTCAGTGAACTGGAGTTTGATGCCTCCGATGGCATGATGGGACACCACAATTTAAGCACTACGACGCCCTCCGAACTTTATGTAGAGCTTGACTGCCCGAATTCTCTCTTCGTGTGAATACATGAACTACCTCTAGGTAGTCCAAGTTATTGTCAGCATCCTCCACTGTCAAGATTCAATCGGCGCCAACACCCGCGAGAGCAATGTGAAATCAAAGCTGAGTGAATCGCCAGGCACAAGAGCAGGTGGAAATCGTTGCGGCCTTTAAGCTCAATGGTGGCAATGAAAATGCGAGGTCAACCTTTCCCTTGTTGGCCCAATCTCATTATTGACTTGATCGGTGTTTACGGAGGCAGCCGCTTCCAAGCGTGACCAACAGCAAGTTAGCAGCGATCAACTCAACCTCTTGGAATAGTACCGTCGTACGACCCAACAGCATGGGGTTGATTGGTTGATGTCAATTTCTCGGCAATCACCACAACCAGAACATCAAAGCCCACTGAGCATCCACCAACAATAGCGAAAACAGCGAGCAGAAAACTGCCGAAAATCTCACCATAGGATGGCTGGTGTACTGCCCGCAAATACGGATAAACAAGCTGAGAGACCAGAGGTTTGCAGATATCAACAGGAACAAACGCAAATCATTGACCCAGTGGGTTGAAACGCCTTCCGCTTTGATCAGGTTAACTGTGAGGGCCGATAAACCCAGAAACACTCCCATGCCCGCAATTGGAATCAAAGCTTGGCTTAAGTGATAGAAGCGCTGGCGGCTCCATGGACCTAAAAGTCGTGTGGCGGCAGCCAAAGTTAAGGCGAGGCCTAAGCCCATGAATACACCCATTCCAAACATGTAGGCGAGTAGCAATGCACCGTCAAGCCAGGAGAAAACGTCCCGTTGTATGGGGTAGTTCGTTAGTAGCCACCATGGAGCGTTTTCGGCCAATGGCCAGAGGATGTCGCGATCAATAAGCCATTCCGCAATCAGTTGTTTTGCCTCGACCAAATGGGGGTTCACTGTCCATTGAAATGCCCCTATGGCAATGCCCAGGAGTCCCACCAGGATGAGCATGGATTGCCAACCGGTGGCGATGTGTTTACCCAATACGACAATCTCGTGATTCGGTGAGCGTGCTGTTAAAGCAATCGCATCTCTGTGGCCACTGCAGCGACCGCACATGTGACAGTCACTAGCTCCCTCCATCTTGCGCATCGCCACTAACGGCGCGCAGTTGACAGGTTCAATTCGAATGCTTTTTTGTGTATAGGAAGTTCGCCACGACTCGGCATCTACCTTGTAATGCAAGGGGGATAACTTGCTTAGTAAGCCAAAAACTCCATTGACCGGGCAAAGGTATTTGCACCACACACGTTTTTCTCGCCCATAGATATAGCCGACAGCAATGGCGGCAAGCGTAGACCCCCCCAAAACAAGAAGGACGGCTTTGGGATATTGGTAGACACTGACCATCTGGCCGTAGACCGTGGTACCCACAAACGCGACGAAGGGCCAGCCACCCCATCGCATCCACCGAGGTATTGCACGGTTGAGTCCTTTGCTACTGGCCCACTCCGTTAACGCACCCTCTGGACATAAGACGCCGCACCAGACACGTCCGAGCAGCACCATGCTGAGCAATACAAATGGCCACCAGATGCCCCAAAAAACGAATTGCGCAAAGACGGTGAGATGCGTAAACACATGTGCTGTCTCGTCAGGCAATGGCAGTAAGACGGGTACCAGGATGAGCGCGGCGTATATCGCGACGACCAGCCACTGCACGGCGCGGATCAAATGAGCATGGCGACGCATCCATTCGCCTAGTGCTGCAGCCATGTAACGGCCTGTGTTTGGTTTCACCGGGACCGAAGAAGTTTCCATCGCACGCCAGCCCAATACGCACTAAACACCAACAGAATCGTCAAGGATGGACGAGCCCTGTAGCCAGTAAAGGCCGATACGACACCGCCAAAGACACTGCTATCTTCAAGCAGCGCGGAGCTATCCCACAGTTGGTTCACCAACGCTGGCACGATTTGAATCCCGATCATGCGCTCCACAGCGCCAATAAGGAGTGCGCAGGCAAGCATTAACAACATCGTTTCCGTGGCTTTGAAAAACAACCGCCAAGAAATCAGCTTGCCACCTAATTGCAATGCATAAAAGGTGAGTGCTGCCAGCACGACGCCCAAGCCCAACGCAATCCAAAAGGTCGGGGATGCAAGACTGTTGCTGCCTGTGGCCAAGCTGCTTAAAAACACGACAGTTTCACCACCTTCTCGGGCGACCGCGATGGCCGCCAATGAGGCTACGCCCCACCAGTTTTTTTCCTGTGCCCGCTGCCCTAATGTGAACTCCATGTCTTTTTTAAGGTTGCGTGCATTTCGACGCATCCAAAAAACCATTTGCACAATCAGCGCTGCAGCAGCAAACTGCAGAACCGATTGAAATATTTCTTGCCCCTCATCCGACAGCACTGTGCTTAAAGCTTCGATACCAAGGCCGAGTAGCAGTGCCCCCCCTAGACCCATGAGCACACCGAGCCACAAATACCTGATGCCGGCTTTTCCTGACGCATGGTGCAAAAGCCAGGCATGCAAAATGCCCACCACAAGCATGGCCTCCACGGTCTCACGCCACATCACGAAGAAAATTTGTGCCAGGTTTTGCATGGGAAAAAGCGGATTACTTATTTGGCAACGAGAGTGCCTTGGCCGACTTTGATGTGGAAGTCGTCGAAGAATTTGTACTCACCCGGATCTAATGGGTAAATGACAACGAACGAATTTCCACCAGGGTTGAGCGCCTTTTCTTTGCGCAGTTGAAGGCTTTCGAACTCGATCGCTTCTGTTCCGGTATTGAATAGATCAATACGAAACTTTTGAGCCGCTGGAACCACCAATTTTTGTGGTTTGAAGACGCCGTTGTTGCACTCCAAACGAAAGCTGGGAATGTCCTCACCCGCCTTCGCAGGAGCTATTGCGGTCAGCAACAGACTACCGAGCAACACTGAAACAATTCTGCTGAAGTTCATACTGACCACCAATCCCTGTCTCAATCAATAACCACCTTTTTTACCGGTTCCGGCGTAGGTGAAGTCATAGTTCAACTCGAATGGTTTAAACCATGCTCCCACTCCTGTTTCTTTGTCTACGTGGCGGCCAAAGTGAGCGTGAGCGTTTTCTGACGGAGGCAAGATTGTGAGCTTGAGCTTGTATTTACCAGGACCATCAAGTTTTACGTTGTCTCCGTAATGCGGGCCATCGCTGGCTACCATTGGCATCAAATCGCCGCTGGACTTAAAGGAGCTTCCGTTCTTGCTCAGCTCAAACTTCACCACGAGGTAAGGCATCCAGTCACCTTGTGCGAATCCATTGGGATTGTTTTTCACCGCATGGATATCGGCTTCAAGGTGGATGTCGGACTCCTCAACCTTCTTCATCATGCCGTCCGGCTCCATTTTGACCGGTTGCAAATAGACGGCGCCAATCTCTAGTCCGTTGACGATTTGGTGTTTTCCGATCGGCGTTTCTGCTGCTTGAGCGACATGAGAAGTCAATGCAAGTGCGATGGACACGATGCTGTAGGAGAGCTGTTTCATGAGAGTGGGAGTTGCTGTGATGAGATACGTCACTTTAGCATACGAATGAGATTGAGTTGCATTTGCAATGCAAATCATTACCCAACAGCTCATCCACAGGGATCTTGTAATCGCCTGTGATATCGATCAATTTTTAGTTGCCGATCCAAGTAGAGGCGAATTTGCATGTCATGCCATTTGTCTTGACGAGACACTACCAACGGATAGCAGTCTCCTCCGTTGATTCCGTTGCTATATCTCGACGCCTATTCGTGACTGACTGGTTTGGAGAAGTTTATTGTTTGACATGGGCTCGCATGGAGCCAATGACATCAACCAACTCCGCAAAGGCAATCGCGGCCTTGAATCACTCAAATCACCGTCAGTCCCACACCGCTTCCAAAATACAACAGTACCGGGGCCATATCCACAGCAATTGATGTGGCAAAGGTTGTGCTTGGGCCAAATAGCGCTGTAGCCAACAGGGCAAAAAGGACATGCGGTTCATTCGCAAACTGTTCCGCAAGTCGGGACTGGCCTCATCCCTACACTCTCGGTGGCCAGTTGTGAGACTCATCTTGGCAATTGGTGCACCAGGCATACAGCGCCTCGTACATCACCATTCCGTGAGCCAACATCTCATGGTCATCTTGGTAATTCTGCGAGAGTCCCAGCGAAATCGCGTACAGCCCCGACGATTGCGGCGTTAAACCGAGTCGAGAGGTGTCGGCACCGCGCACGATGCTAGCCAGTTGGTTGAGTGCAGGAGAGTAAAGCTTGTACTTTTTAAGAATGGCATCAAAGCTGCACAGTTCTCCCTCATGGCTGAGTTCTACGTCAGGAATGTCATAGGGAATCCCACCGGTTTCGGCTGCAATCTTTCGGACGTCGGATGCTGGCACGTATAAAAACTCAGCTTCAGGGTCAATGAATTTTTGGATAAGCCAAGGGCAGGCGATGCGGTCAATCTTGGGACGCTCGCGAGTAATCCATTGCATGACGACGTCCTTTGTTGCTCTATTGAAATGCCACTACTGGCTGCCCTGCGTTCTGCCAAGCCGACATTCCACCGGCCAGACTCACTGCATTCACCCCCATCGCCAAAAGCGTAGCCGTGAGTCCCTGACTGATTTCATGGCCGTGAGCGCAATACACAACGACCGGCTTGGTGTTGAGAATGGTGTCTTTCCAATCCAACCAAAGCGCTGGATTTTTCCATTGAGAATGCTCGATCTGCACGCCAGAGGCCGCAACAGCTTGTTCTCGGCGAACATCGAGCAGCAAGAAATCTTGTTGTTGTTGGCGCCATTGCGCCAGTTCGGAAACAGTAATTGATTGCATGGTTTTCTCCTGGAATTAGGAATGGACAAGGGGATACAGAACCAAGCCCAACAAGGCAGCTCCCACCACAATGACCGGCTCTTGAAGCTTCTTGTACTTCCACAGAATGGCCGCAGTCACGACTGCCATCAGCGCGGTAGGTACATCCACAATGGAGCGCTTTGCGATCACGATGACGGAGCCCGTGATAGCGCCTACTGCTGCCGCAGTCACGCCATCGACGAATGCAACGATGGCAGGTAGCTTGCCGTACTTCTTGAAGTAGGGTGCGGGAATGACGGTGAATAGATAGCATGGCAGAAAGGTCCCCAGTGCGGCCACACAAGCACCTGGAAAGCCCGCCACCAAGTAGCCAATGAAGCCCACCGTAATGACCACGGGCCCGGGCGTAATCATGGCCACGGCCACTGCATCGACAAACTGCTTCTCATTGAGCCAATGGTGTTCGGTCACGACGCCGCCATACAGGAATGGCACGATGGCCAATCCAGAGCCAAAGACAAACGCACCTGCTTTGGCAAAGAACACACCTATCTGGGTCAGCAAGGTCCAATCCAGCGTGGTCAGAAAGCCCGATGTGTGGGCCAGCTCAACAGGCGCAATCCCAGCGAGACCACCACCACGCCAGCTCTTAGGTGGTGCACGCCACAGCCAGGTGACGATGCCTGCGGCCAGAAACAGCCAGGCGATTTCAGACTCGGTAATGACCGTCACTACTGCCAACACCAGAAAGATGCCCCAGAGCAGCTTGTCTTTCCCCACGCTTTTGAGGGTGAGCTTGTGGGCGCTGATGGCGATGATGCCAATGACGGCGGCACCCACACCGTAGAAGACGGCTTGCATCCAAGTCAGCCCACCAAATTCGGTGTAGGCCCACCCGAGCGCAACCACCATAAAAAACGAGGGCAGCACAAACGCCAATCCAGCCAAAGTGGCACCCACGACGCGGTAGTGCACATACCCAAGGTAAATGGCCGTTTGTGCCGCCATAGGCCCAGGCGCCAATTGGGCCAAAGCAAGCCCTTCCTTGTAGTCCGCATCTGTTATCCAGCGACGTCGTTCCACGAGGTCCCGGTGCATGTAGCCGACCAGGGCTACAGGCCCGCCGAAACCCAGTGCTCCCAAGCGCAGGAAGTACAACACCAGTTGCCACAGGGTGTAGCCGGTAACACTTGCGTTGCTTAGATCAGGCTCCACTTTTATGTTGTGATCTCTTTTAGTCATTTTTGAGGACTCCCGCGCTAGGTCTTACGATTGCTTGAAAAGTGGGCATGGAGCGAGTCCAGCACCCCACTCACATCGGCCAACAATGCGTCATCGTCTGGCCAGCGCTTGCGTGCGCCGCTCAATATGGACTCGAAACCACCGGCTTCAGGCGTAGTGGTACCCCCCACATCGAGGGCATGCACCATGACCCCAAGTCGCTGAAGACCCCGGTCGCTGTCCAGCCCAAAGCTGGTCAGCAGTACCTCGAACGTCACCAGATTCCCCATGTGAGAAAACGTGGCTCCATCGAAATCAAAACCGAGCGCGTCTAGAGGGCATTCGGAGGGCGAATCAAGCCACATGAAGCGCGCTGAAGGATCGATAAAGCGTTGAATGAGCCAAGCACTCGCTACGCGGTCAACCCAGAGATGTCGACGTGTCGCCCATAACCGCCCCTGGTATTGCATGCGATCTCGCCGAGCAATACGACCTGCGCTGGCCTGGGGTTCTCCGGGTGACTGTATAGATTCGACCGCGTTGGTGAAATCCCGCCATTGGGCGTCTGCACGAATTAACGCCTCTCCCGGGAAAAAGTCTATCTTGCGGATGGCCTCATAGGTGCGAGCATGCCGACGGTGCAATCGTTGGAGCTCTGCGGCCGACAGCGTAGGCAAAAGCTGTCGAGATTGCGTCAACTCTTCCAGCCAAGGAACGTACTCTTCTGCCCGATCAAAGAGGGCTCTGTATGCGGCTTGCTCAGCCATGTCTTGGGCATGCACGCGCAACATCCAAGCGGTTCCACCGTCGTGAACCGTGTCATCGGCCAGCGTTTGTAGTTGCGTGGCCTGTTCCACTTGAGCTGGCAGAAGGTAAACGCCATCGCGCAAGGGGACACAGCCAAGCGATTTAACAGCGCGCCAGATGCGCATACGCACTGTTGCGGCTGCCGAAGGGAGGCTAACGACAAAGGCCAGCCAAGTGTCAGAGTTCTGGGACATGGCTGCAGCTTAGTGCTGAAGTTATGGGTGTTGCAATACTGTAATGATCTCTACAAAACTACATTTGGATAGCCTATTTTTTCCATACCTGCTTTGCGGCGCTGAAATCAAGCAGCCGAGTTCCGCTTCCGGTCAGCTGCGGAGACAGGTTGGGGCCAGTTGCAGTCATCTGCCAATGAATGCTTCAGAGTATTGTTTAAAGCATCCGTGACGATGCTTTTGTTGATCAATTCATTGAAACCGTGGATGCCTATATCCGCTGGTCCAACGAAAAGAGGATCAAGATATCCTTGGGTTCATTAAGTCCTGTCGAGTACCGGGCAAGCCTTGGAATTAGCGTTTAACCAGTCTAAGTTTTACGCCGCACCCCCCCACTGTCAACTTTCGGTCGGCGGCAACAACAAAGGTAATCGTTGCGTACGATTACTCGCCCTATTGCTTGCAGGATTAGTTTCGACCTCACACCAAAATCGCTTCTTCAACATCACCTGACGATAGTTATCGTGGTTCGAGTATCGACTTTGCCAGTGATGCGTGTGTGCGTTACCTGATGTTTACATCTGCGACGTAACATTTCCGAATAAGGAGTTTTTGAATGCCCGTATCCATTTCCCGCCGCGCAACATTGGCATGTCTGACTGGCAGTGCCATCCTTGCGAGTACCGCTTGCTCATCCCCGATGGTGTCCGTTGCCAAGGCCGCAACCAGTTCAGACCCATTTCGTCTGGACCCAGCTCGCTATGAGGCCCAGACCGTCACAGTGGATGGCCAAAGCATCGCGGTGCGTGCCTACCTGGCCGTGCCCTATGCGTCCAAGCCCGTGGACGCGCAGTACCAGATCATGAACATTTATGTGCCGGAAGCCTACTTCCGGGGCGACCGGGTGGGTGGATTTGATGCGCGCACGGCACCGGTGTTTTTCCCCAACCAGGTCGGCGGCTACATGCCCGGCAAACCGGGCACAGCGCAATCGCCCACACAGGGGCCACAGGCAGGCAAACCCAGCACGATTGCAGCGGCATTGCTCCAAGGCTTTGTGGTGGCGTCGCCCGGCGCTCGTGGCCGAACCCTCAAGGATTCCAGCGGTGCGTTCACTGGCAAAGCGCCGGCGGCGATTGTGGACCTGAAGGCTGCGGTGCGTTACCTGCGCTGGAACGCGTCAGTGCTGCCCGGCGATATGGAAAAGATCATCTCCAACGGCACCAGCGCGGGTGGCGCACTCTCCGCGTTGTTAGGCACCAGCGGCAACTCCGCAGATTACGAGCCTTACCTGCGGGCCATAGGTGCTGCGCCGGGACGCGACGATATCTTTGCGGTGTCCGCCTATTGCCCCATCACCAACCTGGAACAGGCCGATGCTGCACACGAGTGGCTATTCAACGGCGTGAACAACTACCGCGCTATCCAGATGAGCATGTTGGACTTCAACATGACACGCAAAGAGGTGGCGGGCACCTTGACTCCTGCACAGATCAGTGTGTCAGATGCGCTGAAACCCCTGTTTCCAGCCTATGTCAACAGCCTGCAGCTGCGCACGCCCCAGGGGCAAAGGCTCACACTGGATGCCGAGGGCAAAGGCACGTTCCGCGACTGGGTAGCTGGCTACTTGCAGACCTCCGCGCAGGGGCAACTCGATGCCGGAAAAGACCTGAGCACGTACGGTTGGCTCAGCATCCAGGGCGGCAAAGTCCGCAGTGTGGATCTGGACGCCTATGCACGGTATGCAGGCCGCATGAAGCTGCCTCCCGCATTTGATGCGCTGGATGCCTCGAGCGGTGAGAACAACCTGTTCGGAACCTCCGCCATCGACAACCAGCACTTCACCGACTTTTCGGAGACACACAGCACCGCAGCCAACGCCACCCGTGCAGATGCACAGGTGGTGAAGATGATGAACGCCATGCGCTACATCGGCAGCCCGGATGCGAAAAACGCGACCCGTTGGCGCATTCGCCACGGCACGATAGACCGGGACACTTCGCTGGCCATCCCCACCCTATTGGCCACTGCGTTGCAAAACCGGGGCTACGCCGTGGACTTCGCATTGCCATGGGATGTGCCCCACAGCGGGGATTACGACTTGGCGCAGCTTTTCGCCTGGATCAGGCAGATCGCATCGCACTGAAAGACCAGTGGCGTTGAGCTGATGTACTAAGGCCCAAAGCCGCTCGAGCTACTCTGAACGGTAGTTAGCATTGGACCGAAAACTATGATTAATAGCTCTGTCTAATCGTTATTAGTAATGAGTGGGTCTCCAATTGTTCAAAAATTAAGCCCGGGAGCGTAAGCTGGAACTGGCTTTCTACGATGGGCATATCGGTAGATAGAGGCAATTCGTTTTACGCATTGCATACTCGCATCAGGCCCGTTTCAAGTGGTGCGCCGCACGCTGCAGATGCGCAATGAACTGCCGGATGGCGGGCGACACCACAGAACCTTTACCTATGATGGTGCCAACGGTAAGCGGCAGTCCAGGCTCTTCCAGCGGCACTTTCGCAATATCGTGGCTCGCTAATGGATGAGTCACGATTTGTTCGGGCATCAGTCCGAGCAAATCACCAGAGCCAACCAGAGCCAACAACGACAACGTAGAGTTGACCACCGCACCCACTGGGGGCGGCGGAAGGCCATGAGACTCAAACAGGCGTGCGGCATAACCAGCCTTTTTGGAGTTACCGGTGTAAACCCACGGAGCAGTCGACAACTCCGCCAGCTTGCGTACTTGGGAGTAACGGCTGGAGCGGCGTGCCACTACCACCATCCGCGTCTGCATCAAAAACTCGGTGACAAATTCGCCACTTGGCAACCCCTCTGGAATTCCGCCCACCACCAGATCCACCTGGCCGTTGCGCAGCTTTTGCAGCTGGTCCACAAACAATTCTTCGCTAACACGCAAGCGGATGTCGGGAAAGGAGCGGCTGAATGTGCGTAGTGCCTCAGGAATAAGTAACATCATCGCTACGGGCACGGCAGCAATGGTGAGTTCTCCCCGCATGTTGCCGCCCAATTGCTGAATTTGGTCCACCGCAGTTTCCAGCTCGTAGGCCACCTTGATTGCATGGTCAAACAGTACTTGACCTTGCGCAGTAGGCTTGACCCCCTGCGAATGTCGCAGCAGTAGCGTGGCCTCCAACTCAATTTCTAGATCCTGTACCAGTTTGGTCAGCGCAGGTTGAGACACGCCCAAGCGGCGCGAGGCAGCGCGCAGACTGCCCTCTTCAATGGCGGCTACAAAGGCCTGTAGTGCGGAAAGTTTCATGCAAGCGACGATTTGGGGTGATATCAGAATGTTATCGCGCCTCGGTTTGCAGCATCTATGCAATGTGGCGCAATGTTTTCAAAATCGCGCTCCATTTGTTCATGCAAATTGAACCGCAGCCTTTTAAATTGAGGAGACTTTATGGCTCGCATCATCGGAGGCATTGGCGCCTCGCATTCCCCAACTATTGGCTACGCTAAAGATACGGGTAAACAAAACGACCCCGCCTGGAAGCCAATATTTGATGGCTTCGATGTCATTCGCCATTGGGTACATGAGAAGAAGATTGATGTGATCTTCATGATCTACAACGACCACATCACCAGCTTCTTCTTCGACCACTATTCGTCCTATGTACTGGGGATTGACGATCGCTATGTAGCTGCTGACGAAGGCGGTGGACCGCGCGAAGTGGCACCAGCCATGGGGCACCTGGGGTTATCACAGCATATCGGCATGTCGCTGGTGGCTGACGAGTTTGATATGTCCTTCTTTCAAGGTAAGCCGGTGGACCATGGCTTCTTGTCGCCGCTGTCCATGCTGGGCGATGTCAATGGTCCCTGGCCAGGCAAGGTTGTGCCACTGCAAGTAGGCGTGTTGCAACTGCCCATTCCGAACGCCAAACGCATGTGGAAGCTGGGTAAAGCCTTGCGCCGCGCTATCGAGAGTTACCCCGAAGACCTAAACGTGGCCATCATGGCCACCGGCGGCTTGTCGCACCAGGTGCATGGTGAGCGTGCCGGTTTTCTCAACGAAGCCTGGGACGCCGAGTTTCTGGAACTGCTGGAAAAAGTCCCCGAGCAACTGGTGGACATGCGCATTGCCGAATACGCAGCCAAAGGCGGCATGGAAGGTGCCGAAGTCATCATGTGGCTGATCATGCGCGGCGCGCTGTCCGACCAGGTGAAGCTGGTGCACAAGGCCACCTACGCACCCTCAGTGACCAACATCGCCACGCTAGTGTTTGAAGACCAGGGAGGTGTACCCGATGCCACCGCCGTGGAAGCACACCGCAAGCACATGGGCCATGAGCTAGAAGGCGCGGGCGCGCTGACGGGGACCTACCCGTTCACACACGCGCGCAGCCACGCCAATATGCGCGTCAACACCTTCTTGCACGACCTGGTGAAGCCCGAGCACCGTGCACGTTTTGTGAACGACTTTGAAGCACTGGCCACGGAGTGCGGCCTGAGCGAGGAAGAGAAAGACCTGATCCGCGCACGCAAGTGGATCGAGATGGTGCGCCGTGGCGTGAGCTTCTTTGTGCTGGAAAAAATGGCCGCAGTATTGGGGGTGTCTAACCCGCAGGTGTATGCCGCTTTCCGGGGCGAAACTCTGGAGCAATTCCTTGCTACACGCAAAGTGCCTTTGACCTATTCCGTGGCAGGTGGGGACAAGGTGCGCGCCATGGACAAAGCCTGACCACACCAAGCCCGAGCGCCCAAAAGCCCGGCGTAGTTACAAGACCTGAGGAGACAACATGACACACACATCCCCCCTGAACGTCAGGGAGTTCATCAAAAGCCGAGCGTTGTCGGCTAACCAATGGGTATTGGCCCTACTGTGCTTTTTGATCGTTGCAGTCGATGGCATGGACGTGGCCATCATGGGCTTTATTGCCCCCAGCATCCTGGCCGACTGGAATATCACACGCCCCGCCTTTGGCGTGGTCATGGGCGCGGCGCCGATTGGCCTGGCAGTAGGGGCCATGGTGGCCGGGGCCTCATCCGACTGGTTGGGGCGCAGGCGCGTGCTACTGGGCTCGGTGCTGGGTTTTGGCGTGTGCACCCTGCTCACAGCCTATGCCAGCAACATCACCGAAATGACGCTTTTGCGCTTTGCCACCGGCTTGGGTCTAGGTGCAGTCATGCCCAACACCACCACGCTATTGTCCGAATACGTGCCAGAGCAGCGGCGCTAGTTTTTGGTTGCGGCCATGTTCACCGGGTTTAATCTGGGCTCGGCCATGGTTGGCTTTGCGGCGGCGGCTTTGTTGCCGGGTTATGGCTGGCAGTCGGTGCTGGTGCTGGGCGGCGTACTGCCCTTGCTGATGGTGCCGGTGCTATATATGTTTTTGCCGGAATCGGCACGGTTCATGGTGGTGCGCAATTTCTCTGCAGAACGCATTGCCGCGGTGTTGTCGCGCGTGTGCAAGGCGCCCTTGGCTGGTGTCACAGCCTTTGTATCGGGTGAGCCCGAACTCAAGACCAAGCAGCCCATTGCCACGTTGTTCCAGCCGGGCTTCAGGTTGCGCACGCTCACGCTGTGGGTGACCTATTTCATGGGCCTGTTGGTGATCTATCTCACCACCAGCTGGCTGCCGACCATGATGAAAGATGCAGGCATGTCTATAGACCGCGCGGCCAACGTCACTGCCATGTTCCAGTTGGGTGGCACTGCGGGCGCCTTGCTGGTGGGCTGGTTGATGGACCGCCTCAACCCCAACCGCGTGATTGCTGCGTCATATATGCTGGGTGCGGTGGCGCTCGTGGTGCTGGGCCTGAGCGGCTTGGCGTCAACGGCCATCGTGGGGTTGGTGATGGCGGTGGGCTTTTTCTTGAGTGGCGCGCAGACTGGTCTTAACGGATTTGCACCGGGCTGCTACCCAACGCAAGCCCGTGCCACAGGCGTGAGCTGGATGCTGGGCATGGGCCGCCTGGGTAGCATCTTGGGCTCGTCCATTGGCGGTGTGCTACTGGCAAGTGGCTGGGGCTTTAAGGGCATCTTTGCGGCGCTAGCAGTGCCTGCAACCGTAGCCGGTGCGTCTATCCTGTTGAACCGCCGCAGCCAATAATGTTCCGCATGAACACACGCACCACACCATCAATTGCCCCTTTGGCTTGGGGCCATGGCCCCAAGATCTTGGAAGTTTTTCTGGAGCCCACCTGCCCGTTTTCGGCCAAGGCCTTTGCCAAGTTCGATGAACTGCTGCAGCGCGCGGGCGCAGAGCGTCTGACGCTGAAAGTGCGACTGCATTCACAGCCATGGCATTTGCTTTCGCCCGTGGTTAGCCGTGCGGCAGCCAAGCTGAGGCGTCAATCCGGCTTGGCTGGTCAGATACTGGTGTTCGCCCACACGTCTCCCTTCCGGCAGGGGCCGCACTTCTCCAAAAGCATAGTCATACCCCTGCGCCGTCCGACGGCGGATACAAGGCATCTGGTTCAGGCCGCTGTTATGGGGCTCACCGAGATTTACAAACCGGGATTCAAGCTCTCCAAAGCAGGAGTCATGCTGCTGGACTTGATGCCGGACAACGTCTCACAAGGCGAGTTTGACTTCGATGCGCCTGAAACACGGGATCGCGGAAAATTGATGGCAGCGATGGATGCCATCAATGATCGGTTTGGACGCGGTGCCATCCATGTAGGAAGTGCGGTCGGTGCGAGCGCACGTCGCGACTGGTCGATGCGACAGGACAGTCTAACCCCCCAATACACGACCAAATGGAGCGACATGCCGGTTGCCAGGGCTTGACCAAGCCTCATGGCTTTGTCGCCAAGCGCGTCCCGTCGACGAAAATTAGGCCGTCGTCTTGCATGTGTCGCAACGTCCGGTAAAGCGATTCGTGCGACAGCCCAAGCTCAGCGGCCCATGACTTGCGGGACTGGCTCAGAATCAAAACACCATCAGATCCCTCCGACTCGATGTAATGGGTGATCCGGTCGGCCGCGTTGTGAAGGCTCAATCGCTCGCACTGGGCTCTTAGCTTGCGGACCTCTCTGGCCAACTGCGACTGCCAGGCTTTGCGAAATGTGGTGTCTTCCTCCAATGCGGAGCGAAACGCGCTGGCGGGGAACGCCAGGATGGTCGTGGGCTCCGAAGCAACGGCATCGCAGTGGTAGGCGCGCGAATCAAGGCTGGCCTCAGCGATGAAGCCACCGCGCGAACGCTGCAAGATGATCTCCCCGCCATGCCGGTCCAGTCGAATTAGGCGAGCTTCTCCGGAGATCACCAGATGGATGTGCCGGACTGGGTCTCCGGTTCGGAAAAGCGTTTCTTGCGTTTGCGCTTCAAAAAACTTGGCGTGCTCCCGCAGGCTTTGCGGGATCAGCGCCGCAGCCGGCTGCTTCCCGCAAAGCGTTGGCCAATCCAAAGCGCTGACTGATCGTTTCATATGATTTGAATCATATCCATAGATGGCGATGCGACCATAGGATCAACCCAACGTCAATCTCGGAGAAAAACCGTGTTCAAAACTCTGATCGCAACTTGCGCGTTCGCCACCGTGGTGGCTGGTGCCCAAGCTCAAACCCTAGACCCTACTGTCATGGATCACTCCAAAATGGACCATGCCGCCCACATGAAAATGATGGAGCAGATGCAACGCCAGGCCGAAGTCGCTGGGCGGGGCAAGGATGTGATGCCCTTTGACCTATCGGCGACGACGCACATCTTCGCCAAGAATGCGGAGGGCGGCGCGCAACAAGTTGTGGTCAAGAAGGCCGCCGATGTGAAGCAAATCAATCTGGCTCGCGCTCATTTGAAAGAGATTCGCGAACAGTTTTTGAAGGGCGATTTTTCTGGCCCGTCGCACATCCACGGCCAAGACATGCCGGGTCTTGAAGATCTCAAGGCAGCCAAGCCCGGTCAAATCGCCATCGACTACAAGGATGTCAAAGGCGGCGGCCAACTGACTTACAAGACGCAGGATGCCTCTCTCGTGGCGGCCTTGCACAAGTGGTTCGACGCGCAGCTTTCTGACCACGGCAAGGACGCCATGGAAGGGCACGTCCACCACGGCGACATGGCTAAGCCATAAGAGGATTCGATGTGCGAAAAGGCTTCCCGCCTATTAGGCGGGAAGCCGTTCACTGCGGCACCAGCATTTGAATCCAATGATGCAAAGGACTAATGGCTGCTAGGCATTGACGAAGTCGATGCATCACCAAGACGGGTCACTTGTTGCTTTGAATCTCGGTGACGATGAGTTTTCCAGACTCGCTGACAGCCTTGAATTTCACCATGTCGCCGGTTTGAACTTTGTCCAAGAGCGACTTGTCTTTGACGCCAAAGACCATGGTCATGCCGGGCATGTCCAAGTTTTTGATTTCGCCGTGCTTGAGGGTGATCTTGCCCGTTTCCTTGTTGACCGTTCGGACTTCACCTTCGGTGAAGTCGGCCCTGGCTGCCGCCTTCTGAGGATTGGCGGGCGACATGCCCTGCATGCCGTCCATGCCCGCCGCGTTGGCGGAGCCTGCGGCGATGAGACAGAGGATGAGGCTGGCGATTTTGATAATTTTCATGATTTTTTCCTTTGCGGTAGTGGTTGAATTGAGAATTGAAATTTGACGAGGTCGACATCGAAAATGCCATGGTCGGCCCCGGATGAATGGAAGCGTGAGCGCGGACGGGATTGAATGGTCACGCATCAAGCCTCCTTGCCGCGCGAGATGCGCCACTGCTTGACCAGCGCGTAAATCGCGGGGATGACGGCCAAGGTCAAGATGGTCGAGGAGATCATCCCGCCGACCATGGGGGCGGCTATGCGGCTCATGACCTCGGATCCGGTTCCGGTGCCCCACAGGATGGGGAGCAGGCCTGCCATGATGGCGACCACGGTCATCATCTTGGGGCGCACGCGCTCGACCGCGCCTTCCATCACCGCCTCATAAAGGTCGGCTACGCCGGGCGATGCCCCTTCGGTCCTCCGTTTGGCTTTGAGTTCTTCCCACGCGTGATCCAAGTAGATCAGCATGACCACGCCAGTTTCAGCGGCGACGCCCGCCAAGGCGATAAAGCCCACGGCAACGGCGACCGACAGGTTGTAGCCCAGCGCCCACATGAGCCACACGCCGCCGACCAAGGCGAATGGCACTGAAAGCATGACGATCAGGGTTTCGGTCAGGCGTCGGAAGTTCAGATAAAGCAGCAGGAAGATGGAGAGCAGCGTGATCGGGATCACGATTTTCATCTTCTCGACCGCGCGCTCCATGTATTCGAACTGGCCGCTCCAAGTGGCGTAGTAGCCAGGCGGAAACTTGACCTGCTCGGCGACCGCCTTTTTTGCGTCAGCCACATAGCCGCCGATGTCGCGGTCCCGGATGTCAACGAAGATGTAGGCCGACAGCAAGGCATTTTCGGTTCGGATGCCCGGAGCGCCCTTGGCGATCTCGATCTTGGCAAGTTGCCCCAAGGGGATCATCGCGCCGTCCGGTGTTGGCACCAACGTTTCTCTGCCAATGGACTGGGGATCGGCTCGAAGTTCGCGCGGGTAGCGCACCGCGACGCCGAAGCGCTCTCGGCCTTCG
>Ga0228698_1000908_pt1 | contig 17007 bp, 15 predicted proteins | sample McNCre117_Aug_MG_FD_178015 | JGI IMG/M metagenome (GOLD analysis project Ga0228698, IMG submission 178015) | Freshwater microbial communities from McNutts Creek, Athens, Georgia, United States - 1-17_Aug_MG | ecosystem: Environmental > Aquatic > Freshwater > Creek | place: USA: Georgia...
AGGGTTCCCACGTCGATCACTCCTATGTACCCCTGCTTAAAAATGAAGCAAGGATTGTGGATAACGTGGCTCAGTTTCCGACTGGAATTTCTATCTTTTTGGCCCAGAGTTCATTTGGAATCAACAAATTCATGGAACTCACCATCAGCGTCGTCTAGCTCGGCTTCTCGGCCGCAGCGATCACAGACCAGGACTTTGACGAAGGGTTGTGGACGGACATCTTTTCGTTTCATGTTCAAGCATTTCGTTGGAGCGTGTATCAGTCAAATCTGTACGAGGCACGTGGATAGGTGGTGATTCACGGATGCAAAAGGGAGTCTGTTTCGTTGCGTAAAAGGGCAACGGCAGCCGCAGATGAAACGTGTTTGAATCGGCTCGTCTAAAGATGGCCATGCGTCATTGATACCCGAATGGCTCTGGCAACCGGATCTCATACTCAGCGAATTCAACCTGACGTTCCAGTCTGAATTTGGGCGGAGCCTAGCTGGAGACGAATCTGGCCCGAACATGCTTTTCAATCCAGACAAGCTCGGACGCGCCAAGGTCCCATCCTTGTAAGGGGATGCGCCCCGCCACGTTGTCCAACACAGAGATCAACGTGCTGTCAGGCTTTTGCGCCACCTTCTTGTGAACGTAAGCCGTCAGTTGTTCCACCAGATCCAAGCATGCAAGGTAGCGCTGAGCACGCTCCTCGGGTGTGAACCCTACTACGAACTTGCCGGCTATCAGCCGCGCCGCAAACTTTGCTTGGGTACCCGGAAGAGCAGCCGCAATTGGATTGCATGGAAAGTCGTCTGGGACCGTAGTGCCAATTGCGGCTTGTTTGAAGTCGGTATCTAGAGAATGGGAGGGCTCATGCATGGTGGTCTCCACGAGCAATGAGGGACAAATCCATCAATTCACAGAACGCGGAATTGCGCTTTGTGTGCCCTCATAGTCCCTCGGGAGGGGCACGTCCCACAAATGGATACCTTAAATGTCTGAGCGAGTTACATGGGTACCATAAATGGGTACCTAGCTACCTGACCACAACAGCCTCTGCTAATACGAAATCTGTGATCTCGGTGATGTTACCTAGGTCAAGTACGGGTACTGTTGTATCCATTCCCCTCCCCCCATCGCTAGCAATTCCGACAATGTCTGGCCAATTCGGCCATAACGTCGCCTTACCTTCACTTTCACGCCAGACACACTGATTTACTCATGTAGAGGCACAGTTGAAGGGCGTCTCCGACTCCATCTACGCTCAAGATTTCAGGGCTGCTTTGAATGGAGAGTCGGGCAATTATTGGGAATTATTGTGGAATCAATAATTTATTGACTCCACAATAATTCCCAATAAAAGCGCTGCACGAGCGCATCCGAAGCCCGCTCTTCGCAAGCTAATGCCTGCCGAATAACTCACGAATGACCTGATCGGTGTGTTTCGGACCAGTTGATGCTTTAGAAGCCGGTTTCTTCTTTAAAGAGAGACGGAGATGAAGCAGGGGCGGTTCAGCACCGAGCTGATTGTTCGGATACTGCGTGAAACGGACTAGGACTGTTTGGCGGTGGTGGCTAAGCGCCACTGAGTGAGTGACGCCACCAGCTACATCTGGAGCAAGAAGTTTGGACAACTCAACAGCCGTTTTGGGCCACTTGCTGACATTTATGAGTGACTGCTTTGTGGCTGGCAATCACAGGAGATTTCACATTTTTTCTAGATGCTACTTGACCCCTGCTTTCTTTAAGCGGTACGACAGCTGTGCCCTGGTCAGATTGAGACTCCTGGCAGCCTCCGCCACGTTGTAACGTGCCGCGGCAAGGGCTTTGCGGTATTTCTGTGCTTCGGGATCACGAAAATTTGTCTCCCCTTTAATGCTGTCTCGGCGTGATTTAGCAGGTCTATCGTTTACTTCGCCGTCAATAGCGATGGTTTCTGAGAGTTGACCTTTTTCACTGACGCCCAAGGACTCCACCACCGAAATCTCACCGCTTCTGAAGATGTGGTGTACGTCAATTGGCTCGCCACTGTTGGCCATGATGACGCCACGTTCCACCAAGTTTTGTAGTTCGCGTATGTTTCCAGGAAAGTCATATTGCAGCAGCGTGCGCACGGCCCGTGCGGTGTAGCCTGGAACGTCACGGCCATGCAGCGTGCAATAGCGCCGCAAGAATATCTCCATCAACAAAGGAATGTCATCGCGCCGGTCTTTGAGAGGAGGTAAGTGGATAGGAAAAACGTTGAGGCGAAACAGCAAGTCTTCACGGAATCGGCCAGCGGCAACCTCGTCTTTAAGATCCACATTGGTGGCAGCAATTACACGCACATCCACATGGATCAACTTGCTGCCGCCCACCCTCTCGATTGAGCGTTCCTGCAGTGCTCTCAGCAGCTTGCCTTGAGCCACGTAGCTGAGAGATGCGATCTCATCCAGAAACAAAGTGCCTTTATGTGCGCGTTCAAAACGCCCTGCGCGCGAGACGTTCGCACCGGTAAATGCCCCTCGCTCTACCCCGAACAGCTCTGATTCAACCAGCGTGTCAGGAATCGCCGCACAGTTCAGCGCCACAAAGGGCTGATCTGCGCGAGGGCTGATCTTATGAAGCGTCTGAGCGAAAAGTTCTTTACCAACACCAGAAGCACCTTGAAAAAGGACCGTAGCTTGTGTGGGTGCTACTCGCTCAATCAAGTGGCGTGCCGCGCTAAAGCTAGATGAAATGCCAATCAACTCCGAAGTTTGCGATGTGCCCCTGGTGGTGTCGGAGTATTTGAGTGGCGCCATATCCACGACCGATACAGCCGTCCCCCGGTGAAACCTGCGAGCAGCAGCATCTGGATCGAAATAGTGCAAATCCAGCTCAGGGTCTTCCCATTGATCTGCGGGTTTGCCAGTGATGCGGCACACGTCAGCTCCCATGGAGCGGCATTGGGTCTCCCTATAGATGATCAGCTTGCCCATGAATGCGCTCGCGTAACCGCTGGCATAGCCCACTTGCATCCAGCATGCCGGTTCAGTGCCAATGCCAAACGCGGCAATGTGCTCATCATCTTCGCTGGAGTCATGCCACCAGTAATCGGCAAAGAAATCGCCACGTGCAATATCAAACTCAAAAGTGATCGTTACCGGACGAACCACACCCTCAAGCTTGTGCATCCGCGGCCCGGCATGAAATGCATTGGCCGGGTCGCTATCAGGCCACATCTTGCGCACAAGTTCTGCATCGCGGGCACCGGCGGCATAACCCACACGGGTGAGTAGCGAGCGCGCCTGCTCCTGGCCCATGCTGGCAATCAATTCACTCCGCAGAGACCCGTATGTAGACGAACGCCACAGCACCATACGTTGATCGTTCATCCAAATACGCCCGTCACCTGGAGAGAAGCTCAGGCTCTCCGCCAAATCCCGTTGCGTAGGAGAAGCACCTTCATCAATGTCATCACTGGTTCGAGCAGAAAAATCCTGATCTTGAAGTTCAGCAAGCGAGACACGTTTAGGTGATTTTTTCATAGGCGTTAACCCTAGTTTTCTCTTAAAAATTGATCAATATTAATGATCAATTATTGATTTAAAAATCAGAACTGAACTCAGGGTAATTACGGGTGAGTATCTGTAAGCCATTGATTTTTATCGACTTTATTTTTCGGCCAAGTTGGCATTGTGATTGCTCAGTCATTCAGTGAAAACTTTCATTCATTGATCAGGAGCACACATGCTGAAAGGCAAAACCATCATCGTCACCGGCGCCGCCTCCGGCATCGGAGCCGCTACCGCAGCCATGGCACAAGCCAATGGCGCCAACGTGATAACGGTTGACATCAACGCTCCCGCCAAACCGGTAGGCCGTTTCATTCAAGCTGATCTGTCCGATAAAGGCTCCATTGATAGGCTCATCGCCGAGTTGCCCAATGGAATCCATGGATTGGCCAATATTGCGGGTTTGCCGCCCACAAAGCCTGCACCTGCAGTGCTCAAGGTGAACCTTGTAGGGCTGAAATACCTCACGCAAGGTGTGATCGACAAACTGGCTGATGGCGCATCCATCGTGAACCTGGCTTCTCTGGCGGGCTTGGGTTGGCCTGATGCAAAAGAAGCAATTGCGGCAAGCGCAAATTTGGAGTTCGACGATGTGGATGCCTTTTGCAAAGGCCACGGAATTGAAGGCGCGCGCAGCTACTTCTTCTCAAAGGAAGCACTGATCGTTTGGACCATGCAAAACCGTTGGACTTGGCGTGCACGCGGGATCCGCATGAATACGGTGAGCCCTGGACCTGTGGACACACCCATTCTCAAAGACTTCATCGAGACCTTGGGTGCTCGTGCCGAAGAAGACATGCGCACGATGGACCGCCCTGGTACCCCGGCAGACATTGCGCCGGTCGTCAATTTCCTACTGTCTGACGGATCCGTCTGGATACGCGGCACCAACCTCCCCGTAGACGGCGGCATGTTCAGCAACGTGCAATGCCAGATGCACGGACTCTGATTACAAGCACCACAGAGGCATCTCATGACCACTATTTCCATGCTTATCAACGGCGAATCCGTAGCGGCTCGCAATGGCGCAACTTTCACCCGACTCAACCCCCTGGATGGCTCTGTGGCAACCACCGCACCAGCCGCCACCACAGCCGATGCCAAGGCTGCCGTGGACGCAGCCGCACAAGCCTTCCCAGCGTGGGCGGCTATGGGCCCCGGCGCACGGCGCGGTTTGCTGATGAAAGCCGCCCACGCACTGGAGGCCAAGGCCGATGCGTTTGCCGCTGCCATGGCCGCAGAAACCGGCTCGTCAGGTATCTGGGCAGGCTTTAACGTGCACCTGGCGGCCGACATGCTGGTGGAGGCGGCTGCGCTCACCACGCAAATTGAAGGCGAGGTGATTCCCTCCAACGTACCGGGCAGCCTGGCCATGGCGGTGCGCCAGCCTGCTGGTGTAGTGCTGGGCATTGCGCCCTGGAATGCACCTGTGATCTTGGCCGTGCGCGCCATTGCCGTGCCATTGGCCTGCGGCAACACGGTGGTACTCAAAGGCAGTGAGCTGTGCCCTGCCACCCACGGCCTGATCATCCAGGCCCTGCAAGAAGCAGGCTTGCCCAAGGGTGTGGTGAACTTTATGACCAACGCGCCGGCCGATGCGGGCGAAGTGGTGGAAGCCATGATCGCCCACCCGGCCGTGCGCCGTGTGAACTTCACGGGCTCCACGCATGTGGGCCGCATCATTGCGGGTACCTGTGCTAAGTATCTCAAGCAATCAGTGCTTGAACTAGGCGGCAAGGCGCCGCTGCTGGTGCTGGACGATGCCGATGTGGAAGCTGCGGTGAACGGCGCGATCTTTGGTGCGTTTGCCAACTCGGGGCAGATTTGCATGTCCACGGAGCGCATCGTGGTGGACCACAAAGTAGCCGATGCCTTTGTGGCTCAGTTCGCAGCACGTGCGCAGAACCTGCCGTTGGGTGACCCACGTAAAGGTCCGGTTGTTCTGGGCTCAGTTGTCGCTATGTCTACGGTGGAGCGTTGCAATGCACTCATTGACGATGCTGTAGCCAAAGGAGCCAAGGTGGTGTGTGGGGGCAAAGCCGACAACACACTTATGCCTGCTACGTTGATCGACTTTGTCACTCCTGACATGAAGATTTACAGCGAAGAAACGTTCGGTCCGGTGAAAGCCATTGTGCGGGTGGGCGGCGAAGATGCCGCAGTGGCCTGCGCCAATGACAACGCCTTCGGTTTGTCCGCTGCCGTATTCACTCGCGACGTCGCACGTGGATGGCGTGTGGCACAGCGCATTGAGTCCGGCATCTGCCATGTCAATGGCCCCACGGTTCATGACGAAGCGCAAATGCCCTTTGGTGGTGTGAAGGGCAGTGGCTGGGGGCGCTTCGGCGGCCGCGCTGGCATTGAGGCATTCAGTGAACTTCGCTGGATCACTGTGCAGACCACAGATCGCCACTACCCCTTCTAACTTTTTGTATTACCAACCACGGCACATGCGTGTGCCAATACTTCAGGAGACAACGATGAATACTCAGAAAGACCTTGCTTCTATGGATAAATCTGACGCCCCAACCCGTCGCGACATGTTGGGTGTTGCCGGTGCTGCTGGTTTGACACTGCTTACACCGGGTTTGGTTCGGGCTCAAAGTGGTGACACGATCAAGGTCGGCTTTATCAGTCCTCGTACCGGTCCTCTGGGCAGTTTTGGTGAGGGTGATGGCCATGTACTTGAGTTGGCTCGCAAAGCCCTTGCAGGTGGACTGACCATCGGTGGAAAAAAGTACAACGTTGAAATTCTGGACCGCGACACCCAGTCCGACCCAGCGCGTGCAAGTCAGTTGGCGAAGTCGCTGATTAATAACGACAAGATTGACCTGATGCTCACCACCTCTACCCCCGAGGTGGTGAACCCTGTATCTGACGCCTGTGAAGCGGCAGGTGTACCTTGCTTGGGAACCATCATGCCGTGGGAGGCTTTCTACTTTGGTCGAGGCGCAAAACCGGGCGCACCTTCTCCGTTCAAATGGACTTTCCTGTTCTCATTCGGTGTGGCTGAATTTGTGAAGTCCTATGTGTCGCAATGGGCCATGATTCCCAACAACAAAAAGGTGGCGGCATTGCTTCCCAACGATGCAGATGGCAACGCTATTCGTGCAGCGATGCTGCCTGAACTTCAGAAGGCAGGCTACACCATCGTCGATGGTGGTGCGTATGAAACAGGTACAACGGACTTCTCCGCGCAAATCGCCAAGTTCAAGGCGGAGAAGTGCGAAATTCTCTGCACCTTCCCGATTCCACCTGACTACGCCACGTTCTGGCGTCAGGCTGCTCAACAGGGCCTGAACAAGACGATGAAAGTGGTGCAGGTCGCTAAAACTGGTTTGTTTGCATCCAACATCGAAGTGCTTGGACCATTGGGCTTCCAGACATCGGTTTGCGCGTACTGGCACAAAGACTTCCCCTACACATCCAAGCTCACAGGACTTTCGGGTCACCAGTTGGCAGATGGCTATGAAAAAGCAGCCAATAAGCAGTGGACGCAGCAACTGGGGGCGACATTGTCTTTGCTGGATGCGGGTGTGGAAGCCTTGAAAGCCAGCAGCAACCCCAAGGATAAAACCGCAGTGGCTAAGTCGCTGTCCACCCTGAAGACCACCACCATGATGGGCAATGTGGATTTCACCAAGGGACCTGTCCCCAACGTATCCCCCACCGTCATGATCGGTGCGCAGTGGGTGAAAGCACCTGCCGGCTCCAAATGGAAGTTGGACTATGTGCTGACCGAAAACGCTGGTGACAAGTCGGTGCCGGTGGCTGCCAAGGTCAAATCCTACTCTTGATCTGGGAGTTCAATTGAACGCTAACAACTCAACCGAGTTGGTATCAGCCCGCACAGTTGTGAAGCGCTTTGGCGCTAACACTGTGCTCCCTGGTGTGGACTTCGCAGTGCATACCGGGGAAGCGGTTGGTATCGTAGGTCCCAACGGGGCAGGTAAAACTACATTGCTCGCGGCCTTATCTGGGTCACTCAAGCTGGATGGTGGTGCGGTTTACTTCAAAGGCAACGATGTTTCCGCATTGGATGCAGCTCAACGTTGCCAATTGGGTATTGCGCGCAGCCACCAGGTGCCACGTCCCTTTTTAGGAATGACGGTATTTGAGAATGTACTGACAGCCGCTTTGCACGGAGGCGGCTTCAACAAAACAGAAGCCTACGACCGAGCCATCGATGCAGTTTCGTTGTGCGGCATGTTGCCTGTCGCGAACCGACGCGCAGAGGCCTTGGGATTACTGGACCGCAAACGCTTGGAGCTGACACGAGCATTGGCCACGGCACCGTCCTTGTTATTGCTAGACGAAATTGGTGGCGGATTGACCGATGGAGAGGCTACCGAACTGGTTGCCACGATCAAGACCCTGCGCAGCCGCCACATCACCATTGTCTGGATCGAACATATCGTGCATGTATTGACCCAGGTGGTTGAACGCTTGGTATGCATGGACGCCGGAATGGTAATCGCGGATGGAACCGCAGAAGAGGTCTTTGCCAACAAGACGGTGGTTGAAGCCTATCTGGGCGGTCACACCGCTTGATATTGAAAGAATACACATGAGTTTGTTGCAAGTCCGGGCACTGGAAGCGTGTCACGGCCAACTCAAGGCCGTACGCGGGATCAGCCTTTCCGTGGCGGCGGGGGAGCGCGTCGCTCTGGTTGGTGCCAATGGATCCGGTAAAACTACCTTTCTCAAATCCATTGCTGGCATACATGCCGCATCTAGTGGATCCATCGTCTTCAATGGCCGAGACATTACCCAGCTGTCGGCACATCAACGCTCGGCGGCCGGAGTCGCCTTGGTTCCAGAGGGGCGCAGGCTGTTTACCACTATGACCGTGGAGGACAACCTGCGGGTTGCTTTATCTGCCGGTCGGACAGGAAGCTGGAATTTCGACACCGTTGTGGATGCATTCCCACAACTGAAGGTGAAACTGAAATCACTCGCCGGATCGTTGTCTGGTGGTCAGCAACAAGCGGTGGCTATTGGTCGTGCACTTATGACCAATCCAGATGTGCTGTTGCTCGATGAAGTATCCCTGGGACTGTCGCCCGTTGCAGTTCAAGGGGTGTATGACTCACTTCAAACATTGATGGCAGGACAGACCGCCATCATTTTGGTGGAGCAGGATTTACAAAGAGTCTTCAACGTTGCAGATCGCATCGTGTGCATGCTGGAAGGAGAAATCGTGGCCGAAGGAAATACCCGCGACATGACCAGAGAACAAGTGATGGGCTATTACTTCGGTCACCGCAGCACAATGGAGGCAGCATGATTTGGCTTAATCAACTGCTGCAAGGTATCTTGCTAGGAAGCTACTACGCGCTGCTTGCTTGTGGACTTTCGTTCATGTTTGGCGTGATGCGTATCATCAATCTGGCACATGGAAGCCTCGCCGTTGCAGCTGCTTATGGTGTGTGGTTGTTGGCGGACCGTTACGAACTGCACCCATTTGTCGGCCTGCTATTGGTCGTCCCCTTGATGGGTGTTGTGGGTTGGGTGCTGCACTACCTCGTTTTAGAGCGGAGTTCCAAGGCTGGTGAGCTGGTGCCTATTCTGGCCACCTTTGGACTGGCTGTGGCTCTGGACAATACGATGTTTAGTGTGTTCGGTGCAGATACCCGGTCACTTGCCAATTACATCGATACATTGGCCTACGACGGCACTGATGTCGGCGCACTAACTTTCGGGCACCTCTCCTTGCTGACCTTTGTGGTGTCCGTGGGTTTATTGGGAGGGCTGCACATCATGCTGAAGCACACGGCGTTGGGCCGACGTATACGTGCTGTTGCTGATGACCCAGATTCTGCACAGCTAGCCGGTGTGAACGCAGCTACTGCAAATGCAGTGGCATCTGGCATTGCCATGATGACCGTGGCGGTTGCAGGAACATTTCTCGCGATGCGCGCAACTGTGGACCCCTACGCGGGCCCGCCTCAACTCATCTTTGCCTTCGAAGCCGTGATGATCGGTGGAGCTGGATCCTTGTGGGGAACCTTATTAGGCGGAATTGCACTGGGTGTGGCGCAAAGCCTGGGCTCCCAAGTACATCCCCAAGGTTTTTTGATAGCGGGGCATGTGCTATTTCTTGCCGTGCTGTTAACTCGCATGCTGCTGGCTGGTCGCAGCTTCAAGCAACTGTTTATCAACGCAAAGTGACGATATGACTGCCTTGCAAAAAGATATGACAAATGGATTCATCGTTGAGCGATGGACACCTGTTTCCAAAATCTCCATCGGATTGCTCGTGGCTGGTCAAGCGGCACTTGCTTTCGCGCCCATGGTTTTAGATGCTGGTTCGGTAGATCGCCTCACCACCTTATTTATCTACGGAATCTTGGCATTGATGTGGAACGCGTTGGCCGGATATGCCGGGCTCGTATCCGTGGGGCACCAGGCCTTTTTTGGCTTGGGTGCTTATGCCGCAGTGCGCATAGCAGACGCGGGGGTAAGTCCCTATCCCGCATTGTTGTTAGGAGCGATTGCAGTTGCAATCTTGGCAATTCCCATTTCTGCATTCATGCTTAGGTTGAAGGGTGGGGAATTCGCCATTGGCATGTGGGTGATTGCTGCTCTTTCACACTTACTTGTGAACTTGGACAGTCTGGTTCAAGGTGAAACTGGTACTTCGCTTATTTCGTTGCAGGCCTATGCTGGAGATGAACGTCGACTGATTAACTACTTGCTTGCACTTGGCACTATGGTGGCACTGGCCTGGATGGTTTTTTTCATGCTGCGCAGTAAAACCGGAGCCGCCTTACAAGCCATCCGTGACAGCGAAGAAGCTGCAGCCTCCATAGGTGTGCGTGTGCTTCCTACCAAGCGCTTGATTTTTGTGTTGTCTGCGTTCGGATGTGCTGCCGCTGGAGCATTGTGGCTTGCCACATCGATCACCTTTCAGCCTAAAACTTACTTCAATGTGCAATGGACGGCGTACATGCTTTTTATGGTGCTTGTAGGTGGTATTGGCACCTTCGAAGGCCCTATTCTGGGTGCCGTGCTGTTCTTTACGATCGAAACCCTGTTTGGTTCTGCCGGTGTTTACTACTTAATAGGGCTTGGCCTTGTAGCCGTGTTGTTCGCACTATTTCTTCAACGTGGAATATGGGGTGCAATTGATAAGCGCTTCGGGTTGGAGTTGTTGCCAGTAGGGTTTCGCTTGAAATCAAAAGCTTGAGCAATGCTCATTGCTCTCTTTGGCACTTCCTGAATTCGTTGGACGAATTGGGCGCACGTACCAATGCCACCAATGCAGAATACCCAGCCCAATTGAGTCAGTCTTGCTGCTTCATTGTGGGTTGGGTTGAGAATTTATGCTGGTATCCATAGCGGCTGTAGCAGTTGATCTTCAAGAAGTTCATCGTCGCACTATTGAAACTTTTGTCGCAACTTCTGCAAGTAGCCTTCAATGTTCGATCCCTTGAAATTCACACTTTGGGTCGACTTCAGAGACAGGTCAGGGCCAGTAGCAGCTATTGACCGATGACTGCTTTGGGGAAGTGACTGTTGCATGGACACCCAAGCGTTCTGCCCCTTCGAAAATTCAGCTTCATGCCTACTTCAGTACCTTACGAAGCTCATTTAGAGAGGCACCTTCCTTGACTCAAGCCGGCGCTCAGATGTACGGGCATCTCTTCAGCTAGCGAAAATCACCCACATGGGGGATGGACGAGAACATCAGCTGGCAGCTACATTCGGCGTCGAGGCTACTTCGTACATGGAGCAGTCTCAGGATCTCAGCCAAGTCCGACGAGCAGTCCAAAAGACAACATGCATAAACATGGAGGGTACAGATGGCAGAAAAGAAGAATGTATTTATCAGCCATGTCCACAAGGACGACCATGGGCTCCAGAAGCTCAAGGATTTGTTGGCGCCGAAAGGGGTAGAAGTCCGGGACTCCTCCATCCACACAGGAAAGTTCAACAATGCCACTGATGAGCACTACATAAAGACGCAGATCCTTGCACCTGCCATCAATTGGGCCGGGGTGTTCATTTGCTATGTCTCACCCCAAACCAAGGACAGCGATTGGGTGAATTGGGAAATCGAATATGCGGCCAAACAGGGCAAACGCATTGTTGGCATTTGGCAGCATGGCGAGAAAGAATGTGACCTGCCGGATGCGCTAAAAGAACATGCGGACGCATTGGTGGGGTGGAACGGCGATTCAATCATCGATGCGATTAATGGGAAAGACTCGTGGGAAAAACCTGATGGCGGTGCCTGCGACCCGGTTCCACTCAAACGGCATCCCTGTTGATGACACGCGTCCACTCCTATGTCGTTCGGTACGACAGCGGTTTTGCGCCCAACCCCTTCTACAGCTACTGCACTCTCGCTACTTGCAAGCCCACCATCCGAAGAAGCGCTGACGTTAATGATTGGGTAGTCGGCAGCGGAAGCAATGATCGAAGTGTCCGACGCGGTGGGCATCTGGTCTATGCGATGCGGGTCACCGAAGCAATGACTTTTGACGAGTACGACCGAGACCCGCGGTTTGAATCCAAGAAGCCGTACCGCAATGGCAGTCGGAAGCAAAGTTGCGGGGACAGTATTTATTTCAGAGATGCGGCAGGGGTTGCTTGGCAACAGAGAGACTCATTTCACTCCCGCGCTGATGGCTCGTTGAACCCCGATCACATTGCTCGTGATACGGGCGTCAACAGGGTCTTGATCAGCAACGATTTCGTATATTTCGGGGGTGAAGGGCCTAAGTTCCCTGATGAATTGCATGATCAACAGGGTCGCCCTCTCTGCAAAACTGGAATAGGCCTCACCACCTTTGATGATGCGCAGTTGGTCGCGAATCTTGAGCATTGGATACGCAGTTTGGCCGTCAGTGGCTACCAAGGCGCCCCCTTTGAATGGCTGACTCTTCGCAGGTGACCGATGAAAAAGGAAGGATCCCTCTTGCTTTCGGACTACGCTACGGAAATTGCAGCCACAGACGTGCTCAATCCGAGCGACTTCAATCCGGTCCTCCAAGGGCTGTACGGAGAAGTCGGCGGAATAATGGCCACTGTTAAAAAGCATGTTCGAGACAAATCGGCATACCCTGGCTTCAAGAAGGCTGCGGAAGAAGAATTTGGCGACACCCTCTGGTACCTGGCTGCAATCTGCAGGCGCTTGAATGTTCCTCTTGATGAGATCTTCGGGGAAGCTGCCAATCACGGGAATTTTAAGAATGTTGGTGCCGCAAGTGATATCGCCGACGGTGCAATGGCCTATATCGCTGTGCCTATTGCCGCGCCTGCATCGCTGGACACTACCCTGGTACATTTGGGTCAGTCAGCCGCTGCACTTTTGGGAAGTTCCCCTACACGTACTGAATTGGTCATGTTCGCACGTGCTTACTTGGATGCAATCCATGCTGCCGAGCTGGCATTTTCGGAAGTGGCTCGCTCCAACCTTCGTAAAGCACGCGGCGCGTTCCTGGAGCCACAAGCCAATGAACTAGTTGAACTTGATTTCGATAGTAAATTTGGAATCGAGGAACAGCTGCCCAGGGAATTCAGAATCCGGGTCAATCAACGAGGCAGTGGCAAAAGCTATCTCAAATGGAATGGAGTGTTCATTGGAGATCCTTTGACCGACAATATTGCCGATAGCGATGGCTACCGATTCCATGACGTCTTCCATTTCGCTAACGCGGCGATACTGCATTGGTCGCCCGTGATGCGGGCATTGATCAGGCACAAGCGAAAGAGCAATCCGAAATTCGATGAAGAGCAGGACAGTGGCCGAGCAATCGTGGTTGAGGAAGGGCTTGCTGCCTGGATTTTTTCAAGAGCCAAAGAGCTAAATTTCTTCGAAAATCAGGAGAAAGTCTCTCTCGGAATTCTCAAAACGATCGGCGAGTTCGTGAGTGGTTACGAAGTGGAGAAATGTCCACTTAAGCTATGGGAAAAAGCTATCTTGGAAGGATATGCTGTCTTCCGACAGCTCAAGGCAAATCAAGGTGGCTGGATCATTGGAAGCCGAGAACAACGCTCCATAAAATATATGCCACTTGAGTCTGAAGAATGAAACTCCATCCGTTCGTTGAGGCAGTTGCGTCACTGCAATTCGAAGACTGCTTCAATCCGTATTCGGATCGATGTGAAGTCCATGATCGGCGCGATGCACCACGGCGCCGCGCTGCCGCACTCTCCGCCATGTTGCGTCGTGCGACCGAAAAGCCTGTAGATGCTATCTGGATCGGAAGGGATCTTGGATATCGCGGAGGGCGACGTACTGGTTTAGCCCTAACCGATGATGTTCACATGGGCCAGCACGCCAAGCGCTGGAATCTCGATCTGGTCGCAGAGCGGCCCACGATAGGAGGCGCTGTAGCCGAGCGAACCGCGGCGGTCATATGGGGCATGCTTGAACACATTGATGCTCGTATATTCCTCTGGAACGTCTTTCCCCTTCACCCGCATGAATCCGGAGATCCTTTTACTAACCGACAGCACAACGCGCAAGAAAGGCGAGCCGGCGAAGAGCTGCTCCAGCAACTCATTGTCTTACTGAAGCCTTCTCGTATAGTCGCCATAGGCAATGATGCAGCCTCTGCTGCTCAGCGAATCACAGATACTGTACCGGTGATTTGTGTCAGGCACCCTAGCTACGGGGGACAGACAAAGTTCCAATCGCAAATCTCGGACCTTTATGGTTACCCCTTGAGTTCCGGATCATTGTTTTAGTTGGCACCTAAATTTCACTTACTAAGACGCTGTAGGATATTTAGGACGTGTTTTATTAACTCATTCGGATCGAGGTCCTTGCGTCCCAATTCCTTGATGATTGGTACGATCCAATCTTCGATGCCAGGATAGTATCTGGCCGTGTCCTTAAGAACTTCGTTCCAAAGTTCCTCGGCCACGTAGCCAGTTGCGCCAATAGGAATGGGCACAAGACCGTGTTCGATTGAGATCTGAAATTCGCGGTGAACACCGTTAGCGGGGACGAGATTGCGTGCGTCGTCGAGCTTGTTGCCGAACAGGAAAATCGCTACTCCTGCAAGCGAAATCATTCGTTGTCGATACTGCTCCCACAACACTTTCAGGTTTGCACCGTGCTGCGGGAAGGGTCTCACGATTAGCTGGTCTTCTGAGAATTTCTGGGGGTTACCGTAAATTGCCTCAAGAGCACCGTTAATGACGGCACTACCGATGCCCCAACCAAAGCCGTTAACCACCCTGTTATTGAGTTTGACGCATTCCATCGATAGATCGTGCACAAGAGTAAGAGCCGTCTGCCGATCCCAGTCGCCGTATTCTTCGGCACTGCCAGAAAAAAACACAGTCTTTGTCCTGAACTTGTTTTCGATGAATTTCAAAATTCGGGGGATGTCACCATAGTCCGCCACTAGCAGGGTCTGTATACCGAAGCGTTTCAAATCGTTTACACGAAGTTCCTGTCGGCGCTCCTCGAGAGCTTGGTTTTTTGGGTCCTCTGCGACGATTGCTTTCATGATGCAGTAGTGCGTGCGCTTAGCGTTGCCGTAAATATGCAGACGACTGAGGATGTAGTCTAGGTTTGGGTCGCTGAAACTAAAGCCGATGAACAGGAACGTCTTCGAAACTAGGTCACCAAGTAATGCGGTGACAAACGGCGCCCGTTCGACGTGATACCGCTCGTACTGGGCCTTGTAGAGCACTGCGGAAGTCGAATCTGATACGTCGCCGTGCATCTTGTAAACCACCGCATCACGCTTAGGCTTCGTGCTAGTAAGCTGTTCAATCTTGTGCTTTACGTCGGCAACGCGAAACGCCTTAGTCAATGCTTCCTCAATCAGTGTGTCGTAGTTGGTTGTCCAGTAGGTGCCAACGGGAAGGCGCGCAATTACCTCGTGGACTTCTGAGGGCTCGGCCTGTTCGCTAAATTCTTGGAGGATTTTTTTTGCTAACCCGTCGGAGTTTCCGCCTCTGTGGTTGACGTGATACTGCGCCACAGCGATTAGGTCATGTTCCAGCTTGATGTCGAGTCCCAGTTCCTGCGCGATGTCAGTAAGGAGTTCGCGCCAGTCAACATAGCCCGCAGCTTTGGACATACCTGCACCCGCAAAGATCGCCGCGCTGTCGCTCTGTAATTCGTGTGCGTACGCCTTGATAAAGGCATCAATTTCGTGGCCTGGAGTGATGGGCATGGACTTCGGGCGTCTTGGTAATCTTGTGAAATCTGGACAAGGCGAAGTTGAAACCGTTTATTACGTTAGAGGACTGTGGCCGACGACCGCAACCAAACCATACTTCGCCCGCAACCACTATCAATGCGGTATTGCGATAGGTTGAATGTAGCCCTCAGCTCGTTAGCCTGTCCATCCCCCAAACGGGTGATTGGTCGAATGTCGGCTATTAGGCAATGAGTCTGAAGCCCTCGAATTCCGCTTTGGGTCGATCAGCGCCTCTGGTCGGTTGCAGACATTGCCCAATGGCAGTTACCTAACTACCTGATCACAACAGCTTCCGCTAATACGAAATCTGCTATCTCTGTGATGTTACCTAGACCAAGTACGGGTACTGTTGTATCAATTTCCCTTCCATCGCTAGCAATTCCGACAATGTCTGGCCAATTCGGCCATAACGTCGCCTTACCTTCACTTTCACGCCAGACCTCGAGCTTCGGAAAGTGTCCCGACTTAAAACCCTCGATTAAGACCAAGTCACAATCTTGAATTCGATCCAGTAGGTAAGGCAAATCCGGCTCTGGGGCTCCGCGTAACTCATGCATTAGCGCCCATCGATCGTTACCCATCAGTAAAACTTCTTTACACCCAGCTTCACGCAATCGGAATGAGTCCTTCCCTGGTCGATCGATGTCAATATTCTTGTGGCTGTGCTTTATCAGCGAAATACTCAATCCGCGGGCTTTTATCTCCGGGATGAGTCTTTCAAGGAGAGTAGTCTTTCCCATCCCTGAGTGACCTGCGATTCCGAAAATTTTCATATTCAATGTGTCTAGCCGTGTTCACTTTTAAGCACACGATGCTATCTAATCCCGGAACTGTTCCAAACATTTGTCAAAGGTCATTGAGGACAACTGGTTATCTGGTCAAGATGCCGGTGCAACGCGATGAATGTCGTTGGGGTTGTTGGCAAGGCAACGTTATGGCCAACATGGCCAACATGGCCAAGTATTGGTGGATTTGCTAGTGATGTAAGGAACATCTACGCAGCACTACCGGTATTGGACGTGAGACAAATTGCTGTACTTGAAGATTTCGTATTGGCTCAATCGGCAGTCATACGGTAGTTGACGCCGCATCGTTCTGCATTGATGCAGCAAGCAAAAGTTGTTTACGACTTTAAATCGTGATGTTGCAAATTTAATACGCTGGAAACCCGCGTAAATGCGTGGTGCCTGTTTACGACTTTAATTGGTCAAAAAAGCTTGATTCCGGAGCTGACGGGCCGGGGGCTTAAGGTTTCGCTGATCAAGCACAGCCATAAAAACATCGAGATCGACCGCCCCGGCAAAGACTCGTTTCGCTTG
>Ga0228698_1000909_pt1 | contig 16998 bp, 15 predicted proteins | sample McNCre117_Aug_MG_FD_178015 | JGI IMG/M metagenome (GOLD analysis project Ga0228698, IMG submission 178015) | Freshwater microbial communities from McNutts Creek, Athens, Georgia, United States - 1-17_Aug_MG | ecosystem: Environmental > Aquatic > Freshwater > Creek | place: USA: Georgia...
CGCGCGGGCGCGGATGAACTGGCGGTCAAATTCGGTGTATTGGTACATAGACGGATAGCAACAAAAATCAGAGAGCGATGAGTTTCAAACCGGCATAGGCCAGCAGCAGGGACAACAGGGAGCGGATGACCCGCTCCGGGGTTTTGAACATCAGGTGCGAGCCCACCCAGATACCGGGCAGCGAGCCGGCCAGCAGCTTGGCCAACATGGGCCAGTCCACCGAACCGAGCGACGCGTGGCCCATGCCCGCCACCAAGGTGAGGGGCACGGCGTAGGCAATGTCTGCTGCCACGATACGCGGCAGGGGCAACATGGGGTAGAGCAGCATCAACACCGTGACACCGATGGCACCCGCGCCGACAGAGGTGAGTGTAACCAGCGTGCCGATGAGCGCGCCGAACAGCAGGGGCAGGCTCCAGTGGCGGGGCTTGGCGGCCTGGGCCTCATGGCCGGCGGCAATGGCTTTGGGGCCGGCTTTCCCGCGAATAGCCTTGTACAAAGTGGCTGCTGCGGTCAGGAGCAGCGCAAAACCGAGGGTGGTGGTAATGATGTGCTGCACCGTGTTGCTGCTGGAATCCAAGCGGTGCAGGATGTAAAGCGTGGTCAATGCGGCGGGGATGCTGCCAGCGGAGAGGTTCAGCACCACGGGCCAATCAATGTGGCGTGAGCGCGCCAGTTTGACGGTGCCGCTCATTTTGGTGAAGGCTGCAAACAACAAATCGGTGCCGACCGCCAAGTGCGGCTTGGTGCCGAAAAAGAAAATCAGGATCGGGGTCATCAGCGACCCGCCCCCCACACCGGTGAGCCCCACGATAGAGCCCACAAAGAAACCTGCCAATACGTACGCCAAATCTTGCATGGGGGCGACTGTAGGGCTTCACCTATATATTGAAAAATATTTTTTCGCTATGCAGGTATTCTTTTTGAGAATATAGAAAACGGTGGAATCGTGAGGCTGGCGTTGGTACAGTGGGCAACGCGCGTTTTTGGGCGAAAAGCCTCAATATCTACGGGGAACGTTGGACTATGGGTGCAAAAAAAGTAGTGGTGATCGGCGGCGGCGTGGCGGGCATGAGTGCGGCGCACGAACTGGTGGAGCGGGGTTTCGACGTCGAAGTGCTGGAGCGTAACCCTGACTACGTGGGCGGCAAGGCCCGCAGTGTGAATGTGCCGGGTTCCAACCAGATCGACCCAGCCCGGTATTTGCCGGGGGAGCACGGCTTCCGCTTCTTCCCGGGGTTTTATGCCCATATCACCGATACCATGCGGCGCATTCCCACCGACAGTGGCTCGGTGTTTGACAACCTGGTGAGCACCGAGAGCGTGATGATTGCGCAGGCGGGTGACCAGCCCATCACCGTGCCGGTGAACTTTCCCAAGTCTCTGAAAGAGTTGACGGTCTTTTTCAAGGGTTTTCAGGAAATGAGCCAGGAGCTCAGCGATGACGATATCGCGTACTTCTCGGGCCGCGTGTGGCGGCTGATGACCAGTTGCAAAGCGCGTTTTGACCAGGAGTACGACGGCATCAGCTGGTGGGATTTCACCGGGGCGGAGCACCGCAGCCCGGCCTACCAGCGTTTGCTGGCGGGCGGCTTGACCCGCAGCCTGGTCGCGTGCAAGGCCCACACGGCCAGTACGCGCACCGGAGGCGCCATCTTTTTGCAGCTGATTTATTTGATGCTGGACGCCAGCAGCCAGCACACGGACCGGGTGCTGAATGCACCCACCAACGAGGCGTGGCTGAATCCCTGGATTGCGCATTTGAAAGCCCGGGGTGTGCGCTATACCCACGGCGCCACCGTCACGGAGCTGCAGGTGGATGCAGGCAAGATTACCGGCGTGCGCTACACCGATGCCGCTGGGGCAAACCAGACTGCGCGTGGTGACTACTATGTGCTGGCGGTGCCTGTGGAGCGTGCCGCATCGTTGGTGAGCCCCGCTTTGCTGGCGCTGGACCCTGGCTTGCGCAACATCATCAAGCTCGCGCCGAATGTGGAGTGGATGAACGGTATCCAGTTTTACCTGAACACCGAGTTGGACATGCACCGGGGGCACACCATTTTTTCGGACAGCAATTGGGCGCTCACCAGCATCTCCCAAAAGCAGTTCTGGCCGGACTACGACCTGAGCGGCCGTGGCAATGGCAAGGTGGTGTGCGTGTTGTCGGTGGATATTTCAGACTGGGAAACGCCTGGGGACTTCAACGGCAAGGCCGCGCGGGATTGCACGCCCGAAGAAATCAAGGCGGAGGTGTGGGCCCAATTGCGGCAGGAGCTCAATGTGGACGGACGCGAGGTGTTGCGCGATGACATGCTGGAGGCGTATTACCTGGATAGCAGCATTGTCCCCATCGATACACATTTCACCGAAGCCATGCAGGCAGGTCTGAGCGGCGCGGAGCAGGACAAACTGCAGAAGGTCTTCAATCTGGAGCCTTTGTTGGTCAACCAGGTGAATACATGGAAGATGCGGCCTACCGCGATCACCAAGGTGCCGAATCTGTTTTTGGCCAGTGACTATGTGCAGACGTATACCGATCTGGCCACGATGGAAGGGGCCAACGAGGCGGCCCGTCGCGCCGTCAACGGCATTTTGCGGGTGAGCCGTAGCGGGGCGCAGCCTTGTCAATTGTGGCCTTTGCAGCACCCCGGCTGGCTCACGCCTTTTCAGTGCTGGGACTTTGTCAAATTGATGGCGTCTAATGTGGTGCGCGACCTTCGTCGCACCTTTTCAGGAGCCTAGTACATGCCCTTGGGCGGCACCGATTCCCGCGCAGCGTCGGCTTCACCTGTGGCAACGCATGGGGGGTGTTGATGAATCGCCGTGTGTTGTTGGAGCGCTTCAATACCGTAGTGGCGCTGTTCTCCCTGTTTTATTGCTTGGTGAGTTGGTATATCGATTTCAACCCCGGCATGTACATCATGGCAACGAACGCGGTGCTGCTGCTCGGAAATGGCCTGTATTTGCGCCGCCATGGCCAGGAGTTGTGGGGCGCGCATGCTTTCTTGTTCGTGAATTGTTTTGTGGCCGTGTTCGGTAGCACCTTTTTTTCGGGCGGGCTTTACTCTCCTGTGCTGCCCTGGTTTGCGCTGGTGCCCTTGGCTGCCATTTTGTTGCTGGGCTTGGAGGCCGATGTCTGGTGGTGGCTGGCGCTGCCCCTGGGGTGTGTGGCCGGATTCGCCTTCCTGGCGCACGTGGGGGTGCACACCCCCCAGCAGTTTGACATCCGCTTTTCGGTCTTCTTTGCTTTGACTTGTGTGCTCGGCCACATCGTGCTGCTGTTCATGTACGGCAATATGTTTGAGAGTGCCAAAAACCTGGCGCTGGGGGAGGCTGCGTTGCGCAATCAAGAGTTGCAGCAAGCCATCCAGCGGCTCAACCAAACGCGTGAGCAACTGGTGCAACAGGAAAAGCTCGCGTCATTGGGGGCCTTGGTGGCAGGGGTTGCCCATGAGCTGAACACACCGATTGGCAATGCGCTCACCACCTCGTCGTCTTTGGGCCATGCGGCGCGGCAGTTACAAGACAGCGTGGAGCGCGGGGAGCTGCGCAAATCGGTATTGGTCGAGTTTTTGAAAAATGCGGAAGCAATGAACGATCTGGTGGTGCGCTCTTGCGAGCGTGCCGCTACGCTCATTACTAGTTTCAAGCAGGTCGCGGTTGACCAGACTTCAGAGCAACGGCGTGAGTTTGAAATCTTGCCGCTGGTCGAGGACAACGTGAATGCTTTGCGCCCGAGCTTCAAGCATGCAGCAGTGCAGATTGCGTTGGAGATACCCGGTGGCATACGTTGCAATAGCTACCCCGGGCCCTTGGGGCAGGTGCTGGTGAATCTGGTGCAAAACGCCGTGATCCACGGATTCGCAGATCGCCGTGGCGGCACCATCCGCATCACAGCGCGTGCAGAAGATACTTGGGTGCAGATGACCGTGGAGGACGACGGCCTGGGCATGAGCGATGAGGTCCGGGCCCACATTTTTGACCCGTTTTTCACGACCCGCCTGGGGCAAGGCGGATCGGGCTTAGGGCTTTCCGTGTCTCAGAACATCGTGACCATGGTGCTGGGGGGCTCGATCGACGTCCACTCCAGCCCCGGGCAAGGAACCCGGTTTGTGCTGCGCTTTCCCCGAGATGCAGCGCTCAATACCGAGCAGCTTGTGTAAGGCGAACTAGTATTTTTTGCCGCGCAGTTCTTCCATGCGCTCATTGAAATACTTCTCTACCGTATACCGCTCGGAAAGCACCACTTCGCGGCGGGGGTGCAGAAACAAGGGCAGCGAAATCCGTGATTTGGTCGCGCCTTCTCCTGTGGGGTTGAGCACCCGGTGCACGGTGCTGGGGTAGTAGCCCCCGGAGGCTTCAGCCAGCATGTCGCCGATATTGACAATCAGCAGACCGAAATCGCAGGGCACATCGTGCCAGGCATTGTCTTTGCCCAACACCTGCAGGCCGGGCTCGGTGGCGGCAGGCAGGATGGTCAGCAGATTGATGTCGCCATGCGCGGCGGCGCGCACGGCACCAGGCTCTTCGTCACCCCGCAGTGGCGGGTAGTGCAGCACGCGCAACAGAGTGTGGTCGCTGCCCTCAATCATGGCAGGCAAAGGCATGGAATACCGTGCTTTCACATCGGCGGGTGAGTTTTCTTCCACCCAGTTCAGCAGTGTGGCCGCCAAGCTGGCGCCTTGTGCGTAGTAGCGCTTGGCAGCATCGCTCACTTCGGCAGGGTAGCGGCCCCACGGGTAAATATGGAAGAACTCCTTGAGGTCTTTTTTGGTGAAGTTCTTGGCCGTCTCTGACACGCTGGGCGAGAAGTAGCCGTCATGCTTGACCGGGTCATTGGGGTACTGCGTTTTGGCTTCCGTTTTAAAGAAGCCCAGCCACTCCGCATAGATGCCCTCCACCAGCGCCTGGCTCAAGGGGTGGTTTTTCAGAACGCCAAAGCCCGTTTCGTGCAGGCTCTTGCAAAACTCTTGGGGAGCGGTAGGGCTGGTGAAGTCAACAACAGGCAGGTGCATGACGGTCTCTCGCGCAATCAGTGGCCGTTTACAGCCAGTTGGACATCAGGGTGGACTCGATCAGCTGCAACGCTTCGTCGGCCTTGAGCTGCAGGCAGGCATGGGTGTCCGGCACCTCATCACCCCAACCGGGTTGGGGGTAGAAGATGTCCTTGCGGCGCATCATGGTCTGACCGTTGGCAGGGCCGTCTAAGGCTACGCGGATGCGACCAGTCTGCACTTCGAAAAGCTCTGGGTTGGTGAGCGCTACAAAAGCCAGTACGTCGTGGCCGAAGCAGCCGTGGATTTTTGCCACATGCGGATAGATGCCACTGTAAAAGTCCGCATAAAAGCTCACTGCATGGTGCAGGGTGTCGGTAGCCACGTGCTTGTGGTGATCTGCCACTTTTTTGAACAAGGCCAAGGGCACGATCAGTTGGTGGGTCACATCCAGGCCCACCATGGTCAGCTTCCAACCGGCAGTGAAGACGAAGTCTGCAGAGTGCGGGTCGTTCCAGATATTGGCTTCGGCGACCGGGGATACATTGCCGGGTTCCATCACGGTACCGCCCATGATGATGACTTCTTGCAGTAGCTGGGGCAACTTGGGTTCCAGCTTGAGGGCCGTGGCCAGGTTGCCCAAAGGGCCGACCGCGACCAGGGTGATTTCACCGGGGTGAGCGCGGGCCATGTCCACGATGAACTGCGCGGACGGGCGGGGGTCCAGCACGCTGGTGGTTGCTACGCGCGAGGGCAGATTGCCCAAGCCGTCTCCACCGTGAATGAAGTCGGGCGGTGTGCCGGGCGCTTTCAGCCAGGGGGTTTTGACGCCCAATGTCACGGGGATTTTTCTGCCGGCAATTTCGGTCAGGTACAGGCCATTGGTGGCCGCCTGCTCTACGGTGACGTTACCGAAGGTGGTGGTGATGCCCACGACGTCAATGCCGGGGTGGGCCAGCGCGTAGTACAAGGCCATGGCGTCGTCCACGCCGGGGTCGGTGTCATAAATAACTTTGCGTGCGTTGAGGGCGGGGGAGTTGGTGCTCATTGTTTGACTCTTTGAAAAAGGAATGAAGACGTGTTAACTCAGACCACAGAAGGCGCGCAGTGCCTGCGCGTCCTCCGCGTTAGTAGATGGTGTTGAAGCCAGCAAGGCGTCCACCTCGGTGTTGGCTGGAATGCTGGATTGCGCGCCCCAGCGGGTGCAGGCAATCGCGCTGGCGGCACTGGCAAAACGCAGAGCGAGGGGCAAGGGCTGGCCATGACTCAGGGCCGCAACCAAGCTGCCGCAAAACGTGTCGCCGGCACCTGTAGTGTCCACGGGCGTAATGGGGAATGCGCTTTGTAGTGCGAAGGCACCGTTGTGGCGCGCACAGCTGCCGCGGTGCCCCAAAGTGACCACCACGGTAGGCACATCCAAGCGGGCCAAGCATTCTGCAATGCTGCCGTCGTGGCCAGACACCACGGCAAGCTCGCCTTCATTGACCACCAGCACATCCACATGTGACAGAAGCTCGGTGGGCAAAGAACGTGCCGGTGCGGCGTTGAGAACGACCTGCACTCCTTGGGCACGCGCGGCACGGGCGTAGGCTGTGACGGTGTCTAACGGGGTTTCGAGTTGCAGCAGAAGGTGGGTGAAGCCCGCCAACGGCGGCAGGTGTTCAGCACGCAGTTCCGCGTTGGCTCCCGGAGCTACCGTGATGGCGTTTTCTGCATCGTCCGAGACGCAGATAAAGGCAGTGCCAGTGGGGTGCTCGGGTGTGCGTACTACATGCATGTGCACGCCAGCGGATTGCAAAGAGTTCTCGAGGGGCGTGGCAAACGCATCCTGCCCCAGACCGAGCAGCATGTGAGTGACTGCACCGCCTGCACGGGCGCAGGCCACCGCCTGGTTGGCGCCTTTGCCGCCGGGGAAGGTTTGGAAATCTCGCCCGAGCACGGTTTCGCCCGGAGCAGGAATGTGGTGGGCGCGGACCACAAAGTCCAGATTGGCAGAGCCAGCCACAAGTATCATTAACAGCACTCCCTGATTGCGAAGCCGCCTATTTTGACGCTGAATTTGCAAGCCCCGGATAAGTTCTTTGATATAGACCCTAATGACTTCCACTGCGCCTGCTGCTGCTTGCCCCGTCATTGTTGTTGGTGGCGCCAATATGGATATCAGTGCTAAAGCCGGCAGTGCCATGACGGCGGGTGACTCCACACCCGGCACCATCCATTACTCGCCCGGTGGCGTGGGCCGCAATGTGGCTGAGAACCTAGCCCGTTTGGGTATTTCTGTCGATCTGCTATCCGTCGTCGGGGACGACGCGTTTGGCAAACAACTGCTTGCCAGCACGGCAGCGGCGGGGGTGGGCGTGGCATCGGTGGTGACGGTGCCTGGCCAACGCACAGCGACCTACCTAGCCATGCACCAGCCCGATGGCGAAGTGGCCATGGCGGTGAATGACATGGGCATTTTGGAAAGTCTGACGGCAGCGGAATGTGCCCGTACCGCTATACTGAGCAATAGCGAAGCGTGGTTGCTGCTGGACTGCAATTTGCCAGAGGCGACGCTGGCATATTTGCTGGACTTGGGCCGCAAAGTGGCGGTGGATGGCGTGTCAGTCGCCAAGTGCATGCGCATCGCCGGGGCACTGTCTCGCATTCATGTTCTCAAACTCAACCATATGGAAGCAGCTGCGCTGAGTGGTTTGCCGGTCGTGAGCCCCGCGCAGTGCGTCGCTGCAGTTCAGCATTTTCTCGATCTGGGGTGCGAGCGAGTGGTCATCAGTTTTGGTGCTGCGGGTTTGGCTTGGGGGCAGCTTGGCGATGCTCCGCTTTTTAGACCATCCCGCCGCGTGCCTGTAATCAGTAGCACCGGCGCTGGGGACGCGCTACTGGCCGGTGTGGTGGCAGCGCTGCTGCGCGGGGCAGGGATGAAAGATGCCGTGGATTACGGCGTGGCCTGCGCGGAGATCACGCTTTCAAGTACATTCGCCAACTCTCCGGAATTGACACATGCCGCCGTGCGGCAGCAAATGGGCCTACCAGCATGACTTTGAATCCTTATCTTGATATCGCACCCGAGGTGCGTCACGCCTTGGACAACGGTATTCCCGTGGTGGCCTTGGAGTCCACCATCATTTCCCACGGCATGCCCTATCCGCAGAATGTGCAGACAGCGTTGATGGTGGAGGCCGAGGTTCGCGCCCATGGTGCGGTCCCGGCGACGATTGCCATCGTCAACGGCCGGCTTAAAGCCGGCTTGTCCGGAGCGGAGATCGAGCAACTAGGCCGCAGCGGGCGCGAGGTGGTGAAAGTGAGCCGGCGCGATGTGCCGTTCATCGTGGCGGCAGATACCACAGGGGCGACCACTGTGGCCTCTACCATGATCATTGCCGCCATGGCGGGCATTCGCGTGTTTGCGACGGGTGGCATCGGCGGCGTGCACCGGGGCGCGCAAGAGAGCTTTGATGTGTCTGCAGATTTGCAGGAGCTGGCTCGCACGCCAGTGGCTGTGGTGTGTGCAGGCGCCAAATCCATTTTGGACTTGCGACTAACGCTGGAATATCTGGAGACCCACGGTGTTCCTGTGGTGGGCTACCAGACGTCTTCGCTGCCGGCATTCTTCACGCGCGACAGCGCATTCCAGGTCGATTACCGTTTGGATACTCCGTCCGCGATTGCCCAGGTCTTGCACGCCAAATGGGGCATGGGCTTGGCCGGTGGCATGGTAATTGCAAACCCCATTCCCGCTGAGTTCGCCATGCCGAGGGATGCGATTGATGCGGCCATTGAACAGTCGCTGGCCGAGGCAAAGGCCCAGGGGGTGGGGGGCAAAGAATCCACACCATTTTTGCTGGCGCGGGTTTGCGAGTTGACAGGTGGAGACAGTTTGGCGTCCAACATTCAGTTGGTGCTGAACAATGCCCGATTGGCGAGCGCTATCGGCAGGAGTTTGTTGGAGGCCGCGCGGGGCGCTATGTAATCCGTTGTCAGCTGCAACGGATGAAGAGGTGTATAACAATTCAGTTATATACGGAGAAGCCCTGATGCAGACTCTGAAGTCCACTGTGAATCTTGAACTACAGTGTGGCGTTGTCTGCATAAGCGGCAAATGGATGAAAAACGCGGCATTCGTGCTGCTGGATCGTGGGTAAAACTGATTTTTTAACTTGATTGAGAACTGAGAGAAGCTATGAACGTGAAATCTCCTGTACGCATGACCCTGCTGGCCGCTACTTTGGCTGCCAGCTTCCAAGCCATCGCCGCTGACCCCGCCGTGGTGTTCGACATGGGCGGCAAGTTCGACAAGTCTTTCAACGAAGCGGCCTACAACGGTATCGAAAAGTGGAAAAAGGAAACAGGCAAAAAGTACCTGTCTTTCGAAATCACCAACGAATCCCAGCGCGAGCAGGCCATCCGCCGCATGGCAGAGCGTGGCGCCAGCCCCATCATCGGTATCGGTTTTGGCCAGGCTTCCAGCATTGAAAAAGTGGCCAAGGAATTCCCCAAGTTGCAATTCGCCATCATTGACATGGTGGTGGACCAGCCCAACGTGCAATCGGTCGTCTTTAAAGAACAAGAAGGCAGCTTCTTGGTAGGCACGATTGCCGCACTGTCCAGCAAGTCCGGCAAAGTGGGCTTCGTTGGCGGTATGGACATCCCTCTGATCCGCAAGTTTGAGTGCGGCTACAAGCAGGGCGCCTTGTTTGCCAACCCCAAGGCTGAAGTGGTGGGCAACATGACAGGCACCACCGGTGCCGCGTGGAATGACCCTGCGCGCGGTGGCGAATTGGCCAAGGCCCAGTTCTCCCAAGGCGTGGACGTGGTGTTTGCAGCAGCAGGTGGCACCGGTATCGGTGTGTACCAAGCCGCCAAAGACAGTGGCAAGCTGGCCATCGGTGTGGATAGCAACCAGAACCACCTGCAACCCGGCACCATGTTGACCTCCATGCTCAAGCGCGTGGACACGGCGGTGTACAACGTGGCCAAGGGCCACAAGCCCGGCCTGACTGTGTTGGGCCTGAAAGAAGGCGGCGTGGACTATGCCGTGGATGCCAACAACGCCAAATTGATCACCCCTGAGATTAAGAAGAAGGTGGAAGCTGCCAAGGCGGACATCATCAGTGGCAAGATCAAGGTGGCAGACTTCATGGCTGACAACGCCTGCAAGCTGTAACAGGTGAGCCATCGCCAGCACTCCCCGGGTGTTGGTGATGAGGCCACCATGGTTTTAAAGCCCGCGGTACTTCGAGGTACCGTGGGCTTTTCGCTTCAATGCAAGAGTCCCTTGAGGAGCAGGATTTGAGTTTAGAGAGCACAACACCGCGAGCTGCGACGCCCTTGGCGATCCATATGCAAGGCATCCACAAGCGTTTCGGCGCGGTGGCGGCCAATGCCGATGTGGAGCTGCAGGTGGCTGCTGGCACGGTGCACGGCATCGTGGGCGAAAACGGTGCAGGCAAGAGCACTTTGATGTCCATTTTGTATGGCTTCTACCAAGCGGACAGCGGGACCATCGAGGTGCAAGGCCAACGCGTTGTCATTCGCAACGCGGACGACGCAATAGCCCAAGGTATTGGCATGGTGCACCAGCATTTCATGCTGGTGGATACCTTGACCGCGCTGGAAAATGTGATGCTGGGTGCGGAGCCCCATTGGCTGCTGCACAAAGCGGACGCTTTGGTCCGTAGCAAGCTGGATGCCTTGATGCAAGCTACGGGTTTGCAAGTGCAATTGGACGCACTGGTGGCCGACTTGCCGGTCGGCGACCGGCAGCGGCTGGAAATTCTCAAGGCGCTGTACCGTGGCGCCAAAATTCTAATTCTCGATGAGCCGACTGCAGTGCTAACTCCCCAGGAGACCGAGCACTTGTTCAAGGTGCTGCGCGTGCTGCGCAGCCAGGGGACCACCATTTTGCTGATCACCCACAAGCTCAAGGAAGTGATGGGCTTATGTGACAACGTGACAGTGATGCGCGGTGGACGGGTCGTGCAAGAGCTGCCGATTGCGCAAGCCTCCGTCGAGGGCCTGGCCGAAGCCATGGTGGGCCGCAAGGTGCAGATGGGCCGCTTGGATGCGGAGGTGCGTGCTGCGGGTGATACGTTGCTGTCGGTGCGTGACGTGCTGGTGAAAGATGCCCTGAATGTCGTGCGTTTGCATGGCTTGAACCTGGACTTGCGCGCTGGTGAAATTGTGGGCGTGGCAGGTGTTTCGGGCAACGGACAAAGCGAGTTGTTGGATGTGTTGTCCGGCTTGCTGACTCCGGATGCTGGCACCTTGACACTGGGCTCGCGTACTTTTGATGCTACGCAGTGGTTAGATCCACAACTGGCGCGTGAATTGGGCTTGGCCCATGTGCCGGAGGATCGCCACGCGCGTGCCATGGTGATGGATTTTGTAGCTTGGGAGTCCGCCGTATTGGGCTACGACAGTTTGCCGGAGTATTCCCGTGGCGGGTGGATGTCGCACACCGGCATGCGCAAAGCGACGGCAGCCCTGATGGAGCGCTTTGATGTGCGCCCACGCGATCCAGAATTGAAAAGCAGCAAATTCTCTGGCGGTAATCAGCAAAAGCTGGTGCTGGCCCGTGAGTTGGGCCAGGCTCCCAAAGTGCTGTTGGTGGGGCAGCCTACCCGTGGCGTCGATATCGGCGCGATTGAATTTATTTATTCCCAATTACGGATTATGCGTGATGCTGGCTGTGCCGTGCTGGTGGTATCCAGCGAATTGGACGAAATTTTGGCCTTGTCAGACCGGGTGATTGTGATGAACCAAGGGCGTGTCACGGGAGAACTGGCCATCAAGGATTGCACCGAGGCAGGCATTGGCCTTTTGATGACAGGAGGCCCGCAATGAATGCGAATTACACCTTGCCGCGTTGGGCGGATCTGGTGCTGTTGCCGGCGGTCTGCTTGGCCGTGGCCTTATTGGCTGCTGCCGGTGTGGTTGCACTGGTTGGACAAGAGCCGTCTGAGGTGCTGTCGGTATTGGTGCAAGGGGCCTTCGGTAGCCAGCGCGGTATCAGCTACACCTTGTATTACGCCACTACGTTTATTTTTACCGGGTTGGCGGTGGCGGTGGCTTTTCACGGTGGTCTCTTCAATATCGGTGGCGAGGGACAGGCCATTTTGGGTGGCTTGGGCACGGGTTTGGTGGCCCTCTGGCTATCCAATAGCCTGCCGGCGTGGGCCATGCTGCCGTTGATGTTGTTGAGTGGTGCCTTGTTTGGTGCGGCGTGGGCGACGGTTCCGGCGTATTTGCAAGCGTACCGGGGCAGCCACGTGGTGATTACCACCATCATGTTCAACTTCATTGCCAGCAGCTTGTTGGTGTATTTGCTGGTGAACGTGTTGCGCCCTGCGGGCTCCATGTCGGTGGAAAGCGCGGCGTTTGCTGCCTCCGCCAAGTTGCCGGGAATGCATGAGGCCCTGGCGGCTGTGGGCGTGGAGTGGGATGCCTCGCCGCTGAACCTGAGTTTGGTGCTGGCGTTGCTGGCTTCGCTCGCGGTGTATGTGTTTTTGTGGCGGACGCAGGCCGGTTACCGCTTGCGTGCGGTGGGCTCCAGCCAAAGCGCAGCGGAGTACGCGGGTATCAATGTGCGTCACCAGATTGTGATTGCCATGGCCATTTCGGGCGCCTTGGCGGGCATGGTCGGCATGAACGAAATTGCGGGTGTGAACGGTAAGCTATTGCTGGAGTTTGTGAGTGGTGCCGGCTTCACGGGTATTGCCGTGGCGCTGATGGGGCGCAATCACCCGGTGGGAATCATTTTTGCCAGTGTGTTGTTCGGAGCCTTGTTTCAGGGCGGTGCCGAAGTTGCTTTTGAAGTGCCGGGTTTCAGCCGGGAGATGGTGGTGATGTTGCAAGGCTTTATCGTGTTGTTCTCCGGTGCCATGGTGTATGTGATTGCGCCCATGCTGGCATGGGTGCTGTCCAAGGTGTTGAAGTCGGGGGTGCAACATGGATGAAGCCTTGTTTGCGGCCATGCTGGCCTCGACGCTGCGGGTGTCCACGCCCCTGATTTTGTGTTCCTTGGCGGGCTTGTTTTCGGAGCGTTCTGGTGTGGTGGATATTGGGCTGGAGGGCAAGATGCTGTTCGCCGCCTTCGCCGCAGGTGCTGCGGGTGCCGCCTACCAATCGACCACGCTCGCACTGCTGCTGGGCGTGTTGGTGGCGGTGGTCTTGTCCTGGATGCACGGCGTGGCCTGTGTCAGCCACAAAGGCGACCAGGTGGTATCGGGTGTGGCAATCAACATCATTGCTGCGGGTATGACGGTGGTGCTCGGCATCGCATGGTTCGCCCAAGGAGGGCAAACGCCCCCGGTGAGTCCTGCGGTGCGCATTCAGGCCCTGTTCCCGGGGTTGCAAGAGGCAGTGAGCAGCATCCCCGTGGTCGGGCGCGTGGTGGGGGAGGGGCTGTTGAGTCACAACGCCTTGGTGTATCTCTCACTATTGTTGGTGCCCGCATCCTGGTGGTTGCTGTTTCGCACCCGCTTTGGTTTGCGCTTGCGGGCCGTGGGGGAGAACCCACAAATGGTGGATGCGGCGGGCGTATCGGTGACAGGGTTGCGCTATGCGGCATTGACCATCAACGGCGTGCTGTGTGGCCTGGCCGGGGGCTATCTGGTGCTGGCGCAAAGTGCCAACTTCTCGGCCAATATGACGGCAGGGCGCGGCTTTATGGCGCTCGCTGCGCTGATTTTCGGTCGTTGGCGGCCGGTGGGCGCCTTCTGGGCCTGTTTGTTGTTCGGCTTTTTGGATGCTGCCGCCATTCGGTTGCAGGGGGTGCAAATCCGAGGTTTTGGTGAGGTTCCGGTGCAGTTCATCCAGGCCTTGCCTTATGTGTTGACGGTGGTGCTGCTGGCGGGCTTTATCGGCAAGGCCGTGGCCCCTCAGGCACTGGGCCGCCCGTATTCCAAGGAGCGTTGAGGCCTTCGCGGGGCTCGTTGTGCCATGGCAATTACGGTTTGGGTCAAAGTGGTAGGTTTCAGTGATGCCGAGCGGCATTCGCTGAACACCATTTTTCGCGTGTCCAGGCCGGATGGGCCGAACTATGTACTTTGGACGCCCGAGGATGCGGCCTCACCCAATGTGGCCGTGATTGATGTGGATAGTTACGAGGCCGGGTTGGACATGGTGTCGCCCGGTTTTAACCCTCATTTGAAGATGATTGCAGTGGGCGATTCCGCCCCTCTGGGCGCCTGGCGCGCCGTGCAGCGGCCGGTAGATTGGGCAGCGATGGTGCAGATGCTGGACGAGCTGTTTTCCGTCCAGCAGGATGTAGACATTGACATATTTGCCGATACCTTTCCCGCCCCGCTAAGCACGCCGCCGGGGTTGCGCACGGCATTGTTGGTGGGGCTGCCTCCAGAGAGTGTGTATTACCTGCGGGCGCGCTTGGCGCTGGCAGGTGTGTTGGTGGTGGATGAGGCACAGTCCCTCGCGCAATGCAGCGACAAACTGGCGGAGCGCAGCTATGAGTTGGCGGTGGTCTATGTGGACCCTGCCACGCAAGACCCATGGCGCTATGCCAAGTATTTGCAAGACCTGCCCCAGCCCCCGTGCACGGTGCTGGGCGTCATGCCGTCGCCCGATTTTCGCGCCCTGCGCCTGGCGGAGAGCATGGGGTGTGCGGCATTGTTGGAGGTGCCCTTCAACCCCCAGCAGGTGATTGCGGCATTGCAGCGGGTATAGCGCGCGGGCGCTGCTGCTTGCGCCCGGATTCAATCGCTGTCGGATTCCACCTGTCGGGGGGCACGGCGCTTGCGCAGGCGTTGTGCATCCATCGAACGGGCTAGGCTGGTTTCCACCGGCCAAGGTTCGTGGCCAATGCGTGCGGCAATCAACTCCGCCCCCAAGGCTGAAAAGGTCAAACCTCGTGCCCCCATGCCCACATGCATCCACAAACCATTGTGTCCTTCTGCATCTACCGGGCCTGCCAAGGGCAGGCGATCGTGCGTCACGCAACGTGTGCCGGACCAGTTGGTAACACTTTCGTCCTCAAACTGAGGTCGCACCGCGTGGGCTACGTCTGGCAGGAGCTGCGTCAAGCGTTGCAGATTGGCGGCATGTTGGGTGTCTATCGGCGCCAAGTGATGCGCGTGTAGCGACTCCTCGGTGGGCGCTGCATCAGGCTCGAAGCTGGAGCCTGCCAACCACATCCGGCCCGAGCCGGGCCGGGCAATGAAGCAGCCGTGGCCGTTGTGGGGAATGGCCCAGGCTGGCTCCAAGGACGCTTGGTCGGGCAGGTGGCCTAAGGTGGCAGTGCCATGCACCGCTTGCAAGTCCCCTAGCGTGAGGGGCAGGGTGGTGGCACGGTGTGCCTCCATATCGGGTGCTTCGAGCAGCCTGCGCGCACCGTAGGCGTTGGCAAACACCACTGCGTCGGCCCTGCACAAAAGGCTGCCTGCGGCATCCGTGAGCGTCCAGGTATCGCCCGTGCGGGTGACGTGGTGCACCTTGGCGCCGTAATGCACATGAACGCGGTCATGCGTAAGCCAAGCTTTGACCAAATCACCGGGCTGGATCCACCCCGCCTGGGTGTGCATGCGGTCGGGGCCATCGCCTAAGCGGTGCTCGTGCACACCACTCAAGCCCCAATGCGCGCCGTGGGCGAGCAGGGCATGGGCGTGTTGCAACATCAAACGAGCCCCTGTGCGAGACAGCCGGGAGCGCGGGCTGTCATCTGCAGAAATATGGGGCACTACCAAGCCCACCGGCAGGCCGGATGCGCCTGCTGCAGCATGTGCCGCCTCTTCCAAAACTTGGACTTGCCAGCCTCTGCGGGCCAAGGCATGCGCCACGCTGGCGCCCGACAGGCCGGCACCGATCACACAGCATTGCCGGGGATGTGCTGCATTCGAGGACGCAGGTGGCTCTTTGGCCCCCAAAGGCCAGGTGGGGTTGAAGGTGGCGCGCAGTGTTTCGCCGCCGGCATCGCTCGCGGTTTCTACAAACCCGGCTTCATGCAACCATGCTGCGTTTGGTGCTGCGGGAAGCCGGGCCACCAGGGTGGCGCCACGAGTGCAAATGCGGGCCAGTGCTTTGGCCGTCCACTTGTCCCAAGGCAGGCCATTTGCGTCAAACCACAAGGTGTTGGCAAACAGGCGGTGGTCGCTCAAAAAAGCATGGCTGTCGCCGATGCACAGCGTCAGCGATACCTGGCCTTCCTCAAGCAGGATGCGGTGGATGCCCGGCGCGCGTGCCGCCGCGGCACTGTGCAATTCGAGATACTTGGGGGTGTCTTCCGCGTTGGAACGATTTGCCTCGGGGGCCGCGCCAAAGTGGCGGACGTAGTCAACGGGCGAGATGTGCCCCACATAGTGCAGCATGGTGGGGCGTTGAGGGTCGTCCCGCCATGCCCGCCAGACCGCCATAAAGCGTTGGCCAGCGCTGAAGTGATTGTCCAAAACGGTCCAGGCACTGTGGCCGGACCAAGCCTGCGGCAACCGACTCTGTTGCAGCAGCGCGGTGCTATCCGCCGATTGCTGCACCTCAGGCGCTGGGGGGAACGTAGCCTTGCGCCGCGTCCGCACCGTCACCGAAGAAATGGTTTTCCATCTGGCGTGCCAGGTACTGGCGGGCGCGGGCATCGGCGAGGTTGAGGCGGTTTTCATTCACCAGCATGGTCTGGTGCTTGAGCCAGGCGGCCCAGGCCTCTTTGCTCACGCTTTCCCAGATGCGCTTGCCCAGCTCACCGGGGTAGGGCGCAAAATCCAGGCCTTCAGCCTCTTTGCCCAGCTTGATACAGTTAACGGTGCGTGCCATGGGAAACCTCATCGATGGTGTGAAAACGAAAGGCCGAATCTTATTCGCTTTGCACTCACCCACGGCGTTTGCGGGAACTTCAAGCCCTAAGATGGCACCAAAATACACGCGCCCTGCGCCGACGACGCGGGCTTGGCTCAACCCACAAGGACACGATTTTGAATTTGGTTTTCAGCTGGATGGACAACGCGCCCCGCCGTGCGTTCGGAATGGTGGCACTGGCCTGTGTGGCCATGCTGGTGTTTGGCTT
>Ga0228698_1000910_pt1 | contig 16988 bp, 16 predicted proteins | sample McNCre117_Aug_MG_FD_178015 | JGI IMG/M metagenome (GOLD analysis project Ga0228698, IMG submission 178015) | Freshwater microbial communities from McNutts Creek, Athens, Georgia, United States - 1-17_Aug_MG | ecosystem: Environmental > Aquatic > Freshwater > Creek | place: USA: Georgia...
CCAGCTCGTAGGAGACTGGCGTCAGTCTAGGAATGCAGTGAAGGTTCTCCCGTCAGAGGACGGTGACGAAGACATCGCCGAGATTCGTGGCGACCTCATCCGCTCGATTGAGTATAAGTCTCGCGCAGACCGTGTCTATGACTCGGCATTCGAGTCTGTAGTCACCTGTGGTGACGGTGCATTTCGAGTCGCGGTAGAGTATGCCCGTGATGACGTATTCGATCAGGATATCTTCATCCGACCGATTGAAGACGCACTCTCAGTCATCTGGGACAGGATGTCTGTCGATCCTACCGGTAAGGATGCCCGCCACTGCTTCGTAGAAGATACGATTCCGAAGGAAGAATTCCTCAGGAAGTGGCCCGGTAAAGACCCGTCCGAACTCGGCCAGAAGATGCAGATCACTCTCCGTCGGTCTGGCTGGTATGACAGCAACACATTCCGCGTTGTAGAACACTGGCGAATGATTGAACGTGATCGTCTCCTCTGCCTTTTCGAAGACGGTTCTATCCATGTCGTAGACAAGGGTACGCTAGAAGACGTCGTAGCCAAGCACGGGATGCCGACTAAGACTCGCATCGCCCCGTGCATGTATGCTCAGATGCACCTAGTAACTGGCTGGGGCATCCTCTCCGGCCCCTACGAATACAAGCTCTCTCGCCTTCCAATCATCCGTATGGTCGGTCGTTCGATGAATATCGAAGGTATTCGGTTCCGCTACGGCCTCGTCCGATTCATGAAGGATTCGGCACGGCTTAGGAACTTCTGGCGCTCGGTTGCTGCAGAACAGCTTGGCTATGCCCCGAAGAGCCAGTGGATTGCCCCGCACTCTGCCGTGGCAGGACGTGAACAGGCTTTCCGCAAGGCACACCTGACTCGAGACCCGCTACTCATCTATAACGATGACGCCGTGACTCCTCCTCAGCGTCTTGAGCCCCCTGCCCCGCAGATGGCTCTATTGAATGAGGCACAGGTTAATACACAGGATATGAAGGATGTCACTGGTATCCATGACGCATCCCTCGGTATTAAGTCGAACGAGGTCTCTGGTCGAGCCATCCAAGCGAGACAGCACGAGGGCGACATCGCCTCGCTTACTTTCTACGATAATGGCAATGCCGCTATCCTTGAAGGCGGTGATGTCATCAATCAGCTTATTAGTCAAATCTACGACGGCACCCGTATCGTCCGAACTATCGGTAACGACGAGGTTCCCAAGCTAGTTAAGATTAATGATCCCATGGACCCTAACTCTCCTAACCTCGCTATGGGTGGATATGACGTTGCTCTTAGCACTGGTCCTTCTTATTCGACTAAGCGGGAAGCCGCAGCACAGTCGATGATGGATGCAGTCCAAGTCTGGCCACAGCTTCTTCAGGTTGCTGGCGACCTCGTTGCTAAGGCTCAGAATTGGGATGGCGCACAGGAGATTGCTGAACGACTCCAGAAGACTCTGCCTCCGCAGTTCCTCTCTCCAGAAGAACGTCAGAAGCAGCAACAGGAAGGTGGTGGGCAGCCTCCTATCGATCCAGCAATGGTTCAGCAGGCTATGCAGAAAATGCAGGAGCTTGAGGAAGAGAATGAAAAACTGAAGGCCAAGAATGATATCGAGTGGTACAACGCTGTCACCCAGCGTATTCGTGCTCTCTCTGATAATCAGGTCGATGGCAACCAGATGGAGCAGCAAGCTCTGCAGACTATACTCGGTCATATCGGTGCTGAACAAGACAAGCAGCACGAAATGACTATGGCTGAAATGGCACATCAGCAGGCGATGGAACAACAGGAGGCGGCTGCACAACAGCAGGGCCAGCAGGTTGATCCTGACCAAGACAACGAACAAGAATAAATACCTCGAACACTGTCAGACCACAGGCAGTGAGTATTCGCAACGTGGCAACGGCAAGGACCGCAAATGTCTAATGACAATCCCATAATCGCACCTGACACTGACAACCTCGATGACTTCACTCGCCTTCTCGAAGGAAAGGCCATTCCGGCAGAAGTCGCAGAAGACAATCATCAGGAAGACAATCAGGATTCGGGTACTGTTGAACCCGCAACCGAAATCGAAGCTGTTGAAGAGTCTGACGTCGAAGAAGAGGTCGTTGATGACCTCCCTGAAGACGACTCAGTCCTCAAGATCAAAAAGAAGCAGACGTTTCAGGAGAGAATCAACGAACTTACTGCCAAGGCTCGTGAAGCCGAGCGTCGTGAGGCCGAGGAGGCTACTGCCCGTCGTGCCCTCGAACAGAAGCTTGATGAAGTCGTGGCACGCCTCAATAAGGAGGCTCCGAAAGAAGAACCTGCATTTGCAGGCCCACGTCCAGACGAACTCGACGACAAGGGTGAACTCAAGTATGCTCTCGGTGAATTCGATCCCGAATACATCCGTGACCTGACTAAGTATACCATTGCTGAAGAGACTCGTTTCGTACGGGAGCAGGAAGCAAAGCAGCGTGAAGCAGATATTCGGCAGCAGGCGCAGTCTGCGCTAGAGACAGAATGGGCCAACAAGCTTTCAGAAGCTGAAAAGGTCATGCCCGATCTGCGCGAGAAGGGACAGAACCTTGTCTCGGCTTTCGATGGTCTCGAACCCGCCTACGGCCAGTATCTCGCAAATACGCTGATGTCCCTTGATAACGGACCCGAAGTCCTTTATTACCTTTCGGATAATCCGGCTGAAGCCCAGAAGATTGTTGCTGCTGGGGCTGTCAATGCCACCATCATGCTTGGACGTATCGATGCTATCGTGTCTAAGCCGAAAGCAACTCCTAAGAAGGTGTCTGACGCACCCGAACCACCGCAAGTCCGAGCACGAGGTGCTGGGGGTAAGTTCGATGTAGCCGATGACACAGACGATCTAACTGCCTTTGAGCGAAAATTCTTTTCTTAGATAAGTAACGTTTAAAGGCGAATAAGGGATAATCATTAATGGCTACTATTACTGTTGACCAGCAGAAGCTGGTTATGAATGCCTTTGCCGCCTACTTCCAGAATAACCTTACTGTTGCGGATGCCGTGACGTGGAAGCAGTATGACACCGAGATGGACGACCGCAACGGTCTCTCCGTTTCTGAGCAGGTGACTCCGCGCTATGCTGTCGCCTCGACGACTAACGGTGTTGCTGACCTTTCGTCTGGTGTACAGGACTCGGTGTTCGGTTCTGAAGTCTTCAAGATTAATAAGACTTTCGGTACCAGCATGGGTTGGGGCGACTTCGTCAAGATTCGCGACATCGGTGATGCCCGTGAATCGCAGGCCCTCCAGATGGCGGCTGTCAATCTCGCTGAGACGATTGATGCCTATGTCCTTGGTGTTGCCACTAAGGCCTCGAACAATTGGCTCGGTACTCCGGCGAATACTGTCTCCGCGTGGACTGACGTCGCACAGGGCTATACCCGCCTGAAGGAAGAGGGTGTCGATGACTCGGAACTCCGTGCCATCCTTACCTATGGTGACAAGCAGGCTCTCGGCTCGGCTATCCAGTCGCTGACTGCTCCTGACGCACTTGTGACTGGTGCGTACCGTAAGGGCTTCGACGGTGAGATCGCGGGTATCCCGACGATGTTCACTCAGCAGCTCCCTGTCCTGACTGTCGGTAGCCGCACGGCTTCGGGTGTCGGTACGGTTAACGGCGCTAACCAGAATGTGAACTACAAAGATGTCGCCGTTTCGGCTGCTCCGGGCCAGTTCATGTCACAGACCTTCCTTATCAAGACCTCGGCGTCTGGTACGGAAACTGTCAAGGCTGGTGAAGTCTTCACGATTGCTGGTGTTTACGCCTACGACAACCGTGCTCAGGTCGCAACGACCCGTCTCCAGCAGTTCACCGTCCTTGCTGACGCGACTGCAGTCTCGGGTGCCGCTACTGTCCGTATCTTCCCGGCGATCATCGTTCCGGCGACTGGCTCGGGTGGCGACGTCAACGTCAACACCGCCCATGCCACCTGCGACTCGGTTCCGGGTGCGGCTGCCGCGATCACTTGGGTTGGTACGGCTTCGACCGCCTACCGTCCTCGCGTCATCCTGCAGAAGCAGGCGATTGTCGTGAACACTGCTCCGCTAATCAAGCCGGCTACCGGTATGTCGCAGAGCAAGGGTCTGTCGAAGGTTCCGCTGACTGTCCGTATGTGGCAGCACAGCGACTTTGCCACCGGCAACCACTCGGTTCGATTCGATGTCGCGCTTACGGCTAACGTCCGTGACCGTCGTTGTATCGTCCGTATCAACGGCAACTAATACTCTTGGGGGAGGGTCTTCGGACTCTCCCTCATTACCCTTGGAGGTAACATGCACGTAATTGAACGCTATAGTCCCGTCGTACTCGGGGTTAATTCTACTACCAAGACTACCGCTACGGGCCTCTGTGGGTTCCTCTGCATCACCTCCGGCGCTATTACGGTTGCTCAGGGCGATGGTACGACAATCATCAATGCCTTTCCTTGCACTGCCGGTACTTTCTATCCGATGCCTTTCCGTCTTCATCATTCTGTTTCTAACGGTGGTGCTACAATCACTACGACTGGTGGGGCTTCTGGGACTATCGGCATTAGCTAATGATTGTACTATATCAGAGTGGAGGAACGGCACAGTTACACTTTAACGTCCTTACGTCTGATGGTACTCCCTACTCCACCCTGACGACTGACGTCAAGTCTTCTTCCGACGTAATCTATACCGTAGGCAAGACAGTCCTAGCGTCGTCTGACGCTCCTTACGCCGTCTCATAGGAGTTTGAATGACTACTCGTGAAATAATCTCTCTAGACACGACTGTCCCACAGCTCCGTGCCCCTACGACTGGCGACACCTATCGTGCCCCTCGTACTATCGAGATTCAGCCTGAGACTGGAACCTCTCATCTTGATTTGATGGGTTCGTCGTCTGGCCGTATCTCGATTAAATCTCAATCGGCGTCTGGTACGTATTCTTTGACTCTGCCTACTGCCCTTCCGGGTAGCACTGGCTTTGTCAAGTCTGACGTTTCTGGAAACGTCTCGTTTGATACGAACACCTACCTTACTGGCAATCAGACGGTATCGCTGACTGGAGACGTAACTGGGTCTGGTGCCACCAGTATTGGCACTACTCTCGCGACTGTCAACAGCAACGTCGGTTCGTTCGCGCTTTCCACGGTGACGGTGAATGCCAAGGGTTTGGTGACGGGGGCCTCTGCGGCATCAACTACAGGTTCAGGTAATGTCGTTCTTGCCACCAGTCCAACTCTTGTAACACCTGCCCTCGGGACGCCTGCCAGCGGAACTCTGACTAACTGCACCGGCTACCCTTCGCAAGTTGCTGGCACTACACTATCGGTTCAATACAACAACGCGGGCGCATTTGCTGGCGCTAACCTATGGATTACCAGCACCAACGCAGTCGAGCAATATAACGGCGTCACCGCGCAGGCGCACGAAGTTTACAACACCCGCACCGACGCAAGCAACTATGAGCGCGGCGCATTCGACTTCACCACGACCGCGAACACGCTGACGATTGGCACGCAAAAGGCGGGCACCGGATCGACACGCGGCATCAATATGGTTGTCGGCGGTTCGACTGCACTGGCCATTGGCACCGGGCAGGGCGTCACGCTTACCCCTGCGGCTGGTAACTCCGCGTTGACGATCACTGGCGCGACTGAAACCACGTCACAGCCGCTGATAAGCGGCACACAGACTTGGAATGCGGGCGCGGTTACATTCACCGGCATAAAGCTGAATGTGACGAATACAGCAAGTGCGGCGAGTTCTAAACTTCTTGACCTTCAAGTTGGTGGCACATCGAAGGTTTTTGCAGATACAAACGGCAACCTCATTGCTACAGGCGGAGGTTCTAACGTAATCGGCGTTATTGGTTCCGCACTTAACTTCGGTGTCTCGTATTCTGGCGGCTCGGCTACAATCCCCGCCTATGTGGCAACCACTGGATTGTTTTTCATAGGCAGTGGCGGCGGTATTGGATACGGCACGGGTGCGGGCGGCGCGCAAACGCAAACCACCAGCCGGACAACCGGCGTCACGCTGAACAAGCCTTGCGGGGCCATCACTCTCGTTTCAGCAGCGGGTTCTACCTCGTGGCAGTCGTTCACCCTCACCAATAGCGTCATAGCAGCGACGGATGTTGTGCGCGTCTGCCAGAAGTCAGGGACGGACCTCTACCAAATCCACGTAACCAACGTTGCGACGGGTTCTTGCCAGATCACTTTTGCAACAACTGGCGGTACCACGACCGAACAGCCGGTGTTCAACTTTGCAGTAATAAAGGCGGTAACGGCATGACACAAGACCAACTCGACGGCATCACCAAGGCCCGCCTTGTCGCCAATATCGCAAATGCATCCGATCCGGCAAAGCAGATTGCCACGGACGCGGATTATATCGCCTACGTCTGCAAGATGGCGGGTGTCGACACCCTGCCAGACGAAGCCCTTGACAGCTACGCAGCGCAGCACGCGGGCGAAAGTATCGAAGGGCTGGAACTGCGCCTTGCCGATGCACTGGAAGGAACTCCGGTAGAAGTCCCGCCGCCTGCCGAAGAATCACCCTATGACGTCATCATGGACGCCAGCGGGCTTGTCGTCGGCCCGTTCAACGGCGAGGCGCTGACAGACGGCCAGTGGTTGCGCATGAGCAATGCGGCGAATGAAATGCTACCCCTGACGTTCCTTGACCTTCTTGGGGCTCAGAATTACATCACCATCCAGCAGGTTGCTCAAAAGAATCCTACCCTCGAGTTTCTAACAGCAAGAGGATTAGCCGCACGGTCGATTCATCTTTCTGAATCATTTCCCTCTCTTATTATGATGGAAAAGGCGGGGATTCTTCCAGTAGGAACAGCAGTCAGAATTTGGAGTTAACATGGCAAATCCTTCTCATCTTTCTTCTAATTTTGATCGTGTCCTCGACGGCAAAGACCCGCATAGGAATGTCCTTACTTATTTCCTTTCGGCTCATAAGTTTGCCATTCTTGGAAGTATTCCAGTCATAGGCTTTCCTCTTTATCAAGTCATCCATCATTTCCTTTAATGGGGTACATAAAGAGGTTATTGATTTCTATCGACCAACTTGGTAATACCGCACTGGACGGCGATCCCGACGAAACGATTTCGAGTCGCGTAGGAAGGAATGCCGTCCAAGGCAAGGTCTGGGCGATAGTTATAGCTAAGGTCATCGACTACATCGCTTTGACTGTATTCGATCAAAAGAATCATTGCAGGAATAGTATAGGAACGTAGATGACTACAGTAACCCAGATTATTAATGACGCCTTCCGAGAAGTCAATCTAATCGCTGTCGGTGGCTCTCCTTCTGCCGGTGAGACGGATGAAGCACTCCGCTTCCTTAACCGCTTCGTGCGGAGTCTCTTCGGCAATGAGATGGGAGAACTCCTCGAGCCGATGGCTCTCGGTAAGGGTAACATCAATACGCAGGACAACGTCCCGCAGTATATGGATGACCTCCAAGACTTCTACGTCCCTAACAACGTCCGGTTGATGTGTAACCTCACCGGATCGATGACACTCAATCTTAATCCTGCCCCGTATGACGGTAGTAGGTTTGGGATAGTGGATGTGTCTGACAACCTATCTACTTATCCACTAACCTTTAATGGTAATGGTAGGTCGGTAGAGGGTAATACTTCAGTCACGCTCAATACTAATGGGATACAGCAGGAATGGTTCTATCGTGACGACCTCGGCGATTGGGTAAAGCTTTCAGAGCTTACTGCTTCTGATAACAGTCCCTTCCCTGAAGAGTTCGATGACTTTCTTTCTATCGGCCTTGCCATGCGGCTTATGCCGAGGGCGGGGGCGACGATGCCGGCAGAGACGGCCAGTACGTTCAACGATATCCGCAGGAAGTTCTACGACCGCTATACGCAGAGAGGCGAAGTCCCGACTGAACAGGCGCTCGTTCGTCTTCCAAGCAATCGTTTGTATCGTCCTAGCTATGGTTTCAGCAATTACACATTCGCAAGAGGTATTCCGATTTGGTAGCGCTAAAGACCTCGCCATCAGACTACTCGAGAACGGTAGCCAAAGAACCCCGTATCTATCTTCGTAATAGGTACTTCGAAGAGAATCCTGTCGATTCTCCTCAAGGGACTTCTTTGATTGCTCGTCCCGGCAGGCGGTGGTATCAGGATGTAGGTACCGGACCTATCCGAGCAGTCTTCGAAGCTCCCGGCGCGTTTGACGAGTTGTTTGTAGTCTCAGGTCTCTTCCTTTACTCTATCGATCCGATTACGGATACCGCAACCAACCTAGGACAGATCAGCAATGACACGACTGGCTCGCCTTCTCTTGCTGCCACGGCAGCGATAGGTGCGGGGACACCTCCTCACCTTTACGTTTGTGACGGCACAGTCCTTTATTGCTATACGAAGAATGGTTATGCCAAAGGCCATCTTACGGCGACTGCTGTCGCTAATAACGACACGGTAGAGATCAATGGGACGTATTATAAATTCACTTCTGGTTCCGTCGATACTGGTACTCCTGCCGGTACTTCAGGTGCTCCTTGGCTTGTTAAGCTTGGTGCTACTGCCGCCGACTCGATAGATGCCCTCGCTAAGGCAATTAATGACTCTGGGATTAATGGCACCGACTACTCGACGCTAGTTACTGCCCACAAGACAGTCACGGCGTATAACTGGTCCGGGGGTGATCTCTATGTCAACGCAAAGGTTTCTGGTGTTGCCGGTAACGGGTACACGACTACTGAGACTGGTGCGGGTACGGCTTGGGGTGGTTCGACCCTTTCTGGTGGTGGTACTGCCTCGCTACTCCAAATCAGGACGCCGGACGAAGTAGGTGCTATCTCAGTAGCCCACATCAACTCGTTCATCATCGTAGTCCCGAGGCAGAACGTAGATATCAATGGTAGATTCTATTACATCAACCCGGGTAATATAACTATCGATCCGCTTGATTATGCAACCGCCGAACGCTCTCCTGACCCCATCCTTCAATGCCTAGTCTTTTCTGACCAGATATGGTTTTGTGGCGAGACGACGGCAGAGGTTTGGATCACGACAGGTAACGTCGATCTACCGTTCCAGCGATTCTCTGGTATGCTGTTTGACAGAGGCGTCGTACAGGGGACTGCCGTACAAGTCAAGGACACATTGATGTTCGTAGACAACGATGGAGCCGTCTTTATGGCGAAGGGTGGGTTGAAGAAGGTCTCTAGGCCGGATATCGAAGAACGAATTAGACTTAGCATTCAGGCGTTGCTCGCCAGTTAGGAGACAACATGGCTCTACTTTGGGCTGACGATTTTACTATCTACGGTATTGGTGGGCAGGCTTACATGACCAACGGTAATTACGCCGAGGTCCATCCTGCTTCGTTTTCTGGTACTACGACTATCGTTGCTGATCCCGATCCTTCTGGAACTGGTCAGGGCGTGTTTAAGATTTCTGGCACTGCCAACAGCTATGCCCAGACGACGAGTTCGTTCTTCCGTAAGGCATTCCCTTCGGCCAAGACGACTATCGGCGGTGCAGTCCGACTTTGGATGAGTGCGTTGCCTTCGTCTACGGCGTATGCCCCTGCCATCGTATTCTGCGACAGTAATAACGCCATCAACCTTTCTTTGGTTGTTAATACTGTCGGCGCTTTCACTGTCTATCGTGGGGCCCCCTATACAGGAACGCTTCTTGGGACGTCTGCCGTCGGCCTGACTGCAAATGCTTGGCATCACGTAGAATGGAAGGTCAAGGCAGATAACTCGACTGGGACGGTTGAAATACGTGTCAACGACAACGTCGTCATAACTCTTACCGGTCAGGACACTACGGCACAGACAGAGCAGTCGTTCTCTCAGATGGCTTTTCATCACTGGGAATCTGGCAGTTCTAGCGCTATCCTCTCGACTTACTACCGTGACTATATCGTCTGGGACACCACTGGCAGTCAGAACAACGACTTCATGGGTCCGTGTTATGTCGCAAGGAAGACGGTTACTGCTGACAGCACGTTCACTTGGACTCCTTCGTCTGGTGCTACTGGTTATAACCTCATCAATGAAGCCGGCCCTGTCGATACGAGTTATATCTCAGCGGCTTGGCCTGCCCCGGCAGTCAGCAAGTTTGCTCTTGATGACGTCCCGGCAGATACTACTAGTATTCGAGGTATCATGTTGATGGGTCGATTCCAGAAGAGTGATGGCGGCGACTGCACCATACAGATGAGTGTTGACTCTGGTGGTACTCTCACTAACGGCAGTACGCATAACATCACGACGGCATTTACTTACTGGACTGATATCCTTGAGTTGAATACCGCGACTAGCTCTCCATTCACCCCGACTGAGTTTAATAATCTCAAACTCGTAATTAATAGGACTGCATAATGGCCATAGCCGTATCCGGTAGCGGCAGTCAGGCGCAGGTTGTGTCTCTGGCTGATTCGACCGTCTCAGCCGCAAATCTAGCTCAGATCACTGCACAGACGGTTTATCGGAAACCGGCAGTGACTGGATATGAGTCACAGACAGGGAATGTCGTAGTTGCTGAAAGCAAGCCGACGGCTCTCCTTTCCCAGATCAATGTGATGGGTGTCCATAAGATCAAGGCGGCTAACCCGTCTCTGGTTGCTTGTACATTCACGATGGATGGACATTCGTACTACGTCCTTCAGCTTGGTAATCGTGAGACATTGATTTACGATCAGACTACTGAGCAGTGGATGACTTGGGCAGACGGTAACGACGACATATGGAAGATTGTCTCTGGCAGAAACTGGATCAACTCAGACAACAAGGCAGATAAGTACGGAAGCAATGTCGTAGTTGGGGATTACACAACTGGTTCGTTGTATATCCTCGATCCAACTTATCCCTACGACGATCAGCCTGCCGGGACTTCGTCGGTTCGTTTTACTCGTCTTGTCCACGGTATCGTCACGACTCCTACGGCAGATCGTATCAGGTGCTACTCTGTTGATCTGTATGGAAGCATGGGTACTTCGACTGACGAGTTTGATGTCACGCTGTTCTACTCAGACGACAACGGCAATAACTACGCCAATGCCGGGACTGTCCAGACACCCGCCAACGACTTCAATCTTAGGATGCAATGGCGGTCACTCGGTAGCTTTAGTCGTCCGGGGCGTCTCTTCAAGATTATTGATACTGGAGCCCTTCAGAGGGTCGATGGAGTGGAGGTAGACATTGGTCCGCAAGGTACAAACTCTTAACGTAGGTCAGAAGATCGTCAATGATGACGGTACTCCGACTGTCGAGTTCTTGCGGGTTCTCCAAGACAACGGATATCTCGCAGACATCGTACAGAACAAGAAGATCATAGGCACTTCTGGGACAGTTGGTTCTGGGACACTCGGAGACACCGGAGATATCACTCTTTCTAGTGATGCCGAAAAAATCCTAAATCAGATCGCTACAGCACAAGGTACCTTACTTTATAAGTCTGCTACTACTTGGGAAGGTCTTGCTCCCGGAACTGCCGGTAATTTCCTAAAAACTAACGGTGCCGGTGCAGACCCTGCATGGGTTGCAGGAGGAGGAGGAGACTACAAACTAATCTCTACTGCCACTCCTTCTGGCGCTATCACAGTCACTTTTAATTCTTTTGGTAGTTATAAACACTTAAAGTTAATTGGAACGGGTAGAGACGCCACGGCAGGGACAGGAACGATCTTATCGACTGTTCGCTTTAATTCTGATTCTGGCACAAACTATAATACACAGCTTGCATACGGCGCTAATACCGGCGCAGGCGCTTCTAGATCGACAGGAGCAACCTCTGGGCTTTTTGTTGAATTTCCTAAGGCAGGTGACTTAGGAAACTGTCCGGGTTCTTTCGAACTCCTACTCCCTAATTTTTCTGGAACCACTTTTGGCAAACATATGATAGGTTCGTATAGCATGATTAAAAATGCTACGACTGACTTCTATTTTGTCAATAATTCACTGTATTGGAATAACACTGCGGCTATTACACAGATCGATATTTTAGGTGTTAATTGGGTAGCAGGTTCTTCTATCTCACTCTATGGATTAAATGGATGACATTTCATAGAGAGACTGACGTCACTACGATCAAAGAAGCGATGGCTGAATACGCCCATGAGCTTATTGGTTGGGACGCGGATGAATGGGTTCCTGATACGAGGAACATCTGTCTAGTAGATGGCAGGAAGAACTACGCCTTTGCGCAGTGGGACGGCAACGACACGTACTACGTCCACGCCTTCTTCCATGATCGAGGTGGATATGTCAGAGACACCCTGAAGAAAATGCTTGCTGAGATGTTCATAGTCTACGATGCCAAGGTGTTAAAGGCGCTAGGACCAATGAATAAGCCACACGCAAGGATGATGGATCGGTTGATCGGTATGAAATCGATGGGAGAGATATCTGCCCATAATCAAAACCTAGAATTGTTTATTTTAACGAGACCGGACTTTCTTGCGTCTCTGGAAAGGATCACTGAATGAGTACAATTTTCGGAGGCGCCAAGCAGCAGTCCACGTCAGGTAACGTAAACAACGGAGCACTGACACAGGCGTTGTCTCCTGTCGTAGGTGCGGCAGGGCAGGGAACTAACGCGATTGCTAGTCTTCTCGGTTTGAATGGCAGTGACGCCCAGAACGCGGGCTTTCAGAATTATGCCAAGTCTGCCGGTTCTCAGTTCACGCTCGATCAAGGCAGTCAGGCGATTACTGACAACAACGCCGCAAATGGTATGCTTCGGTCAGGCGCTACGCTCAAAGCTTTGACGCGCTTCGGGCAGGGTAACGCCCAGCAGTACGTCCAAGACTACATGAAGAACCTCCTCGGTCTTTCTACTGTCGGTACTCAGGCAGCGGGTGTTCTCTCTGATTCTGGCAAGACTTCGAGCAGCAGTGGGTCGTCTAAGAATGGTATGGGATCATTTCTTGGAGCACTTGCTGCATCTGATCGTCGTCTTAAAAAAGACATCAAGAAGATTTCTGAAGTATCTGGCGTACCAGTCTATTCGTGGAAATATCTGAATTCTGACAAGACATTTACCGGGGTACTTGCTCAAGACCTTGTGGAAATTCCTGAACTAGCGTCCGCTGTTTCGACTGGGAATGATGGCTTCTACCGGGTAGACTATAGTCGTCTTGGTTTTATCCCAGAAAACTTTGCCGAGATGCGCAAAGCCGGCGAAGCCGCTGCTAGGGGGTATTGATGTCAATTTTAGACGAACTTTTTAATGGCCAATCCCCGAATGGTACAAGTGTTCCTAATAGCTTTAACGATTTCCTTGTAAATTCTATCGGTCAGGGACAGGCAAATCCTGTCGTAAACCAAACTCCTAATCTCGATCCTACGACATTTCAGGCACGAAATGGTGGTTTCTTGGGAACTGGTAGCAGTTTCCGTGATATTCTGGGACATATCGGTGACGCCCTCCTTATCCAAGGTGGTCACGATCCGATGTATCGTAATCAACAGCACGCAAGACAGATTGGCGATATCGTAGCCAACTCGCCTAACGGTATGCCGGATAACACTACAGTCGGTAAGATTATGGCTATTGATCCGAATATCGGTGATAAGTTCATGCAGCATAGCGATAACATCGCTTATCGTCAGGCCTTGCTTGGCGGAAGGATGAATCACTGGAATGCGATGGATGACAAGACTAGAGCACAGACTGAGAATATCTATAGGACTGCTGCCTACCGCCTTCTTCAGACCGCCAAAGATCAGCCTACCTACGATGCCTTGAAGGCACAGGTTGCAGATACACTCGGTAATCGAGGAATGGATGTCTCTATTCTAGGGGCGTTGCCAGACAAGTACGATCCAGACACTCTCAACCGTCTTGGTTCTGATCCTTCGACTTGGGCTAAGATTGATGAGACTAGTCGCCATGATCAGGTTATGGAACCTATCGCCCAGCAGAACGCTGACAGCAATACGACCAAGGCTGGTGCTGCTGTTATAGGTGCTAAGGCCAACACCTCTCGTGCTGCTACTTATGCCGCTACTGCCCCTGTCATTGCTAAGGCGCAGGCGGATCGTACAGCAAAGATGCAAGACCATTCTGGCGCTCCTCGCCCGGGTGGCGGTGGTGCTCCTCCGCTAGATGCGGCAGCACACAAAGGTAAAGTAGCAAATGGCCCTACCGGTCGGTGGATTTCCGACGGCAGGGGTTGGACTAAGCTTCCTTAATAAGAAAGAAAAATATGCCTGATAATTGGACTATCGAAGACGCCCCGACTAACGGATGGACTATCGAAGACGCCCCTCAGGCTCAGGAGCCGAGCGCCATCCTTATGCCTGACCTCCCGGGTTTTAAGGGTGGCGTTCCTGTGTCTGGCTCAGGCGCAACTCCTACCACTATTCCTTCTCCTGTCCCTGCCACTTCTGGCTGGACGCTTGAAGATGCTCCTGCAACCACTGCCCCTATCGCTGCTCCTGCTCGCCCTAAGAATAAATCAGTAAAAGATATTTACGAAGAACACCTTCGTAACGCCAACAATGACGTATACTCGCAACACGTAGTAGATGGAAAGCCTGTCGGCAATCCTGATCTTGTTGCTAAGGATGAACGGACAGACAGGGTAGGTATTTCTGACCAACAGGCAGTTCAGAATGCCTATCTTGAAAGAGATATCCGTGATCTAGCAGGGCGTAAGAACTACAATCTGAAGCAATCTACTAATTACATCATGACGCATCCTGCCTACGCCGATAGTCTTCGTAAGGCGGGAGTTACTGCCGCTGATATCGAATACGCGCTGAAGTATTACCGTAACGGCGGTGTCCAGCCTATTAACTTCATTGCTGCTACTTCTGTCAACGACGAAGCAAATCCTATCACGGTGATTGGAGACACATCGCAGGCTCCCGGCTTTGATCCTAGGAAAGAAGTCGCCGACGCTGTCGTCGGTGTCGGACGTGGTTTTGTAAATGCTGGTAGCGAAGCCCTTGATAACATCGGATTGACGGGCGATCGTCTCTTTACTAAACTGTCCGGCGACAAGGACAAGGCGGCTGCGGCAGATCAGGCACAGTATGACGCTGCTCTGGCTCGTGCCCGTGCCGCCGCCGATCCTAACACGGCTTTGACAGAAGATAGTAACTACTTCAATCCTTCGGGCGTAGGGAGGAAGGTTGGTGAATTCGTAGGTAGCAATGCTGCTCTCCTTCCAGCCTTTCTTGGTGATCCAGAGTTGTCTATTCTTGGTGACACACTTCCGATTACGGATGTCCACAAGATGGCTGTGCTCCAAGCTTTGACTACTCCCGCCAATAGCAAGGAAGAAGTCGCAGGTAATCTACTCCTCGGTGGTGCGATGGGCGCGCTTGGGGATACGATTCATGGCATCCGTGGAACAGAGCGTCCACCTACCTCCATCCACGATGTCACTGGAGAGGTGCCGTATACGCCCAGAGTAGACGCGCCCACCTACGATCTCCCATTTAAGACGCCGACTCAGAAGGCTGCGGCCATTGCTCAGCACATTGATACGCTGACTAGTGACTGGCAGAGCGCCCCTGAGTTCACTGTGTATAAGAGTAAAGCTGCACTCGCCAAGGCTAATCCAGAGCTTTGGGGAGCCCTTCAGCGTGACGGCGCAACACGTGCTCCGGGCTTCTTTGGTGAAGACGGCAAGGTCCATATCATTGCAGAGAACGTAAAGGACCCTGCGAAGATTTCGTCACTTATTTACCACGAAGCTCTCGGCCATGCCGGTCTGAAGGAACAGTTCCAAGCCGGTCTCGATGACGTCCTCCAGAACCTCTACGACACTAACCACCGTGTCCGTGGCTATGCCGACGCCTATAACGCGAAGTACGGCGTCTACACCGGTCCTGATGCTCACCTTCGTGCGTCCGAGGAATACCTCGCAAAACAGTCTGAGAACGGACCACTGACTAAGTCCTTGATGGATAAAGTTGTATCTTACATCCGTGATTTCGGTAGGAAGAATCTCGGTATGGACCTGCGGTATACCGACCGTGAAGTCCGCGCTATCCTTGCCGATGCCCACTCGTCTATCATAAATGGCAAGCCAGAAGGCATCGCTGACCCTTACGGCACTGCTGGCAATCGGTATATGTATACTGGTGTAATGGGCGAGCACTCTGAAGAAGCATACGGCAAACTTCAGAATGCAATGGACAGAGAAGAAAATGGTGAAGACGTCGGTCCGGGCAGTCAGGTCCGTCGTGACACGGGTTGGTTTGTCGCGCATGATAACCATTGGAGAAAGGAAATCTCTGATGCTCCTATCGAGGATAAGGCAGGCAATCTCGTCGAAGGTGCCGACCATACTCGGGGCTTTGTAGATAAGTATTATCAGGGACAGGGGAAGGGCTTTGTGGAACATCCTCCTCTCCCTCTCCCTAAGGTTCTCGATCACCCTGAACTCTACAAACTTTATCCCGAGCTTCGTAACGTCACAGTAAGAAGTGATGCCTCGGTGGGCACTGATGGTTCTATCTCTGGTAACACTATCAAGATAGCCCCTGACGCACCTGACCATCTCGGTACACTCCTCCATGAAGTCCAGCACTGGATTCAGAATAAGGAAGGTTTTGCCAAGGGCGGCAATCTACAGACAGGCATCAAGAATATGACGCCTGAACACCTCGGGATTGTATCTCGTCGTGTAGAAGCTTACTATCAGCGTCAGATTGATAGGGCAGAAAATCTCTCTCCAAACGGTAAAGAACGGATGCAACCGTTTATAGATCATTGGAAGAGAGAACTTAAGAATGTTCGTCGTAATCTCAATTCTGACGACAGCGTAGTCTCGGTCGAAGAAGCAAGGAAGCAACTGGCTTCTGTCGCCCATCTCGACCGGCAGGCGTACGACCATCTCTTCGGAGAAGTCGAAGCTCGTGATACCACCAATAGGAAGGGTTTGTCGCCTGATCAGCGTAAGGATGTTACTCCGTATACGTCTGAAGACAGTTATATCGAACCTAAAGATTATATCGTTAGGTATATGATGCCTGATGAAGGCAAGGGAACTTT
>Ga0228698_1000911_pt1 | contig 16985 bp, 15 predicted proteins | sample McNCre117_Aug_MG_FD_178015 | JGI IMG/M metagenome (GOLD analysis project Ga0228698, IMG submission 178015) | Freshwater microbial communities from McNutts Creek, Athens, Georgia, United States - 1-17_Aug_MG | ecosystem: Environmental > Aquatic > Freshwater > Creek | place: USA: Georgia...
AAACTGCATGGGTTTTGTCAAGCCGGACTCAAAAACCCTTCAGCCCGAGCCCGATCAAAAAAGTTTCCGACGAGCGGTCACGCGAGGCTTTGGGCTTGAGCGGCTTGACGGTCACAAACGCCTGCTTGAAGCGCTGCACCACCTCGTTATAACTACCACCATGAAACACCTTGGCCACCAGCGCCCCCTGGGGTTTCATATGGTTCTGGGCAAATTCAATGGCCAATTCAATCAAATACTCCACCCGGGCAGCATCGGCCGACGAAATGCCGGACAGGTTGGGCGCCATGTCCGACACCACCAGATCCGCCTTCTGGCCTCCTAGGGCTGCTTCGAGCTGTGTCAGCGTTTCAGCTTCCCGGAAATCGCCCTGGATAAAGGTCACCCCTTCGATGGGCTCCATGGGCAACAAATCCAAGCCAATGATGGTGCCATTCATCTCACCGACTGCTGCGCCTTGGGGCGACATGCGGCGGCGCAGGTACTGGCTCCAGGCTCCGGGCGTGCAGCCTAGGTCCACCACCAACTGGCCCGGCTTCACCAAATGCAGGGTTTCGTCAATTTCCTTGAGCTTGTAGGCCGCGCGGGCGCGATAGCCTTCTTTATTGGCGAGCTTGACCCAGGGGTCGTTGATATGGTCGTGCAACCACGCCTTGTTGACCTTTTTATTGCCGGCCTTGTTATCGGGCTTGTTACTTTTGCTCTGCGTTTTCATTGCGTTGATAATACCCACATGCCTCAAATCCAATTGACACCTGCTCAGCGCAAAGAACACCGCGCTGAAGCCCACCACCTGGACCCCGTGGTTCTGGTCGGTGGCGATGGCCTGACTGCCAACGTAAAAAAAGAAATCGACGCTGCCCTGAACGCCCATGGACTGATCAAGGTCCGTGTGTTTTCTGACGACCGCGTAGCCCGTGACGAAATGTTCAAGACTCTGGCGGAAGAGCTCAATGCAGCCCCCATCCAGCACATCGGCAAACTGCTGGTGCTCTGGCGCCCCAAGGCGGTAAAGGAAAAAGCAGTCGATGAAGACCGCATGCCCGGCCCCCGCGACTTCAAAGTGTTGAAGTTTGGCCGCCCCGGCACCCGCCCTGAAGTCAAGACCCTGCGTGTACTGGGTAACCAGCGCCTCACGCCCGGTGGCAATATCAAGCGCGCCAAGCCGAAGCCAAAAACTAGCGTCAAAAAACGCAGCCAGACCTGATACGGATATTTCTACTGACAACCGGAGCCACAAGCTCCGGTTTTTTTATGCCTGCGTATCGCTTTGTGCAGGAGAGGGCAACAGCGCACGGATCATTTTTTGAAAAACCACCAGCGCGCATACCCACTGCACCAAATACATGGCGCTGCCTACGCGGTGCCACAAAGCCAGATTCTCGCGGGCGACGATGCGGGGTGCCACCGCCAGCTCCACCAATAAGGCCAGCAACACGCCACCCACTACAAAAAGTGTAGCGGCTTGCGCTTGCTCCACGGGCACTAGCGGCCGATTCGATCTAAAAACCATCAATAACGTGGCGCCGCAAGCGATCGACACCCACGTCTGGGCAGTGAACAGTTTGGCGGCCATCTGACCAGCCATGGCCGAGGTGGGCAGGTGCACAAACAGCATGGGCACCACCAAAAAACCTAACAGCGTCAGGCTCATGGCCCACGCTGCCGCCAACCAGACCGGGAGCTGCCGCATCAGATGTAGTGGACCGCCACCACCTCGTAGGCGCGCTCGCCGCCGGGGGCTTGTACAACGGCGGTATCACCGACTTCCTTGCCAATCAGGGCGCGGGCAATCGGGCTGCTGATGTTGATCAGGCCTTGCTTGAGGTCGGCCTCGTCTTCGCCGACGATCTGGTACTTGACCTGCAGACCGCTGTCTTCATCTTCCAGCTCCACCGTAGCACCAAACACCACCCGACCATCGGCCTGGATGGTGGCCGGGTCAATCACCTGAGCGGCTGACAGCTTGCCTTCGACTTCCTGAATACGGCCTTCAATGAAACCTTGGCGTTCCTTGGCCGCGTCGTAGTCGGCGTTTTCGCTCAGGTCGCCCTGGGCACGGGCTTCAGCAATCGCCTGAATCACGGAGGGACGCTCTACTGTTTTGAGTTTGTGCAGCTCGGCCTTAAGCATTTCAGCGCCGCGCTTGGTAATGGGATAGGTTGCCATGGTGTCTCTAGCCAGGTTTTTGGGGGCCTCAAAGTACAAGGACAGTGCGGCGCTTGCGCGCGGCACTGTCCTATGCGGTTGGCCTCGATTATGCCAAGTTATTGGGCCCCCACGCTCCACCGCTAAGCGGGTCGCTGCCCCCAAGGGGGGGCCGCGTTTTAGCTTGGGGCAGCCCGGCGCTAAAACAGACTCGTCAAGCCTGAAGTTCTGCGTGCATGTCCTGCACAGAGATCACGCCCAGGCTATCCAGGTACTTCATGCCTTCCACGGCCGCTTCGGCACCTGCAATGGTGGTGTAGGTGGTGACGCGGGCCAGCAAGGCGGAGGTACGGATCAGGCGGGAATCAGCAATTGCGTTGCGGCGCTCTTCCACGGTGTTGACCACCATGGAGATTTCCTCGTTCTTGATCATATCCACAATGTGCGGACGCCCTTCCGTGACCTTGTTGACCACACCGCAGGCAACACCGGCAGCGTTGATAGCAGCCGCAGTACCCTTGGTCGCTACAACTTCAAAGCCCAAGGACACCAGCTTGCGCGCCACTTCCACGGCACGGGGTTTGTCAGCCTGCTTCACCGAGATAAAGGCCTTGCCACCGCGTGGCAACTTGGCGCCCGCACCCAACTGGCTCTTCACAAAGGCTTCGCCGAAGGTCTTGCCCACGCCCATCACCTCACCGGTGGACTTCATCTCAGGTCCAAGGATGGTGTCCACGCCCGGGAACTTGACGAAGGGGAACACCGCTTCCTTGACGCTGAAGTACGGGGGAGTGACTTCTTTGCTGATGCCTTGGCTCGCCAACGTTTGGCCGGCCATGCAGCGCGCCGCCACCTTGGCCAGCTGAATGCCGGTGACCTTGGACACGAAGGGCACCGTACGGCTGGCGCGGGGGTTCACTTCCAGCACGTAGATCACGTCTTTGCCGTCCACGTTCTGGATGGCGAACTGCACGTTCATCAAGCCGACCACGTTCAGGGCACCGGCCATGGCTTTGGTCTGGCGCTTGATCTCGGTCACGGTGTCTGCATGCAGGCTGTAGGGCGGCAGCGAGCAAGCGGAATCGCCGCTGTGCACGCCGGCTTGCTCAATGTGCTCCATCACGCCACCGATGAAAGTGTCGCCGGTCGCATCGCGGATGCAATCCACATCGCACTCGATGGCGTCGTTCAGGAAGCGGTCCAACAGCACGGGGCTGTCGTTGCTCACCTTCACGGCTTCGCGCATATAGCGCTCCAAGTCGCGCTGTTCGTGCACGATTTCCATGGCGCGACCACCCAGCACATAGCTGGGGCGCACCACCAAGGGGTAACCTAAGGCAGCGGCCTTTTCCAGCGCTTCCGGCTCCGTGCGCGCTGTGGCGTTAGGTGGCTGGCGCAGGTTCAGGGCGTGCAGCAGCTTCTGGAAGCGCTCACGGTCTTCGGCCGCGTCGATCATATCCGGCGTGGTGCCGATGATGGGCACGCCATTGGCTTCCAAGTCCAGCGCCAACTTCAAAGGCGTCTGGCCACCGTACTGCACGATCACGCCAACGGGTTTCTCTTTGTCCACGATTTCCAGCACGTCTTCGAGCGTCAGGGGCTCAAAGTACAGGCGATCAGAAGTGTCGTAGTCGGTAGACACGGTTTCGGGGTTGCAGTTGACCATGATGGTCTCGTAACCGTCTTCGCGCATGGCCAAGGCGGCGTGCACGCAGCAGTAGTCGAACTCAATACCTTGGCCGATGCGGTTGGGGCCACCGCCCAGCACCATGATCTTCTTCTTGTCGGTGGGCGCGGCTTCGCACTCGGAGCCATCGGCCTCGTAGGTGGAGTACATGTAGGCGGTGTTGGTGGAAAACTCCGCAGCACAGGTGTCGACGCGCTTGTACACCGGGCGCACGCCCAGGGCGCGGCGCTTCTCGCGTACGGCCTTGTCGGTGGTCTTGAACTGCTTGGCCAAGCGACGGTCGGAGAAGCCCTTTTGCTTCAGGCCGCGCAGCGTGGCGGCATCAATCTTGTCCAAGGCCGAGCCGCTGGCGGGCTGGGGCAGGCGCTCAATTTCGAGTTCCAGCTTCACGATCTGCTCGATCTGCACCAGGAACCAGGGGTCGATCTTGGTCAGGGCAAACACTTCGTCCACGCTCATGCCCTGGGCAAATGCGTCGCCCACGTACCAGATGCGCTCGGGGCCGGGCTCGCCCAGTTCCTTCTCCAGCACTTCGCGGTCCTGGGTCTTCTCGTTCATGCCATCCACGCCCACTTCCAGGCCGCGCAGGGCTTTCTGGAACGACTCTTGGAAGGTACGACCCATGGCCATCACCTCGCCCACGGACTTCATCTGCGTGGTCAGGCGGCTGTCGGCAGCGGGGAATTTCTCGAACGCGAAACGCGGGATCTTGGTAACCACGTAGTCAATGGAAGGCTCGAACGAGGCGGGGGTAGCGCCACCGGTGATGTCGTTGCGCAGCTCATCCAACGTGAAACCCACAGCCAGCTTGGCCGCGACCTTGGCAATCGGGAAGCCAGTCGCTTTGGATGCCAATGCTGAGGAACGCGACACGCGCGGATTCATCTCAATAACGACCATGCGGCCGTCCTTGGGGTTGATGGAGAACTGCACGTTCGATCCACCGGTGTCCACACCAATTTCCCGCAACACCGCCAAAGAGGCATTCCGCAGAATCTGGTATTCCTTGTCGGTCAATGTCTGGGCGGGGGCCACGGTGATGGAGTCACCGGTGTGCACGCCCATGGGGTCCAGATTTTCGATCGAGCAGACGATGATGCAGTTGTCCGCCTTGTCGCGCACCACTTCCATCTCGTACTCTTTCCAGCCGAGCAGAGATTCTTCAATCAGCAGCTCGTTGGTGGGCGAGGCCTCCAAGCCGCGCTTGCAGATGGTCTCGAACTCTTCGGAGTTGTAGGCGATACCGCCGCCTGTTCCACCCAAGGTAAAGCTGGGGCGGATCACGGTGGGGAAACCAACCGACTTTTGCACTGCCCAGGCTTCGTCCATGCTGTGGGCGATGCCGGAGCGCGCAGAACCCAGACCGATTTTGGTCATGGCGTCTTTGAACTTCAGGCGGTCTTCGGCCTTGTCGATGGCTTCGGGCGTGGCGCCGATCAGCTCGACCTTGTACTTGTCCAGCACGCCGTGGTGCCAGAGGTCCAGCGCGCAATTCAGCGCGGTCTGGCCGCCCATGGTGGGCAAAATCGCGTCGGGTTTTTCCTTGGCGATGATTTTTTCAACGGTTTGCCACGTGATGGGTTCGATGTAGGTCACATCGGCCGTGGCCGGGTCGGTCATGATCGTGGCGGGGTTGCTGTTGATCAGAATGACCTTGTAGCCCTCTTCACGCAAAGCCTTGCATGCTTGCACGCCGGAGTAGTCAAACTCACAGGCCTGGCCAATGATGATGGGGCCGGCGCCGATGATAAGAATGCTTTTGATGTCGGTACGTTTTGGCATTTCGGGTGCTCTTTACTTTTCAATTAATTCAGACTGGCGGTCGCCAGCTTGGCGCCAAACCACATAAACAGGCCGCCTACCGCACTGGAGAGGCTGGCAGACAAACGCTTGCGGCGGCTGAAACCGCGCGCCAAACGGGCGCCGGCAAAAATCAGCGCAGACAGGTACAGGGCGCTGAACACCATGATGATGGAGCCCAGAATCAGGAAGGGGATGGCCGGCGTCTCGTAATTCGGATCAATGAATTGCACGAAGAACGAGAGCAGAAACAGAATCGCCTTCGGATTCAACAAGCTGATGACCAACGCGCGCTTGAAAGGCTGCTGCATATTGGCAGCCGCCTCTGCCACGGCCTTGTCGGCAGACAGGTCTTCGGTCTGCGCGCTACGCCATTTCTTGACGGCAGCGATCAGCAAATTCAACCCTACCCAGGTCAGATAGGCCGCGCCTGCGTACTTCACCACCATGAACAGCGCCGGGTAGGTGCGCAGCAAGCCGGCAGCGCCCAAGGCGGTGAGGAACAACAAAATGGTGTCTCCCACAAAGACGCCGCAGGCGCCTTGGTAGCCCGCCTTCACGCCGCGTACGGTTGCCACGGACAGCACGTACAGCGAATTCGGGCCGGGCAGCAAAATAATGCCGATAGCGCCGATCACGTACGTCCAGAGGTCAGTGACACCGTAGAAGCTCATGGTGCTTAGCCCGCCTTCTTTTCCATCTCCGCAATGAAGCGGTCAAACAGGTAACCGATGTCGTGCGGACCGGGCGATGCTTCAGGGTGACCCTGGAAGCAGAACGCCGGTTTGTCCGTACGCTCCAAACCTTGCAGGGTGCCGTCAAACAAGCTCACATGCGTGGGGCGCAAGTTGGCCGGCAGGGTTTTTTCATCCACCGCAAAACCGTGGTTCTGGCTGGTGATGGAGACACGGCCGCTGTCCAAGTCTTTGACCGGGTGGTTGGCGCCATGGTGGCCGAACTTCATCTTGAAGGTCTTGGCACCGCTAGCCAGCGCCATGATCTGGTGACCTAGGCAGATGCCGAAGGTGGGCGTGCCGGTTTCGATCAGTTCTTTGGCCGCAGCAATCGCGTAGTCGCATGGCTCCGGGTCGCCAGGGCCGTTGGACAGGAAGATGCCATTCGGGTTGAGCTTGAGCACATCCGCCGCAGGCGTTTGTGCAGGCACTACGGTGACCTTGCAACCGCGCTCGGCCAGCATGCGCAAGATGTTTTTCTTCACACCGAAGTCGTAAGCCACCACATGGAACTTGGGCGCGGTTTGCTGGCCGTAGCCCTGGCCCAAGGTCCACTCCGCTTCCGTCCATGCATAGCTGCTGGCGCTGGAGACGACCTTGGCCAAATCCAGGCCGGCCATGCTGGGCGCGCCTTTGGCAGCGGCCACGGCTTTTTCGATGGCTTCTTTGGTCACCGATTCACCAGCCGCCAATGCCAGGATGCAGCCATTTTGCGCGCCTTGGGTGCGCAATTGGCGGGTCAACTGGCGGGTGTCGATGTTGGCAATGGCCACGGTACCCTCAGCGACCAAGTACTCGGTCAGCGTCTGGGTTTTGCGGAAGTTGCTGGCCACCAAAGGCAGATCTTTGATGATCAAACCGGCGGCGAAGACCTTGTGGGACTCCACGTCTTCCGGGTTGACACCGTAGTTGCCAATGTGGGGGTAAGTCAGGGTGACGATCTGCTGGCAATAGCTGGGATCCGTGAGGATCTCCTGGTAGCCGGTCATGGAGGTGTTGAACACGACTTCACCGACGGTAGAGCCTGCGGCTCCAATGGAATTGCCAATGTAGACCGTGCCGTCTGCGAGCGCCAGGATGGCGGGTGGGGTAGTTCCCTTGAGAGACAAAAGCACTGGTTTCTCCGAATGTTTTACGGGTACGCCCAAACGCGCTCAAGACAGGCTCTTGGCGGGTGCCGCGCGGGAGTGGACTCCTGGCGGATGCTTTTTACGAGGGAATGTGCAGAGGTGCGCTTGGGACGGCTGTTTTCTGGAAAGCCTCTGATTATAACCGAGTGCAAACCCGAATTCAGTTTCAGGCAAGCTTCAAACTGCTGGCGTGCAGGCAAATCGCCGCCGCTGCCGCAACATTGAGCGACTCTTCTCCCCCCGGCTGACCAATGCGGGCGAACACCGTGGCTTTGGCCATGAGCGCATCCGACACGCCCTGCCCTTCGTGCCCCATGGCCCATGCACAGGGGTGGGGCAAGTCCAGCTTTTGCACCAGGTCGCCCTGGTGCGAGCTGGTCACCACCAAGGGCACCTGCAAGGCATCCAGGTCTTGCAACTCCAGGCCCTCGATCAGTTGGAGACCAAAGTGCGCACCCATGCCAGCCCGCAACACCTTGGGGCTCCAAAGAGCGGCAGAACCCTTGAGCGCCAGCACCTGACGGAAGCCGAACGCCCCCGCACTCCGCAAGATGGAGCCCACATTGCCTGCATCCTGCACACGGTCCAGAATGACGGTGGCCGCCAAGGTGTCGATGTCCACCGACTCAGGCAGGTCGACCACAAAGCCGACCTTGGCCGGCGACTCCAGTCCGCTGATTTCACGGAACAAAGCATCCGGAATTACTACTATTTTGATAGCTGCTCGCGCATATTCCACCGGCGCCAGCGGCATAAAAGACTCTGAAACTACCAACACCGATGGCACTACACCTCGCGCCAACGCAGCGCTGCACAGGTGGTCGCCCTCGATCCAGAAGCGCCCTGCCTTGCGGTAGGCCGTGTTATCGGTGCTGAGCTTGCGCAACTCCTTGAGTAGCGTGTTCTCGCGGGAGCTGATGAGGATGGGTTCGGTCATAAACGCTTCAGAGCACGCGGGTCACCGGCGCAAAAGTTTTCCGGTGCTCGGGGCAGGCACCGTGGGTCTGTAAGGCGGCCAGGTGCTCGGCGGTGCCGTAGCCTTTGTGGGCGGCAAAGCCGTATTGGGGGTACTGGGCATCCAGCTCGGCGCACCAGCGGTCGCGGGTCACTTTGGCCAAGATGGAGGCCGCCGAAATAGCGGGCACCGTGGCATCGCCCTTGACGATGGCTTCAGCCAGCACATCCAGCACTGGCAGGCGGTTGCCATCGACCAGCACCTTGGCCGGCTTCAGACGCAAGCCCTCCACCGCACGGCGCATGGCCAGCAAAGTGGCTTGCAGGATGTTGATCTCGTCGATTTCTTCCACGCTGGCCTGCGCGATGGAGCAGCACAGGGCTTTGGCGCGGATTTCGTCAAACAGCTTTTCGCGGCGCGCAGCGCTGAGCTTTTTGGAGTCGTTCAAGCCGGCAATCGGGCGCAAGTCGTCCAAGATGACCGCCGCAGCCACCACCGGCCCGGCCAAGGGGCCGCGCCCGGCCTCGTCCACCCCGGCGATCAAACCCGGAATGTCCCAGCTGAAGGCCACTTGCTGCACCTTGGCAGCGCCAGTGCTTTTAGCTTTGGAGGACTTTTTCAATGGCATCGGTGGCAAGGGCGGCTGTGTCGCGCAGCAACTCGGTGTGCAGCGCGCGGAAGGTGGATTCAAGAGCCGCTATTTTCGCAGGCTCTTGCCGCGCTGCGTCCAACCACTGCAGCACGCCGGCCGCGAGCGCTTGCGGCGTGGCGGCATCCTGCAGCAGCTCCGGCACCACAAAGTTACGGCACAGAATATTGGGCAAACCCACCCAAGGCTGCAAGCGCTTGCGACGCATGATCTGCCAGGACAACCAGGACATGTGGTACCCGATCACCATGGGGCGCTTGAACAAGGCAGCCTCCAGGGTGGCCGTGCCGCTGGCAATCAGGGTGACGTCACAAGCTGCCAAAGCGGTGTGGGACTGGCCGGTCAGCAGCTGCAAGCGCCCGGCCATGCCACTGCGCTGCGCTATCGCCTGAATGTCGGACAGCAAGCCCGGCACCGCCGGCACTATAAATTTGATAGCTGGTCGCACAGACTGGATGAGTGCTGCAGCCTGAAAGAACCGTAAAGCCAGATGGCGGATTTCTGATTGGCGGCTGCCCGGCAGGATGGCCACCACCTCATCAGCATCAGACAGCCCCAGCGCACGGCGCGCGGCGGCCTTGTCCGGCTCCATGGGAATCACATTCGCCAAGGGATGGCCCACATAGGTTGCCGCAATCCCATGAGCCGCCAACAGCTCCGGCTCGAAGGGAAAAATGCACAGCACATGGTCGGTGCTGCGGCGCAGTTTCTCCACCCGCTCCGGGCGCCACGCCCAGATGGAGGGGCAGACGAAATGCACCGTCTTCACCCCCTGGGCTTTGAGGCGAGCTTCCAGATCGAGATTGAAGTCCGGCGCATCGACGCCAATGAACACATCCGGCTTATCGGCCAACAAGCGGTCACCCAAGGCCGCGCGAACGCCCACAATTTCGCGGTAGCGCCGCAGCAACTCCCAGCTAAAGCCATGCACCGCCAGCTTGTGGTGCGGCCACCAGGCTTGAAAACCCTGCTTGGCCATCTGCGGGCCGCCTATGCCGTGTGCGGTCGCACCCTGCCACCGCTGGCGCACACCGGCGAGCAGCAAGCCCGCCAACAGGTCGCCAGAGGCCTCGCCTGCCACCATGGCCATGACTGGCGCGTCCGGGGCGCGGAGGCTGTTGTCCATCGCAGACTCAGGAAGACGGGCGGTCAGCGCACGATGCCGCGGTTCGCGGATACGCCAGCCAAAAAGTCGTTCATCAAGGCCACGTCCGGCGTAGTCTCAGGGCGCTCCAGCGCCATGGCGGCCATGCGTTCTTTGGCTTGCTCCAGCGTGAGGTCGTCCCGGTACAAGGCCTTGTGAATTGCCTTCACGCCGGAAATGCGCTCCGGGGTCCAACCACGACGGCGCAAACCCTCGAAGTTCATGGAACGCGCAGCGGCCGGCTGGCCTTGGCACATCACAAACGGGGGCAGGTCTGCGAACAGCAGCGAACACATGGCGCTCATGCTGTGAGCGCCCAGGCGCACGAACTGGTGCACCACCGTGAAGCCGCCCAAAATCACCCAATCCCCCACATGGACGTGACCGGCCAGCTGCGAGTTATTGGCAAAAATGACGTTGTTGCCCACCATACAATCGTGCGCGAGGTGGACGTAGGCCATGATCCAGTTGTCATTGCCGACCTTGGTCACGCCAGCATCGCCAGGCGAGCCGATGTTGAAGGTGCAAAACTCGCGGATGGTGTTGCGGTCCCCGATGATCAGCTCGCACGGCTCACCGGCGTACTTCTTGTCCTGCGGAATCGCACCCAGCGAGTTGAACTGGAAAATCCGGTTGTGCTCACCAATGGTCGTATGCCCCTCGATCACGCAGTGCGGGCCCACCGTAGTACCGGCACCGATACGCACATGCGGGCCGATGACGGTGTACGGGCCTACGGTCACCGAGCTATCCAGCTCAGCACCGGGCGCCACAATCGCGGTGGGGTGAACGTTAGACACGCTCTGCCCCTTAGCTGATCGCGCGCATGGCGCAGGTCAACTCGGCTTCACACGCCAACTCGTCTCCTACCATCGCAGCCGCCTTGAATTTAAAAATGCCGGCTTTCATGCGCAGCAACTCCACATTCAAGTGCAACTGATCGCCGGGCTCCACAGGACGCTTGAAGCGAGCGCCTTCAATGCCCGCGAAGTAGTACACCATCTGGTCATTGGGCGTGGTATCCAAGGCATCAAATGCCAGCAAAGCGGCGGCCTGGGCCAAGGCTTCCAGCATCAACACCCCCGGCATCACGGGGCGATGCGGAAAGTGGCCTTCAAAAAAAGGCTCGTTGATGGTGACGTTCTTCAACGCTTTGATGGTCTTGCCCTTGTCCAACTCCAACACCCGGTCCACCAGCAAAAAGGGGTAACGGTGAGGCAGTTGCTTGAGGATTTTGTGGATGTCCATCATGATTTTTTCTCTTTTTCCAAGGTTTTAATGCGGTCACGCAAGCTATGCAGCTGTTTCAGTGATGCGGCGTTGCGCTCCCAATTTGCGTTCTCATCGATCGGGAACATGCCCGTGTAATGACCCGGCTTGTGAATGGATTTGCTGACCACGGTTGCGGCCGAGATGTGTACTCCGGCAGCCAAGGTCAGATGCCCCAGGATGATGGCGCCGCCGCCCACAGTGCAATGGGGCCCGATAGTCGCAGAGCCAGCCACCCCCACACAGCCCGCCATGGCGGTATTAGCACCCACGCGCACGTTGTGGCCGATTTGAATCAGGTTGTCCAGTTTCACCCCGTCTTCAATCACGGTGTCACTCAGTGCACCGCGGTCGATACAGGTATTTGCGCCGATTTCGACGTCGTTGCCAATGCGCACCGCACCCAATTGCTCGATTTTCTCCCAGCGAGCTCCGTCTGGTGCAAAACCAAAACCATCTGCACCAATGACCACACCGGCATGCACGATGCAACGCTCACCAATGTGACAATCTTCACCCAAGGTGACACGGGACTTGAGCACCGACCCCGCTCCCACACTAGCGCCTGCCTCGACGACACACAAAGGGCCTATGCGCGCTGTAGCGGCGATGGTCGCCGTCGGGTCTACTACCGCACTGGGGTGGATGGCTGGAGCCCCCGCCACATCCCTTGCATTCAACGCCCGCCACAGTTGCGTCAACTTGGCGAAGTAAAGATAGGGGTTGGGCGTAACGATGCAGGCACTGCGCAGAGCGGCGACCTCAGCGAGGGCCGGAGCCACAATCACACAGCCTGCGCGGGTGTGCTCCAACTGCTGCTGGTATTTCGGATTGCTGAGGAAACTGATTTCAGAATCAGTGGCCGACTCCAGGGGAGCCAAGCCAGTGATCGGCACATTGCCAGAGCCCCGCAACTCGCCGCCCAGTTTTTCAACCAGCGTAGCGAGAGACAGGGATTTGTCATGAATGTGCGATGTCGTCAAAGCTTACTTGGCACCGGCGTTAAGGATTTTGAGCACTTTCTCAGTGATGTCGTGGCGCGCACTGCTGTACACAACTTCCTGCAAGACCAAGTCGTACTTCTCGCCCTCAGCCACTTGCTTGACTGCACGGTTTGCAGCGTCCAACACTTTTTGTAGCTCTTCGTTGCGGCGACCGTTCAGGTCTTCCTGAAACTCACGCTGCTTGCGCTGGAAATCACGATTTTGCTCAGCGAACTCTTTTTGACGGGCCACGCGCTGTGCCTCCGACATGGCTGGCGCATCGCGATCGAACTTGTCGCTCATGGACTTCAAAGACTGCTGCAAATCCGCCAAGTCTTTCTGGCGCTTGGAAAACTCTTGCTCCAATTTAGCCTGCGCAGCCTTGGCAGGAGCCGACTCGGTCGTAATACGTTGCGTATTGATATAGCCGACCTTGGACTCCTGGGCAAAAGCACTTGCCGTACCCAAGGCCATCAGGGCAACCAAGGCCCATTTCGCTTGCAATTTTTTCATTAGAAAGTGGTTCCAATCTGAAACTGAATGTTCTGCATTTTATCTGCGTCAAACTTGGACAAGGGACGTGCAAAGACCAATCGCAAAGGTCCTACCGGGGAAACCCAACTGATACCTACACCGAAGGACGCGCGCATGTCGGATAGTTGAATAGCTTCGTCTGCCGCATAAATTCCGCCCGCATCAACGAACCCAAAACCGCGCAACGTTCTGTCGTTGCCGCCTCCGGGCAGAGGCGACAACACCTCTGCGTTGAACACGATTTTCTTGGCGCCACCGGTGGCGGTCAGTGACGCAGCACGCTGCGCAGCCGTTGTCAAACTACCTTGCTCAAAGCCACGTACCGACCCCAAACCACCCAAGTAATAATTTTTGAAAATGGGGTACGAACCCGAGCCGGTTGCAGCCCCCAAAGACAACTCTGTGTTGAACGCTCCAGTGACGGTGCGGGAAAGTGGCACAAATTGCTGGAACTGCCCGGTACCGCGGATATAGCGCATATCTCCGCCAACACTCCATTCTGCGGTAGTCCGGATCACACGGCCAGTGCTGGGGACCAAGGCGCTGTCGCGAGTATCACGAGACCAACCCACGGTCAATGGAACTGCGGTAGCGCTGTAGCCGAATTCATTGGCATAGTCTTGGTACACCGTCGGCAAATAGGTACCCGGAATGATGCGGGTCTTGTCCGCCCCGATACCGAAATACACCGTATCAGAGTCCGAAAAGGGCACACCGAAACGCACACCAATACCCGTGGTCTCGATGGCGTATGTATCGACATCATCGTAGGGGCGCGTGGTTCTCTGATAGAGGTCAAATGTGCGGGACACACCATCATCAGTGAAGTAAGGGTTTGTAGTGCTCAACACTACCGTACGATTGGCCTTGCTGGTGTTGACCTCAATACCCAAAGAATTGCCAGAGCCAAATGCATTTTCTTGTTTGAATCCGAACGACAGACCCAAACCGTCTGCACTGGAAACACCTGCTCCCAGACTGATACTTCCAGTCGGCTTCTCCGCCACCGTCACGGTGAGGTCCACCTGATCCGGTGAGCCCGCCACTTCCTGGGTATCAATACCAACGTTGGTGAAATACCCCAAGCGATCTACCCGGTTGCGGGATTGGCGGATTTTTTCACCATCGTACCAAGCAGCCTCCAGCTGGCGGAATTCACGGCGAATCACTTCATCCCGTGTCCGGTCATTGCCAGCCACATTGATACGACGCACATAGACGCGACGCGAAGGTTCCGCCACCAAAGTAATTTCTACCCGGTTGGTCGCGCGATCAATATCGGTACGTGCCTCAGCCCTGGCAAACGCATAGCCGAAATTGGCAAAGTAGTCGGTAAACGCCTTGGTGGTTTGTGCAACATCGGTTGCGTTGTAGGGCTCGCCCGCCTTGATGGTGATCAGCGATTGAAACTCTTGCTCTTTACCCAAGAAGTTGCCCGCCATCTTGATGTTGGACACCGCGAACTGCTCGCCTTCGGTGATGTTCACAGTGATCGCAATATCTTTCTTATCCGGAGATATGGCCACTTGGGTGGAGTCCACCTTGAACTCCAAAAAGCCACGCGCCAAATAGTAAGAACGCAAGGTCTCGATATCGGCATTCAATTTGGTGCGCGCATAGCGGTTAGATTTGGTGTACCAACTCAACCAGTTACCCGTGTCCGAATCAAACAAACCACGCAAGGTATTTGCAGAAAAAGTTTTGTTGCCGACAATGTTGATTTCGCTGATCTTGGCGGTGTCACCCTCCACCACGGCGAAGCTCACATTCACGCGGTTGCGCTCTATCGGAGTTACCGTGGTCACGATATCCACAGCGTACATGCTCTTGTTGATGTACTGACGCTTCAACTCCTGCTCGGCCCGATCGACCAAAGCCTTGTCAAAGGGACGTCCTTCGGCCAAGCCAATATCCCGCAAGGCTTTTTTCAACACGTCTTTGTCGAATTCCCGGTTCCCCGAGAAATCAACATCCGCCACGTTCGGGCGCTCTTCGACAATCACGACCAGCACACCGTCCTTGCTTTCGATACGCACATCTTTGAAGAGGCCCAACGCAAACAGTGCACGGATCGACGTAGCCGCCTTCTCGTCGGTGTAAGTGTCTCCCACCCGCACCGGAATGGAGGCGAACACGGTTCCTGCTTCTACACGCTGCAGACCTTCCACACGAATGTCTTTGACGGGAAAAGGCTCCAAAGCCCAAGCGCTTTGCAGTAAAACTGCCAGCAATCCACTGCAAGCCGCAAAGCGAACGCTACGGCGGTGTTTTTTCAATGTGCTCAAGTTGAGTCTCCGGGGATTGGGTCGAACAGCAGCGCGCTCAACCCCAAATATGCAAAACATCGTTGTAGAAGGCGATAGACATCATCACCAGCAGCAACGCAATGCCCGCGCGTTGAAGCATTTCCCACCATTTTTCGGGTACCGGATGGCCGGTCACCCCCTCCCAAAGATAATACATCAGGTGCCCGCCATCCAAGACCGGCAGCGGCAGCAAGTTCAGCACGCCCAAACTGATGCTGATCAACGCCAAAAAGCTGATGAATTGCAGTGCACCCAACGCGGCAGACTTGCCCGCATAGTCCGCAATCGCCAAGGGACCATTGAGATTGCGTAACGACACTTGGCCGGTGACCATTTGCCCCATTGCAAGCAGAGACATCCGGGAAATTTCCCAGGTTTTTTGAGTTGCGCGTACCAGCCCCTCAGCAAAGCCGTATTGAATGTCCACCATTTCAGGTGTTGCACCAATGTAGGCACCAACGCGGCCCACAGTGCCAGCCCTCTGCAACTCCGCTTTAGGTCGCACGGATAACAGCAATTCACGCCCGTCACGCAACACCCGCCAATGCATCAAGACCTCTGGCGACTGACGTATCAAGGCTCGTAGCTGGTAGGCATCTCCGATGGAAACACCATCCACCGACAGCACCAAGTCGCCAGAACGCAACCCTGCCTCTGCAGCACGCCCCTCGGGGGATGCCTCTCCCATCACAGGTTTGGAAAAGGGTGCAACCCACCCTATTTTTTGAAACAAGCTGGCATCGGCTGCACTGGCATCCAATCCGCCGAACTCCAACACGTGCACAGTTTCTTGCTCGACCGGAACCTTCGGATCAACGGCACGCAGATAAATACGCTGCTTTTCTACACTCGCTTTGGTGAGCCACCAACGCAAATCCTCAAAGGTATGGATGGATTCCAAACCCTCTTGGGACAGCCCCACCTCCAATACCCGCTCACCACCCGACCAACCTGCCAGCGCGGCCATGGATCCCGCAACGGGCGTAGGCAATACAGGTGCAGCTTGGGGAACCACCTGCCAGTTGACAAAGCTGTAGAGAAACACCGCCAACACCAAATTGGCAATTGGCCCGGCAGCCACAATCGCAGAGCGACGCTTTAAGGATTGGCTATCAAAAGCCTGATGCTTTTCATGATCCTCAACAGGCCCCTCGCGTCCGTCTAGCATCTTGACGTAGCCCCCCAAAGGAACCGCACTCAACACAAACTCGGTGCCGGTACGTTGAGAGGTAAAGCCCCACAACTTGGGACCAAAACCAATAGAAAAGCGCAGTACTTTGACCCCACACAAGCGGGCCACGTAAAAATGCCCCCACTCATGCACTGCCACCAGCAAACCGATGGCAATCAAAAAAGCCAGAACCGTTTGCATGGTGATCTTGACGGCGATTTACTGACGCAACGATGCGCAGCACTGCTGGGCAATACGGCGGGCTTCCGCATCCAATGCGATCAGGGCGGACAAATCCGAAGGGGACGAGAAACTCAAATTTTCCAAGGTTTGCAGGTTCACAGCGTAAATATGGTCAAAACGGATCTCCCGGGCCAAAAATGCAGCCACGGCGACCTCATTGGCTGCATTCAACACCACCGTTGATCCCGCTTGTGCTTCCAAAGTTTCCCACGCCAGTGCCAGCCCCGGAAAT
>Ga0228698_1000912_pt1 | contig 16924 bp, 17 predicted proteins | sample McNCre117_Aug_MG_FD_178015 | JGI IMG/M metagenome (GOLD analysis project Ga0228698, IMG submission 178015) | Freshwater microbial communities from McNutts Creek, Athens, Georgia, United States - 1-17_Aug_MG | ecosystem: Environmental > Aquatic > Freshwater > Creek | place: USA: Georgia...
CCGCACCACGCGCCACGCATGGGCTGACGAACGGATCACAGCGCGGAAGGAAGTCTCGACTTCGAGGCGAGCCCCCATCCTTGAACCAGTTCAAGTAAAGAAACGAGACCCTCCGGCGGCGGTGTCGGCGCAACACACCGGGGGCGTTTCCCGGCTTAAGCTGCCGTGCCATGCCCCCATCGCTGTCCCTGCCGACCCGATCGCGGCCCCTTGCCGCGCCGCGCTGGCTGCGCGGCCGGCCGCTCCGGAATCCCTCGCTTCTGCGCCTCGCACTGGCTGTCTTGACCGCCGCGGCGCTGGGGGCCGGGGGCGTGGCGGCGCTGCCCTGGGTCACTCAGCAGTCAACGCCCGTGACCGCCTGCGACGCGCTGCGGCAGGCCTGCACCGCGCGCTTTGCGGACGGCACGACGCTGACCCTGCGCCTCCAGCCGTTGGGCGATTCGGCCGGTGCCCCGCTGCGGGTGAGCGTGCAGGCCGGCGGCTTCGCGCCGCGCCGCGTCACGCTCGACCTGGACGGCGAGACGATGGCGATGGGCCCCAACCTCCTCGACCTGCAGCCCGGCCCTGCAGGCGCGAACTCGGCCTGGCAGGGCGAGGCGGCGCTGTCGGTCTGCCTGAGCGGGCCCATGGGCTGGGTGGCCACGCTGCGCGCGCGCAGCGGCCTGGGCGAGCGGGTGGCGCGTTTGCGCTTCGTCAGCGGGGCGCCCTGATACTTCGGGTTTTACGAAGTAGGTGATCGATCGGGTCTGCTGGATCCGAAGGGTTCGGGTCGGTATCGTTCGGCTCTTTCCAACGCCTGCGGCCCTGTGTGCCGTCCCCGATCATGGAATGGCTGCTCGACCCGAACCTCTGGATCGCCTTCGCGATGCTGACCGCCCTGGAGATCGTCCTCGGCGTGGACAACATCATCTTCATCTCGATCCTGGTGGGGCGCCTGCCGGCGCACCTGCGTGACCAGGCGCGCCGGCTCGGCCTGGGCTTCGCCATGCTCTCGCGCCTGGCGCTGCTGTTCTCGCTGAGCTGGGTGATGGGCCTGAAGGACGACTTGTTCCACGTGCTGGGCCAGGGCATCAGCGGGCGCGACCTGGTGCTGCTGTTCGGCGGCCTGTTCCTGCTCTACAAGGCCTCGCACGAGATCTTCGTGGAGGTGGAGGGCCGTGAAGAAGACGGCCCGCCCGCCAGCGACGCCGCGGTGATGACGGCCGCCAGCCACCGGATGTTCTGGGCCACCATCGGTCAGATCGCGGTGATCGACATCGTCTTCTCGCTCGACTCGGTGATCACCGCGGTGGGCATGGTCGACCAGATCGGGGTGATGGTGGCCGCCGTCGTCACCTCGGTGGGCATCATGCTGGTCGCGGCCAAGCCGATCGGCGAGTTCGTCGACCGCCACCCGTCGGTCAAGGTGCTGGCCCTGGCCTTCCTCGTGATGGTGGGCATGGCGCTGACCGCCGAAGCCTTCGAGATGCACGTGCCCAAGGGCTACCTCTACGCGGCCATGGCCTTCTCGCTGGCGGTCGAGGTGCTCAACCTGCGGGCCCGCGCCAAACGGCAGGCGGCTGTTGCGGCCGCGGCCTCCGCTGCCGAGGCGGTTCGCTGAGGCCTCAGCGCGCGCTTCAACGTGCGGGGGCGCTCGTCGCCGTGGGCGCGGCGTCCTGGCCGAAGTCGGCGGCACCGGCATACAGCTGCACACCCAGCGACAGCAGGCCGATGGCCAGGGCGATCTTGAGGCAGTCCTTCAGGTTCACGGTGGGTCTTTCGCAGTTCTTCTTGGGGGGCGGATGCGGCGCCTCGGGGGCGTCGGCACTGGGGGTCATCCTGCCCGGAGCGGAGGCGCGATTCCTTCGACTGGATCAGGAATTTGGCAGATGCCGCCCGCCGCGCCGCGCCGGCATGACGCTCAGAGCCACTGCACGAAGTCGTCCACCGCCGGGCGCTGGCGGCGCGGTTTGACCCGCGTGGGCGTGCCCAGCGTGATGAAGCAGACGGCGTGTTCGCCATCGCTCACGCCGAAGGCCTCACGCAGCCGCTGCGAGCGCAGCGCCCGCCCGCTGGACAGGCCGCTGGCGTAGCCGCGCGCGCGGGCGGCCAGCAGCAGGTTCTGGATCGCGCAGCCCAGCGAGACCAGGCGCTCCGTCTCGGCCACGTCGGGGTCGTCGGCACGCAGATCGGCGATGGCCAGCAGCAGCAGCGCGCCGCGCGCGGCCTTGCGGCGCGCGTCCTCGATCTGCTCGGGCTGGGCCTGCGGGTCGCGCTCCAGCAGCGCATCGGCGAAGCACTGGCCCAGCCGCTCACGCGCCTGCGGGCCCAGCACCAGGAAGCGCCAGGGCCGCAGCTGGCCGTGGTCGGGCGCGGCCGCCGCGGCGGCAAAGAGCTCGCGCAGCTCGGCCTCGCTGGGCGCTGGCTCGGCCAGGTTCTTGGGGCCGACGTGCTGGCGGCCGTGGATCAGCAGGTCGCTGAGTTCGAGGAAGGGGCGCTCGTCCATGGGGGTCACAGGGGCACAGGGGCAGAGTCACGGCGCCTGGGTCATGGCGTCTGAGTCACTGAGCTTGATAACGCGCCAGCCGCCCGGGATCGGGAATGTGGATCTCGCGCTTGTCGATTTCGATCAGGCCCTGGTCGGCCAGGTCGTGCAGCACGCGAGAGAAGTACTCGGGCGTCAGGGACAGGCGAGAGGCGATGGTCGCCTTGCTCACCGGCAGGGACACGCGCAGGGGCTGCACGCTGCGCTCGGCCTCGTCGAGCCCGTCGAGTGCGCCGGGGCCGGTCGATGCATCGGCGGCGTCGAGCTCGCCGGGCATGTCGCGCAGTAGGTAGCCGATCACCCGCTGCAGGCCGCTGTGCAGTGCGTAGGCCTGAACGTCGTGCACGAGGCCGTGCAGCCGGCGCGAGATGCCCGCCAACATGCGCATGGCGAAGCGCGGGTCGCTCTCGATTTCATGCAGCACGGCCGGCTTGCCCACCGACAGCAGCAGCGTGTCGGTCAACGCCTGCGCGTTGATGAAGTAGGGCCGGCCCGTGAACATCAGCGCCTCGGCGAAGGACTGGCCCGGTCCGACCAGCTCGATCACCTTTTCCTGCCCGGCCGGGGAGATCGCGAAGAGCTTGACCTGCCCCATCACGGTGACGTGGAACTCGTCGCAGGGCTCGCCGACGCGAAAGACGTTGTCGCCCCGCGCCAGCCGGCGCAGCCGGCAGCCCTGAGCCAGCCGTTGCAGCTCGGGCGGCGTCATTTCCTGAAACAGCGGCAGCACCGCCAGGTACCGCGGCAGGTCGAAGCTCCTGGCTTCCATCGGCAACTCCAATCCTTGCGGGCCACGCGGCGGAATCCTGTGGCGTCCCGACCGGGTGAAGCCCCCGATCCGATTCAAGACCGGCATTGTCGTGTAACTTGGTCGGGATTGGCCTTGATAATCATCAAGCGCCAACCCGATCGAAACACTCGGACGATGGCAGGAGGCGAGGTCGCCGGGCGGGCGGTCAGCGCTCGACGATCGGCCGGCTGGCGGCGGATTCGAATTCCATTGTGGCGGGGTCGCCGAACTGCAGGTGGGTGATGTGGGCCTCGGCGAGGCTGGCGACGACGGCCTCCTTGCCCTGCGGGTCGGCGTTCGGGCCGGCGAGGATCACCGCGTTGATCGCCTGGCCGGGGTGCTTGGCGAGCATGGCCTTGCCGGCGTGGCGGCAGTCGAGCGCCTCGCCTTCGACCTGGCAGCGGCCCTGGGCGTCGATGCGCACGTCCACCCGCAAGTGGGGCGTCTGCGGGGTGCAGGCCGCCACGCCGATCGCGGCCGCGATCACGGCGGCCAGAGTGAGGCGGGGGCGGGGGGACGGCGAGGACAGCGACTGCATGGCGGGCTCCGGAAGAGCGGGGCGGATCAGGCCGCGATCCTACGCGGCCGCCCGCTGCCCGCGCCCCGTTGCGCCGGACGCCGCACGGCCACCGCGCTCAGTTCACCTGCGTCAGCGTCAGCGGCGCCGCCTCGCCGCAGGGGCCCTGCGCGAGCATGGGCTGCAGCGCAGGCACCAGGGCCTTGAGCAGCTGCGAGGGCATCGCGCTGGTGAACTTGTACTTGGCGGCGTTGGGCTCGTGGACGTAGGCCATCATCGTGCCGAAATAGCGGTCACCCAGCAGGAAGACCAGCGTCGCGGTGCGGTTGACCACCCGCGAGGACAGCAGCGCGCCGCCGCGGCCGTAGGTGTCGAAGCGGTGGTCGCCGGTGCCGGTCTTGCCGCCGATGGTCACCGGCGTGCCGTCGGGCAGCTTGAGCGCGCCGGCCAGGCGCTTGGCGGTGCCCTGCTCGACCACGTCGATCAGCGCGGCGCGCACCACCTGCGTGACCGCCTCGGGCAGCACGCGCTCGCCGGTGGCGGGGCGCAGGTCCAGGCGCGTTTCGTAGGGCGTTCCCTGGGCGAAGTGCAGCCGCGTCACCCGTGCCACCGGCAGACGCACGCCGCCGTTGACGAGGATGCCCATCAGCTCGGCCAGCGCCGCCGGCCGGTCGCCGGAGGCACCCAGCGCGCTGGCGTAGGAGGGCGTGAGCGCGTCGAAGGGGTAGCCCAGGCGCTTCCAGCGCTTCTGGATCTCCTGGAAGCCGTCCTGCTCCAGCAGGCTGCGGATGCGCACGTCCTGCGCGCTCTTGTGGCGGGTCTTGACCAGCCAGGTGTAGACCTCCTGGCGCTCGGCCTTGCTGGCGCCGATGGCGTCGCTCAGGCTGGCGCCAGGGTGCTTGCGCAGGTGGCCGACCAGCCAGAGTTCGAGCGGGTGGATGCCGGCGACGTAGCCGCGGTCGTCCAGGTTCATCACCGCCGGGGCGTACTGGGCGATCAGCGACTCGGGCGTTCGGGGCTTGCCCTTGGGCGCCGGTTGGGGGGCCGCGCTTTGGCCGGCCGCCGGCTTGGGCGTGTGCGCGTCGATGAAGGCCTGCAGCTGCGCGGGCGTGGCCTGCGGCTCGAAGGTGAGGAACACGGCGGCCAGCTTCGACGGCGCCGGGCGCACGCGCTCCATCAGCAGCGCCACCGCTTCGTCGGCGGACTTGCCCTGGTACTTGGCGAAGAAGCGGCCCAGGAACTCGCGCCCTTCCTTGTCGGCGAAGCGGGCGAGGTACTCGCGGCGGCGCGGGTCGTCCGGGTTGTCCAGCCAGGTCACGTTGGCGCCGGCCTGGCGGTACATCAGGTGGTGCACCACGTCGCGCATCAGGCGGATGAAGGGCAGGTTGACCGAGCGGCGCAGCGCCTCGCGCAGGTTCATCACCCGGCCGTTGTCCTCGGGCTCGAAGTTCTCGAAGGTGTGCAGCCCGCCGCCGGTGAAGAAGCCCTCGTAGGGGCTGGCGGAGTACTGGCGCTCCATCGCGGCGTCGAGCATCGCGCGCAGGCCGCGGGCCTCGTCCTTGGCCTGCAGGAGGTAGTCGCGCGCCCACAGGCCCAGCACGTCCTTGGGGTAGATCGGCTCGGCCTTCAGCTGCGCGGCGGGCAGCGGCTCCCACTTGGCGTGCAGCTCGGCCACCAGCTCCAGGTAGGTGACCAGGGTGCGCAGCTTGGAGGTGGAGCCCAGGTCCAGGCGGGCGCCCTCGTTCAAGTCGAAGGGCTGGTCGACGCTATCGGTCTGCACGCGCAGCAGGTTCGCGCCGGGCGTGCGCTCGTAAAGCGTGAAGCTGAACACCAGCGGCGCCGGGTCGTCGCCTTCGGACAGCAGCCGGAAGCCGTACAGCCCCGCCGCGCGCGCGCCCGCCGGGGTGGCTAGGCTGCGCAGCAGCTCGGTGGCCGAGCGCTGGATGTTGCTGTCGAGCGTGCTGGTGGCGGTGAGGTCGAAGCGGTCGAGGTCGTAGGCGCGCGGCACGTCCAGCAGCGCCGACAGCCGGGTGCGCGTGGCGTTGGCGGCCTTGCGCTCGACGAAGGACACCGGGTTGCGCGGCGGCGGCTGGGTGCGCGTGGCGAGCTTCTGGGCCAGTGCGGCGTCGCGCAGCGCGGGGGGGATCTGCCCGGCTGCGGCCATCACGCGCAGGTAGGCGTCCACCAGGTCGGAGAGGTCGCCGGTGCCATCGAGCAGGTAGTAGGACGGGCGGCGCTGCGCCACCATCAGCGCGAGCACCTGCTTGAAGGCCAGTGCGCGTTCGCTGGCGTCGACCGGGGCGTCGGCGGACGGTGCGCCGAGCAGCCGGTTGACCTCGTCGAAGTCGCGGCCGAACCAGGCCCAGAGCCCGTCGCCGATGCCGTTGACCTCGCCGAAGCCGGCGCGTGCGGCCAGCGGCACGGTGTTGAGGTAGTCGAGCACGATCTCGCGCCGGCGCGGCTGCGTGTCCTCGCCGCGGCTGTAGGCGCGCAGCGTGGCGCTGGCCATCTGGCGCAGCTTCTCGGCCGCCGAGTCGGTGCGGCCGTCGGGCGAGTGGCGGTACTTCTCGATCTGCGTGGCCAGCGTGCTGCCGCCGCTGGCGCCGTGGTCCTCGATCACCTTGCGCAGTGCCTGATCGACCACCGCCTTGCCGAAGCGGTCCCACTCGATGGCCGGGTTGCGCGTGGGCGGCACCGCCGGATCGAGCAGCTCGCGGTTCTCGATGAACAGCAGCGCATCGCGCACCAGCTTGGGCACCGCCTCGAAGTGCTGGTAGACCCGCTCGGGCGTGCGCTGCTCGTACATCGGCTGGGCGCGGCAGTCGCGCAGCGCCAGCCCGGCCTGCGACTTCTCGCGGTAGATCGGGAACAGCCCGTGGTCGCTGACCGCCAGCATGCGCGGCGACATGCGCGCCTGCTCGCTCACCGCATAGCCCTGCTGCGTCAGCCGCTGGATCAGCCCGGGCAGCTGGTGGTAGCCGAAGCGTGTGTCGTAGGGGCCTTCGCCCGGGTAGCGAACCGCGCTGCTGGGCCCCGGTTCGAGCTTGAAGGTCAGCTCGCCCGCCACACGGCTGGCGAACTGCGATTGCAGCGTCGAGTAGGCGAACTCCACGTAGCCGGCACCCGCCGCCAGCCCGAGCGCGCCCACCCCCAGCCCGCCGAGCAGCCAGCGGTGCTTCCGGGGGGGCGGGCCGGGCGGAGGGGCTGGCGCAGCGTCGGCCGTCGGGTCGGACACCGGGTCTGACCCGGGGGGCGCCGCAGCGGTGGCGTCTGCGGGGGGCGCAGCCGCACCGTCCGGTGCCTCGGCGGGAGGAATCGATGGCGCCGATGCGTCTGGGCCGTCGGAGGGGGTCAGGTCGTTGGTCAAGGCGGCTTTCAGGAGCTGCCCGCCGCCGGCGACTGCGACGGGCTTGCCTGCTCCGAGGTGCAATGCTGCCAAGATAGTGGGGCGCTGCGACGCCGCGCTGTCAGTTGCTCACAACTCGACGCAGGCTCACAACATCTCACGCTCAGGCGCGCCCGTGTGTGCTTCGCGGACGCGGCCACGGGGCCGCAGGGGAGGGCGTGTGAGGGGGAGGAGTTGGGCATCGGCGAGGTGTTCGGCAATCGATGCCCCAATTTCGATAGGGGAGAACACGGGGGCACTTCGCGATTTTTGTGGGGATCGAGAGCTGGCGAGGTGGCCTGATCGAGGGCTCCGAAGGGGGGCAAAGCGGCCCGCAATGACCCATTGGCAGCGATTGATTGCGAGGGGGGTGCGAAACCGGCCGTCATTCAGGCGAAAATCACGCCCTTGCGCGGGGCGACGACGCCCCATCACGGCGCCCGCCGTGCGCCACGGAACCCGGTCGAAGCCCCTCGGGACGGGCCTCGCGAAAGCTGACGATGAAACGTTTGGATGATTACCGCATGCGCCTGGGCCGCCACGAGCTGGTGCCCATCATGATCGGTGGCATGGGGGTGGACATCTCGTCCTCCGACCTGGCGCTGGAGGCGGCGCGGCTGGGCGGCGTGGGCCACATTTCGGACGCGATGATCAAGACGGTCACCGACCGCCGCTACAAGACCAAGTTCGTCAAGGCCAAGCAGGCGCTGTACAAGTACAACATGGACTCGGCCGACAAGTCGGCGGTCAAGTTCAACCTCGGCGACCTGGCCGAGGCCACGCGCCTGCACGTCGAGCACACCATGAACCGCAAGCAGGGCAGCGGCATGGTGTTCATCAACTGCATGGAAAAGCTGACGATGAACGCGCCGCGCGAGACGCTGCAGGTGCGCCTGGCCTCCGCGTTGGACGCCGGCATCGACGGCATCACGCTGGCCGCCGGCCTGCACCTGGGCTCGTTCGCGTTGATCGAGAGCCACCCGCGCTTCCGTGACGCCAAGTTGGGCATCATCGTCTCCAGCCTGCGCGCACTGCAGCTGTTCCTGAAGAAGAACGCCCGCCTGAACCGGCTGCCCGACTACGTCGTGGTCGAAGGCCCGCTGGCCGGCGGCCACCTCGGCTTCGGCATGGACTGGGCCCAGTACGACCTGGCGACCATCGTCGCCGAGATCGCCGCCTGGCTGAAGGCCGAGCAGCTCGACATCCCGCTGATCCCGGCGGGCGGCATCTTCACCGGCAGCGACGCCACCGCGTTCATGGAAGTGGGCGCCGCGGGCGTCCAGGTGGCCACGCGCTTCACGGTGACCAAGGAGTGCGGCCTGCCCGACGAGGTCAAGCAGGAGTACTTCAAGGCCAGCGAGGACGACATCGAGGTCAACCAGATCTCGCCCACCGGCTACCCGATGCGCATGATCAAGGCCAGCCCGGGCATCGGCGACGGCATCCGCCCGAACTGCGAGGCCTACGGCTACCTGCTCGACGCCAGCGGCAAGTGCGCCTACGTCACCTCCTACAACCGCGAGGTGGCCGCGCACCCGGACGTCAAACGCATCCAGGTCTGGGACAAGACCTGCCTGTGCACGCACATGCGCAACTTCGAGATCTGGACCTGCGGCCAGCTCACCTGGCGCCTGAAGGACACCACACTGCGCAGCGACGAGGGCCACTACCAGCTGCTCAGCGCCGAGCACGTGTTCAAGGACTACCAGTTCAGCACCGACAACCGAATCGCTCTGCCCGAGCCCAGCGCCGCAGCGGTCTGAGGCCGATCGGCCTGCGCTGACCCGGTGCCGGCCGGGTCGGGGTCGTGAATTGATGCCGACATCGAGGGGCCCCTGCGGGGGCCCCTTGTGCTGAGGGGGGCCTGTCTTGACGCTGCCGACACAACGCGGGAGCATGCCGGCGGCGGACCGGATCTGAACATTCACCGTGCCCAGCGCCGGTGGCGCAGCCCGCACCCCTGCCGGGCCCGGCCGTCGATTCCATCCCCAGGAGGTTTCATGGCACACCGCTCCCGCGACGAGCACCTGAAGAACGACGGCCAACCCAAGCGCATCCTCGCCCTCGACGGCGGCGGCCTGCGCGGCATGCTCAGTCTGGGCATCCTCAAGACGATCGAGACGACACTGCGCCAGCGCCTGGGCGCCGGCAGCGACTTCCGTCTGGCGCACTACTTCGACCTGATCGCCGGCACCTCGACCGGCGCGATCATCGCCGCGTCGCTGGCCAAGGGCCTGTCGGTGGACGCCATCCTGACCGAGTACCGCCGGCTCGGGCAGGACGTCTTTCGCAAGAGCCTGCTGCGCGACGGCCTGCTGCGCGCCAAGTACGACGACGACAAGCTCGTCGCGGGCCTGCAGCGCGTCTTCGGGGCCGACACCCGGCTGGGCGACCCCTCGCTGATCACCGGCCTGATGGTGATGACCAAGCGCCTGGACTCCGGCAGCCCCTGGCCGATCAGCAACAACCCGGCCGGCAAGTACTACGCCTCGCGCGAGGGCGGTGTGATCGGCAACAGCGACTACCCGCTCTGGCAGGTGGTGCGCGCCTCGACGGCGGCGCCGTCCTTCTTCGAGTCCGAGGCGATCACGATCATCGACCAGCCGGGCCAGAAGCCGGTCCAGGGCGAGTTCGTCGACGGCGGCGTCAGCCCCTTCAACAACCCGGCGCTGCAGGCGATGATGTACGCGACGCTGGAGGGCTACCGCATTGGCTGGCCCACGGGCGCCGATCGGCTTCTGGTCGTCTCGGTGGGCACGGGCGCGGTCGATCCGAAGGTCCAGCGCACGAACCTGGCCGGCCTGCACGCGGTCAACTCGCTCAAGGCGCTGATGGAGGACTGCTCCAGCCTGCAGGAAACCGTGCTGCAGTGGATGTCGCGCAGCCCGCGGGCGCGCCGCATCGACTCCGAGATCGGCGACCTCGGCGGCGATCTGATCGGTGGCCAGGCCCAGCTGAGCTACCTGCGCTACAACGTCGACCTGGCGCACGACGCGGTGCGCGCCCTCGACGCGAGCCTGAGCGACCAGCAGATCGCCAGCCTGAGCGAAATGGACGCGCCCGAGAACATGGAAACGCTCTACCGGCTCGGCGAACTGATGGCGATCCAGAAGGTCCAGTCTCAGGACTTCCCCGCCGCGTTCGACCCCGCTCGGCTCTGAGCGCCGCCTGCCGATGGAGATCGCTTGACCTCGCGCCGCCGCTACCGCAAGCGCGCTGACCTCGCCGTCACGGCGGTGCGGCTCGACCTGGACACCGCCGGCTTCTCCTACCGCAAATGGGGCGGCGAGCAGCGCTGCAAGGCGGGCGACTGGCTGGTCGACAACGCGGGCGACGTCTACACCGTCGACGCCGAGGTCTTTGCACGCACCTACCGGGCCGTTGGCCCGGGGCGCTACGTCAAGTCCACCCCGGTCTGGGCCGAGGTCGCCACCGCCGCCGGCAGCGTGGTGACCAAGGAGGGCGTCTCGCACCACCAGGCGGGCGACTACCTGGTCGCCAACCAGAGCGACGGCGGAGACGCCTACTGCATCGGCCGCGCCAAGTTCGAGGCGATGTACGAGGTGGACGACGACAAGGGTGCCTGACGGCGCCTGACGGCGATTGACACCGAGCGCCGCCGCCCCATCAGGCCGGTGGCTGGACCCCCAGACGCCGAGCCAGCTTGTGCAGGTTGCTCGGGTCCACGCCCAGACGGCGCGCCGCGGCGGCCCAGTTGCCGGCGCTGGCGCTCAGCGCGTCTTGCACGCAGGCGCGCTGGGTGGCGTCCACCGCGTCCTTCAACGTGGCGCCTGCGGGCAGCCGCTGCTCCAGCGTGGGTGGCACGGCGGCGGCCCCCGGGAGCTCGGTCGACTCGGTCGGGGCTATGGACGTCGGCGCCCCCACCAGCCCCGCCGGCTCCAGCCCGAGCAGATCGAGCCCGAGGGTCACGATGTGGTGGCGGTCCTCCAGCCGCCCGGCGGCGCGCAGCGCGGCGCGGCCGATGACGTGCTCCAGCTCGCGCACGTTGCCCGGCCAGGCGTAGGCGAGCAGGGCGCGCTCGGCGTCGGGCGCCAGGCGCAGGCTGCGCAGGCCCAGGCGGGCGCGGTTGAGTTCGAGAAAGCGCCCCGCCAACGGCAGCACGTCGTCGGGCCGCTCGCGCAGCGGCGGAACCGGCAGCGGGTACACCGACAGGCGGTGGTAGAGGTCGGCGCGGAAGTGACCGTCGCGCACCGCGGCGCGCAGGTCGCGGTTGGTGGCGGCGATGATGCGCACGTCCACCTTGCGTGGCCGGTCCGAGCCCAGGCGCTGGATCTCGCCGTTTTGCAGCGTGCGCAGCAGCTTGGCTTGCAGCGGCAGCGGCAGCTCGCCGACCTCGTCGAGAAAGAGCGTGCCGCCCTGCGCGGCCTCGACGCGGCCGGCGCGCTCGCCGGTGGCGCCCGAGAAGGCGCCGCGCACGTGGCCGAAGAGCTCGCTCTCGGCCAGCGTGTCGGGCAGCGCGGCGCAGTTGACCTGCACCAGTGGGTGCTCGCGCCGCGGCGACAGGCGGTGCAACCGGCGCGCAAACAGCTCCTTGCCCACGCCGGTCTCGCCCAGCAGCAGCACGGGCAGGTCGCTGCCGGCGACGACGTGGCTTTCCTTGAGCAGCTGGCGCATCGCTGCGCTGTGGGCGGTGATCTCGCCGTCGGCGTCTGCGGGCATGGCCAGCGCGGGGCTGTCCTCCGGCGCGCTGCGCGGGGGCCAGTCGCGCACCTGGCGCAGCGCCTGGTTCTCGCGCTCCAGCCGCGTCACGCGCACCGCCACTTCCACGCGCGTGGCGGCCTGCGCCAGCGCGGCGCGGGCCTGGGCGTCGAAGCGCCCGGGGGTCAGCCCGTCGAGCGTCAGCGCGCCCCAGGGCCGGCCGTCGAGCTGCAGGCGCATGCCCATGCAGTCGTGCACGGGCAGCGGCTGGCCCAGCCGGGCGTCGATCAGGCCGTCGTAGGGATCGGGCAATTGGCTGCCGTGCTCGAAGGCCACCACCTCGCTGGCGGCCATGATCGCGGCCAGCCGGGGCTGCTCCTGCAGGCGAAAGTGCCGCCCCAGCGCGTCGCGCACGAGGCCGGAGGTGGCCACGGGGCGCAGGCCGTCGCTCGGCTCGCCGGGGTCGAGCGCCAGCAGCGCGACGGCGTCGCAGGCGAAGTCTTCGCGCAGCCGATCGACGACGTGCTGCAGCCGCAGCGCCGCCGGCTGCCAGGCGGTGAGGTCGCGCAGCGGATCGGGGGCCGCAAGCGGCGCCAGGTCGGGTCGGGCCATGGTGAAAAAAACCTTTCTGGGTGGAAAGTACCCGGCGCTGCATCGGGTCGCCATAACCCAGTTCAAGCCAAGTCCTTGATTTCCCGGCGTGGTGGCGCTGGCGCGGCTCTTGCGCTGGCCTTGGGCATCGATGCCCTGGAGGCCGACCATGCTCCCCTTGCTGTCCCCCCGTTCTCCCGCCCCCACGCTGCCTGCCGGTGTCGCGCCGCCCTGCGCCGCCGTCGAGCAGGGTGTGGCCCATCCCCCGCTGGCCACGCCCCTGCCGGCGCCGCCGCCGGCCCCCGGTCCCTTCCCTGCGTCGCTGGCGGGTCGGGAGGCCTGGCACGTCGGCGCGCTGGAGCCCACCCGCGCCCATCGCGTCCACCCGGACCTGGCGCTGCTGCGCCGCGCCTTCGCCCCGATCGAGCCCTCCGACGCCACGCTTGAGCGCCTGCGCACCAGCTGCCTGGTGCTGCGCCACGGCCTCGGTGCGCTGACGCTGGCCCACCCGGCCCAGCCGGTGCCGGCCTGGTGGCTGCTGCGGCGCGGGCGCATCGCGCTGGGCTGGCAGACCGACGCGGGCGAGTTCGTCGAAAAGCGCAGCATCGGCCCCGGTGACTGGCTGGACGTGGCCGGCGCGCTGTCCAGCCCGCCCGCCTGGGTCGATGCGGCGCAGTGCCGCACACCGGTCGAGCTGCTGGCGCTGCCGATTTGCACGCTCTTCGATGCCTGCGCGGTGGACCCGGCGCTGATGCGCGCGGTCGGTCAGCAGCTGGCCACGCGGGTGCGCTCGCTCAACGACACCCTGCACGACGTGGTCACCGCCGACGTGCCGGCGCGGCTGGCGCGCTGGCTGCTGCGCCGCCTGGAGGCACAGCCTGGGTGGACCGATGTCCCTGGTGCCCCCGATGCCGCCGACCCCACCGATGTGGCTGGCGCGCAGACGCTGCGGCTGACCGAGCAAAAGCAGGCCATCGCCGCGCAGATCGGCACCACCTCCGAGACGCTCTCGCGCGCGCTGCGGCGGCTGGCCGACAGCGGCATCCTGCGCGTGGCGGGCTACGAGCTCACGCTGCTGGACCTGCCGGCGCTGCGCGCCATCGCCCGGCCGGGGGACCGCGGCGGCAGCGCCCGGCAGTCCTTCGCCGGCTGGCGCGCCCCGGACTGAAGCGGATTGAAGCGGACGCGAGTGGACGCAAGCGGACGGAGGCGGCCTTCGCCGCTGGGCCGATGACCTCGCGGGCCGCGGGGCTTGGCTGCTGCACGGCGGCGGGTCGTGAAATACTCCGCCGTTTCTAACTTGACCTGGGGCAATTCAAAGTCCGCCCGGTTCAGGTAGCTTCGCCGCCTCATGTTGTCCGTCAGCCGTCTGTCCTGTGCGCGTGGAGATCGCACGCTCTTCTCCGGGGTCTCGTTCGCACTGGCCGAGCGCGAGTGGCTGCACGTCAAAGGGCTCAACGGGGCGGGCAAGACCACCTTGCTGCGCGCCCTGGTCGGGCTGGCGCCGCCGCTCGACGGGGAGATCACCTGGCGGGGCGAGCCTGCGCCCAGCGACGCCTACCGCCGCGACCTGCTTTACCTCGGCCACCACGCCGCGGTGAAAGAAGAGCTCACCCCGCTGGAGAACCTGCGCAGCGCCGCCGCGCTCGACGGTTTGGCGCTGAGCGAGCGCGACGCGCTGGCCGCGCTGATCCGCCTGGGCCTGCGCGGGCGCGAGGCGCTGCCGGTGCGCGTGCTCTCGGCCGGGCAGAAGCGTCGCGTGCTGCTGGCGCGCCTGCTGACCCGCCCGGCGCGGCTGTGGGTGATGGACGAGGCCTTCAACGCGCTGGACACCGCCGCGGTGCAGCTGCTGGGCGAGCTGGTCCAGGCGCACCTGGACGGCGGCGGTCTGGCGGTGCTGACCAGCCACCAGCCCCTGCCGGTGACCGGCGGGCGGGAGCTCATCCTGTGAACGCTGTGTGGGCAATGGCCCGGCGCGACCTGCTGCTGGCGCTGCGGCGCCAGAGCGAGGTGCTGACGGCGCTGTTCTTCTTCGTGATCGTGTGCAGCCTCTTCCCGCTGGGCATCGGCCCGGAGCCGGCGCTGCTGCGCAAGATCGCCCCGGGCGTGCTCTGGGTCGCGGCGCTGCTGGCCACGCTGCTGGGGCTGCCTCGGCTGTTCGCCGCCGACCACCAGGACGGCACGTTGGAACAGATGGCGCTGTCGCCGTCCTCCCTGGGCCTGCTGGTGGCTGGCAAGGTGCTGGCGCACTGGCTGGTCAGCGGGCTGCCGCTGGTGCTGCTCGCGCCGGTGCTGGGCATCCAGTTCGACCTCGCGCCCGATGCGCTGCTCGTGCTGGTCATCGCGCTGCTGCTGGGCACGCCGCTGCTCAGCCTGATCGGTGCGATCGGCGCGGCGCTGACGCTGGGCGTGCGTGGCGGCGGCGTGCTGCTGGCGCTGCTGGTGCTGCCGCTGTACGTGCCGGCGCTGATCTTCGGTGCCGGGGCGGTCGAGGCGCACATCGCTGGCATGGCCTACGCCGGACACCTGTCGCTGCTGGGCGCGATGCTGGCGGTGGCGGTGTTCTTCGCCCCCTGGGCCACCACCGCCGCCCTGCGCATTGCCCTGGAGTCCTGAGTCCTCAGCTGGCCTTCACCGAGCGGCCTCGGCTTTGAGGCAGACTCCCCGCCGACCATGAACCCATCGACCCGCACCCCCACCGCTCACCCGCTGTCGCGCTGGCTGTTCCACTACGCCAGCCCGCCGGTGTTCTACCCGCTGGCTGGGCGGCTGATGCCCTGGTTCTGGGCCCTGGCGGCGCTGTTCGGCGTGGCCGGGCTGTACGTCAGCTTCTTCGTCGCGCCCACCGACGCGGTGCAGGGCGAGGCCTACCGGATCATCTTCGTGCACGTGCCGGCCTCGTGGATGTCGATGTTCATCTACCTCGTCATGGCCTTCTGGGCCGCCGTCGGGCTGGTGTTCAACACCCGGCTGTCGGGGATGATGGCCCAGGCGCTGGCGCCCACCGGCGCGCTGATGGCGGTGCTCAGCCTATGGACCGGCTCGCTCTGGGGCAAGCCGATGTGGGGCACCTGGTGGGTCTGGGACGCGCGGCTGACCTCGGAGCTGATCCTGGCCTTCCTCTACATCGGCTTCATCGCGCTGCAGGCCTCGATCGACGATGCGCGCCGCGCCGACAAGGCCGGCGCCATCCTGGCGCTGGTCGGGGTGGTCAACGTGCCGGTCATCTACTTCTCGGTGAAGTGGTGGAACACGCTGCACCAGGGGGCGTCGGTCAGCATGACCAAGTCCCCGTCGATGGCGCAGACCATGCTCTGGGGCATGCTGCTGATGGCGCTGTGCTTCTGGATGTACGCGATCGCGGTGGCGCTGACCCGGGTGCGCGCCATCATCCTCGAGCGCGAGGCCGCAACCGACTGGGTGAAACATGCATTGGAATAGCGTCGGCGAGTTCTTCGCGATGGGCGGGCGCGCCTTCTACGTCTGGGGCAGCTTCGGCGCCTGCGCGCTGCTGATGGCCGTCGAGCCGATCCTTGCGCAGCGCCGCGCCCGTGCGGTGCGCGACACGCTGCGCCGCGAAAAGCTGGCCGACGAACTCGACCGAACTCTGGACAGGAGCCCGGGATGAAACCCCGCCACAAACGACTCGCCCTCATCGCCGGTGCGCTGGCCTCGCTCGGCATCGGCGCGGCGCTGGTGCTCAACGCGCTGGACTCCAACATCGCGCTGTACGTGACGCCCTCCGAGGTGGCCGCCGGCAAGGCGCCGCAGGGCAAGGCCTTCCGCATCGGCGGCATGGTCAAGGCCGGCTCGCTGCGCCGCAACGAGCTGACGGTGAACTTCGTCATCACCGACACCGCCCGCGACATCCCGGTGGCCTACACCGGCATCCTTCCCGACCTGTTCAAGGAGGGCAAGGGCGCGGTGATCCAGGGCCGGCTCGGCGCCGACGGCCTGTTCACCGCCTCCGAGGTGCTCGCCAAGCACGACGAGAACTACATGCCCCCCGCGGCCGAACACGCGGTGGAACAGGCCAAGCGCGCCCAGAAGTCCCTCAAACCATGATTCCGGAACTCGGTCATTTCGCGCTCATCCTGGCGTTCTGCGTCCTGGGCCTGCAGGGGCTGCTGCCCCTGATCGGCGCCCAGCGGCGTCTGCCGCGCTGGATCGCGCTGGCCCGCCCTGCGGCGGCCGCCTCCTTTCTGCTCGTGGCGGCGGCCTTCGGCTGCCTGACCTGGGCCTTCTACGTCAACGACTTCTCGGTGGCCTACACCGCGGGGCACTCCAACACCGGGCTGCCGACGATCTACCGCCTCGCCGCGGTCTGGGGCGGCCACGAGGGCTCGCTGCTGCTGTGGGTGCTGATGCTCACCGGCTGGGCCGGCGCGGTGGCGCTGTTCTCGCGCCAGCTGCCCGATGCGATGGTGGCGCGCGTGCTCGGCGTGCTGGGGCTGGTCG
>Ga0228698_1000913_pt1 | contig 16900 bp, 17 predicted proteins | sample McNCre117_Aug_MG_FD_178015 | JGI IMG/M metagenome (GOLD analysis project Ga0228698, IMG submission 178015) | Freshwater microbial communities from McNutts Creek, Athens, Georgia, United States - 1-17_Aug_MG | ecosystem: Environmental > Aquatic > Freshwater > Creek | place: USA: Georgia...
GTTCACCGGCTACTCCTTCACCGAAGAGCGGCGCGAGTTTGCCCGCTTTACCAAGCCCTACCGGTATGAGGTGGTGGGCGTATTCAGCATGAAAAAACATCTGCAGGCCGAGAGCGTGAAGTCGTTTGCCGATGTGCTGAACCAGCAGTTGCATGTGGTTGCACCGCTGTCGGGCTTTTATGGCGCGGCCTACGCCGAGGCCGAGCCCGTGCTGCTGGAGCGCAAAAAACTCTCCAAGGTCGAGGGCCCCGAGCGGGCTTTGCGCATGCTGGCAGCCAACCGGGGGGATGTGGTGCTGAACGACGCCTATGTGCTGCAGTACACCGCCAAGATGCTGGGGTTGGGGCCCTTGCAAAAAATGGCCCTGGAGGCTGCGCGGGATCGCATTCACATCGGGCTGTCCAAAGCCTCCACCACCGAGCAGGACCACAAGGCCCTTGATCAGGCGGTGGATGCGCTGCTGGCCAATGGCACCATCGACAAGATCACGCGGCGTTATGGCATAAAAGCCGGCTAGCTCGCTAGAGATGTGCGCGAGCAGCTATGAATAACATAGCATCTAGCTGCCCGCTGCATCCTCAGGCAACGCCCAGCACACCATCCCGGAAGTCGCTCAGCGCCTGGTAAATCTCTTGCTGCGAGTTCATCACAAACGGGCCGTATTGCACGATGGGCTCCTTGAGCGGTTGGCCGGCAATGAGCAGAAATTTGGCATCTGCGCTGGCCGTCAGCGTCACGCCATCGCTGTCCGCTTCGTTGGCCAAGATGGCCATGCGCTGGGCGGGCACCGTCTTGTCGCCCACCTGCACTTCGCCCCGGTACACATAAATAAATGCGTTGTGCGTGGCGGGTAGGGGCTGGTCGAAGTGACTGCCTGCGGGCATGTGTACATCGAGGTAAAGGGGCTGGGTTTTCTCGCGCTGCACGGCGCCCGCGGTGCCATGGCTCTCGCCGGCAATCACGGTCACTTGCACACCTTCGGCCGTGGTGACCTTCGGCAGGTCGGGGGCCTGAATGTCGCGGTACCAGGGCGCGCCCATCTTCTCGCTGCTGTGCAGGTTGAGCCAGAGCTGAAAGCCTTCCATGCGGCCCTCGGTTTGCTGCGGAATCTCGGAGTGGATCACGCCACGGCCGGCAGTCATCCACTGCACGCCGCCGTCTGTGACCAGGCCTTCGTGGCCCGCGCTGTCGCGGTGGCGCATGCGGCCGCTGAGCATGTACGACACGGTCTCGAATCCCCGGTGCGGATGCTCGGGGAATCCGGCAATGTAGTCGTCCGGGTTGTCGCTGCCGAAGGCGTCCAGCATCAAAAACGGGTCCAGGCGGTGCTGCAAATTTTGGGTGAGTACCCGGGTGAGTTTGACGCCTGCGCCATCCGACGTGGCTTGGCCAGCCACCAGGCGCTCGATGGTGCGAGGGTGTTGAACAGTCATGGCAATCTCCTTGGGTTAAACGGACGAACAGGCCGCGTGGGCGGCCTGTGCTTGAAGCGCTGTGGGTGATGTGGGGCTTTAGGCGCGGCGAGCGTCCAGGCTCCAGCCACCGGCACCATTCGCTGCCAAAGCCAGCAAGCCACCGACCACGGCCACGTTCTTGAAGAACAGCAGTTGCACCACAAAGGCTTGGTCTGCCGGCACGGCCCAGTAAGCGTGGAAGAAGAAGCTGGCCACTAGCGTGAACGCGGCCAACACCAGCGCGGCAATGCGGGTGCCGAAGCCGGCCAGCAGCGCCAGGCTACCCACAATTTCAACCACCAGGGCCAGAGCGGCACCGACCGTTGGCAGCGGCAGGCCTACCGAGCTGATGTAACCCACGGTGCCTGCAAAGCCCGTCAGCTTGCTGATGCCGGCAGGCAGAAACAGAGCCGCCAGCAGCACGCGGCCGGCGAGGTTGAGGGCGTTGTTGGCAGTGGTGGAGGCAGAAGATGTAGACATGGTGGTTTCCTTTCAAAGGAGAAGTTGTTTGCGATGGATGAACTGTATGCCTCACCAATCACTCTGAAAATCCTTTGAAATGGATATGATTGTTGTCACTATGGAACAATCAAGCGCGCTCCAGCACACCGCCATTGACCCCAATGACCTGCTCATCTTTGCCCGCGTGGCGGAGCTGGGCAGCTTCAGCCGTGCGGCGGACAAGGTGGGGCTGCCCAAGTCCAGCGTGTCGCGCCGGCTGGCGGCGCTGGAGCAGCGCTTGGGCGAGCGCCTGCTGCTGCGCACCACCCGCCGCCAAACGCTCACCGAGTTCGGCCAGCAACTGCTGGAGCACGCCAAGCAAGTGGTGCTGGAGGTAGAAGCCGTGGCCGCCTTGAGCGAGCGGCGCCAGGCCACGCCGACCGGGCGCTTGCGCGTGTCCATGCCCTCCGATATTGCCAATTTGCTGCTGGCCGACATGCTGGCCGCCTTTGTGGCCATGTACCCCGATATTTCGCTGGAGCTGGATTTGTCGGCCCGCCGGGTGGATTTGCTGGGCGAAGGGTTCGACCTGGCCCTGCGCATCGGCCCGCTCAGCGATGACAGCCTGCTGGCCGCCCGGCGTCTCAACGCCCTGACGGCCGGCGTGTACGCATCGCCCCATTACCTGGCCGAGCACGGTAGCCCGCAAACCCCGCAGGATTTGATGCAGCACCAAGCCCTGCGCATGCTGGCCAGCAATGGCGAAGCCGTGTCATGGCGCTTGCAGCAGGGCAGCGAAGAGTGGGTGGGGGTGCCGCCCGGGCGGTTCACGGTGAACGCCCCCGACCTCGCGCTGCGCATGGCGGTGGCCGGTGCCGGCATTGCCGCCTTGCCCGATGTGTTTGCCCAACCCGAGCTGCGCCGCCAGACGCTGGTGCGGGTGCTGCCCGCGTGGTGCCTGCCGCGCATGCCGATCTCCGCCGTCTTCCCGGGCCGCAAGCTGATGCCACCCAAGACGCGGGTGTTTATCGAGATGCTGCAGGCGGCGTTGGGCGAGGCGGTGGATTAGGCGGCGGCGTTGGATGCCTGTGCCAGTTCGTCAGCGCTCAACACGAAGGCAGTGCTGTCGGTGAGCCGTTCTACCGTCAAGTCAATAAAGCGTCGTACCCGCGCTGGCTGCGCCACCCGGCTACCGTAGTACACAAACAGGCTGATGGAGTCAGACACATGCTCCACCAACAGGGGTACCAGTCGCCCGGCACGTATATGAGGGGCGGCGGTAGGTACCGCGAGTTGTGCAATGAGTTCACCTGCCAGAACCGCTCGTAGCTCGAAGGATTCGTCATTCGTACTGAATGCGGGCTTGATCAAGAGATCTTCCTGCTGGTTGCCCACTTTGACAAACCACGGAGTGACACGACCATCGGAGGGCCTGCGAAATCCGCTGCACCGGTGTTGACTGAGTTCTGCTAGATGGGTAAGGGTACCGTGTTTGTGCAGGTAGGAGGGTGCGGCACAGATCACCAGTTGCATGGGGAACAGGCGCCTCGCGATGAGCCCCTCTTCGGGCGATTGGCCCAAGCGAAAGCCCACGTCTACCCGGTCCTGAACCCAGTTGCCGATGCGGTCGTCCAATTGCACGTCGGGCTGCACTTCGGGGTAAAGGCGGCAGTATTCGTCCAACACCGGCCCGATGATGGGCTGTAGTACCGAGCGCGGTCCCACGATGCGAAGCGGCCCTGCAATGTCTTCGCGGTTTTGACGCGCGCCTGCCAACGCTTGCTGCATGCCCGCCAAGGCGGGTTGCACGGACTCCAGAAAGCGTTGTCCTTCCTCCGTCAGCGACATGCTGCGGGTGGTGCGGTGGAACAGTCGCACGCCCAGAAAAGACTCCAGTTGGCGTAGTGTTTTGCTGGCAGCTTGGGGCGTGATCTGCTGCGCGGCCGCCGCTTGGCTCAAGCTGCCCAGTTCTACGGTGCGTACAAAAGTAGTGATGGCGCGGAGTTCGTTAATCGACATGAGCGACGGTAAGGCAAGGGGTGAAAGGATATTTAAAACTTTTAGTTGTAAATAAATCAACGAATTTTCATCTATTCGGCTCAGCGTTGTTTCCCTAAAGTTCGCTCTATCGCAGGGGATGTCTCTGCAACCCACAGGAAACGACATGGAAAACTTCAGCTTTTACAACCCCACACGCATTGAATTCGGTGCCGGCAAAGAGCAATTGATCGGCCAGGTGCTGGCCGAGCACGGCATCACCAAGGTGCTGCTGTGCTTCGGCAGCGACCGTATCAAGCGCGACGGTTTGTTCGAGACCGTGCGCCAGAGCCTGGACGCCCACAAGATTGCCTTTGTCGAGTGCGGTGGCATCGTGAGCAACCCGCTTATCTCCAAAGTACGCGAGGGAGTGTCCCTGGCCCGGCAGCACGCTGTCGATGGCGTATTGGCCGTGGGGGGCGGGTCGGTACTGGACAGTGCCAAAGCCATCGCTGCAGGGGCCAAGCACGATGGCGATGTGTGGGATTTGTTCATTGGCAAAGCCTCGATCGCATCGGCTTTGCCGGTGTTTGACATCCTGACCCTGGCGGCAACCGGCAGTGAGATGAACGCCGGTGCGGTGGTCACCAATGAAGTGACCAAGGAAAAGTTCGCCATTCACTCGGTGCACACTTACCCCAAGGTCTCCATCGTCAACCCGGCACTCATGCAAACCGTGTCGCGCGACTATCTGGTGTATTCGGCAGCAGACATCATTGCCCACTCCATCGAGGGCTATCTCACCGCGACGGTGCAGCCCGCATTCCATTCGCGTCTGGTGGAGGCCATCATCAACACGGTGATCGAGACCACAGAGATACTGTTGGCCAACCCCGGCAACCTAGCCGCCCGTGCCGAGTTTGCGTGGGCTTCTACCCAAGCGCTCAACGGCCTGCTTTACTCCGGCACTGCCGGATTCAGCTACCCCAACCACATGATTGAGCATTCGCTCTCGGCCTTGTTCAACGTGCCGCACGGCGCCGGCTTGTCGGTGGTGATGCCAGCTTGGATGAAGTGGTACCACGACCGCAACCCGGCGCAGTTCACCCGCCTGGCCCGCCACGTCTTTGGGGTAGATACACCGGAACAAGGTATTGCCGCCCTGGAGGCCTGGTTCGACAAGATCGGCACCCCTACCCGCCTGTCCCAGTTGGGCATCAGCGCTGCCGATGTGCCCGCCATTCTCGAGAACTTGCAGGGCAATGCGCGCTGGTTCGGTTTGGCAGAGACTTACACCCAGGATGTGCTGGCCGACATTCTGGCTTTGGCCCTGTAAGGTGGCGTGCCCATGAGCCAGGCCATACCGCAGGTTCGCAAGGGGGCGGTGCTGGCCATCATCATGGCCAGTTACCTGATGATCGTGATTGATGTGTCCATCGTCATCACCGGGCTGCCCAAAATACGAGCCAGTCTCGGCTTCAGCGCCGCCGGCCTGTCCTGGGTGCAAAACGCCTACACCCTGGCCTTCGGCAGCTTGCTGATGCTAGGTGCCAAGGCGGGCGACTTGTGGGGGCGGCGGCGCTTGCTGATGGCCGGTTTGGGCTTGTTTACCCTGGCTTCGCTGGGGATCGGGCTGGCACAGAGTCCCAGCGGTTTGCTGGTGGCGCGGGCGCTGCAAGGCGTGGGGTCTGCGGTGCTGGCCCCCTCCACGCTGGCACTGATCTCTATCCACTTCCCCGAAGGGCCACAGCGCACGCGCGCGTTGTCGCTGTACGCAGCGGCGGCGGGTATCGGTGCTACGCTGGGTTTGGTGCTGGGCGGGTTGTTTGCCGACCTCTTCTCGTGGCGCGCAGGCTTCTTCATCAATGTGCCGGTGGGGGTGGCGCTCATGCTGGCCACACAGCGTTACGTCCCGGAAACGGCTGTGCGCACGGGCCGGCTGGATGTGCCGGGTGCAGTCAGCTCCACCTTCGGCATGACGGCCTTGGTCTACGGCTTGGTACATGCCGCCGAGCAAGGGTGGGGCGACCCGCTAACCGTAGGGGCCTTAGCCGCTGCAGGGGGCCTGCTGACTGGGTTTGTGCTTTGGCAGCAGCGTGCGGCTGAGCCCATCTTGCCCATGCGACTGTTTGGCAACCGGGCTCGCAATGCGGCCTATGGGGCACGCATGCTGTTTCTCGGGGGCATGGTGGGGTTCTGGTTTTTCAGCACACAGGTGCTTCAGGGCGTGCTGGGCATGAAGGCTTGGGTGGCCGGCCTGGCTTTCTTGCCCACCACGGTGCCGAACTTCCTTTCTGCTATGGCGGTGCCCCGGCTCGCACGCAAATTCGGTCACGCCCGTGTATTGGCCGCCGGGTTGCTCATGGGGGTTGCCGGTCTGGCGTGGCTGGGCCAGGTGGCCACTGACTCCACCTACTTGGCCAATGTGGCCCTGCCCATGGTGCTGATCGGCTTAGGACAGGGCTGTGTCTTGGCGCCATTGACCCTGTTCGGCGTGGCCGGTGTAGACAAAGCAGATGCTGGTGCTGCTTCAGGCTTGGTTAACGTGGCGCACCAGGTGGGCGGCGCCTTGGGCTTGGCCGTGTTGGTCGTAGTGTTTGCCCACGCAGGGGGTACCGGCGCGGCCCCTGCGGTGTTGGCACACCGTGTTGCCGTGGTGATGGATGCCAGCGCCTTTATGGTTTTGCTGGCGCTCGTGGCGGTGTGTGCCCGGATCGTTCCGGTGGAGGTTTTGAATAGAAAACGGATCTAGCCCTCGTATAGTCTTCGCAGGTAGCTCCTGAAACGATAGCAAGCCCATCCTCCTGCCGGCCCCAAGAGTGCCAGCGCAGCGTACCACCACAGGCCCCACAGGGTGTGGCTCAGGTAGTCCTGGTAAGGGGCTTCGTAGCGCTGGCCTACGAAGGCGGCGGGGTCGGCCTCCATGCGCGGGGCCAACACGGCGCGCATTTCGTACAGCACTTCGTGGTCCGGCTGCGCGGCGGAAAACACAAACTTGGCGGTGCCCGCGTTTTGAAGTTGCAGGGTCACGACCTTGCGCGGCAGGGCCGGGGCCAGGCGCGCATAGCCTTGGTACAGCCAGAGGCCGGCCCAGGCCAGTGCCAGCACCACCGTCAAAGGAAGCGCCAGGGGGCGGAGGCGCCACGCGAGGTGCAGAGTCCGTGGGGTCATGCCCGCCATCATGCGTCAAGCGCGGGCGCGCTCCGGGCTCTCGGTGCCATCGTCGCCCTGCCAGCGGGGCAGCAAGCCGATTTTGAGCAGAGCCCGGTACAGCAGCAGGGCGGCTAGAGCCAGGGTGTCGGGCCAGGGTGGGCTGGCCCCGTGCTTGGTGAGCAGCCAGAAGTGCAGCAGCGAGAGCAGTGCAATCAGGTACACCGCCGCATGCAGCCGCACCCAGTGCCGGCCAAGGGTGCGCATCATGCGCTGGGTGGAGGTCAGGGCCAGCGGCACCAGCAGCGCCCAGGCCACAAAGCCGGCCAGCAGGTAGGCCTTGGTGCGCAGCTCTTCCCAGGCGGTGGCCCAGTCGTAGGCCAGGTCAAATGCCAGGTAGAGCCACAGGTGCAGCGTGGCGTAGGCAAACGACCACAGGCCCAGCGGGCGGCGGAGTTTGACGAGCCAGTTCCAGTCGGCCATGCGCTTGCCGTGCTTCCAGCGGGCGGTGGTGGCCAGCAGTGCCAGCAGGCGCCGCAGTGGGGTGATGGAGAGGGTGGCGATCAGGATCACCAAGCTGCTGCGCCCGCTCACTTGCAGCAAGGTGTTCAAAGGCGTGGCGCCCAGGTGGCCCCGGTGCAGGTCCAGCAGCAGCCCGAGCGCCGGTAGCGCGCAGGCCAGCATGGTGAGCCGCTGCAGGGCCTTGAAGTGGCGCTTGATCCAGACACTGGCCATGGCGGGAGCTTAGTACAGGGTGCGCGGGTCCAGGCCCTGGTAGATCTCGGCCACCCACTGCGCGTAGCCGTTGAAGGGCAGCGTGGGGCGCTTTTGGATTTCGCCCAGGCGGTTTTCACGGGCCTGGCTCCAGCGGGGGTGGGGCACAGCCGGGTTCACATTGCCATAAAACCCGTATTCGGAGGGCACGGCCTGGTTCCAGCTGGTGGCGGGTTGCGTGTCGCGCAGGCGGATGCGCACGATGGCCTTGGGGCTTTTGAAGCCGTATTTCCACGGAATGGCCATGCGCAGCGGCGCGCCGTTTTGCTTGGGCAGCGGGCGGCCGTAGAGGCCGGTCACGGCAAAGGCCAGCGGGTTCATGGCCTCGTCGATCCGCAGGCCCTCGCGGTAGGGCCAGGGGATGGGTTCACCCCGCTGGCCGATCATTTCGCTGCTGCGCTTGAGGCTCTCGAACTCCACAAACTTGGCCTTGCTGGTGGGGCGGGCCCGCTCGATCAGGCGCGATAGCGCAAAGCCCGACCACGGCACCACCATGGACCAGCCCTCCACGCAGCGCAGCCGGTAGATGCGCTCCTCGGTGCCAAAGAGCTTGTGCAGGTCGTCCATGTCCACGGTGTAGGGCTTTTCGACCTCACCGTCGACCGTCACCGTCCAGGGGCTGGTGGTGAGCGCTTGCGCGAGGACGCGGGGCGCTTTTTTGTCGCTGGAAAACTCGTAGTAATTGTTGTGGCCGGTGACGTCGTTCTCGGCGCTCAAGGCGTCGCCGGGAATCACGTAGTGGGCTGCCGTGGCATCACCCGCGTACGCTGGCAACGCCATACTGCCTGCAGTCAGCCCTGCGGCGCGCGCGACGAACTCCCGGCGGCTGAAAAACAGCGCCTCGGGAGTGATCTCGTTTTCCGATGTGCCAAGCGCGGGCCTACGCATGGCGCAAGCTTACTTCACCGGCAGCGCGGGCACTTTGACCGGTTTGTAGGGGGAGGTGAGCGCTTCCATGAAGGCTACCAAAGCCAGTTTTTCGTCCTGTGTGAGGTTCAGCGGCTTCATGTTGGGCGACAAGTTAGTCTTCACGGTGCCGCCGGTGTCGTAGTGCTCCACCACGTCCATCAGGGTCTGGGCCGAGCCGTCGTGGAAATAGGGCGCGGTGCGGGCAATGTCGCGCAGCGTCGGGGTCTTGAAGGCGCCTTTCATGGCGTTGACCGGCTTGATGGCGTAGCGGCCCATGTCCGGCTCGGCGGCGCCCCAGGAGGCGAGGCCCAAGTTGTGGAAACCGTTGTCGGTGAAGTTGGCGCCGCTGTGGCAGGCCATGCAGTTGCCCTTGCCGGCAAACACTTCAAAGCCTTTGACTTGCTGGGCCGTCATGGCCTTGGCATCGCCTTTGACCCATTTATCGAATGGCGAGTTGCGGCTGATGGCCGTGCGCTCGAACGAGGCGATGGCCTTGGACACGGTGCCCTCGTTGATGCCCTGGCCGGGGTAGGCCTTGTCAAACATCTTTTTGTAGCCCTCGTTACCGCCCAGCCACTGGAACAGTTTGGGGATGTCCATGTTCATCTCGACGTTGGCCTGCATGGGGCCCATGGCCTGGTCTTCCAGGCTGGCCTTGCGGCCGTCCCACATCTGGATGCTGTTGTATGCGGTATTGATGACGGTGGGGGACGCACGCCCCAGCACCGAACTCTTGACGCCACGGGCCGTGCCCTGGCCGTCCGACCAGCCCAGGCCGGGGTTGTGGCAGGTGGCGCAGGACATATTGCCGTCGCCCGAGAGGCGGGGGTCAAAAAACAGCGTCTGGCCCAGCGCCACGCGGGCGGCGTTGGGGGCGTTGTCCGCCGGGTGGGGCACTTGCGCCGGCAACAGGAATTTTTTCAGGCTGGCGTGGCCGGGCTTGAAGACCAGGGGCGCGTCGGCAGCGGCCAGTGCGCCCAGAGGCAGGGCCATGACGGCCAGGGTGGCGAGTATTTTTTTCATGAAATGTCTTCCTGTTGCAAGCGAGAGGCGGGGCAGTGGGTTACTTGTTCACCCGGATGGTCATGAGGTAGTTGAGCGTGTCGTTGATCTGCTCGTCGGTGAGCTGGTCGCCCCACGGCGGCATGCCTTTGCCACGCCCCATGGCCTCGCCCCCTTTGCGCACGACCTGGGCGATGTAATCGCGCGGCGCCATGGACAGCGTCAGGTTGAAGGGGCGGGGGGTGTGCAGCTTGGCCGCGCGCCCGTCGCCCTTGCCTTCGGTGCCGTGGCACAGCACGCAGTAGTTTTGGAACGCCACGTGGCCGCGGATGATGGATGCCTCCAGCGTGTCCTTGAAGTGCCGGACCACGCATTCATCGGTGATGGTGCCGGTGCAGGTTTTAAGAGCCTGCTCGGTGTTGAGCCGCTTCAAATCCTGGACTTGCGCCAGAGCGGCGCCGGTGCTCATGCCGAGGCAGAGTGCTGCAACTGCCCACAGGCGTGCGGCGCTCATTTTTCGACCTCAATCACCATCTGCATGGTGGGGTGGATGGAGCATTCCACTTCCACCTTGCCGGCTTTGTCGAACGTAACTTTTTTGGACTGGCCCTGGGGGTAGGAGCCGAGGTCAAACGCCTTGGTGTCGGAGAGGGAGAAGATGTTGTGGGCAAACGGGTCGGAATTGCGGAATTCCACCGAATCGCCCACTTTCACTTTCAGCGTTTTTTTGCTGAATTGCTTGTCTTTTTGGTCAATCAGCACATCGGCTGCAAACGCTTGACCCGCCATGGCGGCAGCCAGCAAACAAACAGAAAACACATTTTTCATCGCGAATCCCCTTGGTTGATAAGGTTTTGAACGTACGCCGCGAATATTTCGCATTGCTGACGATCATAATTGAATTCGAATGAATTTAATGTATTTTTGTTAAAGTAACATTTTTATCGTTATTGTTTGATTGATAGATAAATTCAAAAATAGCCGCCACTGATCCCCGCCAAGTCGAATTTCAAGGGTGCAAGGGAGGTGGGCGCCAGCGGTTCCGGCCCTAGCGGCGGCTACTTTGGCTTGCGCGGAAAATATATGTCTTTCAGGCCGCTAGCGCAGGTGGAATGTGCGCCAGCAGCTCCTAAAAATATAGCAATTTAAAACTGCTGCACCGATCCTGCCCAGGCCAGCCCGGCGGCTACACCGCCAAAGCGGTTGCCTTCTACCAGCGTGGCTTCGGGCATGGCCTGGCGCAGCGCGGCTATCAGCGGGCGCAGGGCCGACGAGCCACCGGTGAGGTACACCGCGTCCACGGCGCTCAGGCCGGCAGCGGCCACGCAGTCTTGGGCGCATTGCACGACCTGCGCCAGCGAGGCGTGCAGGGCGGCTTCCATGCCCGGGGCATCGACCGTGGGGCTGAGGCTGCGGTCCAGAAAGTCCAGTTGCACCGTAGCGCTCTCGCCGCTGATGGAGCAGGCAATTTTGGCGGCCTCCACACTGGCCAGCATGCGGTGGCCGTGCTGCTCTTCCAGCGCGTCCATCAGGCGGCGGTGCAGGGCCTGGTCGGTGTAGTCGGTCCACAGCTCTTTGGCAAAGTGCAGGGACTTGCGGGTGTAGGCCTGGTGGATCAGGTGCCAGGTGCTCAGGTCAAAAAACACGCTGCTGGGCACAATGCGCCCGCCGGTGCCCACATGCTTGTAGCCCAAGTGCGGCATGACAGTGGCGAGGTCCAGCAGGCGGTCGAAGTCGGTGCCGCCAATGTGCACGCCGGTGGTGGCCAGGATGTCTGTAGTGCGGTCACTCTGCGCGCTGCGCGCAGGGTTGAGGCGGATCACGGTGAAGTCCGAGGTGCCCCCGCCAATGTCCACCACCAGCGCGGTGGTCTCGTGGGCCACACGCTGCTCATAGTCCAGCGCAGCGGCGATCGGCTCCATTTGGTAGGTAATGTGGGTGAAGCCGGCGTCCAGCGCGGCGCGGCCCAGGGTTTCTTGCGCGAGCAGATCGCGCTCGGCATCGTCGTCCACAAAGTGCACCGGGCGGCCCAGCACGGCGTGCGTCAGCGGCTGGCCCACATGGGCCTCGCAGCGGCGCTTGAGCTCTTTGAAGAACAGCACCACGATGTCAAAGAAGCGGATGCTCTTGTCACCCACGGCGGTGTATTCGTCCATCAGGCGGCTGCCTAGCAGGCTCTTGAGCGAGCGCAGCAAGCGGCCCTCGGTGCCGTTCAGGTAGGCCTGCATGGCCTCTGCGCCGTAGAGCACGCTATGGGTTTCGCTGGCAAAAAACAGCGCGGTCGGCATTTCGGCCTTGGCGCCGTCCAGCGGAATCACTTGCAGGGCACCGCCGGCGTCAATCAAGGCGCAGGCGGAGTTCGAGGTGCCGAAGTCAATCCCCAGCACCAGGGGGCGAGCACCGGCGCTCACGCGGGCAAAACCTGGCGCAAGAACGCTGCAATGTCCGCCACTTCGCGTGGGTGCACGCTGTGCGGCATGGGGTAGGTGTGCCACTGCACGGGGTGGCCGAGCGAGGCCAGCGCATCGCGCGAGTCTTCGCCACGTTTCAAGATCACCACCGGGTCTTGGGTGCCGTGGGCCATGTAGATGGGGGTGCTGGCGTTGGCCGTGTGGCGCTCGGCGGCAAAGCGGTCGGCCAGCGGCAGGTAACCAGACAAGGCCATGACGCCGGCAATTTTGTGGGGCAGGCGCAGCGCAGTGTGCAGTGCCATGGCGCAGCCTTGGCTAAAACCCGCCAGCACGATGCGCTCATACGGAATGCCACGCGCCACTTCGCGCTCTACCAGTGCCGCAATGGCCGCCTCCGACCGCTGGATGCCGGCCGCATCCTGCTGGCTCACCAGGTCCATGCCATACAGGTCGTACCAGCCGGGCATCACGTAGCCGCCGTTGATGGTGATCGGGATGCTGGGCGCTTGCGGAAACACAAAGCGGATGGCTTGGCAGCCTTCCAGGTCCAGCTCGGGCACCAAGCCTGCAAAGTCGTCACTGCTGGCGCCCAGCCCGTGCATCCAGATGACGGCGGCCGTGGGGTGGGGGGCGGATTCGAGTTCGATGCAGGAGAGCAGGGCAGTCATGGCGCAGGCGTGGTTGTGAATTGGGGAGACGGGTTTATACCTGAGTTGCAAGGATCTGCATCCGGCTTGCGCTAACGCAAGAAGCCGGCAACTGGGGGCGTTGCGGTATTTCAACCCTGACACAGATCAAGTGGTCTGGCGTGTGGCCAAGAAGAATGGCGCTTTGACGTTATCGAAACACACGAGAAGGATAGGACAATGAGTCACGGTCAACAGACCAGCGCAACGCGGTTTTCTGCCGCAGATTCCGAGCTATGGATTGTGGGCGGGGGGATTGCAGGCATGTCGGTGGCGGCCTTTGCCATCCGTGATGCAGGGGTGCCGGGCAAGAACATCCATATTCTGGAAGAAACCGGCATCACGGGCGGCTCCATGGATGGCGCGCATGCGCCTAACAACCCGCACCAGGCATGGGTGACCCGGGGCGGCCGCATGCTGACGGACGAAACCTATTTGTGCACCTGGGATTTGTTCGACACCATCCCCTCCTTGGAGGACCCTGCGGTGTCGGTGCGCGAAGACGTAAGGCGTTTCAACGAGCGTGTCAAAACCGAGGCCAAGGCACGCTTGATCGACAAAAACCACCAGACGATAGACGCCTCCAAACTCGGCTTGTCCATGCACAACCGCCTGGAGATGATGCGTCTTCTGGCCACCAGCGAAGACCGTGTGGGCAGCAAGCGGATTGACGAATACTTCAGCCCCGACTTCTTTCAAAGCAACTTCTGGCGCATGTGGCGCACCACCTTTGCGTTCCAACAATGGCACAGCGCTGCCGAACTCAAGCGCTACCTGCTGCGATTTGTGCAAGAGTTCAGCCGCTTGCACACCTTGGGGGGTGTGCGCCGCACGCCTTACAACCAATACGACTCCATGATCGTGCCGCTGCAGCGCTGGCTGGTGGCGCAGGGGGTGGACGTGCGTTTTGGCCACCGCGTGATGGATGTGGACTTTGCCACCCTGCCCAACGGTGAGCGCCGTGCCAGTGTGCTGCATCTGCAAACGCCACAAGGCACGCAAGCGCTGGCCATGCGTGAGCAAGATTTGGCATTCATCACCCTGGGCTCCATCACCTCGGATGCCCGCTTTGGCGGCAACGACACCGTGCCTGAATTGGTACGCGACCGCCGCGACCATGGCTGGAGCCTGTGGGAGAACATCGCCCGCAAAGCGCCCGACTTCGGCCGCCCTGTGGCTTTTTGCGGCAATGTGGATGAGCACAAGTGGGAGTCGTTCACCTTCACCATGCACGACGATACCTTGCTCAAACGCATCGAGGCGTATTCGGGCAACGCTCCGGGTACCGGGGCACTCATGACCTTTTTTGAGTCGGGTTGGCACCTGAGCTTGGTGGTGCCTTACCAGCCGCATTTTGCAGACCTGCCGCCTGGCCACTTCACGCTGTGGGGATATGGTTTTGAGGTGGATGGCACCGGGGACTATGTGCGCAAGCCCATGAGTGCTGCCACCGGGCGCGAGGTGTTGACGGAGGTGATCAAGCAATTGGGCTTTGACGACATCCTGGAGCACGTGCTGGCAACGACGGAGGTGACAACTGCCATGCTGCCTTACGCATCGGCCTTGTTTGCCTGCCGCACTGCGTTGGACCGGCCCTTGAACATTCCCCGGGGAGCGCAGAACTTTGCGTTCATGGGGCAGTTCGTGGAGATACCGGAAGACGTGGTGTTCACCGTAGAGTATTCGGTGCGCTGCGCCATGCTGGCGGTGTATGCGTTTTTCGGTGTGGAGCGGGAGATTCCTGCGATCTACCACGGCATGACAGACCCGGCAGTGGGCATCAAAGCGCTGGAAACCGCGTTCCATTGACGCATGTCCCCAGGCCGCAGCCAGCCACAGGCTGACTGCGGTTATCGTCAGGGCATGTCTTCTCACCGTTTTCACCATGTGCTGCCCTTGCTGGCAGTGTTGGGTTCTGTCACCGCCTTGGGGCTGGGCACGTCGATTGCCAAGCAGTTGTTTCCGCTGGTCGGGTCCTTGGGCACCACGGCCTTGCGCGTGGGGTTTTCGGCCCTCTTGCTCTTGCTGATCTGGCGGCCCTGGCGTTGGGCGTTGGCGCCTGCGGACCGCATGTCCCTGCTGCGCTACGGCGTGGCGCTGGGGCTGATGAACTTGTTGTTTTACATGTCGCTGCGCACCATTCCGTTTGGTATTGCGGTGGCGATCGAGTTTTCCGGGCCCCTGGCCGTGGCGCTGTATTCCTCGCGCAAGCCGGTGGACTTTGTGTGGCTGGTGCTGGCCATTGCCGGGCTGGCCTTGTTGTTGCCGTTTGGCGACACAGGGCAGGCGCTGGATGTGGTGGGGGTGCTCTACGCGCTGGCTGCGGCGGCTTTTTGGGGCGCGTACATCGTGTTCGGCAAGCGGGTGGGGCACTTGCATGCCGGGCACTCAGTGGCGCTGGGGCTCACGGTGGCGGCCATGACAGTGGTGCCCTTTGGCATCTGGCACGCAGGGGCTGCGCTGCTGGAGCCGCGCACTTTGCTCATTGGCTTGGTAGTGGCGGCGATTTCCAGCGCCATTCCCATCTCGCTGGAGATGGTGGCCCTCAGGCGCCTGCCGCAAGAGGCGTTCGGCATCATGACCAGCATGGAGCCCGCCGTGGCGGCCTTGCTGGGGCTGGTGATGTTGAACGAGCAACTCACCCCCGCGCAGTGGGGCGCGATTGTGCTCATCATGGCGGCGGCTGCGGGCAGTGCACTCACGGCGCGGCGTGAGCCCCCGTTGCCAGTGTCTGCGGCGGTGACCGGCGGGGCCTAGGCGCTATAGCGCTTGGTCCACTCTTTTTCCAGCGCATCCACCCAGCTGCCGTGCGGCTCGGGGATGGCAGGCGCGGGCTTCTCTACCTGGCCGGGCAGGGGCTTGGCGGCAAAGGCCGCGCGCTCGGTGGCGCTGAGCTTGTTCAGCGCCAGCACCGTCGGGTCGCCCCACACGGCAATGTCGGCCTTGCGGGCTTGGGCCTCCGCGCTGAGCAAAAAGTTGGCAAACACCTGCGCACCTTCCTTGGCGGTGGCGTTCACCGGAATGGCGACAAAGTGCGTGTTGCCGATGGTGCCGCTACTGAATTGATAGCTGGTCACGCTGGTGGCTAGGCGGCCAGCGGCGATTTCGTTGGCTGCTTCATTCGGGTTGAATGTCAAAGCCAGTGCCACTTCGCCATCGGCCAGCATTTGGCGGATGGCTTCTGCGTTGTTGGGGAACTGCTTACCGCCGCGCCACAGGTGCGGGTGCAGCTGGTCCAGCGCGGCCCACAAGGGGGCTGTGGCTTTGGCAAAGGCCTCGGGGGTGACGGGTTTGTAGAGCGCGTCGCGATGGGCGTTCACGTCCATCAGCACTTGCTTCAGGAAGGTGGTGCCATGGAAGTTGGGCGGGCGCGGGTAGGTCACGCGGCCGGGGTTGGCTTTGGCGAAAGCTTGCAGCTCGGCCAGGTTTTGCGGCGGTTTGGGCGTGCGCTTGCTGTCCACCATAAAGGTCAGTTGTGCCATGCCCCAAGGGGCTTCCAGGCCGTCGGTCGGCTCCGCAAAGTCCAGGCGCGTGGTGGGCTTGCCTTGCACATCCACCTTGGCATAGGACGGCAGGCTTTCGGCAAACGGCCCGAAGAGCAGGCCCTCGCGCTTCATGGTCAAAAAGTTTTCACCGTTGATCCACACCAGATCCACGCTGCCATTGGTTTTGCCTGCAGCTTTTTCGTTGCGCACCCGCTTGATCATGTCCGGCGCATCGGCGATCTTGACGTGCTGCACGGTCACACCAAAGCGCTTCTGCGCCTCACCCGCCGCCCACTGGATGTAGGCATTGATGGTCTCCGACCCGCCCCAGGCATTGAAGTACACCGTCTGCCCTTTGGCCTTGGCCTCGATGGCCGACCAGGCGGGGGTGGATTGGGCAAATGCAGGCAGGGCCACTGCGGTGGCAGCGGCGGTTAGCAATTGGCGGCGTTGAAGGGGAAGGCGCATGGTTCCGGTCGTCCGATGAAAACAATGGGTCGGACCATAAGCCCGTTTCTTACACCCCGCAGTTCGCGGGGTTGAGGCCCACAGGCCTCCAGGCCGTTACGCCAGCAAGGCCTGCGCGAATTCCCGCGCGTTGAAGGTCTCCA
>Ga0228698_1000914_pt1 | contig 16885 bp, 17 predicted proteins | sample McNCre117_Aug_MG_FD_178015 | JGI IMG/M metagenome (GOLD analysis project Ga0228698, IMG submission 178015) | Freshwater microbial communities from McNutts Creek, Athens, Georgia, United States - 1-17_Aug_MG | ecosystem: Environmental > Aquatic > Freshwater > Creek | place: USA: Georgia...
GACAAGGTGCTCGCCGGCCAACCTGGCAAGGTCGTCTCATCAACACCCAATGTGGGTGGCGCAGAGCTCTACCCGGTCTACACCAACGGCGGTCAAACACCACCGGTCGTCATGGAGAGCGCTCAACCTGCGGCGGATGGGCTCAGCTATGGCAAGGTCGTGGCCATCAGCACTGATGGCCTGACGTTGGCAGTCTGCGGCAGCCAAGCCGCGGGACTGGAAGTCTGGCGCTCGATCGATGCTGGCGCATCATTCACGCGCATTTGGTCGTTTGGGTCAGGCATGGCGGGCAGCTATGCGTCGATGCATTTCAACGATGATGGCACAAGGTTGGCATTCAACCTCGTCACCTCGGACGGACCGTTTGTCCGTGTGGTAGACCTGAGTGCGGGCAACATTGGCAACACGGTCACCGACTTCTGGCGATCGAGTGTTTCTGACCCACTGGTCTACGCCATCAGCAACTATGCCAAGGTGGTGCGGCTGTCGGCGTCGGGCGACACATTGATGATCGGTGTGGAGTTCCAGCAGACGTTCAGCGCGGTGATGACGCGCCACGGTGTGGTGGTGGTCAAGGAAGTCGGTGGTGTCTGGAGTCAAGTGGCGTTCCTGGCGGTGGCGGATACGGGTCAGAATCCCGGCCTGGTGATTGACAACATGTGGGCCGACATGAGTGGCGACTCGTCACTCATCGCTATCGGCGTGCCCAATGCCGACAGGGTGGAAGTCTGGCGCAGTGCCAATCCGACCAGTGCAGCACCCACCTGGGCGCTGCAGCAGATCTTGGTCGACACCACGGGCATTGTACGTGTTGATTCCAAGTTTGGCACCAGTGTGGCCATCAGTGGCAACGGACTGCGTGTGGTGGTGGCGGCTCCCAACGGGATCTACTTCTTCATGAGCGATTATAACACATCGCGGATTGTTACCAAGCTCACCGTCTTCGAGTACAAGAACGCCTCTAACACCGGCTGGGTGGAACACCCGTTTGTCTACATCCCCAGCAGCCTCAACCCCGGTGTGGCCGGGTCGTTCTACAACAACAACGCCGCCATGATCCATGACCATTTCGGCTTACAGCTGGACTGGACGACCGATGGCCGTTATTTCTTTGCGTCGGATGCGGGAGTCAACTATGGCGGCAGCACCAACAGCAACGAAATCTACCACTGGGATATGCTCAACCGCATTGCGTGAGTCAACACCTTCACCTGAGAAACAGCCATGAAGCAAGTCTACTTCGCTGAAGTCATTCCCGAGACGGGCATGATCCAAAACATCTTCGATGAGGCCTATTTGGTCTACAACTCCATACCACATGCACACATGGTGCGCGGTGAAGTGGAGGTGCCCGCACCGCCTCTGGCTGATGAGCTGCTCGAGCGAGAAGCCCGCGTCGTCAACAACCAGCTGCGCATCGAGTGGGTGCGCAAACTCCAGCCTCTGCATCAGCTGTTCATGCTGGTCAAGCGACCCTTTGCATCGCCTGAACTGGCGCAGCGTCTCAAGGTGCGCTGCGCTGCCTTTGTGCAAGAGCAGTTCCAACTGCTGGCGCAGCAGTACGACTACACCAGCTTTGAGTTGCTGGCCAGCTACGCCAACAGCCGCAACGCCACGTGGTCAGCTCAAGCGCGTTACGCACTTGATCTGCGTGACGCCGTCTGGGATGCGTTCTATCCGCTGATGGACACATTCATGAAAGACGCTCAGCGCTGGCCTGACAACGAAGCCGCACTCCTGGCCCAGCTGCCAGCCATCACCTGGGACCAGATGAAGTGAACCTCAGCATAATACCCCACTACCTCCAGCCATCACAGGCCAGGGGCAGTGGGGGTTATGCCGTCGTTCATGGGTATTGAGCGAGGAGTGCTCGAGCACGAGCCTCGTCACCGGCTTGCTCGGCGGTGAGGGCGTCTGCTTTGCTCATGGCTGCACTGAGCTGCGTTTGCAGAGCTACCAGGGCATTGGAGAGAGTTGCCAGATCCGACTGAGCAGCGCCTGCGGCCAACACAGCGTTCTGAGCTCTGGCCAGCGCCAGCACCGCCACGTCATCTTGGTACGTGGTGATGGCCAACTTCATCATGTTGACCTGCGAGTCCACATACGCGTAGAGTGCCTCATGGCCCACACTGTCACCCATGAGGACGCAATCACGCAGCGTGTTGATGGCCTCGACCAGATACTCCAGACCAATGAGCGTATTGGCCGATTGGTAGTGATCCGTTGGCGTCAATCCTGCAGGGCGATTGAGGATGTTCTCATAACTGGGCGGACGAGTGTCACGCGCCAAGTTGTCGATCAGCGCCTGCGTGATCGACGCGGACTGCTGAAAATTCCCACCCACGGCCTGATAGCTGATCGTGCCCGTGGCCGCCACGGCAGCGTTGGTGATCAGAATCGTGCGATAGATGAGCTGGTTGTCTGTCATTGCACTGGCCACGCTCATCAAGTCCAAAAACTTGTAGTCGAGACCCAGTGTGGCAGGCCGGCCGTTGGCATCCACAATCTCCACCGAATTGCCAAAGAATGGCGAATAGGTGGGCACCAAAGAGCGAAGCGGTTTAGCCGCTAAGCTGTAAGGCTCGTGGGTGACTTTGTTGCTGAGAGCACGCCCGCTCAGATCGAGCGGGTAGCGCACGGGTAGAGTTGCCATGGTAGGTCATACCTTTAGAGTTGCAAAAGTTGTCGCTGTACCGTGATCTGAGTCACGGCAAACCGTACGGGGGGTGCAGCGCTGCGAGTCTGAAAGAGCTCCAGCAGCACAGTGTCTTGCACCGGGGTAAAGATGAATTCCAGCGTCTGCAGATGCGTGGCACTGCCAGGTACGACCACCGCACCGACAGAGGCGCCGTTGGCCTTGAGTGTGAAGGCTGCACCGATCTGATCAGGCAGGATCACATTCATCTTGACACTGAGCTGCGCATGCGCAGCACTGGGGATCTCTTGAGCCCAAAAGGCCACTGACGGGCTCTCACCAATGCAACACCAGCAGTGTGTCTGCGCTGGCAGCTGAGCCAGCGCATAGGCAAACGGACCTGAAGGCGCACTGGCCGGCACCGTCAGGATGGCGGCTTCTTGATTGATCAGCGGCAGCGATACGCGGGCGTAGCCAAAGTCATAGCTCTGGTAATCTGCATCGAAGCGCGCATTGGCGTTCAGGTGAGGTCGTACCCCGTGCTTGATCTGCAGGTACGTGCTGAGCGCATCTGCTTCGTAATAGCTCAGCAGTCGACTGTAGATGATGAGTTCTTTCACCACCCCTGCGCCAGCACCGATGCGGTCCATCAGCCGAGTGCGCACGTCAGGTCGCGAGTCATAGCCGTAGTGCCCGCCATACTGTCGCTGTGTGGCGTTGCTGAGGAAGTAGCCATCACCGTCATCATCACTGATGGCCGCAATCACACAGACCCACTCTTGCTGTCCCGCACTCACTTTGGCTTGCACGCCCGCGCCTAAGAGCGCGTAGCCTGCACCGATTTGACAACCGATATCCCCGATCAGATCACCCACAGCATCACGGCTGACAACGGCAACCACTGTGCATTGCGCAGGGATGCTGAAAGGCACGCTCAAATGGCCCGTAGAGGCCATAGAGAACCCTTGGGCGCTCGTGGAAACACCACTGAGTACTCTGCTGGGTGCAGCCTTGTCTTTGTGGCCTGCAGGGCCGTTTTGAGCCGCATCGGTGAAATCCCACCACGACAGCAAGCCGTGGATTTCTTGAGGAATTGGCGCCAGTGTCGCAGGCGTCAGTCTGGATTTCAGAGCGATCTTGATCAGTGCGGCGGCTTGCAAACGGTTTTGATGGTATTTCTTTTGCCGGTTGTTTTGACCTTGCAGTTGCGCGAGTCGCAGTGTGAGATCTTGCAGTCGACGCTGACCGTCGGTGTAGTGCTGACGAGCAGCGCTCAAGCGCTGACGTGTGCCTGTGAGGTTTGCCTCCACTGGACTGAGCGTCTGATCTAGACGCGTGTTATAGAACGACTCAAAGTCAGCTCGTGCTGCAGGCACCTTGCTCAAAATGAAGTGGTCATGCAGGGCCGTGTCTCTGAGGCTCAGGGCAGTCACCAGTTGTTCTAGCGGCCCGCTGATCTTGTCCATGTCGTACAACGTGGACAAGTCTTGCGTGTGCGCAGCAGGTTCAAACTGATCAGGCTTCAGCAACTCTTGCCAGGCGAACTGATGCGCTGGATCAAAGATCTGAGCGTAGGCGTCTTGATACGCCTGTAGATGGATCATGTCTTCACCGCCCACATATTGCAGTGAAACGTAGGCTGACGTGACTCCTGGCTTGGTCACCACAATGCTGGAATGCACGCTCAAGCCCAGAGCACGGGAGGTGCGACTGATATAGTCACCACAGTCCCAATCGACGCCTTTGGTGAGGGGCTGGTGGTTTTGGTCATGCACAGTGACGCTGCGGGTGTAAAACGCGCCACCGTCCGGAATGATCAGGCCGACCGTGAGCACATGGGGCTCGTCCACCACACGGTGCGACAGTGCTTGTGCCGTCACGTCGACCGGCAAAATGATGGGGAATGTGGACATGGTGGTAAATGACCTTTTGGACAATGTTCAAAGAAAATGTCATAGCATTTTGGCAGCGCCATGCATAATGCATTGCTCCGCTCACCCCTACAACAGAGATGAGTGAGCAATGCACTAAGACGGTGAGCTGGTCAGGTTCAGGGCGCTGGCAGATGCGCCTTGATGTAACTCTCCATGGCACTGTACTTGGACTGCAGTGCTTGGAGCTGGCGCGTCACAGCCTGGAGCTGACTCAGGTAGGACGACTGATCTGCCATGGCGACCACTCGTGAAGCTTGTAAAACTTCATGGTCGGCTTGGGTGAGCAGTGTGACAGCGCCATACACCATCACCTGGGGCGTGGAATGCACGCCCACACGGGAGAGAATGAGGTCTTGCACATCGCTGACCAGCGCCGTGAGATCCACACCTGTGGGCATGGCATCCAGCGCCAAGCCCAGCATGGTGAGTTGGTAGGGCACGCCTGATGGATCAGGCAATCCCAGCAGGTACTTGTTGGGGATGCGCACCAAGTCACCGTCAAAGGCCTGGACGGTGATGACGAGGACATTGTCCTCAGCATCTTGGTTCATCTGGTCTTCTGTCAGGCCGGCAGGCTGATAGAGATCCGTGAACGGATCTTGATCCGAGGCGATCATGCCGGAGAGCGACTCGATGCCTGTGCACGTGTAGACGGCTTGAGCGGTGATCTGGGAGGTGAACGGCGCACTCACCACGAGTGCGCCAGACATCCCCACGGTCGGCGTGGGATAGAGCATAGGTCAATGCTCCATCAAGCCGGCACGCTGGCCTTGGTGGCCATCATGAACGTGGCGTTGGCGTAGTTGAAGCTCACGTACAGGATGCCATCCCGCGTGATCTTGCGATAGCTGGTAGGCACGTCCATCACGCTGGTGATGGTTTCTGCCAGCACGCACAGATCATAGAAGCGCATCAGAAAGCCTTGAGTGGCCGAGCGCATCAAGCCAAAATCCGTGCTGGTGGAGGACACCATCAGCACATCAGCAAAGATATCGCGGATGGAGAACTTGCTCTCGCGGTTGGTGGCCGAGCCGATGATGCCCATCTGCAGGCTGCGGTACGGGTGCACCAGGCTCTCAGCGTACGCGTCGATGTGAGCGCCGCTCACCTGCGGCAGCAGCGTTTTCATGCGAGTGAGCATGGCGCCCAACTTGACCACGGGTGAGTGGACACCGTCCACCAGCGTCAGAGGCGCGATGGCGTAGTCTGCCCACATCGGGATGATCAGGAACTCCGTGCTCTTGGAGATGTCCGGGAAGATCTGATCCCACTGTGCTTGGGAGTGCGCCGGGTCGTTGACGGCAATATAGTCCAGCAGGGCCTGACGGATCAGGTCTTGATCGTTGCCGCGCGGGCCGTACACCAAGAACGTCCACTCTGTCGGGCGAGACACGGCAGGGTTGAGCTTGTTGACCAGCTTGAATGTCAAGCCCACCGGCACCGTCTCCGGTGCGCGTGCCCGGTAGGTCTGCAGCGCAGCAAGCTTCTCGGCAAACGTGATGGCTGAGAGCGTGGTGTCCACCAGGGTGTAGTCGTTGAAGAACTGCGCCAGCGGCAGGGGCGGCACCACCACGATTTCGTACTCGTCGTATTGCTGAGTGAAGTGCTCGTCCGAGAACCAGATGCGGCACGTGTTGACTTCAGCAAAGTCGCTGTCTTGCCAGCTGAGATCAGCCGGCCAAAGCTTGCCGTTGCCATCCACCACCATGGCTGTCACCACCGGATTGGTGCACGTGGCACCGAAGATGGCAGTGAAGTTGCTGATGAAGTTGGCGATGGTATCTTGACCATTGACCGCCGGTTGACGAGCCTTTACCCACTCGGCAATGGCCAGCACCTTGTTGGTCAGCACCGTGGGCGGCTGCAGTGCGCTGGCAACCGTGCTCTTGCTGAAGAAGGCGAAGAACGTTGTGTCCGAGCCCGAATGGGCGTACGACTTGACTTCACGGGCGAAGGTGGAGGCGTACGCGCTCAGCTCCCCCACCGGGGCAGTGATGCCAGTGCGATTGTCAGCGCCTGAGTTGATGCTGACGAATCCTTTGAGATGATACATGCTCGATCCTTTACCTGCATCATAGCAGGCCTGTGGGGTTTATGCAGTCCAAGAAGGTTGAATTCTATATCATGCTCCTGGAGCCAGGAGGATGATCATGTGATCTATAGATAGAAAAAGGGACCTCCTATGCCTGTACCGGTGCTTAAAATCGCCACGTTCATGGCCAAGTACGGCCATGAGCTCTTCTTAGGTAAGCCGCCAACCCATCAGCGTCGCAGGCGCGACGACATGCAGAGCTCACGCCTGTATACCCTTAAACGCATCTGGGTGTTTTTGAGCTCGTTCTCCATGGCCGGCTGCGTTTACCTTTTCATCCAACTCATGACCGTCTCGGCAGAGTACAACAAGCTCTCCATCGAAAAGAAGAAGTGGCAAGCCACTGAACCCACGGTGGTCAGAGATTGCCCTGACGAACTCATGTCTGCTGAGCCACCCGCCAGCGGCGTGCTCACTGTTCAGACTCCCGCTCGAGCCCCGGCGGCACCACCGACCGATCCGCTCAAGCCTCCCTCCAAAACCAACCACCTCCCCCCTGCCACCATCCAGAGGCCGTATGAAGAACGACGACACCGAGAACTTGTTGAACGACTCCGAGGTCTGGAAGGCCACTAAGCGCAGCTGGCTGGTGAGCTGGATGCTCTTGGCTAGCTCATGCAGCTTCAACGCCACCGTTCTCATGCCCCAAGCGGCTGAGATCCCCTACCGGATCTCAGGCTGCCCGAGCTTTCAAATGCCCAAACTGCCTGAGGCGCCTAAGCCTCCCAGTGAGGAGATCAGCAAGCTCAACCCCAATGCCAAAGACTATAGCGAAAAGACCATCGACACCTTGGTCAAAGCGCTGGAGTCATACCGCCAGTACGAGAAAACCAAAGACGAGTTGATGGCCAAAGCCCATGCGCAGCATGTCAAGCAGTGCGCAGCAACTCCCTTGTAAAAAGTCAAGTCAGCTGCCCATCACATGTTGACTCCACCACATTCAATCCCATGGCCACCAAACCACCCAAAGAAAAACCTGTCGAAGACACCGCTGTTGTTGGCCTTGTGGCTTATACTGACGGCGGTGCACGAGGCGGCCCTAATGGCGCCAATCCCGGCTATGCAGGCTACGGCGTGCATGGCTACACCTACAACTATTCCACCTCCACCAAGGGCTTAGGCTTAGGAGGTGTGCTGCCCACGCAGCTGGGCTACGTCACCAAAGATAAGATGGCGTCTGATGAGGCGGACTATCGCCAAGTCAAGCCGCTGCAGTACGTCGAGTCTCACACCACTATTGGCGGCATCACCTCCAATACGGTCGCCGAGATCACTGCGGCCACGCATGTGCTCAACTACACCCACACCACGCTGGTGGGTGAGCACAACCCTCAGTTCAAAGAAGTCACCATCATCGCAGACTACGATGTGCTGATCAATGCGGGCAATCAGTGGCTGCAGCGTTGGAAGAACAACCGCTGGACCAAGTCGGATGGCTCACCCATTCAAGGCAAAGAGTATTGGCTGGCGCTGGACAACGCCATCAACAACTTGAAGGCAGCTGGCGTCAACGTCAACTTCAAGTGGGTCAAAGGCCACAGCGGTGATACAGGCAACGACAAGGCCGACCGCATGGCTACGCTGGCCGTCAACCTCAACCGAGACGGACAAACAGCTGAAGGTATTCGCGTCAAAGAGATCGCGGGCTATTGGTCAGCGCGTGTAGACGCAGATCCCTTGATCCGCAATCGCACGCTCTACTTTGTCACGGATTTGGCGACTCAAAAGCCAGGACTGTACTACATGGGCAACTACGGCAAAGAGCAAGACATGGAAGGCGTGCGTAACCCGCAAGGGTACTACGCCATCGTGCAGCTCAAGACGCCTGAGCCCATTATAGAGGCACTTATCGCACGTCAAAACATCGTGACCATGCCAGCGGTGCGGGTGATTTTAGCCTACATGGACCAGCTCATGAGCCAGGACACGGCCAATGAGATCATGGAACATGGCGCGGTCACGCTCTACCCGCTCTCGCGCAGCAACCGCAGCTTGGCGGATCTGGGCGATTCCATGGTGACGTACGACTGCAACCCGCCCTACAAGGCGTGGTCGGCCATTGAGAGTCTCAATGAGCTCAAGGCCATCTACGACGTCTACCTGGGCGAGAAGAAAGGCTTGATGGTCCAAGACATCACGTCCCTTGTCTACACCCAAAATGAGAAAGGGGCCACCGTCTTGAACGACCAGTTCAAGACAGGCTACTGTGAGCTGCAGCTCACACCTGAAGTGCCTGATGAGTACGTTGCCAAGCCAATCCATTTGGTTATGGGTATTGACTTACCCATCAGAAATGCTCTGAAGAAAATGGAAACCCACCAGCCTCAGATCGAGCTCATCAGCTGGATCGAAGGCACCAATGTGTGGCGTTATGCGACCGTGGTGACCACGAGCAATGGCCAAGCCATACATTGCGCCATCCACAGCAACAAGATCTTGCTCAAGACAAAAAAGTAAAGCAAGGTCACGGCCCACTTTCTCCTAGTGAGAGGCACTCCTGATGAGAGGAGTGCTTTTCTTTTTTGGCACTCTCTTAGACTCGACGGCAGCAATCATGACCGATTTAGAACGTTATCGCGCCAAGAACAGCCTGTGGCTGAGGATCATCGTGTTCTTCATGCCCAACTGGATGTTGCGCTTTACCTTCTTGGCCTCACTGGCCGCAGCCACCGGCCGCATCAGTGCGGATGATGCCCAAGCAGTGCACTCCCTCAACGAGATCATGCGCTTGGCCAACAACGATGAGACTCTCAAAGTCGCCGCTGAGGTCACCAGCCTCATCTGGGAACACCGAGAAGCCCCTGCAGAAGAAGAAGTCCAATACCTGGACCTGCGTAGTCGCGCTGAAGGCTTTGTCAACACCATCCCTGACTGGCTGCAGTACGACCGCCGGGAGATCATGGTGGACGACATTGCTCGCGCCCTCAGCCCTACACTGCCCACATTGGCGTCATAAGCCCCACCACTCCTCAGGCCAACCAGGCTAGAGGAGTGGTGGGGACCTATGCTGGCAGCATCAGCTCAGCGAGTCTTGCATCGTCTCGATGGTCTTTTCCACCGTACCGACAAGTGCAAGCACGCGGTAATAGGTGGTGGCAAAGAGCTCGACCTCGCGCGCCACGTTGTAGGCATGAGCGCTCAGGCGGTTGGCCATCTCCTGCGAGACCTTGCGGTCGGGTTCTGCCTTCAGGTTGTCGACGATGAGGCGCACATAGTCGTTGCACTCGGTGACGATCTGCTCGAGTTGCTGGCGGTCCACCGACTCGACGTTGGCCACGCACTCGTTGAGCTCTTGCAGCACCAGCGCCCAGTCCTGACCGCGATGGACCACGTCCTTGATCTTGCACTTGCCGCCGAACTGATCGCGCCCGTAGAGGTGCGTGAACTTGCTGTAGACGTCCTTGACGAGCTTCTCACGGTGCTCGAGGTCGCGCTGGTCATCACGGGCCGATGTGGCAAAGGTCTTGTCGGAGACGAACTTGGCCAGAAACTGTGCGTAGGGCTGCACCGTCTCGGACTGGATGGACTTGAGGTGGTGCGTAGTGGGCACCAGCACCGCCAGGAACTCCAGATAGGTCTTGATCATGCCTTCCGGACGGTAGGCCATCAGGTTGGTTGTGGTGGAGTAGGGCACTTCCTTGACCAGCTTCAAAAACTTGTGCTGATCCGCCGTGAGCCCTTTGAGGGGCTCGAGCTTCAGGCTGTCGGAGGAGAACTGCAGGATGCTTTGCACCTGGCTCAGAAAGCCCTTGAGCACGCCCGGCACGTTGAGGTTGAGGAAGGATTCTTGCGACAGGCGCAGCCCTGCGGTGCGCATGTGCTCCAGCGCCTGGAGCTGGTCTTGAGTGAGGGTCGGCATGGTGGAATTGACTCCGTAACAGGTCAAAAAAGAAAAATTACAAGGGCATGTGATACTCTGAAGACAGCGCTGGGTGAGTCGACACATAACGTGCTCAACCTGCGATAGAGCCCCACTTTTCACACCACCCCATCCGGAAAGATCAAACCATGGAACTGGACTTTTCCATTCTGCCCAAGGCAGAAGCAGCGCCAGACTACCGACCATCGTTCAACGTGGGGGCCTTGTTGGACGTCCCAACGGGCCAGATTGTGCGTGGCAAAGATGGCGAGCCCATCTTGCTGGGCGGCTGCGGGCAGTTTGTGGGCGTGGTGGGTGTGCCCAACTCGTTCAAGACGACCTTGGCAGAGTACATGCAGCTCACCATCGGTGCGCGCTTTCGCAAGATGTTCATGGACAAGCACGATACTGAGATCAGTGCTCAGCCGTCCCGCACCATGCATCTGGCCAGCCAGATCCACGACTATCGCGCACACTACCCTGACGGTGAAGATCTCACCGCCAACAGCGGCACGGGCCGCTGGATGCTCACCGACCAGATTACCTATTGGGGCGATGAGTGGTTCACCACCAAGCGTGAGTTCCTGGCCGCCAAGGTGAAAGCTGGCAACAAGCTGCGTTTGGAAACCCCCTATACCGATCCCAAGGGGCAGACCTACAAGGTTTTCTATCCCACGTCCACACTGATCGACTCACTCACCAAGTTCCGCACGTCGGCATCAGCAGACATGGACGCCAGCAACGAGCTGGGGGCCTCTGGCGCCAACACGATCTACATGAAAGATGGCAACGCCAAAGCGCGCATGGTCACCAGCATTCCGCGTCTGGCCGGTGAAGCCAATCACATCTTCATCATGACAGCGCATGTGGGCAAGTCCATTGGCATGGATCCCAACGCGCCGCCACCCAGGAAGCTCAGCACGCTCAAGAACGGCGACACCGTCAAGGGCGTGAGTGATGATTTCCTCTTCCTCACCAATCAGTGCTGGCAGGCGACCAATGTCTCTTGGCTGATCAACGACACCACCAAGGCGCCGGAGTATCCGCGCGATACCACTGACAACGTCAAAGGTGACACTGATCTGGCACTGGTGACGTTTTGTCTGCTGCGCAACAAGACAGGTCCCAGCGGCATGTATCTGCGCTTGGTCGTCTCCCAGGAAGACGGCGTGCAGCCTGCGCTCACCGAGTTCAACTACATCAAGGACAACGGGCGCTGGGGACTAGGCACCAACGTGCAGAACTACCAGTGCGATCTGCTGCCGGATGTGAAGCTCTCACGCACTGCTGTGCGAGGCAAGCTCGAGCGCGACGCCAAGCTGCGCCGCGCCATCAACATCTGCTCGGAGATCCTGCAGATGAAGCTGCTCTGGGACAAAGTCCCGCAAGAGCTCTTCTGTACGCCGCTGGAGCTCTACAACGATCTCAAGGCCAAGGGCTACGACTGGGACATCCTCCTCAACACCCGAGGCTGGTACACCTACGATGGCGACCACCCGCAACCCTACTTGTGCAGCTACGGGTTGCTCGAGATGCGTGCCGGCCTGTACCATCCCAAATGGTACCCGGTCAAGAAAGAAGACCTGAAACCCATCACTGTCTAACATAGACTGAGCCTATTTGCCGACCCATCACCCGCACTCGAGCGGGCAATAGGCTTACCCTCTCTCAAGCTCGAGTGCCGTTTCCACTACACCCACATCACACAGGTCATCACCATGAAGAAATCCGTGTTTTCATTCCTGATCGGCACACTGATGCTGATCGCCACGCTGTTCAGCTCGAACGTCTCCGCCCAGACCACGCTGGTCGCGCCGCAAGCCTCCGTCTTCGCCAAAGGCGCCGCACCCACCCAAGCCGGCGCCATGTTCAGCGTCAGCGGCTGGGGCAACACCGGCAACAAGACCCTGGGCTGGGACGCCTTGCACACCGGCGGCGGCATGTGGATCAACGCCACGCGTCCGCGCTCGACGGGCTCCGTGAGCAATCTGGGCTGGGCCGCCCCCAAGGCCAACACCTTGCTCGCCGCCATTCCGGCCACGGGCTGCGCTCAGCAACGCCTGGACGTGACCTACTCGCTGCATGGCACCGAACCCTGGTACGGCACCAGCACCAGCCCGACGCAAGTCGCCGGCGTGCAGTTCAACGTGGGCACCTTCACGCAGTTCGAGCCGTGGAAGAAAGAACCCATTGCCGGCACCGTCTACACCAAGACGTACACGACCGCTCAAGCGCCGGGGCTCTACTATCTGTACATCTCGTACTCAATGGGCCTCAGCCAGAACAACGTGCCCGGCACCGGCATCCGCTTCATGAAAGCACAGCTCACGTGTCAGTGATGCGCTGAGCTGGACGACATGCGCACATCTGCCCAGCTGACTCTGTGGGGTCAGCATTGAGATCTTGACAGGTCTCGCCGGGAGGCATGATCCTCCCGGCTATAGTCTATTTATCCAATCCCTCTACCACCCCTCACTGCCCGCCACCATGCAGCCTCTGAACCAATACGACATTCTGCAAGCGCCGTCTCCGATGGAGACCAGTGTGCTCGACTGCTTCATCGAAGCCTTTCGTGACAACATCGAGCGCATGTCGCGTGACGACATGCCTGCTCTGCAACCGCTCAGCTACTGGGAAGACGATCTGCGCCAAACCGTCTTGGACGAGCAAGGCCAGTCGTATTCAGGCTGGCGCATCCAGTTGTTCAAGATCGGCTCGCGTGTGCATCGAGCCATCGCGATGCACGCACTGCGCCATGGCGAGAACCTGGCCATGCTGCGCACGTACTGCGTGACGCACTGCTCGGATGACGAGTTGCCTCTCATCATCAAAAACTACCATTCGATTGTGGTGCGCTACATGGTCGAGCGAGGCGTCTCACTCAACTTCGAGCAGTACGTCCTGTGATGATGTGACACTATTGTAAACCAAACCACTGACCCCCTTACAGCCAGCAGTGAACTGTCAGGGGTCAGTGGTGGTTTATGCCGACATCATGATCAGGAGGCCTTATGGCTAAGAATCGCAAAGCGGCTGAAGCCGTCTTCATCAAGTGGGCCTCCAAGGCCATGCCGGGCAGCAAGAACGCTGAGATCTACAAAGCAGAGTTTGCGCGCATGAGCGATGATGAGTTTGACATGATGATGCAGCGCCTCAAAGGCGGGCTCACCATGCCAATCTACATGCCCAACGCATACCGGGCTGAAGACAGAGTCCATCGCTCCGACATCAAGCAGCTGCTGCAGGTGTGCAAGGAGATGAACATCCAAGTCTTTCAGCGTATCAGCATTCCGCCAACTGACACCATGCGAGGCTATCTGACGCCTCGCCCGTACATGGTGATGTCCATTCCGTTTCGCAGGCAAGCACAGCTCCTGGTGAAGAAAGCATCCATTCCCGCTGACAACGCTTCCAAGGACTTCTTCACTGGCCAGACCACAGGCCGCAGCAAAGGCGCAGCCATTTCGCTGCCGGAGCTCAGCACACTGTCCAGCATGGGGCTCAATCACGCCATCAAGGAAATGATCAAGTACCGCGGTGGTGATGAAGGCGGCTCTCGCGCCATGGAAAAGACCATTGCCACCACGGGTCAAGTCTCACTGGCTCAGATTGAGCCTTATGCCACTGGCGTCAAGTCCACCTGGACGCTCAAGCAGCTGCTGCTGGGCATGCAGCTCAAGTCTACTCTTACCGACACCACCAAACCCAAATGAACACCCTGGCCCACCTCTACTTGGACATTGCTGCTCTCTTTGATCTGAGACTGGCCACGCTCAGCTATATTGATCAAGACTTTGCCGTGCAAGTAGGCAGGCAGCCGGGTTACTACTTGCGAGAAGTGGACACCTTCTCTACCGCAGAGCATGGCGAGCTAGATCCGGACATCTACAGCCGAGTGAGCGACCAGTATGCGCACCAGTTGATGCATCACATGCTGCCCACCGCCATGGTGGAGTGGGTGCGCCAGTGGCTCAGTGCACTGCTTACCGCCAAGACAGGTTCGCCCTTCAACGGGCAAGTCAAATTGACGGTCAACATCTATCCGCTGGCGCTGGATGAGGAAGACCGCCAGCACCTGCTCACGGGTTTCAGAGCCTACTGGTCAGACCTGCCAGAAATTGAGCTCATCACGCGGGTGCCCGAGACCGTGCGACTTGACGCAGGCTACACCAGCATGGTGCTCTACAACCCGGTGCGCATCTTGCAAGCCAACGCGGCTCTCTTGGAGAGCCGGCGCATGAACATGCTCAACGTTTTTGTTCCCAAGCTCAACTGGGGACGGGCGCTGACGGATGAAGAGCGTACTCAGTTCAAGACCAACAAGCAAGACATCTTCAAATTCTTGGAAGATGGCCTGCGAGACCACCTCAAGCTGGAAACGCTGCCAGTGTGTATGTACTGTTTTGACAGCGACATCAATCCGACCAATCAGTGATTGTGAACCCTCCACCACCTCCCGCAGTATTGCAGAGGTGGTGGAGGGTTCTATGACGTATTGCAACTATTCATAAGCCCACATCATCGTGTTGAAAGGAACCAACATGTCAAAATTAAAGGTGGTTTACACCAAGTCCGCCCAGCTTGGCGCCATCCAGCGCGACAAGGACCGCATGAGCCAAGAACCGAAACAAAGCACCATGGCCTTTAGTGCACAAGCCCGCGCTGCAAAGATGACCGACACCAACAGCACTCTCACCGCTGAGCAAATGGTGCTGGATCACCAGCTCCTCATCGAACAGATGCCGATTGGCAGCGGCTGGCTCTTTGACAAAGCCAAAGAAGGCATCGACATCATCACGGCCAGCTATGTGAGACGCCCTGTAGACCGGCGTATGCCTCACAGTCCCAATCTGGACTATGCGACACGGGCACATGGCCAAGGCGATGAGATGACTGAAGCCTTTGCCAGGGCGTACAACCATAAGGATCATCCAGCCCACAGCCAAGTGGTGATGAGCGCCCTCGTCTATCTGGATCAGCTCTACGATAACGTGCTGCTCAAGATGGCGGCTGATGTCCGTAAGGACTTCAGCGTCTGGTATGCGAGTGTGGCGTTCCCACACCTGAAGATGGGCGGCACCATCAAGCATGACGACAGTGCCTACCTGTCAGATGTGATGGAAGCACAGAACGTGCGTAACCGCGCACGTTGGGTCTATGCAGTGGGCAAGTATTTCAATCACAACGACGACCGACCGGATGAAAAATACATGCGGTACTTCCGGCTGGCTGAGCAGTGGACCCACATGGCTGCCGTCTACTGAAAACTGCATTCCAGATCAAAGCAATGGCATATTACTCACACGAGTAATAGCTCAGGCTTTGAAGTAATCTGTCTCCCCTTCAGGCGCATTTTGCGCCCCATCATCTATCATTAAAGGAGTTTCTGATGAACCGGTTCAGTTCCATCATCGATCTGCAAAACGACATCCGGGATCGCCTCCAAGGCCATCCTGGCAAATCCATGACCAACGACCAGCTGGTCGATCTGGAGAAGGCCATGGCGCAGTGCCAGCAGGCCATTGGCGAGCTGCGCAACAGCTGGGCCGAAAGTGACCAGCTGCTGGAAGAAGTCTGTCAAGGCGACCTGGTGGGCTGGCTCAAGGACCACCTGGACGCTGGCCGCCAGCCCCTCATCGTTGACTGGGCGATGGCAGGGGACATGATCATCAAGCCGAACCTGGTCACATTCTTCGGCTTCAACGATGGCTCCGACCGCTCGGAAGAGGTGACGCTCGCTCTGATGAGCGCGTTCAACCGCAAGTCTGAGCTGGTGCAAGACGCCTGGTCAGACGCACGCTGGGAGCAGTTGATGCGCCAAGTGGAAGCCGCCGAAGCCAGCCGCTTGGTCAAGCAAGCGTACTGCGCCGCCACCACCACCCAGGAGGGCAAGCCGGTCAGCGCGTTCCTCAAGCGCAACAGCGCGCCCGATCACATGGCTCCGATTGGTTCAGGCCGCTCGCGGCTGGTGCGCATCACCCAGTGGGCGATGGCGGTGCACCGATACTACGGCTCGGCTGCTGCGGAGTCCGTGCTGTCCAACCACTTGCCGGCTTACCGCCTGGCATGTCGCTGGGCTGAGCTGGGTGTGATGCTGTAAGCCGAAAGGCTGCGGCATAAGGAGGGGCCAGTGGCCCCTTTCTTTTTTCCTGATTCGATAATTATTGACTCACATATTACTACCCCGAGGAAGTTCCCTCAAGCTTTAGTTACTTTAGGAGTTATCATGTCAAAGAACAACGCAGTCTCGTTCCTGACCATCGTCACTAACGCCCACGGCCAGCTAGACCTCGAGCTGGGCTGGAGCCCGATGAAGCGGTCGTGCCCGACGGCGGCCCGCGTGGCCGCCGTTGAGGAGGCAGTTC
>Ga0228698_1000915_pt1 | contig 16873 bp, 22 predicted proteins | sample McNCre117_Aug_MG_FD_178015 | JGI IMG/M metagenome (GOLD analysis project Ga0228698, IMG submission 178015) | Freshwater microbial communities from McNutts Creek, Athens, Georgia, United States - 1-17_Aug_MG | ecosystem: Environmental > Aquatic > Freshwater > Creek | place: USA: Georgia...
AGTTTTTAGCGGCGCCACTCCTCGGCGACCTCTCTGACGAATACGGACGAAAACGTCTCCTCACTCTCGGGGTAGGGGTGCTCGCGGCTGCACAACTCATTTTCGCGGGTGGTATTGCACTTGCGTCACTGCCACTTCTGTTCATTAGTCGTCTCGTTGCCGGTATTGCGGGCGCAAACTTCAGTATTGTGCAGGCGTCAATTGCGGATGTAACAATTCCTGAACACCGCGCACGAAACTTTGGACTCATCGGTGCGGCATTTGGACTCGGCTTTATCCTCGGTCCTTTGATTGGTGGCTACATTGTGGCGCTCACCGGAAATCCGACGTTACCGTTCCTGTTTGCTGGTTGTCTCGGTATTCTGAACTTACTTTCCGTCACACTATTCTTACCTGAAACTCACCATGTGCGCAGTGCGGCGAAGAAGTTCTCAATTTTCAAAGCCTTCCACAATGTTAAGGTGGCATACCTAGATGTTGATACTCGTCCGCTGTATACCGTCAGCTTCCTTATGATGCTCGGCTTTGCTGTCTATACATCATTCAGCGCAGTGTTCCTCACGGCACGACTTGGATTTAGCGAAGCACAAACAGGAACGTACTTTGCATTTGTAGGATTGTGTATGGTGTTGTCTCAGATATTTGTCGTTCGCTTTATGAATGCCCGCTACAGTGAGCGCAAGATCCTCAGTATCGCGCTTCCGCTACTTGCCCTCATGCTCATAGCACAGGTATTTGTCATGAGTCCAATTATGCTCTATATGCTCGTCCCGTTTACAGCAGCGTCGGTCGGACTCATCAACACGAATCTCCCAGCCCTCATTAGTAAAGGTGTGTCCAAAGAGCGCCAAGGTGCTGCCCTCGGTATCAACGGTTCGCTCCAAGCACTTTCACAAGGCGTCGCACCTTTATTAGCCAGTGCTGTAGCAGCTGTATTTAGTATCCCATTCATTTTCGTCCTCGCGAGTTTGCTCGTAGTTGCAGCAACAGTCCTCCTCCCACGACGGGTACAATCGTAAGTACAACAATAATTGAACAAAAAAGCCAGCCACAAGGCTGGTTTTTTGTTTATCTCTAAAAACCCCCGGCTTTAGCCGGGGAGTACGTTTGAAGGCAACGCCGTACGGAGTAAACCAACTAACGCAATTTTTGAGCGCATACCACTCTCGCATCACATCATATTCCATCTGATACACCAGGTATTACAGGACAATACTACACAACCAACAAAGCCAGCGTAGCAGGCATGAAGCTCATCCCGTTAGGGTGAGCCAAAGCCACCGGACCTAAGTCCGGTGGTCGTTTACTGTGGTACTATTGTGGTATGAAAGACCGCTATAAATTGATTCCAGAGGTGTTTTTATTTTTAATTCGAGATGAAAAGATACTGCTCGCTAGGCGGTTTCAAACTGGTTTTCAAGATGGTAACTATGGCTTACCGGCCGGTCATGGAGAAGCGAATGAAACTATGAGTGAGGGCATGCGCCGAGAAGCTCTCGAAGAGATTGGTGTCACGATTGCGCCAAATGAAATTGAGTTTGCACACACCCAACATCGTTTCTGCGAAGATCATCCCCATGCCCGAGTTGGTTTCTATTTTACCGCTAGAAACTATACGGGAGAACTCCATAATGCCGAACCACACAAATGCGACGCCCTCGATTGGTTCCCGTTAACTGACCTGCCAACCAATATCGTCCCGCACGTTCGAGCGGCAATTGAGTCATATCTCCGTGGTGAAAAATATAGTGAATATAATTGGGAACAGAGAATGCCGTTTGTCTCGTAAGTATAAAGTTGCTTAAATTTTGCTATACTGCATTTATGAAATTCAACGGGGCCAAAGTTGCGTTATTACATGGCGATAAACTCGTGATGTATTTGCGTGACAATAAACCCGGGTTACGCTTTGCGGGTATGTGGGATTTTCCTGGTGGTGGAAGAGAAGGCGAGGAGACACCGATTGAATGTGCGACACGAGAAATAGAAGAAGAATTTGGTATTCACATGAGTCCCGAATCGTTTGTCTGGCAAAAAGAATATCCCGCTATGCATGACGTCACACAAAGAGCGTATTTTTTAGTTGCGAATGTTACGGCTGATGGCGTCGCAAACATTTCGTTTGGTAGCGAAGGAGAGCGGTGGGAGCTGTTTGATCAGGCAACTTTTTTCGCTGATCAAAATGTAGTGCCTGATTTGAAAGGGCGATTTCGGGATTATCTAGAGATGATGAAGTAAATTATTTTTGTATGGCAATTAAACCAACTGCAGAAATTGGAAGTGAGGTGATTCGTTCCGTCGCGGGCGAGGTTGATAACGTGACAGGCGCGAAAGTGCGGAAAATTGTGACTGATTTAACTGACACAATGCGGGCTGTTAATTTGGTTGGGATGGCGGCACCACAAATTGGAGTGGGAAGTCGCATTTTTGTGACCGAGGTACGGAAGACAATGCTCCGCAAAGATATTTCCAAACTCGACTCTCTCCGTGTCTTTATCAATCCAAAAATCACCAAGGTGTCAAAGACGATGATTGAAGATTACGAAGGCTGTGGCAGTGTAGCGGCAGGTGGGTTATTCGGACTTGTAAAGCGTCCTGAAACCGTCTCGGTTCGCGCCACTGACGAACATGGCGAAGAATTCGAACTCGAAACCTCGGGTCTCCTCGCCCGTATCATTCAACACGAAATTGATCACCTCAATGGCGTCTGTTTTATTGATAAAGTAACGGATACGAAAAAACTGTTAGGACGTAATGAATATATAAAGATGAGAAAGAAGAAAAAGTAGTATCCTTGCGTCTGACTATAAAAGATTGGACTTCTTTATAAGACTAGTATATATTTTTTCTAGAAAAAACCTGTGTGGGGGCTCATGTGACTGACGAACAAACGTTTGGAAAACCGAATCCATTGCCTGAACGGCGGCGTGGGTATACGCAAAAAGCAACGGTGGGCGGTCATATCGTCTACTTGCGCACTGGCGAATATACTGACGGAAAGCTCGGTGAAATATCTATCGATATGCACAAGGAGAGTGCAGGCTTCCGGGCGATGATGAACAACTTTGCAATAGCTGTGTCGACCGGTCTCCAGCATGGAGTGCCTCTTGCGACATATGTCGAAGCGTTTACGTTCACTCGTTTTGAACCGGCAGGTATAGTTGAGGGAAATGAAGTATTGAAAAATGCGACATCGGTTCTCGACTACATTTTTCGTGAGCTGGCAATTAGCTATATCTCGATCGTACCGATCTGGCGCATATATACCCGGAAGGTCATTATGTAGTTGATGCGAAATTGCATATTGACCCGGAAAAGGTCTTCCAGCTTGCGTCGCATGGTATGACGCGAGGGAGGCTGCCGAACATAGTCTTGAAGGACAATCAACCACAAGGTGGTGAGTTGGTTACTCTGGATCCGAAGGTGCGGGCAAAAATGCAGGGGTACGATAGTGATCCGTGCCCTGAGTGTGGAAACTTGACGATTGTCCGCAACGGTACAACACTCAAGTATAATACCTGCGGTTGCGTCTCCTCGTAATTCGCAGCAAAAAATAAACAGCTCGCTCCGGCGGGCTGTTTTCGTACGTATCATTTCGTGTGTCAGTTTCTTTGTCTGTCGTATCGACAGGGGAGGGGTGTATAGTGACCATTCTGGTCTTGGTACGACTGCTATACTAACGGCAGCCACTGCGTCTCGCAGGGTGTTAACGTAATCATTAAAATTATGCCCACACAAAGACTCATATTGTTCTTCGCTCTTGTTGCGGTAGCTGGTGGATGTTCCATTTGGTATACCAAAATGATTTTACCAGCCAGTGTACCTGAACCTGTGTTTGAAAATTCTGCACCGGTTGCTGTGCCAAAAACAGATACGAAGAAACCAGCTGTAGTTACACCGGCAGTTTCGAAACCGGTGACTGCAGTTCCGACAGCGGTCACGCCAGCGACAGTACCAACAGCCGCGGTAGCGAATGACATGACTTCTGATATTGATGCGATTGCGGCGTCAGCTGATGCTGCGTATGACGATAGTAGTCTCGAAGCAGATGTTACCAGTGCTAGTCCAGCGTCACTCACCACATCATATGGTATCTAATACATTTATGGAGAAGGTTGCAGCTGGTGTGCTTGCTAGTAGTTTCTTGTTCCCAATGCTAGCGTTTGCACAAGAGTCAACGACGACAGTGCCTGCCACCCGTGATGTGAAAACATTTTGTGCCAATGTAGAAACTCAGCGTACAAAAGCAATTGGCCGGGTGACTGATCGAGTAAAAACGATAGAGGGTAAGAAGAGTGATCGAAAGACAAAATTTGCAGCTGGTCGCACGGAACGACACGATAAATTGGCTGCAGCACGAGCAACACATGATACCGAGCGACAAACACATTATGCAAAGCTCATGACGAGAGCGTCAACGACAGAGCAAAAAGCTGCCGTGACTGCATTTCAAACTGAAGTCGAGCGTTTGGTAACTGTGCGCAAGGCCGCCGTTGATGCAGCAATTAAATCGTTTGAAGATGGTGTGGCGGCGCTCCAAGATAGTAACGACACAGCTGTTACAACATTTTCAACCACGATGCAGGCTGATATCAATAAAATTTTCGATGATGCTACTGCGAGTTGTACTGCGGGTAAAAAAGGACCTGAAGTCCGAGCCCAAGTCCAGGCCGCTCTGGAAGCCAAGCGAGCTGCTCGTGCAACAGAACCAAAAGTTCTCGCGATTCATGATCAGTTAGTCGCTCTCCAGACGACCCGAAAAGCAGCAGTTGATGCAGCCATCGCAGCATTCAAAACTGATATGGATGCAGCAACCGCTACTCTCAAGAAGGCCTTTACGAAGTAAGTAAGGAGGCAAGTAGTTCTCCAAAAAACACCCCAGCATGGGGTGTTTTTTGGAGTGCACAAGCTTGATTGTGTCGAGACTGCGGGCGCCGTATACTAGAGGCATTATGCGAACAATTATTTTGATCCAAGCTATTATTATTGTGCTGGGGGCATATTATCTCTACACATTAACGCATGTTACCAAGGTAGAACAATCACCAGCCCCTGTTGTGGAAATGGTACCAGCCTCAACGACGTCCACAATTCACCCAGGGTATGTTCCGCCTACCACCCAGCCACCCAAAGATGATGTTTCGTCGAGTGCAACCAGTACCGTAAAAGGTGCAACGGATGTAGGTGGAATGGAGTATCCGAATCCGGATAGTAACTACACCGACCAACCCCTCCGCTAAACAGCACGCGCAAAATTGGCGTATTGCGTTGGTATGTTGCACAAATTTTTGTTTACCGCACCAGTAGTGCGGCTCATAAAAACAAAAATTTACTTGCGTGCTTAGCACGGAATCCAATTTCTTGTGTTCTACCTTCCTGATGATATCTGTCGCGTGGAAGACTTACTACAATAGATAAAGTTCGAGGCGTGCAAATGGGCGGTATGCAATTTGTGTGCGTCCGCTACTTATAGTCTTTTTCTACGTAGATAGATACGGTTCGGCGTTTTCGGGCTTTGCCTTTGAGGACATGTTTGTGGGAACGGTAGATTTTGTGGACGATGAATTTTTCTCCGAGGAAGGCGACGAGTTCGTCTTCGGTGTAGACGTATTCAGGTACACCAATGACGGGGTGGATGTAGGTCCCTGGTTCAGTCCCAGGTCGTTCGGCGAGGAGGCGGCGGGTGTGGAGGTCACCGTCTGCGAGAAACGTTTTCATAAACATGAACCCGCCCGGCATGAGGACACGGTGAATTTCATCGCGGAGGAACGTTCGCTCTGGGGCCGTGAGGAAGTGGGATGTCATCATGTCGATAACGAGGCTCTGTGAGTTGTCTGGTACATCGAGCACTCCCGCGATACTGCGCGCCGTATACGCGAGGTTGAACTCTCTCGAAGCGGCAACCGCGATATCGATGGCTGATTTTGAAATATCGTAGCCAACACCGCGCATGGCAAACATACGCGCCAGGAAAATAAGGTTGCGACCATTCCCGCAGCCAACGTCGAGGACGGACTGTCCTTGACCGAGAATATCACCGCGATCTTGGCGAATAACCCACCGAGTAAATTTCTCGAGGTCTTCACTATGGTCAGTCGACAGTTTGAGGTGATCAGCGTTTTTATACTCGTTATCCCAAAACGTAGTGCCGTGCTGTTTTTTCTTTTGTTTTCGAATGAAAGGTCGTTTAGTCACGGTATATATTGATGAATAACCATTAGAGCACAAAATCATTACTTTTTCAAGGTGGAAGAGTACAGTCTCTTTTCTAATTATTTGCTACAATGATGCGATATGAAAAATCCTTGGGTAGCAATTGGTGTTGTAGTCGTCGTTTTACTGGGTGGTTCGGTGTGGTATTCAATGTCTGTCGAGAAAACCTACAACGAAGGTATCACATTTTCAGAGCATACTACTGGTGGCGCCAACGCTAAAGCGACACTGGTAGAATACAGCGATTACCAATGCCCGGCATGTGGTCAGTTTGAACCGATTGTTGAGGACATTTTAAAGCAGTATGGTGACCAGCTAAAATTTGAGTATAAAAACTTTCCCCTGATTCAAATCCATCCGTTTGCGGAAGCAGCGGCAGTTGCAGCCGAAGCAGCTGGTCAGCAGGGCAAGTATTTTGAATTTCATAATATGTTGTTCGCCAAGCAGTCTGAATGGACAAGTGGTATGTCACCAAGTACATACTTTAGTAAGTATGCCCAAGAACTCGGCATGGATGTAAAGAAATTTGAACAGCACGAACGCGCTGGTATGATCAAAGATAAAGTAAAAGCAGACTACAAAGCGGCTATGGCTCTCGGACTCACGAGCACCCCAACGTTCTTCCTGAATGGCAAGAAAATGGAAATCACATCTATCGATGCCTTTAAAGCGGAAATTGCCGCCGCGATTAACCCGAATGCAAACTTCGGTGTAAATGCAGGTGATAGCGCAAACAAGGTTGTGCCGGTCACTGACGCGTCTGGTACTCCTGTCGTCACACCAGCTGAAAACACCGCACCAGCAGCCGGTGGGCCAGCAGTTAAGTTTGGTTTATAATATTACTTCATGAATCAGGAAATATTGCCTGAGCCCTCAGGTGAAAGAGCACTTGATGAGAAATGGTTTGATCGGTTACATGAAGTTTTTTTCGAAGATTATGAAAAACTTTCTGGAAATAAAGAAAATCGCGAACTTGAAAAAGCGGCATTTTTATCTGGCGTGTCAGAAAATCCAAATCTTGATTATCCGCTACTTGAGACATTTCCGTACGAAAAGTATAAGACAAGCCTTCTTGAGTTAAAGAAAGAAATTTTAGAAGATCCAGAAACAAATCTAACGGTAAAAAAGATCTATCGAACAAAAATTAACGAAATTCTGGCTAGTGTTCGTATGCTAAAGGCAGCAAAAGACGGAAATGATAAAAAATTCTCACGATATTCCTCATTTGTACATGGAGTGCCATCCCCAGAGAACACAGCCTATGTTTTTGATGCGGTTGTACATGAATTAGAGACAGTTGCAGAGCCAAGTCAGATGCAACAAGATGCAGCAATGCGTATTAGAGATCTTATAGGCACGTATTCTGTATCAGTTGATGATTCAAAAGTAAGTCGCGATGTCTTACCTCAAGGCTCTGCAATAAAAGGTTACGTTAAGACCGCAGCGGAGGCAGTAGAGAGTATGCAGGAAGTGCTCAATGAATTAGGTATAGATGATTGGCAAATCGTCGTTGATACAAAAACTGGTTTGAGTAATTTTAGTGTCAGTCAAGAATATAAAATAATTAATGTACCTTCTGACGAGGCGATTACTGAACGCAAGTTAACAAAAAAGAAGCTTGCAGGGCTTGTTGCACATTAATTAAAAACACATGTCGTGCGTCGACATAATGGCGAGCGATCGAAGCTTAAATTACTAGGTGTCGGTTTGGATAGATATGTAAAAGGTGAAGAAGGTGTGGCAACATATGCCGAGCAACAAGTGACTGGTGCAACAGAATTTGCTGGAATATCTAAATATTTTTCAATAGCTGTAGCGAAAGGGTTTGATGGAAAACCTAGAAATTTTCGACAGACATTTGAAATTATCAGAGATTATAATATTGCGACCTTAAAAAATGGTGAGTCTCTTGTTAGTCGTGCAGAAACGGCAGCTTGGAATGAGTGTGTCAGAATTTTTAGAGGTACAAGCGGACATACGCCTGGTGCGGTATTTACAAAAGACCTTGCGTATCTCGGTAATCGTGATATTTGGCAGTTAGTTAGTACAAATAGTGAGGTCGTTTTAACATTTTCGATCGGTAAATTTGATTCAACAAATCCTTTGCATGTGGCAGCATTAACCCAATTAGGTATTCTTGATGAAGATTTAGTCACTATTGAACAAAGTGAGTCGTAGACAAATATACTATTCTGTAGTATGATATAAATAACATTATATAGTTGCTCGCAACACTATCCTCTCTCACCTATGAAGGCGCAAAAAAACATTATCGCTTTTGTAGCGAATTTACCACAGTCGTCAGTTGAGAGTATTCGTGAATATAGTAAAAAAACTGATCAAAAGTACCGTTTGATGCTGATCCAAGATAAACGTTATACGCAGCTGAAAAAAGAACCAGAGTACGATCTGCTCCTTCAAATTGATTTTTCAAAATCGGAAAAGATTGCCGAAGCGTTGTTGCCGTATGCGGACGAACTGCTCGCCATTACGTGTCGGAGTGAGGCAAACATTGCACGGTTTGCAAAAATCATTCCGTGTGTACCGTATCTACGTACGCCAACGAGCGAATCACTCACCTGGTCGACCGATAAATACGAAATGCGGAAACGGTTCAAGCTCTTTGATCCAAAAATTACGCCAAAATTTACTCGCGTCAAAGATACGACCACTGCTGAACGAAAGCGTGTGGTTGAGAAGATTGGTTTTCCGTTGATTATTAAGCCAGCCAATTTGGCAGCGAGTTTGTTCGTAACTATTTGTTATCATGAAGACGAATTGAAAACTGCCCTCGCTACCTGTTTCCGGAAAATTCGACGTGCCTACGAAAATGACAAGCGTCTCGAAGAGCCAAAAGTCATTGCTGAGCAGTACATGGAAGGTGATATTTACTCGATAGATAGTTACGTGAATTCACGTGGCTCGATCTACCATTTGCCGATGGTGCGCGTGAAAACTGGTAAAGACATTGGTCATCAGGATTTTTACGGATACCAGCAGATGACTCCTACTATTCTAAAGCGAGAGACGATTAAACGTGCTGAAGCTGTTACTGAAACGGCAATTCATGCCCTGGGACTCCGCAGTACGACCGCGCACACTGAACTGATGAAAATTGATGGTGAGTTTAAAGTAATCGAGGTTGGGCCACGTATGGGCGGGGCCCGCGACAAACTGTATGACCTCAGCTGTGATATCGATCATCCACTCAACGATATTTTGATTCGTATCCCACGCAAGCCAAAAATCCCGAAAAAGTGCAAAGGGAATGCGGTCTACATGAAGTGGTTTTTGCCAAAAGAGGGGACCATTACTGAAATGAAGGGGATTAAAAAAATCGAACAACTCGAGTCGTTTTACAAAATCGAAGTGAACAAGAAAATTGGCGACAGAGCAACCTTTGCACGCAGCGGCGGTCGTTCGATTTTTAATTTATACCTATATAACGCTGATCGGGCGAAGTTGTTGGCGGATATTCGAAGAGTCGAACAGCTAGTAAAAATTAAAATCCGCTAGAGAGTTTTAAAAATAGCGAATTTCTTCGTTATGCTGTATAAAATACAACTAACCGTATTTGTACGGCTCGTTCTATTTTATTTGTGTGCCTCGAACTTCATCTATTTTAAAAGCACTCGCTCAGTGACTTCGTGAAGTTGTCTACAAAGTTTGACGAATGTTACTGAAGGTGGGGAAGTGGGGGCGTTTTGTGGGGTTTTGTGCGGTATGATAGAGGTATGATTCGAACCCGGGATTTTTTTCTGTTTGTCATAACTGTCGGCTTTTTGGTGGTTGCAATTGGGGTTACGGTGGTATGGCATTACCATACACGCCCTATCAGTCATGTTGCGACAGTAAATTTCGATACACATACTGCGACGTATACTGCCGAGGTTGCAACGGTGCCTGATACAAAAAATGACCGATTGGCTGAATTACGCCGGAAGTTGGCTGAGGATACGTCACTGAGTGCGCCAGACACTCCGACTGAGTCGGTTGCAACGGCTACCGCGACTGAAACCAAAATAACTGCTCCGGTTGAAAGCAAAATCCAGCTCTGTGGCAAGAGTTACGTGCCAAAATCAATTGCAGGGTTGACTGGACAACAGCAGTATACCGAGCGTGAAAATCAGCGCGTGTTCTATGAGGTTGTCATGCCACTCGAGATTGCGACAGTGACACCTGCCGTACCGCCGACAGAAAAAGTCCTGTTTACACTTCCTCTCCGTACCGTGCCACTTGCCGCAACGTCGTGTATCAAAGACGACATTGTAGCGGTGTCACCTACAGGCGCCGTGATTCGAAATACCGAGTATGCAAAATATCAAACTCGCGGTGAATCAACGCTTATCGGCTACACCCTTGACGGGTTCCCATTGTATGGACGTACGAATAGTATTACGACTGATGCCTGCGGTGGAGCAATGATTGATGGTAGTTACCGTTACTATCTGTCTTCCGAACGAAAGGGTGTGCTCGGCTGCTTTGCAGGAATCCCGGTTGCGTTGTAAGTTTCTCACTTCATGCGTACGCTCATTATCGACATTGAAACGGTAGGTGAGGACTGGAACGCGATTGATAGTGTGACGCAAGCGCTTTTAAAAAAGCCGATTGATAGGCGCGCTGATACTCCTGAAGAATGGATACAGCAGGTCGACGAGATGCAGAGTGATCTCGGTCTGTCACCACTGACTGGTTCTATTATTGTGCTTGGTCTCTATGACCTAGAACGCGCCAAGGGTGCGCTTTATTTTGTGCCACAACAGACAAAACAGTATGCACTTGATGGTGATGTAGATAGTTTTGTCTGCAAAGCTCGGAGCGAAGCAATGCTCCTCCATGAATTTTGGGAAGGGGCACAAGACTACGATGCCTTTGTGACCTTTGGTGGTCGGTCGTTTGATGTGCCGTTTTTGCTCCATCGCTCGATTGTGCACGGCATTCGTCCAACGCGTGAGCTCATGAAGTATCGCTATTTGTCGCAACAATCAGCTCCTTTTCATATTGACCTCATGGATGAATTAACCTTTTACGGTGCTACTCGGCGTCAGTCACTGCACTTATTTTGTCGAGCATTTGGTATCGAGAGTGCAAAAGGGAACGGAATGACAGGGGCAGATGTGGGCGATGCGTATCGTGCAGGAAAGTTACTCGACATTATTCGATATAACATTAGTGACGTTCAAGCGACTGCACAGTTATACGAAAAGTGGTGCGAGAATTTAGCGCCAACAAGTTTTTTACAGACAGTTGATTTATAACAAAAATGTTGTATAGTGAATTACGAATATGTATATGAGCGCAAGGAGGCGCTAAAATGGGACTCTGGTGGAGAAGTATTGAGAAGTTTCCGTATGAAAATCGGGGCTTTGAAATCAAGGGAAATCCCAAGGCTCTACCGAAAGATTTCGGATCAGCCTGGAATCTGATCGGCAGAAATGCCTGGCGGTATCAACACGAGTGGAAGTGGTTTACGGTCCAGACTGTACGACCGTGGTATCACGTGTACTTTGACGATGGTCATGCATGCATGTGTTACCGCTTGCGGGTGACCACTTCCGAATTCGCTGTTCGAATTGGACAGCGGGATACTCGATATCTTGTGTTGTCTGATGATGGGTCTGGACCCATCTCGCTCAGACCGCATGAAGGACGTTTTGCGTATCCAGAGATTCTGGATGTGCGAGACCGTCTCTCGCGGACAAAACATCCAAAGGAGCGCCTCACGCTCTTGTAAGGTGTTTTCTAGAAAGAACAAAAAGGCGCGCTTGCGAGTGCGCCTTTTGCTATACTTATTCTATGAAAAATATTCTTTCATTGTTAGCAGATTTTGCAAATGGCATGTTTGCAATTTTGTTTGTAAGTTATCTGACTGGTTACGAAATTGTGTGGTGGTATTTCTTAATTGGAATTGTTCTCGCGATGTCGCCGGATGTTGATGCGGTTCCAGAGATACTCGCTCGTGGTAAGGTGGCGGCGAGTTCGGAACATCCGCGAGATCACCGAACGTTTTTACATTATCCGATTGTCTCGATTCCTCTTGGACTGATGGCGGCTTGGTTAGTTCCATTTTGGGGATTGGTGTGGCTCGTGGCGCTTGTCCTCCATCTCATAAATGATTTGTATGGGACGGGCTGGGGGTTGCCACTGTTGTATCCGTTTTCGAGTACTCATTTCAAATTTCTTTGTCGTCGAGCCAATCAGTCACCTGATTTACTCAAAGAGCGAGGCCTGTGGGATAGCTTGCCCTCAAGTGAGAAAAAATTACGTTTAGTCGTCTCGTGGCGCACCGATGAACTGCCGGCATATATTTTAAAGTATGGTATGGATGATTGGATTGATCGTTGTTATTTGCGAGTTAATCCGATTACGATAGCTGAGTACAGTTTGTTTACTCTGGCCGTAGTTTTAGCTGTCTACACTTTGGTATACTAGCAGTATGAAAAAATTTCCGGATGGCTTTTATTGGGGCGCAGCCACCGCTTCATATCAAGTAGAGGGTAGTATCGAACATACGGACTGGGCCGAAGCGGCACGAGCTGGTCGGGTGCCGGTGTGTGGTGTCGCGTGCGATCACTATAATCGCTATGAAGCAGATTTTGATATCGCAAAGTCACTTGGTCACACCGCGCACCGGTTCTCGGTCGAGTGGGCTCGAATCGAGCCAGAGGAAGGAAAGTTTAACGCTGCAGCCATTGCACATTATCGCGCCGTGCTTGGGGCTCTTCATGCTCGCGGTATGAAACCATACGTAACTATTTGGCACTTTACGTTGCCGCTTTGGTTCTCAGAGTCGGGAGGGTTTGAGCGGGGTGATTCGCCTGACATTTTTGCTCGCTATGCAGCGTTTTTGGTTGCGGAACTCGGCGATCTCTGTGACTCGTTTTCGACTATGAATGAACCGAATGTGTATGGTAGTAACGGCTGGCTACGGGGCAGTTGGCCACCGTTTAAACGCTTTGCTTTGACTGATATGGTCTCAATTACCAATTCGGGCAGGCAGTACGAAGCACGAGCGAGTCGAGGGCTCTCGCCACTGCTTCTCTACTGGCGCGTGATGAAAAATCTCGCCTTAGCACATAATGCTGCGTATCGAGCAATAAAAAAAGTGAATCCGGCAATTGATGTGAGTGTGGTAAAACACGTTATTGTGTTTGATGCGAACTGGAATCCATTTAATAAACTCAAAGCCGCGTTTGCGAATTATGCCTGGACGAGTATTTTTATGAATCGCACTCACCAGTGTTGTGATTCAATTGGACTCAATTACTATTTCTACACCAAATTTGGTGACAAAACTGTCTGGCGAAAAACGGACATGGACTGGAATTTTGCCCCGGAACATATTCATGATGCGCTTATGATGCTTGCAAAATATCAGAAACCGCTGTTTGTATCCGAAGGTGGTCTCGCGGATGCGGCTGATTCTGGTCGAGCGGAATATATTACGCGCCAAGTAGCGGGAGTATGGCAAGCCATACAGGATGGCGCAGATGTGCGTGGACACCTCTACTGGTCGCTTCTCGACAATTACGAATGGGCACTTGGATTCGACAAACGATTTGGTTTAGTTACAGTTGATTTTGCTACACAAGAGCGAACGATTCGACCTTCTGCATACGTGTATAAACAAATTTGCGAGGCAAACGCCGTAGTAGAATAAACTCATAATGGCTTGGATATTACTCGCAACGGCGGGGCAGTTTTTGAACGCGATTGTAGCGTTTTTGGATAAATATATTGTGTCTGATGAAACGGCGCTCCCAAAGCCGTTTGTGTATGCGTTTTATTCTTGTCTCCTGACTGGAGGATGGATGCTGATATATGTTGTTGGATTTATTCCTGGCGCCAGTGTGATTGGTATTCCGCACTTTACGCATATCAAATCACCAACGATTCAGGTGGTAGCGATGTCGTTTCTGGCGGCGTATACGTTTTTTATGGCACTTGTGTCGATGTATTCGGCCTTGCGTGATGCAGAGGCGGTGAACGTGATGCCGGTGATTGGTGCGATTTCGGCGTTGTCGTCGTTCGGGATGGTGTACCTCTTTTTGGGGACTAGTATTCCACACAATTTTATTTGGGGTATCGTCGTGTTGTCGCTTGGTACCCTCTTTGTGGCGCAAACACTCCCGGCGTGGGATGCCGTGCTCCATGTGGTCCATAGCGGCGTCTTTTTCGCGCTTCATTTCATTACGATGAAAGGCTTGTTTCAGGAAACGAGTTTTGATGATGGTTTCTTTTGGTCTCGTGTCTGTTTTGTATTGTTTGCACTCTCACTCTTACTCGTGCCGACGTACTACAAAAAGATTCGTGAACAAACGGGTGCGACCACAAAACGAACCGGAGTGCTGGTTATCCTCGCCAAAGTCCTCGCTGGTGTAGCGGCGTTCTTGTTGTTGAAAGCGACCGATAAAGGTGATGTTGCAGTGGTACAAGCGCTTGATGGGATTAAGTTTGTTTTTATTCTCCTTATTACGATTTTCTTTAGTTCACTTTTACCAAATAGCGCCGCCGAACACGTAGCAAAACCAAGTGAAGTCATGCGACGGGTGTTGTATGTGCTCGTCATTGCAGTGGGCTATTTTGTTCTTTTTACGTAACATGCGCCGTCTAAAATTGTTTCTCAAAGTCCTCTTGCTTATCGTACTGATTAGTACGGCGATTGTGCTGTGGCTCGCGTATAAACCAACCCCAACACGAATTACCTATGGTATGTCATTTAACACAATGTACGCGCGTGAGCTCGGGCTCGATTGGAAAGAGACATATGACGCCATTTTGCATAATCTCGGAGTGCGTCACCTGCGTCTCGCTGCTCACTGGCCAATGATTGAACCAGTCAAAAATACCTACAATTTCGAAGAGCTCGATTATCAAGTCCACGAAGCTGAAAAAGTACACGCAACGATGGTATTGGCCGTTGGTCGTCGTTTGCCACGATGGCCAGAGTGTCATATCCCTGAATGGGCCCGCGAGCAGAGCTGGGAAGAACAAAAAACCGAGATTCGTGAATATGTGCGTAAGGTGGTAGAGCGGTATAAAGACAGTCCGTCGTTGCAATACTGGCAGGTAGAAAACGAACCGTACCTGGGACTTTTTGCCTACGAATACTGCGGTAAATTTGATGAAGCGTTTCTCGAAGAAGAAATTGCGCTCGTGAAATCCATTGATCCACATCATCCGATTTTGGTGACTGATAGTGGCAATCTCGGAACATGGGCTGGTGCGTACAAACATGGCGATGCGTTTGGGACGAGCGTCTACGTCTATTTTTGGAATCCAGACCTCGGTCAATTTAAGACACTTCTTCCACCATGGTTCTACCGGGCGAAAGAGCATGTGATGGCACTCCTCTATGGTAAGAAGCCGACGATGCTTATCGAACTCTCCGCTGAACCGTGGCTGGTCGAACCGGTGACAAAGGTACCAATTGCAACGCAATTTACCCGTATGGATGTAGAAAAATTTAACGCTATTCTTGAATACGCGCGTGGTACTCACTACGATACTGAATATCTCTGGGGTGCCGAGTGGTGGTACTGGTTGAAACACCAAAAAGATGCACATCCAGAAATGTGGGAGAGAGGAGTAGCGTTATTTAAAACTAGTAACTAATAAAAACCTATGGCTGTAAAAATTTCAACGCCGTATAAAAAAGCGCCAGCTCGCACTCGCGAGATTGATGCAGTGGCCGAGGCTGGTACAAGTGCTGCCGCAAAAACAGCGTCGGCGAATTTGGTGTCACATGTGGCGAATATAGTCGATAGTACAACGGCGGGGGTCGATTCGTACATAGAGCCAGTACGGTCGAGTATTCTCAAGCGTTTCCCGATCATGTTTTCGCTCCTGACCACCTTTGGTGTCTCAACGACATTTTATGGTTTTGAAAAAATAGTTGATGAGATTTCAGTTTTGAATACGCATCCGTTTCTTATGTTGATACTGGGAATGGGGATTCTGGCGTTCACTGGTACACTATACAAGAAACTTTCGTAATCACCATGGTCTTCTGGCACTTTATCTTTTCGTTCCTCTACACACGCAATTGGCACACAGGCGAGCGTGAATTGTCGCGCCCGCGCGTGGCATTATTTGCTGCTGGTATTTTCTTGGTGCTCCTCGCGTGTACACTCATTAGTTTTCTGCAGGCGCCACTTGTCTACGTGCCGCCTGTTGCGCCGTAATGTATCGCCTGTCTATGCATATTCCACTTTGGTCAGTGGTGTTGGTACTGGTAGCGCTCGCTACCGTAGCGGCAGTGTTTCTGTTGGTGCAGTTTTTTATCTAAAACGTCAATTGTGTGCTCATGAAAAACGATTCAAAAAGCCTTTTAAATCAACAATATATGGTATAGCTGCCTTGAAAGTAGGTGAAAAATAGGGCATAATACAGACTATCTATGAAAAAAATATTCACCGCACTCGCCCTGTTGTTAGTGCTCGTTTCGCCAAGTGCCGCCCTTGCAAGTGCAGTTGTGCGTAGTGGAGACGCGGTGACTATTGCTCAGAACCAATCAGTGGATGGTAATTTTTACGCAGTTGGGAGTGCGGTTGCGCTCTCGGGTGTAGTGAAGCGTGATGCCGTTGTTATTGGCGGTACGGTAACCGTAAATGGTTCGGTGACAGAAGATATGTTTGCGCTCGGCGGAGCCGTAAACATG
>Ga0228698_1000916_pt1 | contig 16847 bp, 24 predicted proteins | sample McNCre117_Aug_MG_FD_178015 | JGI IMG/M metagenome (GOLD analysis project Ga0228698, IMG submission 178015) | Freshwater microbial communities from McNutts Creek, Athens, Georgia, United States - 1-17_Aug_MG | ecosystem: Environmental > Aquatic > Freshwater > Creek | place: USA: Georgia...
AACCTGAGCGACGCCAACCTGAGCGACGCCAACCTGAGCGACGCCAACCTGAGCGGCGCCAACCTGAGCGACGCCTACCTGCGCGGCGCCAACCTGAGCGACGCCAACCTGAGCGGCGCCAACCTGAGCGACGCCTACCTGCGCGGCGCCAACCTGAGCGGCGCCTACCTGCGCGACGCCAACCTGCGCGACGCCAACCTGAGCGACGCCAACCTGAGCGACGCCAACCTGAGCGGCGCCAACCTGCGCGGCGCCAACCTGAGCGGCACCTACCTGAGCGGCGCCAAGTGGTCTGACGGAATCATCATCAACAAAGTGCCGTTGCAATTGAGCGGCTTGCTGTGGTTAGTCACGATCCTCGACGCGCACATGCAGATCGGCTGCGAGCTGCACTCGCTGGCCGAGTGGGCCGAATTCGATGATGCGCGGATCGTCGCCATGTCCGGCAAAGAGGCGCTGCGCTTCTGGCGCGAGAACAAGGATGCGCTGCTGGGCCTCGCTCGCGCGGCCGGCCGTGAATTCTCGGCGCCTGTTGCTGCCGAGGTGGCGTGATGCTCAGCCCCAACTCGATCAGCGGCATGGCCCAGCTCAGGCTCGACCGCTCGGACCCGATGCACGACGCCTACGACGACAAGGAAGAAGCGCTCGAAGGCTTCTACGACGCGTTGGCGATCTCCGGCATGGTGCCCACGGTTCATGGCCGCTGCAAGGTTGCCGAGTTCATCGCGCAGCCCACCGGCTACAGCGCTGACGTCTTGATGACGCTTTGCCAAGAGGCGCTGCGCACGCCGCACCCGAACATGGTGGACGAGCATAACGCCGTGGTTGCGCGCATGGTGCGCAGCTACGTTGAGTCCGTCGCCGAGGACTACGCCGCGGCACACAGCAAGGAGTGGGCAGCATGAACACCACCACCCGTCGCCACCCGCGCAGCCTGCTTGAGGCTTTCCCGCGCGATCACTCCGAGTGGATCACTCGCTGCCCGCGCCCGCTGTCTGAGCGCGTCCTGTCGGTGCTGCTGGCCTGCGGGCTTGGCATTGCAGGCGCTGTGCTTCTGGCGCACTGGTGGGCAGCGTGATGTGGCCCACCGAAAAGGAAAGGCGCGACGTCGAGCGCGCTATTACGCAAGCCGCATCCGACGAGGTTGCGCATGGCGACGGAGAAGCCTTGCTCTTGTGCATCGGCATCTTCTGTGCGATCTGCGCAATTGCCGCCCTCTACTTGGAGCTGTCGCAATGACCTACATCCGCGAACTCATTCTCGACCTCTGCTATGCGGTGCGCGTTGCCGCCAAGACTTTCAGCAACGAACGTCGCTGGAAAAGGCAGGGCCCCGATTTCTAAAGGTCCGCGCCGCACCTAACAAGCGGGCATCAACTACCAAGGAAACGCAATGGGCTTCACAGCAAAAGACACTGGCGGTGGGTTTCGTCAGATCCCCCCGGGCGCCTACATCGGGCGCTGCTTCTCGATCATCGATATGGGCACTCAGACGAACGAGAAGTTCGGCAAGACCGCCCACAAGCTCCAATTGAAGTGGGAGGTGTTCGGAGAAGACGAGGCCGGTCAACCGCTCACGGTGACGTGGGAGGGCCGCACCATGCCCATGACGATCGGCAAGAGCTACACGGTCAGCCTGCACGAAAAGGCCGGGCTGCGAAAGGATCTGGCCGCTTGGCGCGGCCGCGACTTCACGGCAGACGAGGCGAAGGCCTTCGACGTGTCGAAGCTGCTGGGGGCCTATTGCATGATCAACGTGACCCACAGCGAGACGAACGGGAAGGTGTACAGCAATGTCGCCGGCCTGTCTCCGCTCCCGGGGGCGCTGAAGAACAGCAAGCCGGAAGGCGTGCATGCCCTGCTGCGCTTCGACCTTGACGATCCGGATCTTGAGGTCTTCGACGGATTCCACGAATCGCTGCAAGCCGTGATCAAGAAATCACCGGAGTGGGCGGCAAAGTATGGCGGCGGTCGCTCGAACGCCACCAAGCAGGCCGAGACGGCCGACATGGCTGACGATGACATCCCGTTCTGACATGGACACCATCGTCATCGAAGCCACCAGCGTCAAGTGCGCAACGCTGGTCGACGGGACGCTCCGCATCACTGTGGAGATTGAGCCCATGCATGCCCTCGCAGCCTTCACCCTTTTTCGCCAGCCCGGAACCGTCATGGCCCTGGCCGCGATCAACCCGGAGCCCACCGAATGAGCACCATCGTCTTTGACATCGAAACCATCCCGTCGCAGCTGCCCTGGGTGCGCGACGAAATCGCCCGCGACATCAAGGCCCCCGCGGCGCTGAAGAAGGCCGAGTCGATTGCGGAGTGGGAGCGCGAAAGCAAGCCCGCAGCGGTCGAAGACGCCTACTTGAAAACCTCGTTTGATGGGGGCCTCGGCCAAGTCGTCTGCATCGGCTGGTGCGTCGACGACGACGAGCCGCAATCGCTGCAAGTACGCGACCTGTCGTCCGAGGCCGAGGCCGACATGCTGATCGACTTCTTCTTCGAGCTGAAGGCCGTTCAGAAGGCTGATGGTCGCCGCCCGCTGTTCGTGGGACACAACCATGTCGCCTTCGACATCCCGTTTCTGTGGAAGCGCGCGACCGTCCTTGCCGTGCAACCCCCGATCTGGTTCCCGCGCGACCCAAAGCCCTGGGGCGACACCACCTTCGACACCATGACCGCGTGGAGCGGCTTGAAGGCTGGTTGCAGCATGGATCGCCTCTGCCGCATCCTGGGCATCCCCGGGAAAGGCGACGGGCCTAGCGGGGCCGATGTGTGGCCCATGGTGCAGGCTGGTCGCATGGATGACGTGGCCTTGTACTGCCGCGCCGATGTCGATCGCACCCGAGCGATGTATCGCCGCATGACTTTTCAGACAGCACAGGCCGCACAGGAGTTGTTTGCATGACCCGCATCTATCTGATCACCGACAAGCATCGCCAGAACGGCTTTCATCGCCTGGTGCGCGCCGCGAATCAAGCCCAAGCTCGCAATCACGTTGCGCGCGATTCGCTGTCGTGCGAAGTGGCTGGTCAGGATGACCTGGTGGAGCTGATCGCCCGTGGCGTGAAGGTCGAGGACACGGGCGAGGTGCTGCAGGTGGGTGCGTCGTGAGACAAGCATTGCAGCAGTGCATCGAAGCGCTGCGCAAGGCAGTCGTCCTGCTTGCTGGCGCAGGTGTCCACGCGCCCGCGTTTGGGCCTGACGAAGCGTATGAGGCAGTGAGCGACGCAATTGCCGCAGCCCAGGCTGCGCTTGATGCGCCGCAACCGGAGCCGGTGGCGTGGCTATACACAACACACAAGTACCGGGGACTGTCGGAAACGCGAGTATCTGTGCCCTGGGACCATGAGTTCACGGAGACGCCGCTGTTCGCCGCCCCGCCCGACGTGTCCGCTATGGTGGCCGAGCGCGACGCACTGCTCGCATTGAACGATGGACTGAGCGAGGAAAACGCGAACCTCGATAAGACGATCGACGAGCTTGAGGCCAGCAAATCCCGGCTGATCGAGCAGCTTGAGAAGAACGGCGCACTGATGGGCGAAGCGGCTGACAGAATCGACGCATTGCTGCATGAGCGCGATGCAGCTTTCAAGATGTCCCGCTGCGAATGCGGGTCAGACGAGGCTTGCGCGAATCTCGCCAAACTGCTTGCGGAGAACGACGCACTGCAGCAGGACGCCGCACGCATCGACTGGATCGCCAGGCAAGACCTACAAGACCTGAGCATGGGCATAGTGATTGATGCCCCTCACGATGGCGATTACTACGTCCGTGGCGACAACAACGTGCCAGGGTACGGCCCCACATTCCGTGCCGCTATCGATGCGGCGATGTCAGGAGAACAGAAGTGACTGCCCTACGCAAAGCCGCAGAACTCACCAAGGCAGCCCGAGAGTTCGCGCAGTCGAGCTACAGCTACACCGGCTCCGAAGTTTGTCTGTGGGTTGGGAATCTGTGCGATGAGATTGACCGATTAAGCGCCGCGCTTGATGCGCAGCCCCAGCAACCGCTGCAAGGTGGATTCGACAACGACGAACTCCGTGCAGAGTGGGATCGCAAACTGCCGGGGCAAGAGCCGAAGGGGCAGGAACTGACGACGTTCGCCATCGGCGTCGAAGTGGGATTCGCCCATGCGCAGAAGCTGGATCGCCAAGACTGGAGCCGCGTGCATCATGTGCTGAAAAAGCACAACGCCCATCCCGGGCGCACGGACGATCACCTTGCCGATGTGATTGATCGCGCTCTGGCCGCGCAGCCCCAGCAGTCAGTCAGCGAGGGCCACGAAGCCTGCATCAAGCTGCGCAGCCTGGGGTACACCTGGGACGCACTGAACGAAGAATGGTCGCAGCAGCCCCAGCAGGCAGCGCCAGCCTGGGTGTCGGTGTCAGACCGCATGCCGGCCAGCGGGGTTACCGTGCTGGCCTGCTACAAAAACCAAGCCGGCAAACTGCGCCGCGTCCGCGCACGTTGGGCGGCAGCAAAGAGCAGCGAGTCGAGCCCAGAAAGCGACTTCGGAGAATATGACGAGGCGGCCGACCGCTACTACGACCCCGAGGGGTGGTACGAGCAAATCGACAACGCGGTGGACTACACGGCCATGCTCATCGACAGCCCGGTGACGCATTGGATGACGATGCCGGCAGCGCCAGACGCGCAGCCCAAGCAGGAGGAGCCAACCGTTGTGGCTCACGCCTTGCCAACCAAGACCGTTGTGGCTCGTGGTGCGCCTGTCCCGGGCGGGTCGGTGCTCAACTACGCCGATGTGCGCGACATCTGGCGGGAGCATGAGCCGCACATGCCGCATGCGTGGGCTGCGCTCATCGGGGCTGCGGAAGCGGCTGTGCTGGAGAAGCTGCGGGGTGGGGCGTGATGCGCGACCCGTTCAAGATCGACGGCCCGACATGCATCAGCTTCAGCGGCGGCCGGACAAGCGCTTACATGCTGTGGCGCGTGCTGCAAAGCAACGGGGGCCTCCCGGCCGACTGCCTTGTGTGCTTTGCGAACACCGGCCAGGAGGAAGAAGAAACGCTCCAATTTGTGCGCGACTGCGGCGACCGCTGGGGCGTTCACATCACTTGGGTGGAGTACCGAGACAACGAACAGGGCTTTGCGCTGGTGACGTATGACGATGCGAGCCGCAACGGTGAGCCCTTCGAGGCCATCATCCGCAAGCGCAACTATTTGCCGAACCCCGTGACGCGGTTTTGCACTGTCGAGTTGAAGATCCGCGCAATGCACAAGGTGCTGCGAACGCTCGACTGGCACAAGCGTGACGATGGATGGGATCAGTTCGTTGGGATCAGGGCAGACGAGCAGCGCAGAGTCTCGAAGATTCGCGCCAGGCCAAGCCCCGAGACTGTCAAAGAGACGATGTGCATGCCGCTCGCCGATGCTGGGGTGACAGTGCAGGACGTGGACGCGTTCTGGCGCTCGCAGCCGTTTAACCTGATGCTGCCGACGTTCAAGGGGCGCACGCTCGCTGGGAACTGCTCGCTGTGCTTTTTAAAACCAATGGCGCAAGTCGCAAGCCTAATCGCGGAGCGCCCGAGCCGCGCGGTGTTCTGGATCAGGATGGAGGCGTTGGCGTTGGCGTCGAAGCCGAGCGGTGCGGTTTTCCGTTCCGACCGCCCGAGCTATTCCGCGATGCTGAAGACGGCGCAGACGCAAACAGATGCCTTCGGGCACAGCGACGAGGAGGCGATCCCATGCTATTGCGGAGACTGACCCGCGCCCGCGACGAGCTGATGGAACGCCGCTACGCCGTCACGCACGCCCACAAGCCGATCCGCAAGGCGTTTTGGGGATGCCACGGCGGCCGCTGGCGCATGCTGACCGGGCAGTGCAGCGCGCACCTGAGCCGCAGCGGCAGGATGTACCGCTTGCGCATCCGTCTGTTGAGGCGGTTCGGGCTGTCGGCTTTCAAGGGAGATAACGCATGAACTCAGAAATGCTCACCACCGCAGACATCGCCGGGCACCTGAACCTGACGCGAACCTACGTCACCGATCAGCTCACGAAGCGCGCCGACTTCCCGAAGCCCGCGCTGCGCCTGAGCCGCAAGACTGTGCTTTGGACGCGGGAAAGCGTCGAGGCTTGGCTGGTGAAGATGGCGAAGAAAGCTAGAGCTTGAGCGCGATCTGTGCCGCGGTAGCGCGGTAGTACCGGGCCAACAAGGTTTTGAGGTCCCGATGCCCCGACACCCGCGCCAGCTCGAAAGCATCCAGCTTGCTCGCCATCCGCGTCAGCGCTTCGGCGCGTGAGTCGTGAAACGTGAACCCCGACAACCCCGCAGCCTTGCGGGCTTTGCGAAAGAGAGCATCCAATGACGCAGACGTCACTGTCCAGCCCCTCCACTGCCGAAATAGCCGACAGGCTGCGCGCGATAGAGGAACGTCTCGGGCATCCCCGTTCTTCGTCTGCGACAGATGCGCGACTCGCTGGGATAGATCAACGTCTTGCGGCGTCAGAGACAGCAGTTCACCAGCTCGCATCGCAGTGCGCAGCCCTAGAAGAAACGCTAGAGCGCACTGTGCTGATTTTGTCTCTGCAACAGCCCGGCTTCGATGGCCTAGTGCTCGGACGATCCGCCGAACTTCGGCCCATCCGATCCGCCGCGTCCGGGCGCGGTTCTCAGCCGGCACCGTGAACCCGTCGAACGGACTGACACGGATCAGGCCCCACTCTTTGCGCGCGACGCTGAACACATGCCGCAGCAGCGTCACATCCCTGCGCACGGCCCCGCTGGTGACGCCCTGCAGCCGCTTGTCGCGCCACCGGGCCAGATCGTCGGTGGTGATGTCAGCGATGGCCTTCTTGGCCCAGGGCTCGGCCTTGAACATCACCAGGCGCTTTTTCTCCCACTCATGCCCGCGCTTCTTGCTGCTGACATCGGACTCGTACCGGGCCAGCGCATCGGCCATGCTGCACTGCTCCAAAGCCCCATGCTTTCGCGCGACAATATCGGCCTCGATCTGCGTCGCCCAGGCGGTGGCTGCGGCCTTGGTGGGGAACGTCGCCGAGCGTCTGACACCGTGCTTGTCGATTTCAGCGCGCCAGCTTTTGTCGCGCTTGTGGATGTGGGCCATGGCGGGAAAATGGCGGGCAGAGCATCCAGGGAACGGATGCCATCGCCGGCTATGCTGCCACATGCCCGCCCGCCAAGGGGCTGGGTTTTCACTCTGCGCGGGGTGAAATTCCAGGGTACAGAGGGGAACCGAAACCATCCCCGTGAACTATCGACGTTGCCCGCCGGGGGCGCCAATTCTCCCTATGACAGGGCATCAAATGGCGGGAATTTGGCGTGCTGGCGGTCCAAAAGTGGACCTTGGCCCACGGGTTGAGCTTCACTTAAAGATTCGGCCGGAATCTATGCATTTGCCGGTCGACATGTAAAGGTTTGGCCCGTTTCTTGATCGTGTTTTGATCGTCACGGCATCAGCGCCCGATAGCTCCGCTCGCACGCAGCCCCGGAGATGCCGCGCCGGTCCGCTTCGGCTGCATAGAGTCCAGCAGCATCGACAGCGCGCCAGAACAAGTCGGCTGACACTCCGCTGGCGTCGGGGGCTGGCGCGCAGCTACCGGCAGCGGCGGGATTGCCGGCGCGTCCACTGGCTTTGGCCGCGGCGAGTCGTGCGCGCAGCCGGTCAGCAGCGCCAGCAGCAGCAGCAGCGTCCACCCCAGCACTGCGAGCGCGATTTTCAGCCTCATCGGTGATCCCCTGTTGTGCCGTGAGCCGGCGTTGTGTCTCGGCCTGGGCGGCCTGTGCAGCTTTCAGCGTCAGCGCCGCGACTTCGGCGTCGTGTGCGCGGAGCGCTGCCCCAGCTGCCCCTGCGCGATGGTGTTGGATCGCACCCCACCCCAGCGCCGCGACAACAACCCACGCCCAGACGGGTACAGCGCGCAGCATCGGCAGCAGGCGCAGCCAGACGATGGTCAGCACCAGCCGCCCCCGCGCTGCGCGAGTCTCCAACGCAGAATGGCGATGCCACACCCGATGGCAATGGCGGGCATGATCCACGCCGGGGGCACGCCCAAGATGTCGGCGGCGAACGTCTTGGCGGCCTTGATCCCGTCGCCCAGCGGGCCGAGCGCGTCTTTCGCTTCAGCCAGCGCGGCGACGATGCCCGAAACTGTGACTGCCGCCCCGCCTTGAGCGATGGGCGACGCCTTGATCGGCGTCTCGGGCGCGACAGCCTGCGGCATCCGCTCCTGGGGCGCGTCGGGCTCGGGGGTGAGGTATAGGGCCGCCTCGGCCGCGCGACGCGCTGTGAGGCCGGCAAGGGGCTGCAACACCCCATCCACGCGGGCTTTGTCCCACAGGCTGAAGGCGCGGGCCGCCGCCTGCCAGTCCTGCCGGTTGTGGGCCTTCAGGACGGTCGAGCCGCTGAAGGCGTCGAAACCGATGTTGTAAGCCAGACTTACAAGTCCGCCGAGCTGGTTCGGTGTGGCGTGCTCGGTGCAGACCGTGGCGACGCGCAGCGCGAGCGTCGTCAGCTCAGTGCACAGCCGCTTGTCCGCCTCGGGCTGCGTCATCACGGTGGTGGGCGTGACCCCGGCAGTCTCGCCCCACCCCACCGACCAGACACCAGCAGGGCACCTGTACGCGCGCAGCCGGCACCCCTCACGCTCGGCGATCAGGGCCACCGCCGACATGGGCAGCGGCCAGGGTAGCGACGGGTCGGGGAGCGTCATTTCTTCCCCTTCTCCAGAATGCGGTCAAGCTTGGCGTCGATCCGCTCAAGCTGCGCGCGCAACAGGGCAAGCGCCTCGTTGGTCGTCTTGTCCTGCCGCTCGTCGCGCTCGTGCTGCGTCGAGACTTGCGCCTCAAGCACTTGCACCCGGGCATCGACCTTGCCGATGTACGTCGTCACCTGCACCAGCGTGACTGCCATCGTGAGCATCAGGCCGATGGTGCTGACGATGTGCCCGATCTGAATGCGCCGGTCTGTGTGCCAGCCATCCTCGGCCTTCGGGGCGGTCGCCATCAGACCCCCGCGACTTCAGGCCACGCGGGGTATTGCGTGCTGCGCGGGTCAATCGTGTCGAGCGCCCAGGTTTTCCAATGCGTGACGAACGGGTGTGACTTGTCGTTTTGCGCGATCCGGGCCAGGAAGAAGCGCACCACCTCGCGGTCCTGCCGCGACCACCACGACATCCCGCGCAAGTGCTGCACCAGGGCCTCGGCCAGCACATCGCACTGGCCCGGTTCGTAGCCGGTCAAGTAGTGGCCCTGAGCGTTCGGCATGTCGAAAGCGCCAGCAAAGTCCCCGATGCCGTTGCACAGGTCGATCACTGCATTGCGACGCTCGACGCTGTTGGTCACCCAGCCGACCATTGTCGGGTGCGTGTTCGCAAGCTGCGCGTCGAGGTCGGTTTTGTTGGGCAGCAGGGTGGCGGCGAATTCAGATGGGCGGTACATGTCTTAGCTCCTTCAGATGGCCATGTCTTGATGGCCTGGTGTGATGCGCCATGCTCCGGCGCGGAAACGGGGGATTGCATAGCGGCTTCTGAACGTCTCTGTCACCTCCGAGCAGAACCAAGAATCGGCGTCGTGCCACATGTCGCCGGTGAAGTACCGCACCACGAACCCAGCAATCGCCGTCCAGTCGTACGGCTTGCCGATCTGCGCATCCAACCACCGACGCGCTGAAACGGTGTTGACGGGCGCGACGGGGATCGTGCGGATTTCGTGCTTGGGGTAGTCAGCGAAGAAGTCGGCAGCCGGCCGGCGACGGAACCCATGCTTTGCCGTGGCTTCGTAGACGAGCCCCGTCTCGTCGTCTAAAACCGCGCTGTGACTCCACCGGCTGAACAGCACGAACCGCAGCAGGTAGGACGACACCGCGCTGCGAGTGCATAGGATTTCGCGGAACATGGGTGTATCCTGCTTGCCTCTGAAGCGAGGTGGCTATGGAATGGGCGATTGCGGTAGCACTCAGGCCGCTCGGGGCCTTGATCATGTTCGGCTTGATCTGCCTCCCCGCCCGCCTGGCAGTCCAGCGGTGGATGGCAGATGGCCCGCTAAAACGACTGCTGCTTAAGCGCGTTGGCAGAGGCTGGGGCGGACGTTAGGAGCCCCTGCGTACCCTGGCCCAGCAGTTCAAGGATGGCCGAGCGTTCTGCCGGCGTCGCGTTTTTCATCAAGTCTGCCGCCCGGCCTGGGTTGAGCATCACCTCAGCCAACTTGTTTGACAGCGCGGTATTCGCCCCACCGTACAAAGCATCTGCCCCACGCCCGAGAAGGCCGCCCATCGCCTGCATGGGCTTGGCGTTGCGCAGCAGGCTAGGCATGCCGACCTCAGACAGCAGGTTGCTGTAGGCGAGCTTTTGAGCGGTGTCCGATCCCACGCCGCGTCCAGCGTTCTGCGCAGCAGCCGCCCGCTGGACATCCAGCATGATGGAGTTGAGCCCGTTCATCTGCGCTGAGTCCAGCGTGCCCTCAAGCGTCGCGCTTGGCAGGCCGGTAGCCCTCGCCGCCGTCTTGTCGCTCAACGCGCGGGCATAGGCCGCAGGCTGAAGCGTGCCGGTGAGCTTGTTGATGGACTGATCCGCGATGGACTGCGCCACGTCCATCTGGTTGATGGGTTTTGATGCGGCAGCGTAGGCTTGGCGGGCTGCGCCGTACTCTGGCACCATCGCCTCAAGGCCGGTCAACAGATCATTCTTCAGCCCGGTGTAAGCGGACTGCATCGTCTTGTTGCCGGCGTTGGCTGCGATCTGGCTGTCGATGGCCTGCTTGATCCAGTGCATGCCCTGCACCGATGTCGCATCAGTCATCTCGGTGCCGTTGATCTTCGCCAGCATCCTGGCCTCGTTCAAGATCGAGTCTGGAATGCGCTTGGAGAAGTTGGCGATGTTCGCCAGGACATCCGGCGTGAGTTTTGCAGGGTCAACGCCGATGCGCCGAGCGGCGCCGTACATCTGTTCTGCGGTCGCGTTCCGAGCAGCGTCGAAGAAATCCCGCTTGCCCCCCTGCCCCGCCATGTCGGTGAGCAGATCCACGCGAGCGCCGTTCTGCGCTTTCATGGTGTCGGACATCAGGTTGGTGACGTTCGGATTGGTAGCTGTCGCGGCCCGCTCGAGCGAGGCCACACCAGCATTGCCAGCGGCTTGCCCGACAGTCGGCAACGAGCCCGGGACGAACTCGCCCATCGTCGTGCGCTGTATCCCCTGGCTCGGGCCAACAAACGGCTTGGCGGCCTCTGCAAGCCGCTGCGCGACAGCGTCCGCGTCGGTTCCGGCAGCGCCTCGCAGCGCGCGTCCGATGATCAGATCCTGGCCTTTTGCGCTGAGCGGGTCGAGAGCAGCCTTGCCGGCCGCCCATGCCTTCTGAGCAAGCGGCAACGCGGCGCCAGCTGCCCCGCCAACGCCCGTGTTGATCAGCGTCTCTGCGCCGCTAGTAGACGGCTGCATGGCCCCGGTGATTGCCCCGATGGTGGCCGCGCCGCCCAGCGTGTTTGCGCCAGGGATGAGCGCGGTCGGGGCAAGCATCGCCATGTTCATCCCGATGTCGCCCACCTTCCCGGCAGTCGTCCGCATCAGCGGAGCATCAAGTTTGCGCGACTCGGCAACGTCTTTGCGGTCAACAGCGCCCACCCATTGGCCCACACCTTGGCCCATGTCGTGGATCGCCTTGCCTGCCCCGGCAAGCCCGTTGTTGAGCCAGTTCGGGATGGCAACCCCGGTGTCCCACGGGCCAAATTGCAGCGTCCCACCGATGGTAGTCGGGTCAATCTTCTCCTGCGCTTGAACGGGGGGCGCCTTGGCGATGCGGTAGGCCCGCGCGACTGTCTCGAACTCTGGCGTGCCCTTTTTGTCCGCGTTGTTGACGATCCAGTTCGCGTATTCTTCAGCGCTTGCCATCAGCGGCCCCCAAGGATTGCGTCAGCCTGGTCAAGAATCGGGTTCAACTTGACGCCGCCCTTGATGTAGCTCGGCAGCGTCGAATCCGACAGTCCGGCCGCTCGGCGTTGTTCAAGCAGGTTCTTTTGCTGCGCGCCCATCACCATCTTGTAGTGAGCAATCAAGCCATTCAACTGCGCAGGCGAGTTGGCGGAACTGAAAGCCTTGGCCGCTTCCTCGCGCTCACCGACACCACCACCGCCTGCAACGATGGCCTTGACGACTTCCTGCCCGATGACGTTCTTGATGCCGTCGAAGTTGGTAGGCGCCGGGCTGCCTGTCTGGGTCTTGTACCAGTTGCTGACCTTGTTGACGATCTGCGTGTTGCCGTTGTCCAGAGCGCTGACGAGTTCCCCGAACTGGTCGAGGTGATCGTTTGCGGTTGCGACTGAGCGCAGCGCGTTGCCCTGCTGGCCGGTGGTGAACGCCTTGGCCGCTGCGTTCTTTGCAGTGACATCGGTGTAGTCATAGGTCGGGTTGATTTCAGCAACGCGCGCCATGATCCGCTGGCCCCGAGGATTGGCGAGCGCAAAGCCGCTCAGAGGCGGCACCTTGCCTGCGGCAACCATCTGCGCCATGCCTTCGACATCACCGGTAGGCGTGCCGTCCGGGTTCATGCCGGCGACGATGTAATCTTTCTTCAGCGTCTGAGCCGCACGGCTGTCGGTCATGTTCTGGCCGCGCTTCGTGATGGCCCCGGTGTAGACGGTATCGGGGCTAACAACCTTCTTGACTGCGGCGCCAATCGGGCTGTTGTCGAGTTCGTTGATGGCTTGGATCGAGCCGCCGTTGTCGAGGTAATGAACCTGCGGCTTGGGGGCAAACCCAGACACTTGCTGCCGGCCATCCTTGTAGGTGATGACAGTCACCGGCTGGCCGCTTTGCCGGTCAACCTGCGTAGTCATTTCTTTCACCTCAGGCATGAACTTCGCCGCCTGAGACAGCAGCTTGTCGGCAGAGTCAAACTCACCATTCCGCTGGTACACATCCGCCTTTGCGATGAGCCGCTGCGTGTACTGATCCGTGAAGTTGGGGCCAGTCGTCGGTGGCTTGACGGCCATCGAAGCCGCTGCGCCGACTGTCGGGCCGACGTTCTTCTGTGGCGGCTGGTAAGCGCCGTCGCTGAACCCACCCGCCTGGTCTGGTGCTGCGGGCATAGGGATGCCGGCGCTTGCTGGTTGCTGCCCGCCGCGCTGCGCCAAGTCCATCGCCGCCAGTTCGTCGCGGATGTTGTTCTGCCGGGTGATGCTGCCCTGCATCTGCTGCAATTCAAGCCCGCCCTTCTGGAGCCCCATTTGAGCGAGTTGCTGCTGTAGAGCGAACTGCGCCTGCTTCATCTTGCGGTCATCTTCCTCCGCTTTCTGCTGACGAAACTGCGCCATCGCGCCGTTGATGCGCTGCCCGAAAGACTGCGGCACAGCACTCGGCCCGGCTGCGGAGAGCAGGCCAAGAGCCATGCGGCCCTGGTCGCTGTTCAAACCGTCCAAATTGAAGTCTAGGAGGCCCAATTTGTCACCCCTTACGCGTAGTAAACCATCGTGATGCAGAGTTTGTCGCCAGCAGTCGGCGTGCCGCTCAGACTGAAAGCCACCTGACTTGCCGACACCGAGGTGATTGACACCGTGAGCCCACCCGCGCCGACGTAAGTCGCAGTGACTGCCGGGGCGTTGAATGCCGTCCCGGGTTGAGCGAAAGCCACCGTCAGCGTTGTTCCGGGGGAAGTGCCAAACACCACCGTGGCGCCGTAGTTCGTGCCCGTGATGGTTGCGCCAGTACCGCCGCCTGCGGAGATCGTCGGGGTGCCGCCCGTCGTCAGGTACTCGAACATGCCCGACGAGCCGTTGAACTGGGCAACAGCTTTCGAGATGGCCGCGTCGAGCTTGACGATGAACTTGATTCTGCCGGTGGAGTTCGTGCCCGCCAGGCCGTAACCCGTGGTGAGGTTGATGCTGCCGCCCGCGCTCGGGTTGCCGCTCGAGGCTTTTGCACCGCCGCTGATGTTGATGTCACCCAGCGGGACAGAGGCTGGGGAGCCTGCGACGACACCGCCGCCCGTGATGTTGATTGCACCGCCAGACGAATAGCCTGCACCTGCCGAAAGGCTGAGAGCGCCAGCAGTGCCGAGCGTGTCGTCGCCGGTTTTGATGGTGACAGTGCCAGAGCCCGCGCCGCTGGTGAGGTTGGGCGATGACATCGTGACGGTGGCCGCCGGGCCAGCAGTGGCCGAGGTGGTGAGCGTCAGGGCATTGCCGAAGCTGTAGGTGCCTGCGCCCGTCGTCACAATGCTCGTCGTGGCCGCTGCAACGTCGAGCGCCTTGGTGCCGCCAACGCTGAACCCGATGTTGCTCGCCCCGATACGGTACATGCCCGTCGAGGTGTCGGAGGTGAACGCGACGCTCGGAGCGCCGACAGTGCCGTTACCAAACGTGGTGGACAGCGCGACAGTCTGGCCGCTTGCGCGGTTGAACGACAAGCACCGCCAATTGCCCGCGCCGAGCGACTCAAAGCAAGCCGTATCGCCCGCAGCAGTTGTGATGCTGGTTGCGCTCGGCAGGATCATCGAGGTGGCGTTATAGGTGAGCGTCAACGCACCAGTGAACGTGAGCCACTTGCGGATGCCCGCCGAGACAGTGCCAAAGCTTGTGATAGTGGTTGTGCCTGTGACATCCAACCCCATCGAGTCCAGCGCGCCGATGTCCGTCGTCGTCGCAGAGGCCACCGTGCCGTGCGCCTGCGTGTACCGCACCACCGTCTGGATCTGGCGCAGGTTGTCGTCCAGATTCGTCGAGATAGCCGTGGAGCCCTGCGGCTGATTCGAGCCCGGAGTCGTGCTCCAGTTGTAGAGCGAAGTCGCTACGTCAGCCATGTCAGCCCTTCGGGAAGTAGTTCAGCAGGCCGCTCATCGTCGGTGCCGTCAAAGCAGGGCCACCTACGCCGATGTTCTTGCGCGGGTTCAGCGGGTCGTATGCGTTCGCACCAGTCAGCCCGCGATTGATGAAGTCGGTGAGCGCGCCCTGGTTGCCGTTAATGCCGTTGAGCAGGCCGGCGATGTTCCCGTATTGCGTCTTCTGCGCGGTGTTGAACGGGTTGTTCATGTAGTCGCTCTGAAGCTGCGTGCCTTGAGCGATGTTGGATTTGATCCAGTCCTGCGCCGGGCCCCAGGGGTCTTTCGTGCCGGTCGTGGTAACGGTTTGCTTCTGGTCTTTGTTGCCCAGCGCGCCGGCAAGCGCGGCGGCGATACCGCCCACTGTTTTGAGGCCGCCCAGGCCGTCAAGCAGGCCGCCGCTGTTGGCGTTCACGCCGTCGCCGGCTATCGTGCTACCCCAATCAGGCGCAGAGTCGCCTAAAGCGCCCCCAGGCGTCACGCCGCCGGTAGTCGTCCCCGCGTATGCCGGGTCAGTCAGGTCCACGCCAGTGAGTTGGTTGGACATGGGTTGGATGTCGCCAGAAATCCCACCCGCCGGGGTCGCTGGCTTTGCGTTCAGCAGGCCATTTCCAGCGGCTGCGGTAGCGCCGGACGCGCCGCCATACGCGCCGCTCAAGCCCGCCGAGCCACCCGTGCCAAGATCCGCCGCAGCGCCAGTGCCACCGAGCAGCGAGCCGCCCGCAGCCATCAGCGCGAGCTTGAGGATGGCGCCACCAGAGCCGTCATCGCGCGCGAGTTGGCCGCCGTACTTGCCGCTGCTGTCGTAGGTGTTGTAGTTCAGCCCGTCCGCAGGCTTGGCGCCGTACCCGTCGGTGTAGTTGCTGCGATCCGGGCCGGTTGCGTACTGCGCATCTCCGGTGCCGGTCGTGCCGGTAGCGTAGTGGCGGCTGTACTGAAACTGCCCCGTTGGGTCCCACCACTGAGTCGATGTGCCATCCTGGTTCGTGTAGCCCGGCGTCGATGCAACGATCTTCTGAATCGCTGCGATCTGCTCTGGGGTGAGGTTCGAGGTGTCGCCGAGAGTGTTCGATGCCATGATTTAGGGCCCCGTCTTGACAGCGTTATTCCCGCCGCCGAATAGTGCGTTCCAAAGCTGATAGCCGCCGAGGCCGCCGAGCAGCGGATTGGCTTGCAGGTTTTGGGAATTCGTCCCAGTGGTTGTGCCCCCGTTGCCGCCTGCGCCGTTGGCAAGGCCAGAGAACTGCGTGAGGTAGTTGAGCAACGTGTTCTGGATGTTGTTGGCGCCGTTGAGGCCGAGGTTCTGCGCGTTGAGCGTGTTGTTCTGGTTGGTCCAGTAGTTCTGGAAAGCTTGGTTTTGCAGCCCGCTGTTGTACTGATCCACGCTTAGGCCATAGTTCTTGTTGAACTGGTCGTTGTTCTGGCCGAGCTGGCTGTAGAACTGGTTGTTCTGCAGGTTCCGGTTCAGATCGTTCTGCCCGCCCTGCCAACCTTGGTTCGAGTAGAACTGCTGGTTCGACAGGTTGCGGTTTGCGTCGTTCTGCCCGCCCTGCCATTGGTTCTGACGCACTTGGTTGAGCATCTGATTGCCCGAACCGGCGTTGAACTGGTTCAGCGCGTTGCCTTGGCCGGCGTTGAACTGCGACATCTGGTTCTGCGCGCCCGCGTTGAACTGCCCCATGTTCTGCATGAGGTTGCTATTGCGGTTCAGATCGTTCTGCGCCAGCGTCGCGCCGAACTGGTTCTGCCCGAGGCCCAGATTCGCGTTGAACTGGCCCATGTTGTTGCCCTGCGAGGCGTTGAACTGGTTTTGCCCAGCCACGCCCTGCATGTTTCGCGTGAGGTCCGTCGAGTTGAACCCGGCGTTAGCCATGTTCGCGGAAAACTGGTTGCCGGCGTTGAACTGGTTCAGGCCCTGATTGCGGTTGAGCTGGTTCTCGGCGAGGCCCTGCTGTGCGGTGTAGTCCTGCATCCGCATGTTGTTGGTGGTCTGGCCGACGTTCTTCTCGAAGTCGCTCAGGCCCTGAGCGCGCGCCGCCTCAACACCCGTATTGCCG
>Ga0228698_1000917_pt1 | contig 16831 bp, 25 predicted proteins | sample McNCre117_Aug_MG_FD_178015 | JGI IMG/M metagenome (GOLD analysis project Ga0228698, IMG submission 178015) | Freshwater microbial communities from McNutts Creek, Athens, Georgia, United States - 1-17_Aug_MG | ecosystem: Environmental > Aquatic > Freshwater > Creek | place: USA: Georgia...
TGGCTCCATTACGGCGATCTTGCGCTGGCTCCAATATGCCGATCACGCACTGGCTCCATAACGGCGATCATCGACTGGCTCCTATATGCCGATCTCAAAGTGGCTCCAATATGCCGGTCGGTGACAGGAAGGCCAAGGGAGTCGGCTTTGCGAATCCACCAATTGCGCCGTGCTAAATAATCCTTGTAGAAAGACGTTGCTTTCCCTGAGCTGACTTGCCAGTTAATGCGTCCGTTCGGATCCGTCGCGTTAGGCATACCCGCATAGTTGGGGTGCATCACAGTCCGACGCATGTACTCTACATAATCAGGGTGTGCTGTGAATTTTCCGCGCCCATAAACATGCTCGGATTTTGTCATTAGATTTCTCCCCTTGTCATGTTGACCCAATGAAGAGGCAATGTCAACCTTTTAGATCGCCGTCATCTTCGCGTGTCGGCCCGACCTCAAGATTGCTGATAAGCAGCTTAACTGTCATGATGATGACCTCTGCAGACTAGCTATTAGTGTCCTTATCGTTTGCTTTCGTGTCTTGCTTGGGATCTTATGTAGGGCTAGCAATAAATCTGCAATGTCTTCTTCCTCGCAATACATGTAGGGCGGGGGCACATCTAGAACACTCGCCAGCAGCTTGGCTGTGGCAAACGGTGGCTCGTGTACGCCAAGTTCATACCGGCTGATCCTGGCTCTGGCACTGGACTCATCTAGGCCGATAGCCACGCCCACCTTTTCTTGAGCAAGACCCAAAGCTTCACGACGTTCGCGCATACGGCGACCGACGATGGAGTTGGGTGTTTGCTTGTTTTGCATGTCACGATCCTCGTGACAGCACTTAAACTTGTCGTCACGTAATTCGTTACATGATTTGTGTGTGTTTAAAGTGAAAGGAACTAGAAATGGCAATCATTAAATGCAAGGAATGCGGAGGAAAAGTAAGCACCAAGGCCACAGCTTGTCCATCCTGTGGCGCGAAGATGGGACAAGGGAAAAGCTTTTTTGCAGAACTATTCGGAGGAATTGTTTCTTTGATTGTTCTGGGTGCAATGGCGCTGGTCTTTATCGGCATGTTCTCAGGAGGGGCCCACAAGACCGAGGCAGAGCTAAAGGCGGAGTTAGCGGAAAAATGCAACGAGGCAGCTAAATCAGCTCCGCAGGGCGTGGATAGAAAATCATTGTCTGCAAGCTGTATTCAAGGCGGTCTGGTTCAACTGAGAAATCAAGGGCAAATCAAATAAAAGGAGGTGACTTGCGAAAGAATGGACGAACTAAAAAATTTTTGCAGGAAACGAGGTGGCAATATCAATCCATTGATTCATCTAGGGATGTCTATTCATCTATCAGGAAAGCAAACAGGTTGCTTAGAAAGGTCAGAGATCTTGAAAAAGGAGTTTCATGGAATGAGAGTCTGACAGGGTGGCCCTGGGTAAGACGGAAAATAATTGAATTTTTAGAATGTATTGGCTTTGAGTTGCTGTTGGTGTTGCAAAAGGTGCTGTTTGGCCTTGCAGTGATTGTCGGCTGGATATTGGTGCTGGGTTTAGTGATTCTCTGGTTGAGAGGGTTGGGCTAAAAATGGTTCATACAGGTGGCCCGTTCTGAAGTGATTCAGGACGGGCTTTTTCATTGGTCAAACGGAAGGAGTGATATGCAAATTCTGAATACGGTTCAAGCCGTGCAGCAGATGGTCGAGAGTGATGGCGAGAGCGAGATCGGTAGATTGGTTGCCAATCGCATGGCGGAATTGGTCGACGATGACACAAACATGGAGGAGTTGGTGGTGTTCGTGATCCTCGAATCCGGTGACGGTATTGACAAACTGCAGGACCGACTGGACATGCGCGTCATGACCGAACTGGGCAATCCTTTGTGGGATGTCATTGAGGAGCACGCCACCTGTTATGAGCTGGTGTTCGTGTTGTCCTCTTCAGGCTATGGAGCTTTGGTCTTTGCGCCAAAGCGAGGGAGTGCTCCGGACATATTGGCTTTATGCCAGGAGCATGCCTATCGAAGTCCACCGTACCCACCACCCGACGCAATCGACGTAACCGTCGCCACAGATACCGCCCACCGAGGCGGTTTTTTTATGCCTATTCAAAGCGAGGAGTCCCATGAAACCAGTCGATGAACTTGTGGCCGCCATGGTGGCATGCCTGACGGATGACCTGCATGAACTGTTTCAAGAGCGTGCAGCCATCCGCCAGTACGACGGTGGTCAAAGCCGTGAATTGGCCGAAGCCATGGCCGTGCTGGACGTGATTCACAACCACCCCAAGCAGGCCTGTGACTGTTGGCAATGATGGAAATTGCGGAAAACGAAGCATCTTATTTGAAAGCAACCCCGCGCCATGTGCGCACAACACATTGAAAGGAAAACCATGTCAGTTGAAGCCGAAACCACAGAAGAGAACCTGTCGCCCATCGAGGCGATTTACACCGGGGAATGTCCGTCCTTGTCTGGTCAATCCACATTGACCTTTGCCATTGGGCGGCATCCTGAAGACCAATCCTTGCATTTGCGGATCGTCGCCAACACAGGTGGCGGGATGTTCTGCGATGAATGGGCCAGGGGTACAGAGATAGATGCTTTGGTGCAATCCGGCTCAGTTTTGATCTCCCGCTCGATGTGCGAATTGCATGCCGGGCGAAGCATCAACACCGGGGGCTTTGTCCTGTCCATCCTCAAGCATTTGGGGTTGGTTCGCGTTAATGCTGAAAACAGTCGTCATCACGAAATGGTTCCCGGTACCACCTTTGAACAGGTGGCACTGGAGGCCATGGGGCAGGGTGCATCAGGAGAAAAACGCAAGACCTTGAAGCTCAAGAAGGGCGAGGTCTGAACTGGTGCCAATCATCGCTGTCACATCAGCATTTTCTCGGCTCATGGTTTTCGTCATTCGTGGCGTTGCCTAGGCATTCTTCATTCAACAGTCAGTAATCACAGGAGATAAACATGAACTACCTCGACAGCATCAGTACCGTCATGCAACGCGTTTTAGATTGGGATGATGTCCCTGAAGACCTGTTGCCACTCATGATCGTTTCGGAGGCCTCTCATTTGAGCGCCATCGATTCCGATGACATGGGGCACGCGACCTGGCACTGAGTAGGGTGGCCACCACCCGCCCCCAACTGGCCCGCATGCGGCCAACCTGCCCACCACTCGGGCGTCCCCCGGCCCCCAGCGGCCACCGCCACCGGTAGCAACCGGCTTCGGCGTCACTCCCCCTCCCCCAGTCCGTCACCAGAAAGCACACAACCGTATCTGCATCCGCAGAGGTATTCGTGCGTCTTGTGTGGATTGGGGAGGGGTTTTTCCTTTCATTTTTTTGTTTTCAGCTATGACAACACACACCATCACAAACACCATCGTCCCTGAATCTGAGCGCATGAACATCGTAGATGGCCTCTTTGGTATTGCCTACATGCTCAAGCTGGAGCCTGCTGTGTTCAACATTGCCGAAGCCTTGGCATCGGAATACACGGGCGGCTATTGGGAGTTCCATGACCTGTCGAACGGCGGTTTCTACATGGCCCCTCGTCTGGACAAGGGCGTCATGGTCAGTTGCGAGAACAGTTACGAAGGCAAGCTGTCTCCGGATGCTTTTGGTATCACGGTCTGCCTGTATGCGTACAGCGAGCTTTCATTCCGTGGTGATCGTTTAGCGAAGACCTGTGCACAGCAGTACCACCTGCTGCGTGAGTATGTGGCTGAGCACCTTGAAGCCAGCGTTATCTATCGGGCCATCGACTGACGCAATGCACCCGACGCAATCGCCGCCTTGACACCAGTATTTTTCACAATGGCGTCGGTGCGTCGATTGCGTCAATTCAGGCTAGAAATTTTCTGTGCATGCACAATTTCGCCCCGAAAGATTGAGCAGGCATATCAGCTTACCGATTGTCTATGCCTCGCTCAATCTGACGCTTGGTAAAGGCCTCCAGACCTTCAATGTCCTCGATGTGCCAATCAAAAACACCATAAGCATTTCTGAAATCCTCCCACACAAATTTGCCAGCAGTGAAATCGCCGGTACCACGTGCAAAATTGAACAAGTAATTGGTCATCACTTGCAGTTTTCCTAGGCTGTACATGTAGGAAGTGATATTCATTGATCCAATGATCAAGGTTGAATTTTGATCTTGCTGTCCTAATTCCTTCATTCGTGACAAATGAATTTGAAGGTCGCGAAGTATTGCTGCAAGCTGATCGGCGACGTCTGGTTCAGCAAGCCTAATGCAATCGCTGAAAATCGACCGATAGTTCTCTGGTGGCGTAGGCGAAGAAGTTTGAACGCCTATCTTGTAATCGGTGCTTTCATTGCATTGATCGAGGGCCGCCTTCAAGTACTTCGCACATGCTGAGAAGTACTGTGATAGCTCGCTGAGTGCTTGAGGCAAGAATGCTCGGGCGGCAACGAACTCACGCTCTCGCTGCTTTAGTGCATTGAATTTTGCGATGTTGAACGCAATCCAGCTAGACAAAAAAGCGAGCATTGCCGCATTGAACGTTTGCCACCTATCCCAAACGGCTTGAACGAATTCCCAATCCAAGCCGCTTGAAATCCACGGTGCTGCGACCATGCAAATTAAAAAGAGCAAGATGCTAGGAATGCCAATCCAGTTGACGACTTTTACCCATGTGTCAGCTTTGATCAGTCCAAGGTATTTCATGTCAGAGTGGAACAGGCGAAGTGGAAATTCACGGAGTATGGTACTTCCATTGCTGACATCAATCACTCGCATTTTTGAGTCGAAGCAATGGCAGCATTTCCTCTAGCCAATTTTTACACCACACATGGCGCTGGCGACAAGGCGTCGATGGCGCCGAGTGGCATGAGCATCTTTCGGAGCTCGCGGCCAACCAACACAGACAGCCCGGCTACGATATACCAGAGGATGAAAGGCATGGGGCTTTTCAGCGGACAGAAAACGACCGAAAGTCATTTCTACATCATGAATCCAGAAACCGACGTCATCATCAACATCCAAACCAGTTGCACGCGCGATGAAGCGGTTGCCAAGTTGCTTGGGTGGTCGAGAGGTAGATATTTTCCTCGTTCTGTGCAGGTGACTGAGTACGGAATTGACGTGGTCGATCTGGACAAGGTGGCTCAGTTTGAAGGGTCTGTTCAAGAGCAACTGGCCGCAATCTATGAGAGGGTTCGTTCTGAATTTATAGCGGCAGCGGAAGCTGGTGAGTCACATGACATGCTGTCCAAATTGGAGGACAAAGTTCATGAGTGCAGGGCCTTGGTAGACAAGGCTGCCGACTACTTCCTCGATCTTGAAGATCAACTGGCTGCGCTTGACATGTTGCGCATTGACCATATAAAAACCGAAAGAGATGGTCAGGTATGGATCACTGTCAGAAGCTTGGCTGAATGGGCTAAAACCAAATACGGCATCGACATCATGAAGGTTCAGCAGGACGGTGATGGGCAAAGTGGTGTTGAATCCGAGCAAGATGAGTATTTGGGGCAGGCCGTAGGCATGACGGCGATAGAAAAGGTGAATTTAGCCCTCGCGGCGCTTATTGCCGTTGCGGCTGAAAACGGCAAGTATCAGAAGAAGGAGGGTGATGCCAACATCTCTCAGATATCCAAGGCAATGTCGAAATACATGAAGATGCAGTTCCCTCGTGACAGAGGATTCGGGCATGAGACCTTCAGTGACCGATTAGATGATGCAAACGCTGCGATGGCTAAGTACCGCAGACTTCGAGCAAGCACAGGCTGAATCCGATTACCAAATACTTTTTCGTAAATCAAGAATTACCAGAGTCCCGGCAGCTTCAATACCTTTAGCCCAAACATGTGGGCGGAAACAGGAGCTGCTAGATGGACATACCATCCGTAAAAGGGGTGATCGACCCGAAAACGATCAAGATAGGCCAAGCCGCCTGCACTGCGGTTGAGTCAGAAAATCTAAAGGCCAGGGATACCCCCAGTGCCATCCCCGAAACAAAGCCCAGCGCAATCGACAAACCTGCCGTCTTGACGCCAGAAGAACAGACCGTTGGCAAGTTAACTCTGACCAGCAACGCCGTGTCTGCCATGGACACGAGTTATTCGAGTTGGCTGGTCGAGTTGGTGGCAGACCGTAACAACCGATTTTTCGCTGTCATACGTGAGTCTGGGAATCCAAGGGTTTACTCATTGGATGGCAAGGAGCTGCGAGGCAGGGTTTCCAATGCTCTTCGCAAGAACGGTCAAAGGCCAACGCAGAAGGCGGTCAATGAACTCCTGGACGAACTGCGTGGCGAGGCAGAAGCCACAGCGGTTAAAGCCGATGTGTGGAGCCGTGTCGCCCAACTTTCTGACGGCACACGTGTCATCGCCCTTCATGATGCGGCCAACACACACGTATACATCCAGCCTGGTGCGGTTAAGTTGGTCACGGAAGGCTCCAAGGTGATGTTCTCTCGTTCATCAACGGCGGAGGCTATGACCATTCCTGCCGAACATGGTGATTACATGTTGCTCAAGCCCTACCTTAATTTGTCGGCTGAGTATTTCCTGCTCTTTATCGCTTGGCTGTCTTACACGTTGGCGCATGCCAAGCAGGCCGGGAATGTATTCGTCATTTTGTATTTGATTGGCGGTCAGGGCTCAGGCAAAAGCGTGGCCAGCAAGATCGCCATCAGGCTGGTGGATCCGAATGTCGTCGGTGTTGAGCGCTTGCCCAAGCTGCCAAATGATCTTGGGATTGCCGCCCAAAACGCGCACCTTCTGGCCTACGACAACTTGCGTTCTATCAAGCCAGAGATGAGTGACACCCTCTGTGTCCTTGCTACAGGTGGGTCCATCACTACGAGGCGTCTGTACACCAATGATGAGCAGCACGTGACACATCTGCTCTCGGCATTGCTTCTCAACGGCATTTACAGCTTTGTCGATCAGCCAGATCTTGCGCAGCGCTGCCTGCCGCTTCGCATGTACAGCATGGATGAGAGCCAGCGGAAATCAGAAGCGCAAATGTGGAATGAGTTTGAAGCTGACCTTCCTGTGATCCAGCGTGGATTGTTCGATCTGATCTCTCAGATTCTGGTGCACCTGCCGACTGTAGAAGTGACAACGCCACAACGCATGTACTCGTTTGTGCAATGGCTTGCCGCCATGGAAAAGGTGCAGGGCATACCGGCAGGAATCTATCAAGAAAGTTATGCAGCGGTGCTTAACGAAGGCCAGCTCGACAGCATCCGAGACAGTGTCTTGGGTAGTGCCGTACTGGACTTTGCGAAGCAACTCAAAGACAGAACGTGGTCAGGCACTCCACAAGAGTTGCTGAACGACCTCAATACGTTCATGGCGTTTGGTTTTCAGCGTCCCCCAAGAGGGTGGCCTGATAACCCCATTGCCTTGTCTAAGAGGTTGTCTCCATTGGAGATGGCGCTGCGTACCCAGGGAGTTGTCATCAGATCAGAACGCCGAAAAGAGCGTCAACTAACTATCACTACTAAGGATATTCAAAATGAAAAATATTGAGCTAATTCAGCGCTTCAAGAGCTGCCCTACTTACAACCGCTTCGCAGGTCTTTTAGCCCCCCCACGACGTTTCCCCTGAGCAGGTCCTCTGTGCAGTCTATGCCGCAGGCATGGAATCCATTGACGGGCTTGTTCCCGGCGGAAAGTACACCACTGAGGATCTGTGCGGACCAGAGGTTTGGTGGGCATGGTCCACCGATGGATTGCATCGTGCGATGGGCATTTGCTTGTCATTTTTGGTCGCCGCTGAATTGGTGCCGTTGATCTGCACCTCACCGGCGCATATACCTAACAAGCGCTACTCGCTGAAACCATCGAAGCACTAATACTTGGCCCAGTTTTGTGACCGAACGATCCTAGTGCTACCTGCCCTATGCCGACTCATAAGCCCATGTCGGTCATGGAATTTTTGAAACAAATGGGCCAATTTATACACATCGAGCTCGGACACAAACAAGGCGAAATAGCTTTGTCCACAAAGTAATTTGGGTGTCTCGTCTTCATGTGGGACACCGCATTTCATTCACTGTTCAACACCCAGAAAGGAGTTTTTATGCCTGTCGTGAATTTCACACCGGCCTTCATGGCCAAGGGTTTGATCGTCCCGCCCGGAAAGGCAAAGATCGAGTACAGCGTTGCAGATGAGCCTGGTCTGTTTGTCGAGTGCCGTGCGAGTGCCAGAGCTATTCCCACGTGGTACCTGCGTCTGAAGAATGCAAAAGGCACCAACACCTATCGCAAATTGGGTACTGTCAGGGAAGTCAGTCTTGTTCAGGCCAAGCGTACGGCAAGGCAGTTGAAGGTTGAGCATGCCAATGCCCCCAAGGTAGAGGTCATGCCGGAACCTTTGAAAAGTGACATGACGCTCGATAAGTTCGTCACCGACTACGTGAATCCGCACAACAAGATGCGAAAGCGTAGCCATTGGCGAGACCTGCAGCTGTTCAGGCGTATCAGTGCCCAGTTTGGTCATCTCAAACTCAACGAAATCAAGCGCCATGATGTTCAGCAGTTCCACAATGACTTGGTCAAGGTGGAGGAATTGGCACCGGCCACTGCGGATCATCATGTCGTGTACTTTCGCCGAATTCTGAGTTTGGCCTTGCAATGGGAATACGTTGAGAAGAATGTGCTGGCCAACATTCCATTGATGAAGGTGGATAACAAGGTCGAGCGTTACCTATCCGATGACGAGGTCAAAAGGTTGGTTGATGTTCTGACCACCGACTTGGCCTTTGGTGCGTCATATCTGCTGCTGTACCTGCTGAGCACCGGGGCACGACTGAACGAAGCCATGCAAGCCAAATGGGATCAGGTCGATCTAGAGAAAGGCATTTGGCGCATACCGGCAACCAACAGCAAGAGCAAGAAGACGCGTTCAGTTCCCCTGAATGATTCGGCTATCTGGGTGTTGGGTCAGCTATGGACCAAGGGCAAGCACGAGTACCTGTTCGTCAACGAGGCCACCAAGAAGCCTTGGGTCACTATCACCAGGGCTTGGTACAGGCTGCGTGCAAAGGCGGGAATCGAGAACCTAAGGGTTCACGATCTCCGTCATAGCTTTGCATCCTTCTTGGTCAATGGTGGTCGCAGTTTGTATGAGGTCCAGCAAATCCTCGGGCACTCTGATCCGAAGGTGACGATGCGATATGCCCACCTGTCCACCAAGGCATTGCAAGACGCGGCAAACACTGCGTCGATGATCGTGAAAAAGCCGGAGCTGCAAGCTGCATGACCATCCGATAAGGCGAGGTTTCTTTGACCTATTTAGAGGAACCTCGCCTTTTGTATGAGGTGCTACCGGCGATTTGCGCGTCCAGGGCTCATGAACTCTCGTCCTGTCATCTCTGACGAAATCTCATCAATGAACTGAGCTGGTGCTGATTCGATAAATTCCGAAAGTAGCCAGTTGTGTTGACATTCAAAATGTTTAGATAACCGATCAGGCGTGTATCTTGAAAGTTCACTGAGACGATGCATTGCGGCAAACGTCAAGGTCATGGATGTTCTGGGAATAATGGCAGGAATATTTCCACCCCGCTTCAAATACCACAGGCGTTGAGGTCCTGCGATGTAAAAAATATGTTTGCGAAGTAACTTGTGGTAATTACGATAGCGATCAATGCTGGCGGTCTTTTGTTTGGGTCGCCAGTCAAACCTGTCTTTGCGCCGAATCAGGAAGGTGCTGCTACCAGTGTTTGTTAATTCTTGTTCGAAGCTCGGTGGTAATTTCCCAAGGGATTGCTTGGTAGCGAACTTGCCAGTCAATGCTGCAATAAACCAGGCTTCATGCGTCTTTGTCGATTGCACAATTCGTGGCTCTGATATAGGCAAGAACAGTTCGTTTGCGCTCGCGTAAGTCAAGTCATATGCTCTGTGGACGTAAGGTAGGTTGTAAAGTATGTCAGCTAGCGTATAAATTTCGCCATTAGCTCCTTCTCCGAGATGGGTGCAAAGAGCAGCGAGAATTCCGCCAGTTTTGAATTTGACCTTCTCGTTTGAGAGGGATGTCCGTCCTGCGACGGTGAAGCCACTTACTCCATGTTGGTCGCCGTATTTGCTCCCTTTGGCGATCAAGAGGGCCTTTGTTGCATTCAAAAAACAATAATATGCAGTGAGAGGTGCGGCTGTTTTGGGCAGCTCCTTGGTGGCTTCATAAAACGACCTGGCTTGTTGCCAATAAAACCGTGCCTCGTCTTGTTTGGATCTTCTGAGCCATAAGTCCACATAGTCCCACGTGTCAGTTACCAGCACCGTTTTTTCATCAAAGTGAGGGTGTGTGATCGCTTTGTGGATCGAAAGGGCTTTTCCTTTGTACTCAATTTCTTTGAATGCCATTGATTGCGATCCTGGTTGGCTGATGTGAGAGGTGTTAAGTATGGGTGGTTTGCGGTATATCTGGGCTTACATGGCCCTAATCTGTTGCCCTGCACGAAGCTTCATCTGAATTGTTGCCGATCGTCATGGAGTTCGGTATCGCGGTTCGGAGTTCGGTGAACCTATGCTGTTGTTCCACCTAGGAAAATCCTATGAAGATCTAGGCGGGTCGGTCGCAAGTGTTCGGAACTTGGTTCGGTGGAACCGTCAAGGCAGAGCCTAAAACTCGAAAAATTCGTTACGTTTCATCAGCTTAGAAGAGGTAAATTTCACATTGTGGGGTGGGTTGAAAATCCGCGTGTCGATGGTTCGATTCCGTCCCAGGCCACCAGTTTTACACCGCAGTTTCGCAAGAGGCTGCGGTGTTTTACTTTGTGCAGACCGTTCTTCAACGCTGTGCAGGCACTCCCAGCAACTTGTATCAACGCTGGAGGACTTTGCCTGATGAGTAAGTCACCGAATCTGCACAGGCATATCCACAGGCTACTCACAAACCTATCCACCACACAGCCGCAGACCATCCACTTGCGCGATGGTGAATTAGTGCTGTACAGGCGAAGCCGCAGCCTGCTGTACCAATGCCGCTATCGATTGGCTGATGGCACTTGGCATCGCCGGTCAACTGGCAAGGCTTCACTCGAATTGGCCATTGCGGCGGCGTGCGACCTGTATGACGAGTCACGATACCGACAGAAGTTAGGACTTGCACACAAAGCACACTTGTTTGCACACATTGCCCGCATCTGCTTGGAGGAGCTCAGGCACTTGATTGACCTGAAAAAGACCAAGTCGAGTTTGAATGACTACGCCAGCATCATCGAGCGGTATTTCGTGCCGTACTTTGGAGAGCGAAGGCTCGAAGAGCTGAGCTACACAGACATTCGCGAATTCGAGATGTGGCGGGACAGGCGACTGGCGCGGGCACCTAAGACCAGCACACTCAACAACTTCGCCTCGGCGTGGAACAGGTTGATTGGCACGGCGGTGGATCGTGGATTCATCAGCGAGCGAGTGCCTGTGCCTCGTTTGACCAGCAAGGGTGAAAAGAGCAAGACCCGTCCCGCATTCAGCGAACAAGAGATTGAACAGCTGTTGGCGTTTATGCCTGCTTGGAGCCAACAGGGCAGGCTGAGTGTTGAGAGGGAAATTCGCCCGTTGACTCGTGACTATGTGGAAATGCTCTTGTACACAGGTATGCGGCACGGCACTGAGGCAATGGGCATCCGTTGGCGTGACATCGAATGGCACACCGACAAGGGCATCAGATACTTGCGGATATGGGTGGATGGCAAGACGGGCGGGCGTTGGCTCATTGCCAAGCACAAGGCGGTAGACGTCTTGAAACGACTACACGCTAGGCAGAAAGACATTGCTGCAATGTCGTTTGAAACGACACTTGAATCGCGGGTGCCACATTTGCTGTTTCGCTTCAGTGATGGGCACCAGCCCCACAGCCTTGTGGGCACATTCAGGCGGTTGATGCGAGATAGTGGGCTTGCACTGGACGCCAACGGCGACAACAGGACCTTGTATTCATTGCGGCACACCTACGCCACTTTGGAGATGTTGCGCGGCGAGGTGGACATCCATACACTGAGCAAACAAATGGGCAATTCAGCGGCAATGATTGAGCGCCATTATTCGAAACTCACTGCGACGATGGCTGCTGAGCGGTTGGCTTGATCAAGCCTACTGGTCAATGAGAAAATAGGTTATGACTTACAGCGTAAAAGAAATTTTCTACACACTCCAAGGCGAAGGGGCTCAAGCAGGGCGTGCAGCCGTTTTTTGTCGTTTTTCTGGTTGTAATCTTTGGAGTGGTCGAGAAGAGGACCGCAGCAGCGCTGTCTGCCGATTTTGCGACACTGATTTTGTAGGGATTGATGGCACTTGTGGTGGTAAGTATCTGAGTGCAGAGTCCTTAGCCCAAACAATTGCTGAGCATTGGCCCTTAAATCAATCGAATCGCTTTGTCGTTCTGACAGGTGGTGAGCCGTTGCTTCAAACGGACGCTGTTTTGATTGATGCCCTGCATAACTTGGATTTTGAGATTGCAGTCGAGACAAATGGCACTATCTTGCCGCCGATGGGGATCGACTGGCTATGCGTTAGTCCTAAAGCAGGCAGTCTCACGGTCGTTGCGCAAGGGCAAGAGTTAAAGTTGGTCTATCCTCAAAAAGGAATCGATCCAGAGCAGTTTGCGGCGCTGGATTTCCAGAATTTTTGTTTGCAACCAATGGACGGCCCACAGCGTGAGCAAAACACTCAAGCTGCAGTGGAATATTGTCAAGCTCATCCACATTGGAAACTGAGTGTGCAGACTCACAAATGGATCGGGATTCGATGAAGTATGAACTTAGCCAGCGATTCTTTTTTGAAGCCGCACATACATTAGCTCGCCAAATTGAAGCAGAAGGCAGCAGACGCATCCACGGGCATACTTACCACGCAGAAGTCACTCTTTCAGGTGTGCCTGACCCGCGAACTGGGATGATGTTGGACTTGGGGTTTTTACGTTTGGAGATCGAGCGCGTACGCCAGCAACTGGACCATCATCTCCTCGATGATGTTGACGGTATCGGCGCGGCTACCCTTGAAAATCTGTGCCTATTTATCTACCAGCAACTTCGGCAGCACCTTACGGGCATCTCCTGCGTGATGGTCGAGCGCCAGGCTAGCGGCGACCGTTGCCGTTTAATTTGTGAGCCTGATTGAAACACTTATAGATCGCTCACTCATTAGCCTGATATTGAATGACGAACCTGCGCGCAAGCAATGGGCCGTGGGTGTTCTTGGCTAACGATGGTGGCTGAGCGGTTGGCTTGATCAACCGTCCTAGAAAATGACGCTGATCACTCGCCCACAGCATCCTTGACGCACTTCTTCACATTGCTGTTCTTGGCTGCGCCAGCCAGCTTGCGTTCAGCGGCGGCAGCTTCACATTTTTCAGTTGCTTGGCGTTCGCACTTTTTCAAGAACGAGGTTTTGGCTGCACCAGCCAGCTTCCTCTCCAGAGCAACAGAATTGCAAGTTGGCTCTGGTGATTGTGCGAATGAGGTGGTGCTGAAGGCAAGGCTGGTCAGCAGCACGAAGATGGCGGTTTGTGGCGATTTCACCATTTCTATCCTTTTTGGCAATTTCGGTGATTTTGGCTTGCGTCGCATCTTGGTGCAATTTGGGAATGTGCGGGTCACGGTGGCGGTTATCAAGTGTCGTTTTTCCCGACACTTGATGCTCTAACCAGCCCTACAGCACGCGACCGACTGGCCTTCAATCCGTGTCGCTACCAGAATTGAAAACGATGCTGCATAACGGTGTTATGCAGCTTTTAGGGGGGTGTTAAGACTGGCCAGCTGTTGCACAGCCTTTTTCCGCTTCTGCCTGTCCCGTTCCTGCTTGAGCCGAGCGGCTGCTGCATCTTTTTGCTTCTGCAAGCTGTCGATCTTGGCCTGATCGGGTGTGAGCGGCTTGATGGGCTTGACGCCCGTTACTTCTGCAATCGTCATAAAAAACTCCTTGTCTTGTATTTACACAAGTGCAAGGAGTTGGGCTGTCCGAGCAGTGTGTGAAGTGTCGGGATAAATGACACTCAGGTCAGTCTCGTGTAAATTGACATACGTTAAATTTCAAAAAATGGGAGGCCAATCTTGAAGCAGCGCGAGGCAATTGAGGGTGCGATCTTGATCGCGATCACCGCGATCTTTTACTGGCTTGGATACGAGCTGCAGGGCTTGATGTTCCAGTTCACGGAGCACATACCGGGCGTTAATTGGTTCTATCTGCCTGCCGGCCTGCGTGTGCTGTTCGTGTTGGTCGCTGGCATTTATGGCGCTGTAGGCATCTTTGCGGCCACGATCGTGATTGACTTGATGCATATGCAAGACCTGAGTGGAGTGTTGCTGCTGCTCACAGCGGCAGCTTCTGGTTTTGGTGCGTGGGTAGCGTTATGGTTGTTGCGCTGGAGAGGCGTTATTGCTGAAGGTTTGCAAGGCTTGACTGCGACTGGACTGCTGCAATTTTCTTGTGTTTATGCCGCCTTCAATGCCCTGTTTCATCAAGTTAGTTGGTGGGTGTTCAAGCGCGAAGGCTCATTGTTGACGGTCGACATTTGGCCGATGTTTGTGGGCGACCTGCTTGGCGCACTGGCATTTTTGTACGGATGGAAGCTCTTGCTGACTGCCAGTAAGAGCAAGGGTTTACCCCAGATTTAAAACCAATAAATGAACTGGCGCTGCACATAAAATGAGCAGTTATGGATACACACTCACCGTTTAAAAGTGCTTATCTTCGATTTTTGCAATTAGTCGCCGCTGTTGACGAAATGTCTGGCTTGGATGACTTTGATGCAAATGAAAAGGCGCTGTTCGATTCGCTTTGCTTGCGCTGGTCGCAAGGCCAGGCAATGACTGTCAGGGAGGCTATCTCCCAAACAAGTCTTGGCTCTGCTGCAACGCTGCACAAGCGACTCAAGCGCTTGATCGCAAAACAACTGATCGTTGCCACGCACGAGGGGCAGGACAAACGCACCAAATACCTTGCTCCCAGCGAAAAAGAGCAGGCCTACATTGATTGGCTCAGTTCAAAAATGCAATTGGTGGAAGCCAACTGACGCCCGAGTTTTGAATGCAGTACGTCTTGGTCGTAGCGCTGGGTGTGATTTATCCGCTGGTTCATATCTTCAACGGCATTGCGTTCAAGTTTGCTGAGATCACGCCACACATTGGGCTGATCTACCTGCCAGCATTCCTGCGGCTGTTCAACGTTCTAATCCTCAAGCCGCGTGACGGCACACTGGCGACGGTGCTGGGTGGTGTACTGTTGATGCACCACTTCAACGACAGCACGGTGGTTGGTTTGTTGAACGTTGTGTGCAGCGCTGGTGGCCCTCTCGTTGCTATATACCTGTTCAAGTTGCACTACAAGCGCGAGTTTGAGCTGACTTCGCTGCGTGACCTGACAGTGCTGACATTGATCTATGCACCTGCTAATGCATTGCTGCATCACTTGATGTGGTCGCAGCTAGACCCAAGCCAACTGGCTGCACCCGCACAAGTTCTGTGGATGACGCTGGGGGACATATTTGGCGCACTGATCGGCGCCTATATGCTCAAGATGAGCGTGCGGTGGTACAAGACCCGTCGCATCAATATTGATTAAGCGGCGCACTCATCCAAATACAATGAGTGCCCTGATGAAGTTCGAAGTCGTCATTGCCAACATCGCCAATCAGCCTGACATAGAGGCGGTGGTGAACTCCGCCAATGCCAATCTCCGTTTCGGATCAGGTGTGGCAGGGGCAATTCACGGTGCGGCAGGTCCAGAGCTTGAAGATTACTGTGAGCCTTATGCGCCCTTGCCGTTTGGCGCAGCATTGGTCACCCCTGCTTTTAAGCTGCCGAACAAGTATGTGATTCACACGAGAGCAGCACATTACTTGAACGACGATGATCCTGAAGGCGTGTTGTCCAAGTGCGTGTATGCAGTAGTTGATGCAGCCAACAAGAATGCGATCACAAGCATTGCTATCCCTGCTATCGGCACAGGTGTGTTCAAGTTTCCCAAGGAGCTGGCTGCAGAAATCATGGCTAAGGCGTTTCTTGCCTGTGCAGCTGCGTCCAGTAAGCTGCAAATAGTTCGAATCTGTGTGGCTGATGCAGACACCGAGCGTGTCTTCAAGACGGCGTTTTTAGGTGGATAGAGTGTCGTTTTACACGACACATGTGTCGAATCGAATCGCCGAATGTGCACCAACTTCACGCCAACTAAACGAGCACAGTGGGTAAAGGAATACCTGGGCGTTGAGCTACCTGCAGGTTTCCCAGACGAGTCCTACCCAGGCTTCGCTGCCCCTGTTGTCGTCAAAAGTCATCAAACTGGTCGGGTGGCATGTGGACTCGCTCGATTCGGCTTGATCCCCTCATGGGCCAAGGACGACAAGATCAGCCGCCATACCTATAACGCTCGTAGCGAGACGGCAGCAGAGAAGCCAAGCTACCGCGCTGCCTGGCGGCATCGTCAATACGGCCTTGTGCTCGTGACCTGCCCCCTCTGAGCCGTACCAAATCGACGGAACAAAGTCCGCTAATTTTGGAGAATGGCGGGTATGAAGACCACACGATCTACCGACGAGCAGATCATCGGATTCCTCAAGCAAGCTGAAGCGGGTATGTCTATCAAGGACATTTGCCGCTCTGGCGACTTTAGCCAACCGACCTTTTACAAGTGGCGCCCGCGCTTTAGCGGCATGGAAGCCTCCGATGCCGCCAAGCTGCGTGACTTGGAGGCCGAGAACAACAAGCTCAAGAAACTCTTGGCCGAGGCGCACCTGGACATCCATGCGCTCAAACCCCGATGGCCACGCCAAACTGCCCCACTTATGGCCGGTCAAACTGCTCCAGGCAAGACGGCCCGATTATGACGTTTCAGAGCCGATGACGATGCGGGCGGCGGCCTCCTTGAGTCGGTAGCTCT
>Ga0228698_1000918_pt1 | contig 16819 bp, 32 predicted proteins | sample McNCre117_Aug_MG_FD_178015 | JGI IMG/M metagenome (GOLD analysis project Ga0228698, IMG submission 178015) | Freshwater microbial communities from McNutts Creek, Athens, Georgia, United States - 1-17_Aug_MG | ecosystem: Environmental > Aquatic > Freshwater > Creek | place: USA: Georgia...
TTCTTCTCGACTAAGGCCGTAGCGCTCTCTTGCCATTTTATCGATTCGGTTTTCTTCTTTTGGCGCGTACCGTCCAATACCGTTGACCTCTTGCTTGGCAAGGTCTTTCGCCACTAAGTATGTAAGCACAATGTTCTTGATAAGGCTTTCAAAGAAAAGACAGCCGAAGAAAATCATCGCCGCTTTAAGGATAACCAGTAATATCATCTGAACCCCTTGGTATGCCAACCCTTACCGTCGCACTCGGGTGACTTGCAGTCGCCGCCGACCGGACACGGGTATTTGAAGCCGTCAGGCAACGTGGCGATCTCTTCAAGCGTCAGATTCTTGAACAGCGCATCAAGTTCGCTGAGGACCGAACCCATCGTGGACTTGACTTGCACGGTGGGCCGGACACCGCGAACACCAGGGAGTTGCCCCAGCGGATTAGCCGGGGTCATCTTGGCGTGAAACTCCACGACGTTCTTGATGAAGATCGGCGGTGCTTCCATCTGAAGCATGCACTCGTAGTCGGTGTAGACGACGCTGTTGTGGTGTTCGTGCTCTTCACCCGAGACATCGACGCCGACATAGTAGACCCAGTAGAGCCGACCGTTCTTCTTATTGCGCCAAACGCGTTCCGTTTTCATGCTCTCACCCATGCCGGATCGACTTCGAAGTTCTCCCACAGGAAATCCTTGCGAAGCTGATGAAAGCCGCGAAGGTTGGCACCCCAGGCGGCATCCGCGAAGAATTCTGTCGTGTGGCCTGACGGCTGTGAGGCCGCGCTGTCCACCACGTAGCGAGTGCCAGACAGTCTTGTGATGATCGCATCGACACGGCAGCGGTCGCCCACGTCAAGAGGTCGAGCCACATGACCGAGCGGCGACCAATGCCCAGGCTGCTTGCCATCGGCACCGCCGACCAATCGGCTGAAAACGTTTTCAAGCACGTCGTATTCACGCTTCTCACCTTGCCGGTGGAACGACACGGCAGCGCACCGAGCGGCAGACACCTTGCGCTGCCTTTCATCGGTCAATGCCTTGCGGTCGTCATCGTCAAGGTAAGGAAGGTGCCAACGCCCGTAGTCCACAAACACAGGCTTGGAATCTTGCATGGCCTGCCATGCCAGCTTCGCCACCTTCTGAAACTGCCATTGTGCAGCCGGGTGACAGCGCTGTGCCCACATGTTCGACCATTCAGTAGCGGTGAGGACTGAGGTCGTCCACTCCCACGGCTCAAGCAAGCGGTTGACGATCTCTTTGTGCACGCCAAGGTTGTTCAGCTTTTCGGCCTCAAGTATGGCGGCGTCACGAGCGTCGAGCCAACTGTCACGACACTCAATGTAGCTTGGCACTTCCTTGCCGCCGTACTTCTTATCGAAGTCTTCCAAGCTGACGATGATGAGTCCGGCGCTCTCATCCATGTAGGCGCACGGCTGCATGCCGGGGCCGTTCAGAGGGAAGCGGTCAGGGATGAACGGGTTGGCCTGAATCGCCGCGAGTTTCTTAGCGAACGGCACCGCCCTGGAAGACGACGTATTCTTGTCAACCATCTTGTGAGTGTTGACTTCGGCAAGGACGATTCTAGGATACGTCCACTCCATAGTGATGAGGCGCGTACCCATTGGTGAAACTGAGTCGAGAATGACTTTTGCGGCGTACATACCGCCAGTCTACCGTCAGACATGGCAAGGCCCGAACCTACTACGATTTTAATCGCGTTTGCAGCGGGTTCGGGCCGGTTCAGGTCAACTAGGGCGCGACAGGTGCATCGATTTCGCGAATGATGCCCAAAACGTCGTCATTTCGGAGCACGATCATCGTCTTCTTGGCGACGGTGATCTCCGAGCCGGTGTACTTGCCATAAATGATCTTGTCACCGGCCTGACAGCACATAGGATCGCGCATCTCGCTGCGAAGCGTGTCGCGAAGGTGCCGAATGTCTTCCATGCTGAGGTCGCCAAAGCTGCCGAACATCTGAATCGCCCGATCAACGGTGCGACCGGGGCCAACAGCCATGACGATGCCACGGAAAAGCCGCTCTTTGGCTTGGTCGGGAAGGATGATGCCGCCATCAGAGACGTTGGAAGCTTCGATGGGCATCACAAGGATGCGGTCGTGAACGGGTAGGAAAATCTCAGGCATGTCTACATCCTACCGTGTATACTGAATATGACAAACCCGATGAGGTTTGCGGAATAAGCCAGCAAAAGCGAATGAATGCGGGGTGACACTCATGCAAGGGCCATACTCAGGCCGAGCGTCACCCTATTTTTTGTCTGAAGGCCAGACGAACTCTTTGGAGTCGGCTTCGCTCATTCGTGGCAACACCGAAATGTCGATGTACGGCCCATCGCAACGCTTGGCGTCAAGCGGATCGAAGTAGAAGGACCAAGCCAACCTACCGTGCGGTTTGCGCTCGGGTTGTCCGCTGATCTTCTTAGGGTTTGGCGGCGTGCCACCGATCTCAGCTTGCAAAGCGGCGATCAAGTCTTCAACGGGTTCAGCGTCATGCACCCACGGCACCGCAATCAAGTCAAGATCGGTGGCTAGGGTGCCATGCGGGGCCAAAGCGTAGCCGTGCTTTTCAGCTATCTCTTGGAGACGGATGAAAAGCACGACGTAGGCCGCAGCCAGCTTAGGATTCTTGACTCTTCCCGCCATCTGGTTCTTCCTGCTTGTTCGGGTCTGCGATCAGGCCGCGACGGATGGCCTCAGCAAGAGCACCGCTGGCAACCCATTCGATCCAAGGCATCTTCTGCATCATGCAGACGGGGCAAGGCGGCTTCTCTTCACCCTCTTCGACCGCCATCATGCGCAGGCCGTAGAAGGACATGGCGACGTTGGACATGCAGAAGTCAGAACCGAGCAGCGGTTCGTAGTCCACGACGGTATTTTGGCCCTCAAGATCACGGACCATGTTTTCCATCGCCTGCTTTCCGTCCTTGGCGACGAACTGCATGAGGTCACGTGCTTCGATGGCGGCTTTTAGCTCATCCCAATGTTGCTGGCAGAAGTTAGGCATACCTACATTATGCAGGTCAGATTGAAAAACCTGCTGATGGCGGGAACATTTTCTTCATGTCGTCCCGATAGCTGTTCGTCACGAGCCGCATACCTGATAAGTATGGGGAGACGTAGACGGGGATGCCGTCGATCTTAGCGATCTCACCCACCAGCAAGGTGTCGGCGGCTGGTTCCACGACCGGAGCTATCGGGGCCGCTGGCAACAGCTTGGCAACTTTGAAGAGCGTCGGCGTTGCCGCCGCAGCAAGTAAGCCTTGTAGAAAGTTGCGTCTGGTCATGGCAGTCTCTAAAGGGTTGCGGGAGTCGAGCGTCGTCCTAGTGCTGGCGCGTGTTCGACCTTTGGCGTGCACAACATGCCTATTCCCCCGAAAGAATCCCACAACCCAAACTTGTTCGGAAGGACTAACCTGTTCGATGCTCCCGTGGTCCTTCCGGTGGGCACGGCCTCTACAATTCACCGCCAAGCTCTGCGGGTTGTGCTTGCATCGTACTCCCTGTACTTACGCCTGGGGTTTCCGACCTTCGGATACATACACAACGTAGGTTCACCGACCTAATGATGCTTCTAGTGTACCAGCTTTCTCAAGCGGTGCACTTCGTGCGCCAGTTGGCTGTCTCCCGCCATCACGTCATCGGCTAAAGCGCAGCCAGGGAAGCCGTGCGGACACTTAGCGATTTCATCGACGCCGCAGTAATGGCACGGCATCACCTTGGCAGCGATCATACGCAGCGCGGTGTTCTCATCGTCCAATCGCCGCATCTTTTCAGCGTCTTCAGAGTGCAGGCCAATCCCGTGCATGTCAATGATGGTGTTGCCTTCAATGTCGGTGTGGAAAGACTGATCGTAACCGGCCTCACGCAGCAGTTTGGCGATCTCGACAAAGGCCGCTTGTGAAATGTTCAGCTTTGCGTAGGTGTGGCTCATTCCGGTATCTTCCCATCGTCAAGGACGATCATAACGCAAACGGACGGCTCGACCGTCAAGGCATCAATCAGACCGGGTAAATCTTCTTCCTTCAGTTGCCCGTAGTCTTGCCACGGGGCCGGTCGGTAGATATGGTCGAAAACGATGCGTGCCAACCTCTCAGCGGAAGTGCGATCAAGGGTGACGACGCGATGGGATACAACTGCCATAGCTTCAGTATGCCTTACTTGCCACAGGCGGCTTGTCTTCGGTGTCAGGGACGATTTTAATCGAAATCTCTGCCGTATCTCGTGTCGGCCCACCGTGTATGTCGAAACGGATATGCCCCTTCGCCGTTTCTTTGGGAATCATCAGCACAGCCGTGCTCTGACAGCCGATCCCTTTCGTGGTGCAATCGGTCAAGGCGATGTCTTGCTGACGTGTAGCCAGGTAGCTTCCAAGCAAAACGCAGACAACGAGACAGAAGGCGAACAGAAGCGGGTGAACTTTCATAAACCCATTGTGCCAGGTTCAAACATGTATTTGAAAAATCAAATGCAGGGGGAGATTGGGGAGATGTACGAGATTCGAACTCGTGACCTCTTGAGCCACAGTCAAGCGCTCTAACCAGGCTGAGCTAACATCGCCACTTTGTAGCCCAGGGGGATAGCAGCGGGTACCCTACGTCCACTCTCACCGCCGCATAACCCCATGACGTTTTCTGAGCTACCTAAAAGTATACCCGTCAGAAGTCAGGATAGTAGTAGCGAAGCGTTTGCGACATGGGCAGATACAAAGGGTGACTTGGGGAGGCATCTTTGTTGTGGCCCCAGCACAACAAGTCTTCGGTGAATTCTAAGTCGTTCAAGAGCCTTAGCATCGTCCTATCCTGATCGAACGCCTTGCCGTGCGCACCCCAAGCCAGCACCACTACCCCGTTCATAGACGCGTTGCGTTGCAGGGCCATCCGTACGTGATCCATGTTCTTTTCACCATCGGTGAGTTCGTCCAAGTAGCGGTCCTTCTTCAAGCCTTTTGGATCGGTCATACGGATGGAGAACAGATTGAGCATGGCGAGTGACCCATAGCCGTATTGCCGTGCATAGGCGATGCACTTGCGAATGGTCGGGTCATCGTTCTCAGCGTCAGCCATTGACGGATTGAGGCCGATCACGAGCATTGGCGGCTTGTCCTCATCCCACACGCGGGATAGGAAGTAGCGATGCACATTGTCGTCTGAGGCCGTGCACGTGCCCCTCACTCCGGGTTGCAGCTTCATAGGGTCAGTATGCCGGGTGGCGCTATCGCGTGCGCGTATATATTTTTCGCATGGAGTCTGAGGCACCCCCGCAACCGCCGCTATATACATATAGGGAAGTGGCGCTATTGGAAATAGGTCTACGATATTTGAGGGGGTACGGTATAGGCGTGGGCAGGTCGGTACTTTGGTGCCACCCGTGACTGTGGTACTGGTACTGTGGGGAACGCTGCCGGTGGGCACGTGCTGCCGGTCGATACGGTCGATGTCGAAGCCGGTAGGGTATTGGAAGCCGGTCGAAGCCGGTCGGCTCGTCTATGGGGCAAATAGACAGCAAAACGGGGTAACTCTCGTGTGAGCGTTACCCCGTGGTTTACGGTCGAAGCCGGTCGAAGTCTAGCGAACCTGCCAGACTACCGGGCGAATGTCGAAGTGTGACGCGTGCTTCTGAATTCGAAGTACCCCGAATTCGAAGCCAACGTCAGATAGGCAAATTTCAGCTTCAGGGAATTCCATGTCAAGGGATAAGAACCGTTGGAAGCTGAACAGCGCATCTGCCAACGTTCCGCACGTCAGCTTACGGGGTTTACTCTCGTTTCCGTCCTTGTCGGGGTCGATTCGAAACGGTTCGGTACCGGTCGAATGTTCCGCAACGTGCTGCCGAAGGTTTGAAACGATGTCCAGCCGGTTCGCGCACGTTTCGACCGTGGTAATGCACGTCGTACCTTCAACCGGCAGGTTTACCGGCTTCGGGGTCGATGATGCCTGCCAGACGGTCACATAAACCGGCTTCCCGGTCGATGCTGCCTGCGCTACCTTGTCCACGTTGGCACGGTCGATGCTCCAATTGTGCGACCGGTCGAATGTCGGGTACTTGCTGCCGATCGGCTTCGAAGCCGGTCGAATTTCAAGGACTGCCGACAAGTCGAAATCTTCCATGTCTTCCCGGTCGAAGTCGATGTCAAGAACCTTGACGGTCGAAGCGTTGACGTTGCCTGAATTGTCTACTGCGAGTTTCATTTTGTAACCTAACCTTTCCGGCTCATCCGAAGCCGGTACGTTCATTATCGCACGTTGTACGGTCGATGTCAAGGGCATTTTACGAAACTTGCACGGTCGAAGCCGAATTAGGTTCGAACAGGTTCGAACCTGTTCGACCTGGGGAATTCACGTATACCGGCAGGTAGGGAATAGTTAAACCGTGCATACGGGTTTATGTGCCTGCCTAAGCCGAATTCGAAGTATAGGGCAGGGGATAAATAGAAACGGGGTACCGGTCGATTAAACCGGTACCCCGTGGTTTGTTTGGTCCTAGTTCAGAACCAATTCCCGAAGGACGTTCGGAAGTTCGCGAAGGATGTCGGCATTGCTGCCGATCATTGTAGATTCGAATTGCTTCGAATCGACCCCGAGAGGTACGCCCATCTCCCTTGCAAGGGCAAGTTTTGACTCCCTGCCCTTAATGTGGGTGACGTACTCGGTTATCCCGTTGTAGAACCCGTATGCCGTACCCCGAATTCCCTTCACGTCGTTTCCGCGTCCATTCTCAGCAAGGGCAAGGATCATCTCCCGGCGATTCTCCCGGCGACTTGCTGCCCTTGTCGTCGTGCCATCTTCCGAAGGGAACAGCCGACCCAAAACAAGGTCGATCTGTTCGGCAGTCGGGGTAACTTTCGACAAGTCGGCAAGTAGCATTTTGAGGCTGTTTGAGTCCTGTTCGACCGCCCTTAGAACCTCTTCGGCGCTTGCAATCATGTTCGCTTGGTCCTGCATGTTGTGGCCTGCCGTGAACATCGTTTCCGCTGCCCCAAGCGCCATATGTTCGGTATTCTCGCATACCGTGCGTTTGGCGCTCGTGCTGATGGTGTCAAGTTTGTAACTTGACGCGTGCTGCCGAATCAGCAAGTGCGTTTCGTGCTTGTCGCCCTTGACCGGTTCGAAGTCGAAACGGGGTAACGGAACATCGATGAACAGCGTTTTGCCGTCGCGAAGCAAGCCCATAGTGTCCATGTTCTTGCCGTGCGGATTGTCGCAGATACGGTCGATAAAGTCGAAAATCACGCCTAGGCCAGCCGATGCCCAAGCTTCGCCCACAACGTCGCAAGCAATCGTTGTACCGTCGTGCTCACGGTACGTAACCGCTTTGCCCTTGACCGGTACTTCCTTGCCGCCGATCATCGCGAACAGCGGAACGGATTTTACGTCCATCGCGAAGGGCAAAAGGTCTGCCGCGTCATCGCGAGAAATGCCGCCGTTGACGGGAATTCCAAGCTCGTGCCAGCCCGGTTTACCTTCCGTGTGCAAGAACTGCCAAACGCCGTTGATTTGAGTTATGTTATGTGCCATTGTAACCTTCCGTAACAGATTCGCCCGGAGCCATCTCCGAACGTGTTAACACTTTACCGTACCGGCAATCTATTGTGTCAAGGGGTTTATAAACTTTTCTATAGAAAGTTTAGAAAATTCTCGTAGAGAAGTTTATTCGACCGGTGGAGTAGAGGAACGCGCATACGCGCACGCGTGCGCGTTGCCTGCTCGGGCGGGTTGACGGATCGTACCGATCCGTACGGTACGGCTTCGGCAGGCTCACGCCTACCGGCCTACGCCTACGCCGAATTTGAAGTATAGGGCTGTGTACGCCTACGCCGAATCTGATGTATGATCTTGCGTCTGCCTACGCCGAATTTGAGGTATGCATTTGATTTTTCAAATACATGTTTGAACCTAAAACACGAAAACCCCAGCACGAGACTCGTAAAAGTCCGTACTGGGGTTTTGTGCGTTGTTGGATGGTTAGGTTACTGTGGACGGAAAGCGTTTGCACAGGTTCGCGGCGAACGTGTAGAAGGCTCGGCTTTGCCTTGCCCAAAGGTTCGCGAGTGGCTTGTCGCTCCAATGGCACATGACGTGCTCAGCCTTGAGGTCTGCGATCTCGGCAATCGCGCAGCACACGTTGTGTGTGCCGCACGCATCGATGATCTCTTCGATGCTGTCGAGTTCAGCTTGCGTCAAGGCTCGATTGAGCGTTGCGGTGATTCGCGCAGTTGGCGGCTTAGGCATGGTACACCTCTTCGCACGAAATGCGCGTATTGAAGTCGTCGCACGTGAAGTCGTTCGGCTTGCAAGCCTGCATCACGCGAAGATGAAAATCGGCTGTCTGGTTCTTGGGCATCTTGCCAGCCGGGAAGATTCCCGCTGCTGCCAACTGCTTTTCAGACTCAGAGAACGAAAGAACTGTCTCACGAACTTTATCGTTCGTGGCGGCATCTAAAAGACGTTGATTCATGTAACCTCCGGGTGAGCATCCGGCTCACCGCTCCAACGATTAAAATCATACCCCGTTGGAGCGGTATTGTGTCAAGTGCCCTACCGAATTTCGCGCACGTTTTCGGCCTTGATGTACACGAACGGCGCTTGGCCTTTCTCGGCTAGTTTGGCCTTGTCAGGAAGCCTTGTTTTCTCGCACGCTTGAAGATAAGTTTCGATCTCAGATTTTGAGACTTCCTTACCGTCAAGTGTCCAAGTGACTTGTGGGAAGTTTCCTTCCACCGGGATAGGAAAGTAGAACTCTCCATTCTCACCGAAATAGAACCGTGTTCTACCGATGTAGAACGCTTCCTTGATTCCTTTTGGTAATTCTGGTGGGAGTCTTGTTCCTTTCTCCACAGCGTTCTTGACTGGCGCTCGTCGCGAGTAAAGACAGAGCATGCCTTGGAACTTGGAAACTTTTCGTACAGCTTTTTTCTTGTGTGCTGTCAGCAGTTTTGGAGTCCTCTCCACGAGAATTGTGATAAAGGTTCCCGGCTGCTTTTTGTTGAGCACGTCAGCTATGTCGTGAACGTTCATGTAACCTCCTGAACAACGATTAAAATCGTACCCTTGTGGCAGGGTGTTATGTCAAGGGCTGCGCCCTTGACAGGGCTTCGGCCTACGGCCTGCCTGCGGCCCGTAGGACGGCCTCTGAGCGCCCATAGCGGTACGGGCACGCCTACGCCGAATTTGAAGTATATGCCTACGCCGAAAACGCAGTATGAATAAACGAAAAAGGCGGCATAGAACCTTGGAAGATTCTAGCCGCCGATCTTGTTTGTTGGAGGTTACGCAGTCAGTAAAGCTTCGGTGTCGTCCTCGTCAAATTCATGCTCGGGACTTGGCAGGGTGTGGTAGTTCCTGTAGTCCTTTGCATCCCCCTTGAATGTGACTTCGTAAATCCAGTCCGGGTGCTTTTCGAAGACATCCTTCATGGTGCCTGCGACTTCTTCGAAGAAGTAGTCATCTCCGATGTAGCCGCCACAAGACTCCACGTCTTCGCCGTCAAGTTCCACCGAGTAGTAGAAACAAGTTCCGTTGCACCAGTCGGTGTATTCGTCAAGCGCTGAACGTGCGTATGCTTCTCGTGCAGCGTATTTCGTATCGTGTGCCTTGAAGTTTCCGGCATCCGATGGCAGGATGTAGACGCCTGCGCATTGCACCGAGTCCCATTGGCATTGTGGACCTTCACCAGAGAGTGACCACCGGCACAGTCCATGCTCGTAGTAGGCCAGCATAAAAGCCGTACCAGCTTTTAGCATGTTCCTGAGTCCAAGTTTGGGAATGTGCTTGTACCGGCCTTCATTCTCGTCATAGACGGCATCGAAGAACTCGTCATAGCTGCCGAAGTTGACGTGCCGACGATTGAAGGACACAATGCGTTCCTTCTTATCACCAGACATTCCAATCGGGCATTCCGTGTCTTGATCGTACGCAAGAGTGACCTCAAGAGTGTGGATGACCTTGCATGTCTCTGCGAGTTCCTTTTCAGGTACGTGCAGTTCGCAAGTGTGCCTGCGCATTTGCGCGGTAGGCTCAAGGAAGAGTCCACCTTCCGGGTTGTTTGTCGCGGGTGAGCATTCGTAAACTTCACCCTTGCGGTACGTGCCTTGCTCAAGGTGTCCCGCATGCCTCAAATCAGTCAGCATTAAAGCCTTCATGTAACCTCCCAGTTAACGATTATAATCGTACCCCGTCAAGCACATATTGCGTCAAGGGGTGGAGTGAAAATCTCGGTGAAAGTTTCGCATCGGTATGGTTCTTTGGAAAACCACCGATACGGTTCTTGTGTGCCTACACGTATCAGAGTATAAGACTCCAACGGGAATCTTCCCTGATACGCGCATTCAAGCAAGAGCCGGTTTACCTCTTCCACCGAGTCAAACGGGATGGCTACTTGAGGCATTTCCAGCAGACTCCAACGGCCTTCATAATCGGCATGCTGTCGAGTTTGGCCTTGTTCTCGGCATTCAAGGCATTGTAGACGGTGTTTACCGCCGATGCCGTGAACATATCGAAAACCATGTAGCCTCGGGGTTTGCGTCCGTAGGCGTCGGCCTTGAAGCGGCAGTCTTCGGAGTCGTAGTAAGCCTGAATCTCCGAGAACATGTCTTCATTGTCCGTGACCATTTGCACGCATCCAGGCGTGTCTTTCTTGTCACGTACGAGAACGAAAGATTTTCGTTCAACAACTAATTTCGCCACGTCCGACAGTTTGAGTGTGGCGGGTGCAGCCATTGTTCCTGTAACCATGTAACCTCCCAGTTAACGATTAAAATCGTACCCCCAGGTGGGGGTATTGTGTCAAGCGTGCTCGGGAATTCCGGCCCATTCCCTGAGAATCACGTCATCGTCAGGGATGCACGGGGCCAAGTCTTGAAGCTCGGCTATTTCGCCGTAGCTGATGCGCTCGGCTAGGATTTCCCGCTTTAGGTAGGCTAGGCGCTCCGCAGCGCTCCGCAGCCAGCGGTACCAGCCATAATCCGCACCCTTGACGCAGAAGACGGGGTAGCGCCCGAGTTCCCCACGGTTGTAGGAAACGTACATGTCAACTGCATCCTTAAAAGAATCGATCTCAGATTTTGGAAAGGCTGAGAGGTTGGGTAAGAATTCGATTGCAACGCCATTTGCGCGTTGTTCGTCCCATGCCTTGCTCCAAGCCTGATGGTCAAGGTTGTCCTTCATCGAATCCGAATCAGCGGACAACGTAACTCCAAGGCACCAGTTCTTAAACACGTGCTCAGAGTTTATATTGTTCATGTGGAAAGTAACTTCGAAGCCAAGCGCGAACATGGTTTCGGCAAGCTGCCGATCCACATACACGTAGCCCGATGGAGCGTATCGCGTTGTTGTTTTCACGTTGGATATGTTACGTCCACAGCAGGGTATTGTGTCAACCCCTTCAGGTTCAAACATGTATTTGAAAAATCAAATACACGTGATAGGACAAACACAAACGGCGCAGGCATACAATTACGTACGCCTACGCCGATTTTGAAGTATGTGCCCCTAGGCCGATTCCGCAGTCTTTGCGAACGGCCCTTTCTTGCGCCAGCCGGGTTCCAGACCCAACGCTTTGCCGACGCTCTCTTCGGTCAGTTGATCCAACCGGCCCAAGTGGATGCCGCGCTCTTTCGCGCCGACCTCGGTGCCCGAAATAGTTCCCTTCTTCTTAGTGGCTTTAGCCATTCGCGTTCTCCTTCACCCATCGGGTGCATTCCCAGTCGGCCCATCTCAGCAGGTCATCGTAGCCTGCCAAGCTGCCATACCTTCCATTGTGCCCGTCGATGTAGCCGTCAGGAAGTTTCTTGACGAAAACTACGTCGATTGCGTTCTTGAGTTCTTCGATCTCAAAGGATCGAAGCTCGGAAAGCGCTTGCCTGTAGAGTCCACAGATGCACCGACGCCACGCAGCTTTCGCGTTGGGGTGAGCGATCTTCTTCAGGAAGCACTTTTCCAAGTTTTCGTACAGCGATCTTGTGGAACTGACCACAGCGCAAAGCTGATAGCCAGCGTACGTCTCGCAGCCGAACTCAAACTGCGATCCCACGGTTTGCGGTGTGGTGTCTACCATTGGCACGCTCCCAGGCGTTCAGCTAGTGAAGCCTTGATCTCAGGCGTAATGACGTGGTGGAACGATGTCGCCCAAATTTGCGTCAACGATCTTCCACGTGTTCCGAGTGTGGTCTTGTGTGGTGCAGCGTCCAAGAGTTCGCCCATCCACTTCATCAGGTTGCCAGCGGTGAATCCTTCGGTGAAGCACGCGAAGTCAGCAGCCGAGTTTTCGTCGCCACCGGTGTGCCAGCCGATGATGTATTCAACGCCGTCGATCTCATGTAGGAAATACGAACCAGGCCGATGCGGGTAGTCCTCAGCGATCCACTTGCGCAGAGTCGCTTGCTTGTCCTCGCGGCTCAGCAGATTGTAGAGCCACCAATGCGCCTGCTCAGGCGTCTTCGGCTCGGTGGACGAATACGGCAAGTGAAACTTGCCATCGGTGAAAGTGTAGCCGTGGAACTTCATACGAGCGATCATGCTCTCATCCGCTTCCATAGGTTTGATGCTCATGTAACCTCCCGAGTTAACGATTAAAATCGTACCCTGGCAGACCCCTAATGTGTCAACACTTCATATGACAATCGGGGAATTCCCTTAGAAGTGTAGGGCCACTTTCCAATCGTCTTCCTCAGAACGGCAAGCTTTCGTCCACCGTCTTGAACTTCTATGATGTCGCCCTTCTTAAACTTCAGGGTACGGACTTTGACGGCCTTGGATGTCGATGCCCAAGCCTCTGTGAAAGAGTGTGTTTTCCTGTACACCGAAACACGGTGATGGTACAGATGATCTTCTGAAATCTCCATCACCAGATTTACGTCTTCCTTGAACTGGATTCTCATCCGATCTCCGGTAAGGCGTCGAGAAACACCGTGCAGCACTTTTGATCTTTGCACGCTCCGGCAGCAACCCACAAGAGCCGCGCATAGTTGGCCTCATCGTCTGCGAGGTCTTCTGCGTCCCACGCGCCGTAAGGTTTGAGCACGCGCCGAATAAACTTCTGATCCAGCTTTTCCAATTTCTTGTGCAGGCGTTTAACCCACTCGCTCACGAGAGCGTCAACGCTTCCCGGTGCGGTGCAGTCTGCAATGCACTCACGAGTCAGGCGCACGCCGATGCAGCCTAGCTTCTCGTGGATATGAAAGCCGATGTTCCGAGTGTCATAATTCCATCCCATAGAAAACAGTATCGCCATCAGCACCCCATTGTGTCAACCCCGTGATTTTGAGACACCGCTAGGTTCAAACATGTATTTGAAAAATCAAATACACTAGGGCCGAGCCTTGCCGCTACGCGGCTGCGCACGCCTACGCCGAAAGTGAAGTATAGGTGTATAGGGTTACGCCTACGCCGAATTCGAAGTATAGGCACGCCTACGCCGAAATTGCAGTATGACTATCTGCCGCTGATCTCGGTGGTGTGCTGATTCTTGCTGCTGATGTCATTGACCATGAAATAGCCGAGAACGGCTAGGATCACGAGCATTAACACCAGACGGTCACTTTTCGATGCTTTCATTGATTTTGAACCTAGATATGCATTTGAAAAATCAAATACACACCTTTTGGACGTAATTGGCTGCATGATCGCAGCTTGGTGCACTTCCATGCACATTTTCACACAAAATTGCATACCGGGCCATGTTATGAGCCTGGTGTTGTATCAGCGACAGCCAGAAATGGTTGGGATTGAACGGTGATCGCTGCTGGCCTCTTGTCTCAACCCCGCGATTTTGAGACACTTCGCACTTTTGCTGCCCACGATTAAAATCGTTGAGGGGTTTACGATTAAAATCGCAGGCTATCTTTAACAGGCATCATCACGCTATTCGACCACCAAAATCTGCTCTGGTGTCAGCCTCACGTACTCTTCCGAGCCGATCACTCTGACCATCACCATATCCTTATCGGTCGGACCATCATGGTGTATCTCTAGCACCTTGCACGCGCTGCCGTACTTAGACACCATGCCTGGTAGCTGCAACTTCAAATAGCTGCCTACCGGATACTTCTCTTCAAAGTTATGTAGTGTCATCCTTCCTGCCTCTTGATCTCCGGGTAAATGTACTTCTCAAGCACGTCTGCCATGTGCAACCCTTGCGGATACGTGATGCCTAGTTCCTTGCACAGCCACATAACCTTCAGGTTGACCTCGCTGACCTCACTCGCTGCGTGCACGAGTGCCGCCGTCGTTGGTTTCGGTGATGATGCCGATGCCACCACCGGGTGTGCGAACAAAGTCGAGCGGTTTCATCCTGCCTTCCGTACCTGCCGTGCGGTTGGCTCTTTGCTGGCAAGGAAGACGCGCAGCTTTTGAAGCTGTGCGTACTTGACCCTGTACATCTTGCCGCCGACCTTGGCTAGATGTTCGTTCTTGCCGTCGTTGATGTACTCAAGCTTCTGAACTTCTGACCGGCGAATTGTAAGAGTCTCGTTGTCGAGTGTCTTGAATGTGAGCACGCCGGTTACTTTGGCGCGTTCGATGGATTCTTTGATTTTGAAGTGCATATCATGTCACCGTCTTGATAACTGGTTCATAGCTGATTTGTGGAATCTTGCTTCCGAAATCTACAGCCACCGTGAACGGAAGCTTGTCGAGTCGCGTCAGGTAATCGGGCACAGTTCGTATGGCGATCACCTTCTTTTGCTCTTCGTCCCAGCGCAAAGTTTTGATAGAGACTTTTGCACGATTCTTGACAGGGACTACGCGAGTGAACGGATGCTGGTTTGCCGTGAACACGATGGAGTCTTCGCGTACCTGCTGCACAGGTGTTTGCGCCTGCTTGATGCGTGCTTGGATTTGCGCTCTTGTCATTTCTTCCGCAACAGGTGAAAGACAAAGTGCTCCCCACGCACGATGTTGCTGTCCACGAGTTCATAATCGCCGGGAATCTCGTGCCCGGTGCCTAGGATGATGTACGTTTCAGTCTCGGGATCGGCTGAGTTATACCAAACCGAGTAGCCCTGTCTGGATTCTTGGAATCCGAATGTGATTGTTTTTGGTGCCGTAAAGGACACGCCCACGTCAACAGCTTTGCGATGTATTTGACTCATGTCATCTTCCTGGTGGTAGGTAATACGGGTTGTCGGCACGCTCTTTGTCCTTGACGTGCTCTTTGGCGAGAATCTTGGTCGATTGTGCCGATTCGATTGAGGCTTCGGCCTGCTTGATCGTTGTGTTGTAGTTGCCGATGAGATCGGCGCTGGCCTGTGCGTACTTGGCCTCAGCCACGAGCCTTCCTGTGTGCTCTTGGTTGTACATCCACACCAGGACTGTGATGACCGCGATGTAGACGTATCTTTGGTTCTCTTGTGCGAACGTCTTTGATTTTTCAAATGCACTTTTGAACCCGGCGACAGAAATCTTGAGTGAAGGCATCCACTCTCTTTTCATGCTTACCATAGGCTTATTATTCCCCTTTTGCTGTCGTCATGCCGGACCCACGTTACAGCGTACGTGTCGAAGGCTTTGTAGGCGGTGCACGCCCTTGCTGCTTCTCCGTTATACGGTTCCCGGCATGACCACAGGGCATGAGCACTACGATTTTAATCGCCGCTCACGCCCCGCTTTGGCCTTACTCGTCTTCTGCTTCGTCAGCGGATTCGAACGCGCTGGTAGGCCCGTTCAGAAACGCCGCGATGAGCGACGGCACAGAGGCATCGAACCCCGCGACCTGAAGCACGGTCTGATCTTCCTGCGGATGCAGGCTGTAATGGTTCGGCACCATCACGACGTTGACCGTCTTGGCGTTCGGATTCGCACGCTTGGCCTTGGCCCACGCTTCGTGAACGTGATGGCCCTGCCAAGTGATGTTGTCCGAATACATCACCGTCATGTCAGGCGTCGATGCAGTCTTGTATTCGTGCACCAGCGCAAGATTCGTAATTCCACCCTGGATGTTTCCAAGGATGCGTGCCACGTCGTCAAGTCTGCGTCCGTGGAAGTCGAAGTTGTGGATTGCCCCGTCAACGCCGATGACTTCCGAGTTCGGGAACGCATGCAGCACAGCCATAGCCATGCAGCCTGCGACCTCATGCAACCGGAACCCGAGCACCCCGCTGCCCATGCTCATTGAGCCGGACACGTCGATGGCAACCCGAACGCTCTTGTTGCACTTGTCCTGCTTGTCGAAGGACAGGTAGAACGCGTCGTTGATGGCCTTCGTGACCTGGCTGCAAGGCGTCCAAGTCATGTCGCCCTTGTCGCCCTTCCCGCTGGAATACCGCTTCATTGCGATCATCAGTTGGATCGGATGGATGCGGCCCTGCGGCACGTTGCCAAGCTTGTCGAGCACCGTGGTAAGAGTCTTGCCGCCAACTTCGGTCAAACCTAGGTTGGAGAGTCTTCCAAGATTCCTGACGAGCGCGGTGTAACCCATGTTCGGCAGAAGCGCAGCCCACACGTCACGGTCCTTGTGCATCTCGGTCGGCACGACTTCCCAAGGAAGCCGATGCGACTGGATAAGATCGATGACACGAGACTTGGAAATCCCCGCTTCAGAGATTTCCATAAACGCCTTATACGCCTTTGGAAGATTCTCATCCACAGTCTTGTCCATCAGAGCCGCGAAGAGCGCCTTGAGCGCTGCGTCCTCGGTCTTCGGGTGCGTCAGGCGCAAGGCGTCCTGGTGCGACCAGCCGCCACGCTGCCGGTACTTCATCAGTTGGAAGCCAAGCGACGTAGCGTCACGCAGGTACCACGCGGTGACTCCGCGCTTGAACATGCGGCCCCACTTGACCCCGAGTCCCTTGCACTCTTCCAAGAACGCAAACAGGTGCGTACCGG
>Ga0228698_1000919_pt1 | contig 16811 bp, 7 predicted proteins | sample McNCre117_Aug_MG_FD_178015 | JGI IMG/M metagenome (GOLD analysis project Ga0228698, IMG submission 178015) | Freshwater microbial communities from McNutts Creek, Athens, Georgia, United States - 1-17_Aug_MG | ecosystem: Environmental > Aquatic > Freshwater > Creek | place: USA: Georgia...
TGAAAGTAACGTCTTGCCTGTCGGCCAAAGAGTGACCGCCACGCACCAATCAATGCATCAGGTCACCACTGGCCGGGTGGAGCAGTTTGGGTGGCCATAAGTGGAGCACTTTGGGTGGCCGCCGGGGTCTTCCTGGCCATTCGCTTTTCGGGCACAGAATAAAGACCGCCAACCATTTTGTGGTTGGCGGTCTTTGGTGGGATCCTCTTTGGTTAGAAGGAGACGGTATTCACTGAACCGTTTGAAAGATCCATGATGCTGCAACTACTAACTTCATGGTATGTAACACCTCCAAGTGAATTGAGCTTACCTGGTCTTGTAATACTCATAGACTTCGATCCAATATGAAGCGTTTTACCCACCAATTGGTTCACATCACTACCCCTCACAAATAGATCGCAATAATACGGAACTAAAAAACCACCAGGATACTCAGGGGGGAACCACCCCATATTTGGTTGGAGCACAGCTGGGAAGGCTGGCACAGTTGGAGTTGCCGTAAGAATCGAATCAATCGTCACATCACCACCACCAGGAAGCGCCAACTTCAAGATACTCGGTGAATATTTTTCACCTGCATTCCACAATGCACTCCAACCTATACCAGACGCATTCCCAGCAATCGCCCTATCCACGATGATTTGCGTTGACGTTGGTGCAGCAATAACTTGCGTTGACGTCATCGACAGATTTACAGTTTTCACATATGGTTTCGGATATTCAATCAGGCCACATGCATCAGCCGTCTCATTTTGAGAGTATGTTACCTCCCCCCCATTCACCACCCCTGGACTCTTGATTGAGAATTTCGGTACCCCGTCAAAATTAAGTGTCTTTCCAACCAATGCACTGGGATCAGTACCTTGAACGGTTATGTAACACGCATACACCGGAAGCTGCCAATTCCCATTGACACTTTGCGCAGTTTGACCCGTATATGCAGTTGCAATTTTTGTGATGTTTACAGCAGGCGAATTTTGCACAGGAATTGATACTGGCAAGCTCGGCTTGAAGTTGTAATAGGCACTTGCTTCCCACAACGACATTGTGGTTTGGGTGTTCCTGAGGCTCGTATTAATCTCTACCGTAGGACTTGGTGGCATTGTCACTGTTGGCGGAGAGATCGTAACAACACCGTTTATCGATGTCGCTGCTACTGTTGATGCCGTACCAGTCCCAGTCAACCCAATCGAAGTATAGGTGCTGCCAGAGCTAATCGATACACCACCAACATAGGACTGAGTCGCCGTTGGGGCAAACGTCACAGTGAAAGAGCAAGTGCCCCCTACATTCAAAGTAGCTGGACAATTATTATTCGTCACACTGAAACCTTGGCTTGAAGAGCTGACATTCAAGCCAGTTGCAGCAAGATTTCCGCTGTTTTTCACAGTGTGCACTCCAGAGGTGACAATCTGTCCTACCGGAATACTGCCAAGACTGTCAGTGGTCGGGCTTACAGTTACTATTGCTTGTTGAACTCGCCCTGATAGGTAAGCCGACTTAACGCCTTCACTTGTTCTCAAATACAGGGTACCAAATTGATCGCCTGAACCAGAGGCTGTCAAGCTTACGTTAACAGTACAGCTTTCACCTTGGTTAAGCACACTGCCGCATGTGCCGCCCGAGGCCAGCGCAAAACCAGCGCCAGTGACACTTATAGAGCTCGTATCAATGGTTATCGGGGAGACACCTCTATTGGTGAAAGTTGAGCTGGCCGTTTTGGTGCTGCCTGGTCCCATGTCCCCAAATGCTATCGCGGTCGGGTATGACAACGCAGCAGCCACACCAGTGCCAGAAAGCGCCACATTAGTAGAACTCGCAGACGTCGCCACAGTAAGTGTTGCAATGTAAGAAAGCGTATCTATAGGGTGAAATGAAACTTCAATCTGACAGCTTCCCAACGGTGGGATGAGTGCGTAAAACGCGCATTTATTCGAATCATTGAATGGCGTCGTAACACCTGGTATAACCGGCGACTTCAATTGAGTCCCCAAGAAAATGACGTCAACCATACCTGTATTTTTTACCGTAACAACCCGCACAGCCGTCGTATTTTTAGTGATAGAACCGTAATCCAAATTAGTTGCTGAGATCTCCACCTGAGGGGTTATCGCTTTACCATGAAGCTGTGCAGTGATGTCACCAGACCCAATTGGCACGGTAATTGAGCCAGTGAAGTCTCCAGCCGTTGATGATGCGAACATCAATTTGATAGTGCAACTTTCCGATGGGAGTAAAGTTCCACAATATGTCTTGGTTACACTAAAGGGTGCCGCCACGCTAGGCTTTCCGACAACAAAACCGACAACACCAGTATTGGTTACTGTTGCAACAAACTCTACTGCACTAGCTGTACCAATTGCCCCAAAATCCATATTCTGAGTAATTGTTCCTTTGGCAATTGCGCCCGCGCCAGATACTCCAATCGATGTAAAAACCGAATCAGATGTAATCGACACGCCTTCAATGTAGCTTTTCTCAGCACTCGGTGCAAAAGTAATGCTCATGGCACATGTTTCAAGTGGATTCAAGGCAGTTCGGCAAGTATGGCTAATGACGATGTCTGGATTTGAAGACGTGATCTTCAAGTTAGTCACCGGCATGTTTCCGCTGTTCTTCAACGTATGCGCGACGGACACAACAGACTTACCCACCTCGACAAACCCAAAACTTTCAGATGTGGGTGTTACTGAAAGCAATGCCTGCTGACTTTGACCTGTGATTGCCGCCGTTTTAGTACCCGCGTCTGTTACGACACTGAGAGTACCCGTCATTGCGTCCATGGCATTAGCGGTCATGGCCACGTTGACAGCGCAGCTTGCGCCCGCAGCGAGGCTGTTTGAGCAAGTACCACCTGCGGCGACAGCAAAGCCAGAGCCAGCGACTGATACTTGTCCAACCGTCAATGGCCCGATGCCCGTATTGGTCAAAGTGGCCTTAGAAGTGGTAGTGCTTCCTGCAGCAACATTTCCAAAGCTGATGGCACTCAAAGTTGCCGATTGGGCAACCCCTGTACCGCTCAAAGCCACTGCAAGCTGCGCGGCGTTGGAAGTGATAGATACGTTACCGGAGTTCAGGTTGGCAGCAGCTGGCGTAAAGGAAACCGCAAAAGTGCAGCTGCTTGCAGCCGGGAGGCTCGCTTGGCAGGAATTGCTGGTAATCACAAAACCAACGGGAGCCGTGATCACAAGACCCGTCGCGGGGATGTTACCGGTGTTCTTGATCGTATGAACGCCAGACACCGCCGTCTGACCCACTTGTACGCTTCCAAATGCATCGTTGGTTGGCGTAACAGTCAAAATTGTCTGCTGGCTTTGACCAGTCAGTGTCGCAGTTTTCGTGCCAGCACCCGTGACGACACTCAAGGATCCTGCCATCTGGCTTGTACCAGAAGCGGTCATGCTCACAGCAAAAGTGCACGAGGCACCAGGGGCAAGTGTGGTTGTGCAAGTACCGCCCTTCGCCAAGGCAAATCCCACACCTGTCACAGCGGCTGTCCCAACGGTCATCGGGCCAATACCTGTGTTGGTTAATGTCGCGGCACCAGTGCTTGTCACACCCGATGCGATATTTCCAAAGGCAATGTTGCTGAGGGTTCCGGCAGCTGCCACACCAGCGCCCGAGACGGTAATCGATTGAGCTGGGAGGTTAGATGTAATCAAAACCGCACCGGCATATGACGTTACCGCTGTCGGAGCAAATGTGAGAGTGAAGGTACACGAGGCGGCTGAAGCAAGAGTAGCAGCGCAAGTGGTTGCAGCGATTGAATAGCCGGCAGGTGGAGCAATTTTCAAGGTCGTTGCGGCGATGTTCCCAGTGTTGGAAATCGTGTGTGTTTTGGATGTGGCCGTCTGCCCCACTTGAATATTGCCAAAACTATCGCTCATAGGGGTGATCGACAACACAGCTTGTTGACTAACACCAGACAGCGCAACAGTCTTCGTGCCAGCACTTGTTGGCAAGCTTAGGACCCCCGAATGAGATGTTGTTCCAGAGGCTGTCAAGCTCACGTTCAAGGTACACGAAGACCCTGCAGCCAACAACGTGCCGCAGGAGCCGCCAGGAACTACAGCGAAGCCGCCACCTGTCACGGAAGGCGCACCAACAGTCAGCGGGCCAACACCCGAGTTGGTCAGCGTAGCTGGACGCGTCACGGTTGTCCCGGCTGGCACGAAGCCAAAGTTCACGGAAGAAAGTGCGCCCACTTGAGCGACACCCGTACCACTCACACCGATAGTCGTGAAGCTGGTAGCAGAAGTTACGGAGACGCCGGATGTGTATGCGATTGCCTGAGTTGGCGTAAATGTGACTTTGAAGTTACATGTCGCACCAACAGCCAAGGCCGTTGAGCATGTGCTGTTAGTCACGCTGAATGCGGGATCATTGGACACAACTGTCAGGCTGGAAGCTGGGATATTGCCACTGTTGGTGAGCGCATGAACACTAGACACGGCCGATTGAGCGACCTGAACCGAACCGAATGCATCGGACGTCGGGCTTACTGTCAACGCAGCTTGTTGGCTTTGTCCAGTCAATGCGGCTGATTTGGTACCCGCGCCGGTGACAACGGTCAGACTTCCATTGGCAGCCGAGGTTCCAGAGCCGATCATTGTGACATTCAAGGTGCAACTTGCACCAGGAGCCAAAGTTGTTGCGCAAGAGCCGCCCGTGCCACTAGAAAAACCCGCACCAGTTACCGTGACTGCACCAATCGTCACAGGTCCCGTGCCTGTATTGGTCAGCGTTGCCGCCTTCGTGCTGGTACTGCCTGCAGCGATATTGCCAAAGTCAATGCCCGTCAGCGCGCTCGACTGGTTAGCTCCTGCTCCGCTCAAAGTCACCGTCTGTGAAGGAGCGCTCGACGCGATCAGCACCGTGCCACTGTACGATTGCGCCGCCACCGGACTGAAGGTCGTCGTGAATGTGCAGCTTGCACCCGCGGCCAGACTCACAAGGCAGTTGTTTTCCGTTACACCAAAACCAGCGCCCGTTGCTGTCACGCTCAGGCCCGTTGCGGCCACTGCGCTTGTGTTTTTCACCGTATGCACGGCAGATACAACCGATTGGCCGACCTGGACAACGCCAAAACTATCATCCGCTGGCGTAACTGACACAGCCGCTTGCTGGCTCTGCCCTGTTAAAGCGCTCGTCAGCACGCCTGCGCCTGTCGTCAGACTCAGTGTTCCTGCCATCGCACTATTTCCAGCAGCCGTCATCGCCACCTTGATCGTGCATGCCTGACCGACCGCAAGTGTTGCCGTGCATGTGCCGCCTGACGCCAGCGCAAAGCCATTACCTGCGACTGTTGCAGCACCAACGCCCAACGGACCACCGCCCGTGTTGGTCAATGTGGCTGTTGCATTTCCAACGGTGCCGGAGATCAAATTTCCGAAGTTGATAGATGTCAAATTCGCGGCTTGGGCAACGCCCGTACCGGTTACACCGATAGAGGCGTAAGTTGTGTCTGTAGTGAGGTCAATGCCGCCTGCAAAGACTTTATCCGCTGTTGGAGAGAACGTCACGTTAAAGGAGCAGGAGGCAGCTGGAGTCAAGCTTGTAGAGCAAGTGCTACCAGTGATGGAGTACCCGGCTGGAGGGGTAATTTTCAAATTGGTGGCGGCCACGTTGCCGCTGTTGCTGACCTTATGGACAAGCGAGACAGCGGACTGCCCCACTTGAACAGGTCCAAAGCTGTCCACTGTTGGTGTGACAGTAATGACGGCTTGTTGTGCCTGGCCACTCAAAGCAGACAATTTAACGCCAGCTCCCGTGACAACGCTCAACGCACCCGTTTGGGCGCTTGTTCCCGAGCCAGTCATGGTGACATTGATAACGCATGAAGCACCAACGGCAAGCGTTGCAGAGCAAGTGCCACCTGTAGCCATCGCAAAGCCCGTCCCCGAGACAGTGGCCGCACCCACGCTCAGCGGTCCAATACCCGTGTTGGTCAAGGTTGCCGCAGCGGTGGTACTGGTGCCAGAGGCCAAGGAACCAAACTTGATGTCACTCAGGGTGGCCGATTGACTGACGCCTGTGCCTGATTGAATAACAGAACCAGCAACGCCTACAGCCGTATAGCTGCTGGCCGACTTCACCGAGACGCCGCCAGCGTACACCTGTGCGGAGGCAGGTGCGAAGGTCACAGTGAAGGTACACGAAGCGCCTGCGGCCAAAATCGACGCACACGTGTTGTTGGTCACAGCGAATCCAGCATCCGTCGTCGTGATGCCCAGGCTGGACGCGGCAATATTGCCATTGTTGGTGACTGTGTGAATACCAGACACAGAAGATTGACCGATTTGAACCGAGCCGAATGTGTCCGATGTCGGTGTCACGGTCACAGTCGATTGCTGACTCTGACCATTCAGGTTGGCAGTTTTAGTGCCTGAGCTTGTGATCACGCTCAAGCTGCCACTTGCTCCATTGCTGCCCGATGCTGTGTAAACAACATTCAGTGAACAAGATGCACCGGGAGCCACAGTTGCAGCGCAGGAACCTCCAGTTCCTACAGAAAAACCCGCACCAGTCACGGTGACTGCGCCAATTGTCAGCGGACCTGCGCCGGTGTTGGTCAGCGTTGCCGCTTTGGTGCTTGTCGTTCCAGCAGCGACGTTGCCAAAATCAATGCCCGCCAGAGTGCTCGACTGGGTTGCACCCGTACCACTCAAAGCCACCGTCTGAGCAGGAGCGCTTGACGCAATCGACACTGAGCCACTGTACGCTTGTGCTGCAATGGGTTTGAAGGTCGTTGTAAATGTGCAGTTCGCCCCAGCAGCAAGGCTCACAGGACAATTGTTCGACGTCACGCTGAAACCAACGCTCGATGTGCTGATGCTCAGGCCCGTGGCCGCTACTGCACTCGCGTTCGTCACCGTGTGCACAGCAGATACCGCCAATTGACCCACCTGAACAGCACCAAAACTGTCTGAGGCCGGCGCAACAGTCACTGCCGCTTGTTGGCTTTGTCCCGTCAGCGTGCTTGTCAGCACACCTGCGCCTGTAGCCAAACTCAATGTGCCCGTCATGGCACTATTGCCAACTGCCGTCATCGCCACCATGATCGTGCACGTCTGACCTACAGCAAGTGTCGCCGCGCACGTTCCACCCGAAGCCAAAGCAAATCCAGCTCCAGTGACCGTCGCAACACCAAGGCTCAATGGGCCAATGCCAGTGTTCTTGACAAGTGTTGTGCCACTGCCAGTAGTGCCCGCCGCAATATTGCCAAAGTCGACTGGATTCAATGATCCCGATTGATTGACACCAATGCCGCCTTCAGCAAGGCTCCCCACAAGACCCACTGAGGTGTAACTACTGGCCGATCTGACCGAGACGCCACCGGTATAAACTTTTGCCGTCACAGGAGAAAATTTAACGACGAAAGTACACGATGCCCCTGGTGTCAAATTGCTCGAACAAGTGCTGCTAGCTACGCCAAATCCTTCATCTTGCGTCTCTACGATCAAATTTGTGGCAGTTATATTGCCACTGTTTGTCACGGTGTGGACACCAGACATCGTGGACTGGCCCACTTGAACGCTACCAAAGCTGTCAATAACTGGAGTGACGGTCACGATGGCTTTTTGGCTTTGGCCAGATAGTGCAGCATTGAGTGAGCCAGCGCCTGTGTCCAGGGTGAGAAGGCCACTCATCGCGCTCGCACCAGATCCGAGCATGCTCACTTTGATTGAGCAAGACGAACCTGCAGCCAAACTTGTGGCACAACTGCCGCCAGAGGCCAGTGCAAACCCAGAGCCTGATACTGTCGCAAGACCAACACGCAATGGCCCCGCCCCCATGTTACTCAGCGTGGCTGTGCCAATGGTCGATGAATTGGAGGCAACGTTCCCAAAATCGATTGCCGATAATGTTGCCGAAGTGCTCTGGATTGGTGCCGTACCTGTACCCGTCAATCCAATGGATGTGAATGTTGCAGCACCAGATACAGTGACCCCCCCAATGTAGTCTTGCGCGACACTTGGTGCAAATTTGACTTTGAATCCACAACTACTTCCAGCGGCCAGCGTTGTGCCGCAGCTGCTTTGTGTGATCTCAAAGCCTGAATCAGATTTAACCAACAAGTCAGCGGCTGTGATGTTTCCGTAGTTGGTCACTGTGTGAACACCAGAGATCGTCGCACTACCAACTTCTACGTTACCAAAGGCATCGAGCAAAGGACTGACAGTCAAAACCGCCTTCTGACTCAAAGCAGTCAGACTTGCTGATTTGGTACCCACACTGGTGACAACATCCAAAGTTCCCGTGTTTGTTTTAGCTCCACTTGCGCTGTAGTTGATGGAATATGTGCAAGTTGAACCACTTGCGAGAGTGAGGCCACATGTGCCATTACCAAGCGTAAAGCCGGCATCCCCTTTCAATGTGACTTGGCCAATTGAAATTTCCCCAGCACCCGTATTGGTGAGGATTGCCTTGGCAGATGCTTGCTGACCCGATGCAGTCGGAGAAAAGACGACATCGCTCAATGTTGCACTGTTTGCCAAGCCAATGCCGGTCAAGGTTACAGCTTTGGCGTAGGTGGTTGAACCAGCCGAAATTTGTGCCGCGAAGTTTGAGTTGAAGCTTCCCGCCGCAGTTGGATTGAAAGCAACGGTCCAAACGCAAGAGGCACCGCCAACCAGTGTGGATGTGCCGCTTGGGCAGGTGCCATCGACCACTGAAAACGGAGCACGTACTGTTGGGTAAGTCACCCCAACAGATATTTGGCTGGTATTTTTGAGCGTAATTTTTGAAGTGCTTTGCTGGCCGACCGTTGTGTTCTTGACTGGATCCGCAGAGATATCCAAATTTGGCGCAGAAGCGATTGCATAAATAGTTTCGGATTGTGCCCCGTTCGAAGCATCACTTGCAACGAACAAAGTGCCACGCAATCCACCAACGAATTGAGGACTAAACTTGATCGTGACAGTGCAAGATTGATTACCCGCCAAGGTGGCTTGGCAATTGTTTGTTTGGCTGAAATTTTCTGCGCCACTGGTAATGCCGATCGTAAGTCTGCTGACTGGACTGGTCGACTTATTAAATACACGCACCTGCATGCTCAACGGCGTTCCACCAATTACCGTGCTGTTGGCAAACATAATGGGGGATGGGCCAATTCCGATCGTGCCTGCATTTGGGTTTGACGTGTACGGAGTCGCCGTTGACGCGGTCGAAGTCGTCGTCGCAGTGCTGGTTGAGGTGGTTTGAGCCAAAACAGGCTGCAATTGCAGCGACAGCAAAGACCATACCAAGACGATCTTCTTCCACTTTGGAATGGCTTGCATGATCTTTTGACTTTCAACGACAGGTGGAATTAAGGCGCTCTTGTTCACATCGCATCAAAGACGCAGACGTCACAACAACAGCTATAGATAATTTGATTGTATTCAAAGCATGCAATCCGTCAACCGATCCTGTGCGGAGTCCAAAAAAAAGCCGCCGACCCTTTTGAGGTCGGCGGCTTTCGCGGTTTTATCAGGCGGCGACAGCTGCTTGATTTTGTTTTTCGGCTTTCTCCTTCTTGGCTGATGGCCTGACAACCTTATGGCGTCGTCCATCTCGCACAATGCCAAATCTTTCCCAAACCTGATGGTCAACCCGCAAAGGGGTCACCATCATTCGTTTGAGATTGATAAAAGCACCATGCGTATCCAATTTACCTTCCGTGAACAGCATCCACAGCAGGTTGGAGGCAAAGTCTGAGACTGTCGTGTTGATGTACAGACTCTGTTTTTGCAAGGCTTCAGCAAGTGAGCAGGACGGGGTATCGTCCGAGTCTTCTGCCGCAGGATCGATAAGTTCAGGGTAGAACTCAGCGACATGGGGCAGACGATTCACATCATCTGTCTTGTTTTTTCTGGACCGAACCTGTCCCAGCACCACTTGGCCATCACTGGAGCGGTTACCCGTATCCAACCAATAGCGAACGCCACCAGAACAGTTTTCCAGCGAGCGGAGAATAGCCAGGCGCGCACGCCGGTTATCAACCGCACCGATCACCAAGTCAAAACTACCCAGAGATGAGCTTGTATCAAGCTTTGATACGTTGCTCACCCAGCAAGTGTCCTCCAGTGCCATGTTTGCTCGATTGACAAGCACGTCCGACTTAAAGGAGCCCACATCACCAGGATAAAAGGCTTGGCGACCAATGTTTGCAGGAGAAACCACATCGTTATCCATGACCGTCACACTCAAACCCTTGGGATGACCCAAGGCCTTGAGGGCGCGATGCAAGGCAACGAGCTTCTCCAGCATGCGACTGCCGGTACCACCTGCGCCGACAAGCAGCACATTGATGGTTCGGCTCAACAACTCGCCCTTGAGCATGTGCGGCTGAGGCGTGTTCATTTTGAAGCCTCCGTACTTTGAACGGACAGGTTACCGTCAGCGTCCATGAAAGCCCTCAAAAACAACCCGCAAAGGCACAAGCGAAAAGCCGAGCTAGGAAGATCCGTTTGCACGTCACCCAGCACGAGGCTGAATTTCATGGATCCGTGATCGTCCTGGTTGTCCCTTTCAGAGAAAAACGCTTTGAAGTTGCCATGACTGTGCATGTCCACCACTATGTGTTCTCCATCCTCCAGAAAAACCTCCTCATAAATGACATGACCTGGCGAGGCCTGCAGAGATTTTCTGCGGGCATATCGCCATTCTTGCGTCATTTGATTCCACACCAATGCCGAGGCGATTTCATCAGGTGCATGCATCCTTGAATCTTCGGCAAAGCGTTTAATCAATGCTTTTGGTACGGGTGCACAAAACAAATCAAACTTGTCACTCATCTGTCCATAAGGCAAGACGAATGGCTCAGTCATCTGTGCGACCCTGTGAAACGCCCTGATCCATGGCAAGTTCACTTCTCGAAACAAACCGTTGGCAGCCGCAATATAACGGATGCCTGATTTGCCTGGAAACGTCAACTCATCCTCTTTGGGCGCGGCTATCAGTGCAAAAGCACTTTGGATAACTTTGTCAATGCTCATCAAAATTCTCCACGAGCAGTAATCCGATTTGCGGTCTCGATGAAATCGATCTGCAGCATGTCGGATACGGTTAAATTGATGTCCACCAAAACCTTCTCAGGGAAGGTCGGCGATGGACTTTGGATTTGCTTTTTCCAAAACAAGGCTGGATCGATCCGTTTGGTCAATCTGTCTTTTTCTGAAAAGTTGGGATGCGTGAAGTTCGATCCAAAAAAGAATCTCTCCCATGCATCCAAGTTCACCTGCTGGTCGTCATCGGGCTTTTGGGCATTTCCATCACAAACTTTTCCGCTCGCCCACACATTGAAGAATGGTGCTTGGAATAGCTTGGTTGTTTTGCCCGGGGCCTGAGCGCCTTTGAAGGCATAGATGTACATAGACCCATCGATGACCATGAAAACAAGCCCCGGTGTGGGACAGGTGTTCTTGCCTTCGAAAGAGCGACTAGCCAGCCCACTTTCCTTAAAAAAGAGCGTGCGCTGTTGTGGAGGCGACCACCAAATGGTTCGACCAAGACCCTTTGCGAGGATTTTGGGATCGTTCCACTCAATCGTCGGCCGCTCTGCCGGTTTAAGTCCATCGACCAAGTGCTTGTAATCGCCCTCAGTCAATGGCCGTCCAGGACGGATCATTGGCCTGCCGTCCATGAGTTCGACGACATGTTTTGTCGCATACGTACGGTTGTTGGAATCGCTGTACAACAGCACCGCACTGGACAAGTTAAAGCTATCCCCATGAATTGAAGCTTCAAATTCCATTGTTTCTCTCCCAGAGAGGAAATTGCGACAGAAGTTCTGTGAGCAAATCCATGCGTTTTAGATATTCCTGTGTCTGCTTCACCAGTTGAGCCAATTGCGCATCAGTGATGTCAGTTTTCAGGTCGATTGATACGCGGCCAAGTGCTTCATAGCAATAGCCGCATTGGTATGCCATCTCTTCGTGATGCTGGATCATCTCCATCAAAAGGTCAGGCGAATCCCATGCAACGATCGCAAGCGCCCCAATCCTTTCGGACTCTTCGCCATAGTCATCCTGGCAATCCCAGAGTAAGGCTTTGGCGTTAGGCTTTGCAACAGAAGCTTTGAACTCGATTGCAAGATTCACGACAGTGGCCAGAGGGTGGTCCTTGTGTGAAGCAATCCATGTTTTTGCCTGCTTGTCAGTCAGTACGAGAGGGTGTTTTGCACCTTTGCCGTACCCAACACCGAGCAGGTGCTCATGCCCATCAACGTCTTCCAGTAGGTCAGAAGGCCAATGGTCATATTGCTCTTTCATCTCCGAGATCATTTCAGGCGTGATGATGTCCGGTGAGGTTTGGCCCTCTTCTGCCATCAGATGCTTGCAATAATTTTCGTCGGTGAACTCATCACTGTCATAGCCATAGTGACACCCCAGCTGATAGCCAATTTGATCGGGCAAATAAACTGGTAGTCCATAGCTGTCAGAGACCCTGATGGCCGAAAACACAAACCAACCGAGCCCAGATTTTTCAGCCTCAAGGGCCTCAATCACGGGTTTCAGTCGGTAGATTTCAATGCCACCCTCGGCCCCTATTTCCACTGTCAAATGATCATCTGTCAAAGAGATGGAAGGACGAGCCTGCCATTGATTCTTCACAGCGTTGGGATGCTGCCTTGCGACATATCCAGACCATTGACGAGCCAAAAGATCGGTGATTGATTCGCACTTACCCATAGGCAAATACAAACCATTTTTTTCAGCAATTGAGGCCAGCCTTGCGAGCAGGCGTTGTTGCTTGTGGTTATCGTTCAGTGCGATGGGAATCTCGTGTGAGATCCCAGGCAAGCAAAAGCCTTGGCCGCGAGGTGCGGCTGCAAGATTTTGATTTGCAAACATTTGAGTTCTCCATGAAAAATGGGAACTCAAAACCCCTACGGGATGAGTTCCCGTGAGGATGGTGATGTGCTTCAAGTGAAGCGTTGAATGCAGCCACAAGAGCTGCGAAAAGCATTTCTGCTAAACGGGAATGATTTTATGGCCGGCGTGGATTGCGCGCAAGCGAAGCGGTCCGAATTTGCGGCGCAGTCTTTTTGCGACTAGATTGGCTTGAGCATCCAGGCCGAGAAGAACTCTGTCGCGACAGAAAACCCATCGGCGTAATCCAACCAGCCTTTTTCTTTGGCCTTTGTCACCATTGCGCCCAACTCTTCTTGCGTGTCCGACTCGAGAACGAGAAGTCGGTGCTTTTTGCTGCGGAACTCTATTTCTCCGACATCCTGCACAGTCCGCATTAGCCTGCCTTTTCGACCAATTCTTTGATCTCGGCCATTCTGTGTTTTAAAGGGATTTGAGCCTCTTTGACCGTGGGATGCATGTCACCAGAAAACCAGACAACACATCTGTTCTTGGCCCTGGTGAGAGCCACGTACATCAATCGGCGCTCTGACTCAAAGTTGACGACCATCGAATCTGTATCGTCCAAGTTGGCATCAATGATGTGGACGGTTTCAAATTCCAGGCCTTTTGATCCGTGCATGGTCATCAAAATCAGATTGGCCTTGCTCAAGTCGTGATTCTTTTCTTGGACAAATCTAAGCCTGGTGCTTAATGTGCCGCCCATGTCACCCAAAATTCTTGAGCAAAGCTCGACCAACGATTTGGTCGATTTAGCCCTCATCCAGCCAGCGTAGACTTCTCCCACTTCAAGCACGACCTCACGAACGGAGCCACTGCCCGCAGCACCACGCCTCAATTGATTGCGCCAATAGGCGCTGCCTTTGACGAACTCGCTCAAGCGGGATTTGTCTTCCTTGGTGCAATGCTCCAAGTCAGGCAAGTTGCCATCCAAAAATGATGCAGCATTGCCATTCATGGCTGAAAGCAGCTCGGTCTTCAACGACTCATCAATGCCCAAGTGGCGAAGTGCTCCTAGAACGCCCACAGGGGAGTTGTCAACAAGGGTATGCAAGAACCCGAGATAGCCTGCGATGTTTGGGTTTTCCCAAATGCTCTTGCCAAGTCGTTTGTATTCAATGCCACGCGAGCGCAACTGCATTTCGAGAACATCAAGCGATCTGTTCTTTCTGGCCAGCACGACCGCATTTTGATGCTGCTCTTGAGTGCCTTCCACCAACTCGGCCAGCATTTGAGCCTGATCATCTGTGCCAGGCGTACGGATTGCGGCAACCCCCCCACCCTTCCCCCTTCTGGCCACGAGCGTTTTGTCCAGGCGGTTGACGTTATGTTGCACCAAGGTGACCGCATGAGAGAGGATTTCTTGACGGCAGCGGAAGTTATCGCCAAGCTCAATTCGCCGGGCTTTGAAGGTGTCCATGAAGGATTTCATGCCCTCATACCCCAAGGCCTGTCGCCACTCATAAATGGACTGATCGTCGTCCCCAACAATTGTTACGGAACACCCTGCCCTTGCATGAGCAAAAATCCATGTTTTCTGCAATGCATCGGTATCTTGCCCCTCATCGACCAGCATGTCGGTGTAAGGCATCGGAGGGATCGAACCATCATGGACCTTAAGGGCGCAGTCACGCATGATGGTGTAGAGGTCTGTGTGACCCGTTGACCTCAACTTTGTCAGATAGCCCTCGATGACCCTCATGGAGCGCTCAGGAAAGCTCACTTGAGATCTGTCTATCGCATACATGTAGCTCTCAAAGTGCTGACGGACTTCTTTTTGTTCGTCCTGGTCCATGCCAACCGCGTTGATGGAGTCTTGCAGTAGAACGCCCTGCTGCAAAGGGCTCAAGACCTTGCGTTTTCCTGTGTGTCGGGACAGATGGCGAATGGCAATACTGTGAAATGTCGAGATGATCAAACGATCATCATCAAAGGGCCTGCCACCAGCTTTTTCTTGAGCTGTGTCCAGTCTTCTGCGCATTTCCACAGCACCCTCTTTGGTGAAGGTCACCATGATCAGGCTTCGGCTTGGGTCTTTGAGGATTCGCAATGCCTTTGCGACAGAGGTTGTTGTTTTGCCAGAGCCGGGGCCAGCCACGATCAACAAATGACCATCATGGTCAATGGCGTTTTGCTGTTGTGTTGTAAATGCCATTGAACCCTCAAATGCCGTTGAACATTACTTTCTTGGTTGATGCTGGCTCATTTAGCATGAAGCAGCTTTGTCGCAACACCACATCAGGAGGATGTGATAAACCAATGCGCTGACCATTGGTACGAGCCAGCATCAATATTGCAAACTGCGTCAACAATTTGCAATCTTCATGGAAGGCCCAGACGACCACCAACCCTTTTGAGGTTGGTGGCGTTTTTACAATTACTGATCTGTTGTCAGAGTCGATGGGAATGCTCGGCCTGCACCCCAGATGATGCGGACGGCACCCGTACCACCAGCAGTTCCGCCGGCACCGGAACCGCCACCGGAACCGCCACCGCCAAATCCTGGCATGTATGCGATGTAGGAACCAATACCGCCGGTGCCAGTGCCATAAGCGCCGTTATAAGGACCACCAATACCGCTAGCGCCTTGGCCATAGATAGCTACGCCACCACCGTTATGGCTATATCCATTGCTGTCAGCCGAACCACCCCCGCCGCCGCCGCCAGTGCCCGCATATCCATTAACGCCGGCCCCGCCGTTACCGCCGCTACCGGAATAACCGCCAGCGCCACCACCACCAGTGCGTTGGTAAGTCCCGGAACCAGCGCCGTTACCACCGGAACCGCCGCCATCACCGACAAATGTACCGCCAGTAGATCCCTGAGCACCGCCACCTTTCACTGTCAAGGCTGAAACAAAGTAGCTGTCACCACCCACGAATGAGGCATTTGATCCAACAACCACTGAATAACTCTGTCCTGGCGTCACCGCGATGTTGTTTCGGTAACCCAAGCCACCGCCGCCACCAGCGGTAGCAGAACTTCCACCGCCTGAACCAACAGCGACAACAGAGACTGTCGTAACGCCTTGTGGTGCAACCCACGTGTACGTACCTGGTGTTGTGTATTCAGTTTGACCAACTCCATAAGGCCCAGAACCATCAACCGCAATCGTCGCCTTCTGCGTAGCACTCGTTGTAGAAATATAGATTGTTCCTGCGTAGTAGCTAGACAGAGGTGGTGTGAAGCTCACAGTGAACGAGCAAGATGCGCCAACGGCCAAGCTTGTAGAGCATGTGCTGTTGGTAATTGCAAAGTTAGTTGGAACTGCAAATGCAACACCAGCTGCAGGTGCTGTACCTGTGTTGGTCAGCGTGTGCGCTGCAGAAACAGCCGTTGTACCCTTGGCCACATTCCCAAAGCTGTCACTTGTCGATGTCACCGTCAATGCGGCCAGTGTCGACGAGCCCGACAACGTGATCGGTGCAGGTGCTGGGTAGCCGTTGCCAGACACAGGCGTCAGCGTCACAGAGTGGCTACCGTCTGCTGTCGGAGCGTACTGCACACCTACTCGCAAATACGGATATGAACCGTTGTAAACATCGCCCCCCGTCATCACAGTCGTCGTGGCCGAGTTTGGACTGATATAGCTTCCCATGATACCGCCAGCGTCGACAGTAGCAACCTGCGTGATCTTGAACTGAGTCGTATCCCCACTCAGCTGGAACGATTCAGCCAACGAGCCGTGTGTACCCACGTTGCGAACGTAGAAATATTTCGTAGAGGTTGTCACACCAGTCGTCATCGCTCCGAACGCTGTGTTTGCTGCCGTCAGCGCAACAGTAGAACCAGCCGACGAAGACCACACACCTGTTGGGTCATACACCGATGAGCCCGACAACGTGATCGGTGCAGGTGCTGGGTAGCCGTTGCCAGACACAGGCGTCAGCGTCACAGAGTGGCTACCGTCTGCTGTCGGAGCGTACTGCACACCTACTCGCAAATACGGATATGAAC